>Ga0307477_10000205_pt1 | contig 81556 bp, 70 predicted proteins | sample atmos_gasesECM2C_FD_203316 | JGI IMG/M metagenome (GOLD analysis project Ga0307477, IMG submission 203316) | Hardwood forest soil microbial communities from Morgan-Monroe State Forest, Indiana, United States - atmos_gasesECM2C_515 | ecosystem: Environmental > Terrestrial > Soil > Temperate...
GATAACGTGCATCGGCTCCCCAACTCCCTGGGACGCTATATACGAATGGATCGGACGCGGGATTCACATGCGGCGGATAAGGTGCTCGCACGAGAGTGATCTCCGATTGGCTGCCATCGAACCTTACAATCGTTAGCCGCACCGTCCCGCCGACCGGTCCGTGAAGATCCTTGTTGAGAATGTCGGAGAATTCGCGTCCCGGCACGGGTACTCCATTCACGGCCACGACGAAGTCGCTGCAATGGATGCCAGCTTTGGCTGCGGGCAAATCTTCCACTACGTGCATTACGGCCAGAGGACCACGGTGGTTTGGCTTCGCCTCATCAAAGAGCTGTCGAAAAACGATTCCGATCGTGCCGCGGTCGTCCGCTGAAGCACGCCCAGGTACTGGGAAAGACAGCAGAATGACAGAGACGGCTAGCAAAGCAAGTAAACAGCGGGCTACTTCGGAAGAAGACTGGCGAGAGCTCATGCTCTTCTCCTTTGGCTCGCCATCGGGAAGCTTTGGACCAACTCGCACAAGAGTCGGCACGATACCGCGCGCTACGGCACCTGTCTTGCATCTTCTTAGCGCGCGTATTGAAGGGTCTATCAACTCGCACGTTGACCGGACCTTTCTCTCTGAAGTATTCTTGATCCCCGCTGCCAGAAGTTTTGTCGAGCGGTGCATCATGAACAATTTCCGCCGAAATTCAGCTTGAATACTCGCCTCACGAAAGGAGTGTTATGCCCAGAAAAATCGATCCTCTCAATAAAAAACAGTATGGTTCGGTAACGGCAATACTAACAGTGACCGACGTGAAAGGCGCCGCCGACTTTTATCAAAAGGCATTCGGCTTTGCCAAACGGGGGATCATGAATGGTCCGGACGGCAAGGCGATGCATGCCGAACTGACACTCCGTGGCACGACGCTCATGTTGGGGCCGGAAATGGCGCAGATGGGTTCCCGCGCCGCGAAAACAATCGGCGCCTCGCCCACAACTTTGTATCTGCTGACGGAGAACGCGGACAAGACGGTCGCCAAGGCCGTAAAGCTCGGCGCCGCGCTCAAGGGGTCCGTAATGGATATGTTTTGGGGTGACCGCTGTGGAACCCTTGTCGATCCGGAGGGTTACACTTGGATGGTCGCTACCCACATTGCAGAACCGACGCCCAAGGAAATGCAGAAGAAGATGATGGAACAAATGGCCAGCGTGCAAGCAGCCCGCGCTGCGACTGCCTCCTAAGTAGCATCAAGCTGCGCTATCTTTCTTATTCCAAACCCTTCCAGTCAGGCTGGCCGGGGCGATCGGGCATAGACGCAATAGACATTTCAGCTTGGCCCGGACCAAAGCCCCGCCCACCAGAGGAGACCCTGTCGTCCGTTTCGGCTACACCAAGTCGAAGAGGAGCACCTCGGCGTCTTGCACTCCGGTCAGCTCGACGGCTTTCTCGGCGGAGATGGCCGCGCCATCGCCCTCTTGAAGTTCAGTCCCATTCAGCTTCACGCTGCCTCGCGCTACTTGCACGTAGGCATGCCGGTCCGGCTTCAATTGATGCCGCACGGACTCTCCCGCGCCGAGCACTGTCGCATAGAGTTCGTTGTCCTGACGAATCGTGACCGAGCCGTCACGCCCATCTGGTGACGCTACTAGGCGCAGTTTTCCGCGCCTTTCACCAGCGGCAAAATTTTTCTGGCCGTAGACCGGCTTCAGCCCCTTCTTCTCCGGGAGCATCCAGATCTGCAGCAAGTGTGCGGGCTCGGTCTTCGACGCGTTGAATTCGCTGTGCGTCACGCCCGTTCCTGCGCTCATGTACTGCACGTCGCCGGGACGAATCACCGAACCATTTCCCATGCTGTCGCGGTGCGCGAGTCCGCCCTCCAGAACATACGTGATGATCTCCATGTCCCGGTGCGGATGCTCCGGAAAACCGGCCCCCGCCGCGATGCGGTCGTCATTCAGAACCCGCAGCGTGCGGAATTGCACGTGCTTCCTATCGTAGTAATCAGCGAACGAAAATGTGAAATGGCTGTCCAGCCAGCCGTGGTTACTGTGGCCGCGTTCTTCACTCTTGCGGATGTTGATCATTGCCCGCCCCCTCGGTCAAACGATGGGATAATACATGTTATAACGACTATTGTCAAGAGGCGCATTTCCAAGCCCACCCCTTATTCCGATGTTTCCCTCTTTCCGGCCTTGCCCCGCCGCAATCAATGGCCTAATTTTCTTGCCACTTACCTCCCCTTTTACCCTCATTTCCGGCAGCGCCCCCTTTGGTGTACAGTGGTGTTGTTGTGCGGCGCCCGCCGCCGCTTTCGCCGAGGTTCTCGCTATGGATTCCGCACCGTCCCCGACGCAAGTTAAGAAACCCGCCGGCTCCCCCGCGCCCCGCGAAACGCTCACCATTACCGACAATCGCACCGGCAGGTCTTACGAGGTTCCCATCACTCACGGCACCATCCGCGCCATGGACCTGCGTCAGATCAAGGTCGACCCCGAAGAATTCGGCATGATGAGTTACGACCCGGCCTATAACAACACCGCCTCCTGCATCAGCCGGGTGACTTTCATTGACGGCGACGCCGGCATCCTGCGCTATCGCGGCTACCCGATCGAAGACCTCGCGGAGAAGAGCACGTATTTAGAGACCGCCTACCTGCTGCTCAACGGCGAGTTACCAACCGCCACGCAGCTCAAGGACTGGACCTACAACGTCACTCACCACACTTTCATTCACGAGAGCATCAAGAAATTTCTCGACGGCTTTCACTACGACGCCCACCCCATGGGCATGATGATCTCCACGATTGCTGCGCTCTCCACTTTCTATCACGACGCCAAGGAAATCTTTAGCGCCGAGTCTCGCAAGAAGCAGACCTATCGCTTGGTCGGGAAGATGCCCACGATTGCGGCCTTTTCCTACCGTCATTCTCTCGGCATGCCGTTTGTGTATCCCGACAATGAGCTCAGCTATCCCGGCAATTTTCTGAACATGCTTTTCCGCACGACCGAATACCACTACCGGCCTAACCCTACGCTCGAGCACGCTCTGGACGTTCTCTTCATCCTCCACGCGGACCACGAACAGAACTGCTCCACCAACACCATTCGCGGCGTCGGCAGCTCACACGTGGATCCTTACTCCGCTACGGCCGCGGCCATCGCCGCGCTCTATGGCCCCCTCCACGGCGGCGCCAATGAAGAAGTCCTTCGCATGCTCATGGAGATCGGTTCGGTCCAGAAAGTCCCGGACTTCATCAAGAAGGTGAAGGCAGGCGAAGTCAAACTCATGGGTTTCGGCCATCGTGTTTACAAGCATTACGATCCGCGCGCGCGCATCATCAAGCGCGTCGCTTACGAAGTTTTCGATCTCATGGGCAAGAATCCGCTGCTCGAGATTGCCCTTGAGTGCGAGCGCATCGCTCTCGAGGACGACTACTTCGTCAAGCGCAAGCTCTACCCCAACGTGGATTTCTACACCGGCCTCATCTATCAGTCCATGGGCTTCCCCATGACTATGTTCCCGGTACTCTTCGCCATTCCCCGTACGTCCGGATGGATTTCTCAGTGGGAAGAACTTCTGCTCGATGCCGAACAAAAAATTGCGCGCCCGCGCCAGATTTATCTCGGCCACGACACGCGCCACTACGTTCCCATCGACCAACGGAGCTGACCGACTCTTACCGCAATTTTGGTTGCGGTATAACTTTTGAATACTCCGGCGCGGGAAGTCTCTCGACTTCCCCCTCTCACCGCGTATAGTTGAAATAGTGAGGTTGCATGTCGAAAGTGTCGAACCCATCCGTGAATCCAGTGGCACGCCGTCGCAGCCAGCGCGTGTTGATGCAGGTAGCCGTTCGGATTCGTGGCAACAATGCTCAGGGGACGGACTTCGAGGAGGAAGCCGAAACGCTTGCCATTAACGCCCACGGCGCTCTCATTTTGCTGCAAGCCCGGGTCACCAGCGGCAGCAAAGTCTTTCTGCACAACAAGCGGACGCAGGAAGAACAGGAATGCCACGTGGTCTTCCTGGGTCCGGTGCGCTCGGGCAAATCCGAAATCGGTTTGGAATTTTCCTCGCCTCGCCCAGCCTTCTGGCGCGTAGCCTTCCCGCCGGAAGACTGGACCCCAAAGCATCCCGAAGCGCGCACGGTCTCCAGCGGCCCCGCGGATAAGTAGAGTCTCTCCTCCCCGGTTCTCGCCGCTTCTTCCCTCTCCGCGAACTCGCCGGCTTTGGTGTCTCGTCGCACGAGCACGGCGTTGAGGTATGCAATTTCTCCTATCTGGTATTTCTTATCTTCCCCACCCTCAGTGTGTTCTCCGCGAGTCCCGCGTTGAGGTCTTTTTGCTCCTCGGCTGATTCAGTAAAGATGGAAGTAACCCTTGTGTACGCCGAGCTGTACGCGAACGCCGAAGAGCATGCCGAGTTTCTCTTCGGTGAGCACTTCCTGTTTTGGGCCCTCAGCAAGAATGCGCCCTTCTCGCAGCAGCACCACGCGTTCGATCTCCGGAATAATTTCGGAAACATGATGCGTCACGAGAAGTATCCCCAGCCCCGATTGCGCCAGCTCTCTCATCGTCTCGCGAAACTTTACCTGCGCCCCGATATCCAGAGCGTTGCCCGGCTCATCGAAGAGGAGCGTCTGCGGCCCGTGCGCCAGCGCCCGTGCGATCAATGTGCGTTTCGCTTCACCCGAGGACATGTGCGCAACCGGCCTTTCCGCCAAATGCGAGATGCCCAGCCGGGCAAGCGCCCCGTTGGCCCGCTCCAGCAGTTCCGCGGAAGGATGATGGTGCGGAAAAATGCGCGTGCTGCTGAAGAAACCCGACAGCACAACGTCCCGCCCCGTTGCGTCGGTCGTGCAGGATGCCAGAAGGTCCGGTGAGACAATGCCCAGCAGCGAACGCAGCTCAAAAATATTCCAGCGTTCCTTCCCCAGGATGGCAATCGAAGATCCTTCGCGCGCCAGCGGATAACATTCGCGCGTAATCGTCTTTATTAGCGTCGACTTTCCGCAACCGTTCGGTCCCAGTATGCACACGTGCTCCCCGGCGGCGATCCGCAGCGTCACCTCCTCCAGCGCGGCGCGCTCCCCTCGCATGACCGTCACCCGGTTCAAAGCCAGCAGAGGAGGCTGTTCAGCCGCCCGGGGAAGGGGGGTCGTGGGCATATTTCGGATTTCGCCTCCTCGCGAAGAAGAACTGCCGTCATCTTAACAGGCCACATCATAAAGGTCGGGGCCTCCATCTCATAACGCACAGGGATGCCGGGCCAAACGCCGTTTTGGGTCTTCAAGCCGTGGCTATGCTCAGCGGGGAAATAAAAAGGAGGTGAAAACCGTGGGGTTTTCACCTCCCGGGGTGGGTGGGGTGTTACAGGACAAATCCTTTAGCGGCACAGCAGCCTGCCCTGCCAGGCAGGGCTGCGGCCTCACTCGCTCTATGCTTAACGCAATGAGGGTAAGAGACTGACCACCAAAGGGCTCGTCTTTGGCGCTTTGTAACACCACTATTCGTACCTGTCAACGCCAAAATATCCACCTCGGGGTCTCTTTCCACCCACCACCCTTCCTTCAATCTTTTCGAATTCCGTTGCTAGAATAAACTTTGAATAAACTATCCATTTTTCGTCAGCGCTTTGCCGGGCATTCGCCGCTGGGGAGTTTCTTAATCGATTCCAGCACTGTGGGTTACCCAGCCCTCCCGGTGCGCATGACTTAGGGCAAGATTTTTTCAACTTGACGTTAGTCGCTATAATGTTAGATTGACTCTCAAAATTTGTGTTGCGCGGCCTGCATGGCGCGTGAACTCAAACGTCGCGGAGAGAATCGAAACATGTCGCGTGCCAAGCGCGCCCAAGGTCATTCGTCGGCTACGCCGTATAGTAGTTCCAAGAAGCGCCACGCCTTAAAACGGAAACCCGTTCATTCGCCGGCGGGAATGAAGGCTCGGCGAGAACTCCCTGGCCTTCGCGAGCGCAAGAAAGCGCAGCTTCGTCAGCAGATTGTAGAGACGGCGCTGCGTCTTTTCCACGAACGAGGGTATGAGAGAACCCGGGTTGAAGACATCGTCCAAGTATTGGAAATCAGCCAGCCCACGTTCTTCCGCTATTTCCCCAGCAAGGACGCCGTGCTGCGCGAAGTCGGCAAAAAGGGATTCGCCTGTCAGGCAGAAAAACTAAAGTCGGAATTGTCCAGCAAGGCCGCAACGGCGGAGCGCTTGCGCCGATTTTATGAAACGATAGCCAAGCTCACGGAAGCTGACCGTCCACTCTGGCAAGCGGTGGTGCTGGCTGGCGCGATGGATCCCGTCCGTTCTCCGGACATGCGGGAACCTGAAGAAGCCAGCGTCAGCCTGCTCCGGGAGATACTCGCGCAAGGCCAAGACCGCGGAGACGTGACGCGCGCTTTCCCGGTCGTGCACCTCGCGGAATTCATGGAGGGACTTTTTAACACCGTTGTCCGCCAGTGGGCTGTGGATCTCACGGGACCTCACAAGTTGAGCGAGCGCGTGCGCAGCGCGGTGGACTTCTTCCTCCGAGCCGCTAAGCCCTAAACCTTCTTATGCGGCGCTGCCGCTCGTTCGGTCTTGACGCTAGTGCTTAATACGTGATAGAGACTATCATAATTTTGATTTAGCGGCGTCGAGGGTGGGCCGCCTGAAAAGTGTTCCAAAGTCCACCGCAATGCCGGGGTGCGGCACGATAAGCCTGGGATAAGAGTGAATTCGGGCTAGAAGCAATCATAGCGAGACTCTTGCTTTTGGGGAGCAGAGCGAGCTTGAGCCTACTCGAAAAAAGATTCGTGACGTCTTCGTTGAACCAGGAGGAAATATGAAATCAACCTTGCTGGCAAGTGTCTTAGTGTCTGCGATCTGTTTCTTTCCGGCGAGCCCTATCGCACTGGGACAGGGGGTTGGCGCGTCCGGTGAAATCACCGGAACGGTCATCGATCCCGCCGGTGCCGCAATTCCGAATGCCAAGGTTACCGTCTCCGACGTCGAGAAGGGTATTAAGAGGACGGTTCAGGCGGATAGCGGCGGCCAGTACCGCATGGCCGGTCTTCCCCCTTCGCATTATCGTGTGAGCGCCGAGTTCTCCGGCTTTCAAACCGAGGTTCAGACCGACGTTGTGCTCACCGTCGGTCAAGTGGTCCCCCTCGACTTCCACCTTAAGTTGTCGGGGGTCACAGGACAAGTTGAAGTGACTTCCGAAGTTCCTGTGGTGGAGACCGAGAGAGGAAGCCAGTCGAATACGCTTACCCAAGACTATATCGCTCAGCTCCCCATTGACCGCCGCGATTACCTCACCTTCACCCTATTGACCCCGGGCGTCTCGAACTCCACTAGGCTGGCTTCCGACCAGGATTTTCGTGTCAAGCAGACACCGCAGAGCGGCCTCTCCTTCTATGGCAGCAATGGCAGGGGCAACAGCATCACCGTAGACGGCGGCGAAGCCAACGATGATGCGGGTGGTGTCCGCCTCACGCTGAGTCAGGACGCCGTGCAGGAGTTCCAAGTCAACCGCAGCAACTATTCCGCTGACCTCGGCGGCGCCAGCGGAGCGGCCATCAACATCGTCTCCAAATCCGGCACGAATGAACCACATGGCAGCATCTACGGCTATTTCCGCAATGATGCCATGGATGCCGCTGACCCGTTCGCCCGCAGACAGGCGCTGCAACCGGGTCAAGTGTTTAATCCGCTGGCACCGGATGTGCAGGGGCAGCCGACCAAGAATTCATTGAGCCGCCAGCAATATGGGGGATCGATCGGCTTCCCAATTAGGAAAGACAAGACTTTTCTGTTCGCGTCCTTCGAAGGCCTGCGCCAGGATTCGCAGAATGCGGTGCCGCTGCTGACCAATACCTCCATCTTCCGGCCGACAGCAAGCCAGCAGGCGGCCCTTGCCACGCTAGCATCAAACCCAGGACTGGTGCCTTGCTTGAGCGGACCCGTCGGCGCTGTTGTCGCAGGTCTATTGCCGCCGCCGATTACTGGCCTGACGACGCTGCCGGGGCCGGTCTGTGCGGCCGTCCTTACGAACGTGTTGACTTTGAATCCGCAACTCCCTCTGAACGCTTTCCTAATCAACCAGTTTGAAACACAGGGCGGCCTGTTCAATTACAACACTCGAGAGTACTTGGCCTCCGGCCGATTCGATCATCGTTTCAGCGATTCGAACCAGATCGCTGTCACTTACAGATTCGGACACGATCTGGAGGAAAATCCTGACGTGCAATCGCTCACGGGCTTTTCCGCAGGCACTTCGATTCATGATTATGACAACAACATTTTGGCCGCTTGGTACCATCAGTTCAGCCCCACGGCTCAGAACGAAGCCCGCGTTCAATTTGATTACGCTACCCTGAACGTCATTCCGAACGAACCCGGGGAACCCGGACTCCAAATCCCTGGTTTCGCGAATAACCTGGGAACGAACATCTTCGTGCCCAGCCTCACGATTACCCGGCGATATGAATTCGCGGACAACTTTACTCTGATCCGTGGCCACCACACTATGAAGTTCGGGGGCTACGAGTTGCTTCGCGGCAACCATACGGAATCACATACTTTCTTCCCCGGACGGTTTGTCTTTGGCAATCTCCCCGCCTCAGTTTTTCTAACGCCTCAGCTTCCCACGCTGACATCTTTGCAATCCGCGTCGTTTGGGATTCCGCAGGTCTTCCAGCAAGGTTTCGGCAATCCCGTGTATCCCTATTACACGAGGCCATGGACGGCGGCTTACTGGCAGGATTCATGGGCCATCAAGTCCAATTTCACGCTGAACTATGGCCTTCGCTACGAACTTGACACGCAGTACGCTCCTTTGAGCACCTACAAAAAGAATTTTGGTCCCCGGGTGTCCTTCGCTTGGGATCCTTTCAAAGATCACAAGACCGTGATTCGCGGCGGGTACGGTATCTTTTACGCGGCAATCTACGACCAGATTCCTGCTGTTGATTATTCTCTCGGAGTTCGGAACGCGAACAACAGCTCGGTGGGAAATACGACGAAGGCCGGTCAAGTGAACAACCTGGACGCCATCTGCGGACTTGCCGGAGCTTTCGGCCTCTTCCCCGGTAGCGGCAGCAGTCCTTGCAATCGTGAAATCTCGATCTATATCGTTCCGCTCACGGGAACACCCGGTAGCAGCCCAGCACTGAATTCCGCTACAGTTTTCCAGACGTTATTCGCCCAGGGAACAATCAGCTGCACAACGCCGCCACCCGGAAGCTATGCTTGTATTACCCCTGGGGCGGGCCTGGGCGGGCTAAAACAGTTCGGACTCAACGTGACCAATAGCGGTCCGCTAGCTGAGCTTCAGGTGGTTTTCGTCGACCAGCCTAACTTTAGGAATCCTTACTCACAGCAAGCTGAGTTCGGAATCGAGCGCGAGATTGCTCGGGGATTCTCCATCTCCGCGAGTTACATCTACTCTCATACGATCGGCCTTCCCGTTGCCATTGACACCAATCTGCTGCCGGCGCCATTTAGCACCGTTACACTGGCAAACGGGAAGAATGTCTCTTACCGGAACTGGAACACGACAGCCGCCGCGGCCGATCCGCTCGGTGGCGTGGAAGGCCAGCCCTGCAATGCTAGTCAGGGCTTCGCTTGTTTTGTGAACCCGTTTATCGTCCAAAACAATCAGTACACTTCGGCTAGTTCTGCCGTTTACCAGGCGGGAATTCTGGAATTCAAGAAGCGCTTCAGCAATCACTTCTCCTTGCTTGGCAACTACACTTTTAGCAAAGGCTTCGACACAGGTACCGATTTCAACAGCGATTATGGGCCGCAAGATCCGACCAACCTCGGCGCCGACCGCGGTCTTTCTGAATTCGATCAGCGCCATAAAGTCGTGCTGGCCGGCGTATTTGACAGCCCCTGGGAAAATGCTTTCCTCTCCGGCTTTCAGTTGGCGCCGATTTTTACCTACAATAGCGGGCATCCATTCAACTTGCTGGCAGGCGGTGAGGTGAACGGCAACAATCACACCACCAATGAGCGTCCCATCGGCGCGCCCCGTGATTCTGGGCTCGGGCCCGATTACTACGACTTCGACATGCGTTTGAGCTGGCAGCACAAGCTCGGCGAGAAGGCAAAACTGCGACTAACGGCTGAGGGCTTCAACCTCGCCAACCGCACCAACTTTGCTAGCGTAAACAATGAGGTGAGCCCGCTCTTCGGCCTGACACCGGGATTTACCACGTTCAGCGTGCATGGAAGCAAATTGCTTTCGCCGAGCCAGCCGCTGGGCTTCACTTCAGCGTTCCCGAAGCGTCAGATCCAACTCGGCGTCCGGCTGGAGTTCTAGCGGAGTTGAACTCTCGCGGGAGCGTGCACAACTCGGTTGATTTTTGCGCTCGGGACAGGGTCACGTGTGTGATCCAAGACTTTTTTTGGCCACCATCGCCGTCAGCAGCCACTTCTGCAGCACCTGTATGAAAAACGGTTTAGTTTCGAGAAAAGTCAGGCCCATGCCAGCATTCGCTTGCGAATAGGCGACCCTTGCCGTGGCCTCAAAGTAGTGCGGTTCTTTGAAAATTTTTATAAGCACGGCCGCGCCTATTTCCATCGGATTCGGGGTCTCCACATAGCATCCATTCAGACTCAGCTCGCTAACCTTCAGCGTCGTCTTTGTGCCGGAGCTGGCTTCGACGACTTCCGCGGATGCCGCGAAGGGATACCTGGGTGTTCGGCGGCGGTCCTGTTCCATTCCTTGCCTCGAGGACAAACCTTCTGAGGATTCTAACTCGGATTACCCACGCCACACCTATAAAAGAAATACTGTTCCTTACATGAACCTCCTTTTCGTGCTCGCCACTTGGCATCTAACATTTGGTGTGCTTTCCTAGAGAAGACGCCATGACGTTCACACGCAACCTCGAATCCGCAATGAAGAGCCACTGGCGAACGCTGGGCTTCGCCGCACTTTTCGCGCTTCTGAACGTCGCTTGCGGCGCATCGGCTCAGCCCAATCGCGCCCGTCAACAGCAGCAGGAACAAGAGCAACCCACGGTCTACTTCGTCCGCAATCCCGATCCTGCGCCCGAATTTCAACTCGCCGGTGTGGACGGAAAGCCCATCTCTCTCGCCGGAGCCCGCGGCAAAATCATCTTGCTTAATTTCTGGGCCTCGTGGTGCGGACCTTGCCGCGCCGAAGTTCCCGACCTCGTCGAGCTGCAAACTCGATACAAAGACAGCCTCCAGGTCATCGGGCTCGTTGTGGATGATGACGACACGGACGCCATTCATCAGTTCGTCGATCATTTTCACATCAACTATCCGGTCGCCGTCGCTCCCGCAGAACTCCGCATCCAGTACGGCGGAATCCCCGCGCTTCCGACCTCATTCCTCCTTGACGCCGAGGGCCGCGTCGTCCAAAAACATGTTGGCCTGCGCGATCCCGCGCTCTACGAAATCGAAATCCGCGCGCTCCTCGGCCTGCCCACCGGCTTCAAAGTAGAAACCTTCGAGGACACCGGCGAAATTTTTCTGAAGCACGCCGACCGCGCCAGCGAGCTTCCCGGCGTGGACTTCTCGATGGTCACCCTCGAGCAAAAGAGAATCGCGCTGCACCGCTTCAACGCCGAATCCTGCAATTGCGGCTGCAAGCTTACGCTGGCGCAGTGCCGCATCAACGATACCGCCTGCCCGGTCAGCAAAGCCCTCACCGCGAAAATCATCGGCGAAATCACCGGCGCCGCCGCCTCCGCGCCTCCCGCAAAATCCGCCCCCGCCCAAGCTCCTGCTGAATCCCCGCGGCAGAACGCACCCACCTCTCCCGCCCCGCCTGCCAAGTCCATCGCCCGGCCGTGAGGAAAAGGGGCGGTTTTATCTCTGGTACTTGCAGTACTCCAAAATTTCATCGGGGCTGAAGGTTTTGCCGCCTTTCGACAAGCAGTAAAACTCTATCCATTTTATTTTGAATTAGTTACAAGGACGACCTAAGGAGAACATGGTGCCTCTAAACAGGGTGGGAGGTGCTTATGATTCTGACCAAACGGCACTACCTTATGATAGGGGGCTCGATTCTGCTGGCTGCAGCGTTGACGCTGTCTGCCGCCACGTCGTGGAACGAGTCAGACGGGGTAACTCTGCCAGAGCGCACTGCCATTCATGTGACTCTGGATCAATCGCTCACGACTAACCAGAACAAAGCGGGAGACCACTTTGAGGCAACGGTCTCCGAGCCGGTGGTCGTAGACGGCAAGACGGCGATCCCTCGGGGTGCCCACGCTGAGGGGCTGGTGGTTGACGCGCGGCCATCCGGAAGGTTGAGGGGCCGGGCGCGGTTGCAGCTTGCGCTGCAGACCGTGGCCGTGAACGGGCAGAACTACGATGTCCGTACCAACTCTCACCTGAGGATTGGCCGTGACCACAAGAAACGCAACTGGGCGTGGATCGGCGGCGGAGCCGGTGGGGGAGCCTTGATTGGCGCCCTGGCCGGTGGAGGCACCGGAGCGCTGATCGGCGGGCCGGTGGGTGCGGGAGCCGGAACAACGGTTGCGTTGCTGACAGGAAAGAAAGACATCAGGCTTGGCGCGGAGACACCGCTCAAGTTTGAGCTCGCTGAACCCGTAACGATCCACGTGAAGGGCTGACAGTTCGTCGGAACCTTTCACAAACAGCGTCGAGAGGGCGGGCGTGACTCGTGCCGGGATTTGCCCGAGGGCGCCCGCCCTCTTTTTTTTCGGGGATGGTGGGGGAACGAGGAGGGCGAAGTCGCGCGCGAATTGCTTGACAACTAGAAGGCGCGGGCATATCGTCAGCGCACACTGGTCGGAACCCTGGGCGCGAGCCACTTTTTCCAGGTTACTCAACTAAAGGCCGAACGCCGTATCCCCGCACCCTACGCGAACCACGCGAATTGAGCGACGAGGAGCGACCTTCCAAGCTATTGCGCCGCGCGGCCTGCCGGTCAGTTCAAGGAGAGAACAATGTTGAAACGAATAGCGGGCCTGCTTTTGATTGTGTTGGCAGTGATCCTTGTACCAGCGGCTCTTCCCCAAATGGAACCGACGCCGATTGTGTACACGTATGTAAGCCAATTCCAAGTGCCGCGGGCAAGTTGGGCGGCGTACTCGGAGGATACCGAGAAGACGTTCGTTCCCGTTGCGGAGAAGATGTTGGCCGACGGGAGCATCGTTAGCTGGTCTACCTTTGAGCAGGTCGTCCATACACCCGACGGATATACGCACGGCGCGGCGTGGTCATCCAACACCATCGCGGGGCTCATGAAGGTGCTCGACGAAGTTCGCAAGAGCGGCCCGCGGCCGGGCCAGATCGCGGCCACCAAGCACGAAGACCTGCTGATGCAGTCGGCGATGTACCACGCCGGCAGCGGAACACCGACGTATGTGCGCGTGGTCTGCCAGATGGCGAAGACTGACAAGCCCGGCGATTACGCCGCGGCGCTCAAGAAATACCTGGTGCCGACGTTTGAGGAACAGCTCAAGAAGGGCGCGGCTACGTTCTACGCCCTCGACGAACAGTACGTAAACACTACAGCGCCTTCGGTGCGGTGCCTGGTCATTGACTATCCCAATGCCGAAGGCATGGACAAGTGGGCTACCGCCGTGAATGCAACGCTGGGCAAGATGAGCCCCGCGGATCGCGAGGCTCTCTTTGGCAGCACTGTGGCCGACAGCCGGCGCGACATCATGGCGCGTGTAACGCACTCCGGCCATAAATAGCTGATTCCTCTCTAGCAGTGTCGAGCGGAGGGCTGGTCATTCGTTGGCCGGGCGCTCGGGAGGAGAAGTGTGCCTCTGGCGGCGCTCAGTGCAAGCGGTATCTCCTTAGTTCCATTGACGCGGTGGAAGAACCACGGCACAGTAAGGCCGAAAGGGAGTATCCGCAATGGCGAAGTGTCCCGTTTGCGAGCACGACGTGGCTACCCCGTTTTTCTTGAATGTGGACGGGTGGAGGTGGCTTGCTTGTCCCCATTGCGCGGCGAGGCTGGAAAGGAAGAATCCACGCTCCGTTGCGCTGCTTCCCCTCTGGATCGGCCTAATCGCGCTCGGTGGGCGGGGTCATCGGTACGCGGTCATCGCTGAAGTGTTGATGAGTGCCATCTTCATCATCATTCTGGTGGAATTTATGCGTCCTCAATTGCAACTCCGGAAACCCCCGCCGAAGCCAGAAATTACATTAAACATTAACGGCCCGTCGAACTAGTGCACGCATCTTGAGACGGCCATCCACGCGCCTTCAGGCGCACTTCTCTGGGTCGGCATGCTAACCTTCCGTGGCAGGAGGACATCCATGGCCTGGCGCGCCTCGATGCTATTTATCTTCGTGGTTTTGGCGGCCGTTTCGGTCTGGTCGCAGCAAATTGTAGTTCCGCAGCAGGCCGGTGAGGGCCATGTTGTGCCGCTGAAGACGTTTCCGCCGGACCAGAGGTTTGAAACGGTGTCGGGCGACCCTGCGAAATCCGGCGCGCCGTTTGTGATACGGATTCATGCCGAGGCGGGATACATCATCATGCCTCACACCCATCCAATCGATGAAAACATCGTCGTGGTGAGAGGAACCTGGGCGGTCGGCATGGGCGACCGCTTCAAGAGGCAAGCGCTCGAACCCATGGAGGTCGGCACTTACGCACTCGTACCCAAGACCATGGCGCACTTCGCATTGTCGAAAACGGAGACGATCATCCAGGTCCATGGACTCGGACCCTTTACCACCCATTGGGTTGTGCCTATCTATGAGCTTACCGACAAGGGTGTGTTGTTGGGGACGTCTGCGGCGGAGCCGGGGCGGCCGACGGCGACAAGTCCTCCCGACTGCTTCGCCCTGAAACTTGGCGCTCGGGTTCGCGGCTCTTACGGCGAGGGTGCTGTGGTCGGGGCGCAGTGTACTCCTGGCCAGATCACCCAGTATCGCGTGGAAAGATCCGATGGGGAGCGGTTTTGGGCGCAGCGCGAGGAGTTAAGCGCACCCTGATTGTTGCCGTCCACCCCCATCCTTCAGGGCTTGGGGGATTCTTCGTCCTCTTTGTAGATGACGTGGCCTTCGTGGTCGCATTTCCTTCTCTCTTCTAGCGTTGTCGGCGTTGGCTTTTCGTTGGGGGGAACGGATGCACAGCGCATAAGATTCTCAAAGCCGGGCGCTGAAAATACGAAGGCCATGCTGACGGTGTCGTTGCCGACGGGCTTTATACTCACCCAGGTGTAGGCGGGAATGAACACCATGCCACCGGCATGCAGGTCGCGTTCCTGGTCGCCGAGGTGGACGTGAACGGTGCCCGTTTGGATGGTGACAATTTCATCCTGGCCCAGATGTTTGTGGAGCGGTATTTCGTCTCCGGGATGCAAGTCTTCTGTCCCAAAGACGAGGTGCTGGGAACCGTTGTTTTGAGGACTGACTTTGAGCATGAATCCTCCGGGAGGAGGATCGCGCCAAATGCGGGCCTCGCCTTCGTTTTTCTCGAGCAGCAATGGTTTGGCTGCGGTTTCCGAGGCCGAAGCGGAAACGGGCGGAGTTCGCGTTTGGGAAATGCCAGTGGATACGAGCACCGCGCTCGCGAGGGCAAAGGCTTTGCCAATTCGTGTCGAATTCAAGAGGCACCTCGTTTGGGAAGAATTATGCCCCGTGGACCTTGGCGCGTTTCTCTGGACTGGGGATACCTTGAAACTCGAGCGGCAGATGAGCGTCGACGAGGGATGCACCGCCGTCGGCCTCGATCAACTGGCCGGTAATCCAAGCAGCTTCCTGGGAGCAAATGAGAGCGACGGCATTGCCAATATCCTCGGGAGTACCGAGGCGGCGCATGGGCGTCCAGCCGCGTTCTTGCCATTCACGCAAGCCCGTTTGGAAGGCTTCGGGCAAACTGTTTAGCACGCTGTCTTCGATCCAGCCGGGGCTGATGGAGTTCACGGTGATGCCGCGGCCCGCGAGCGCAACCGCAAAATAGCGGACGAGCGACTCCATTGCGGCTTTCGCGGCGCCCATGGCCACCCAGGGCTGCCAACTGCCGAAGCGTCCACCGGGAGCGAAGGTGATGGCGACAATCCTTCCGCCATCGGACATGAGCGGAGCGGCTTCGCGAACGGCGACGAGAAATGCCTTGGCCTGAGAATCGAAGGCGGTGTCCCATTTTTCGAGGGAGATCTCCATAGGAGCTTCGTAGAAGGTGGGGGCTTCCGTGCGGGCGTTGCTCACGAAGATATCGAGCCCGCCGAATTCCGAGCGGACCTGTTGAAACATGCGGCGGATTTCATCGGGCCGGCAGATGTCGGCTTGCACGATGAAGCCGTCAGAGCCGAGAGCGCGAATTTTTCCGAGAGTGGCCTGGGCGGCTTCCAGGTTGCGGTAGTAATGAACGGCGACGCGTGCGCCTTTTTCTGCGAGCTTGAGCGCGATGCCGCGGCCGATGCCGCGCGAACTTCCCGTGATGAGCGCGTATTTTCCCTGGAATGTCATAAGGACCTCCCGAGGGAAACGGATGTTAGCGCCGTGGATAGCCGGGGTCAATTAGAGAGAGCGAGATTAAGCGCAAGCGATAGGAACCGGACCCGAGGAAATCGAGGAGGCCGAGTTCGCGTTCCAAGGAATCGCAGGTTAACAATAACACCCCCTCCCCCCTATGTTTTTCATAAGTGTTCATTCTAAACCGAGTTAAAACTGTTTGTTTTGTTACAGTTTTGCAAGTGTTCATTCCACGTAGGTTAGGGAAGGGATGATTTCTCACCGGTCTCCTTCGGCTACGCTCAGGACAAGTTGCGACCGGTCACTACACGCTGAGCGAATTCGGCGCTAGTCGGAGGCAGGGGAGTGTGTGGCACAGAGGCCGATGGTGAAGGCAGCCCGGGGACGGGGGAAGCGAATCGCCGGGCTGAAGCCCGGCCTCTACATCCGGAAGCAATTTCGTGCTGGTCGGGAGGGGCGAAGGAGGAGCGTACGGCTTCGCGCCAGGAATCCGTGCTGAAGGCGTTGATGTATTCGTCCTGGGCGATCTGGATGGATTGAATCAAGGTCTGGCCGAGATAGGCGAGAGTGGAGGCGGTCTTGGGTTTGATGTCACCCTTGGCGACGGCGGAGAAAAGGCGTGCCAGGGCGGAGCTGAGATCGCAGGCGGTCATAAGATCACCAGAGAGGAAAGAGGATATGTCCTCGCCGGCCTGCTCGGCGGCGAGGGATTGCGCTTCTTTGCGCGCATGGAACGCGCAGAGGTGCGAATGGCCGGCTCGCCGCGGAGTGCGGCACTGGCGGCCATCGGCAAAAGTGAACGAACACAAGCCGGAACGGTCTTTCTTAGGCGTGACCCCGGCCAAGTCGGGGTCAACGGAGCGATTGGTGGGCATAGAAGTCTCCTGAAAAGAAGGTTTTAAATTTCAAGAATTTTAAGAATGGAAAGAGGGGCCTCGCGGAAGGCGAGGCGTACTACTTTACCGGAATAATATACAAGAGTAGTGACTGCGTTGTCAACAAAAACTTGCGCCGAAATGGCGGGGGAAAAGTCAAAACCCGCAGCCTCCGCAAAACCATCTGGAGCGCAAGGAACGCGCTTTATTAAACCGAAAGCTGCGGCACCCGGCCACTGCGAAGGTGCCTCGACGGTGGTAAAGTCAAAACTCGAAGCGTTTAAACCCAAGGCTGCGGGACCGCGGGACATAAGGTGGAGGATTACAACAAATGGCAGCTACTGAACAGCAGAAGGAACAAATAGTATCCCTGGTTAGGGAAGGAAGTTGGATTTCAAGCAAATAGCCAGAAAAATTGGAGTTTCACCGGGCACGGTCGCTTCCGTGAAGGCACACATGACTATGGGAGCCTATGGGGAAGGGGCCGAAATAGAAGAGATCGCGGAGGCCATCGACGCGACTTTTGGTCTAGAACGTGACCTTCAACTCGCACTCCGCAAGCATATAGACCAGCTTGAGCTAGGCCTGAAGATTGCAGACGACGGTAAGGAACAAACTGTTGAATCTGGCCGGATCGACATCACAGCGGAAGATTCCAGCGGAACGACGGTAGTGATCGAGTTAAAAGCCGGAACAGCGGACCGCGAGACTATCGGTCAAATTTTGGGGTACATGGGTGACATGATGATGACGAAGAAATCCGTTCGAGGGATTTTGGTCGCTGGGGAATTTCCGACGGGAACGATTGCAGCAGCGCGTGCCGTTCACAATCTACGATTGAAGAAGTACAGTTTCAAGTTCTCTTTTGAATCGATCGGCGAAAGCAGAGCCGAACAAGGTGTGGCATGAGGGATGGGCCACGATGATGTTTTCGCTCGGTAACCCGAGAAGGAGAGAACATGGACTGCCGCCCTCCGAGAGGTAACTGCTCACCTGGAAAGGCCAAGTACAAGAACCTTCAGGAGATGGTCCGCGAGTATATTGCCTACAAGAGGCCTGACAAGAAGCAAGAGCGGGATTATTTTAGGGGCCTATCGTTGGAAGAGGCTATTGAAACTGCGGCTCTTGCAAAGAACTCGGAAGGAAAACGCTCCGGCCATCATCGACGCCGCACACCCGCTCAGTTGGCTCAGGGAAAGGCAAAACTAATCGCACTGTTTTCCCAGATTAGGAGTTGCAAAAGCTTCGACCAACTCCACAAGCTCGTATGCAAGGCTACGGACCCAGTTAAAGGCCTTGGTGAACTTTATGCGTATGACACCGCACAGATTATCGGGGTCCGCTTGGGCTTGCAGCCGAAGAAAGTCTACCTTCATGCAGGCACGCGAAAAGGAGCACAAGCGCTCGGATTCTCTGGCGGCCTTCCACATGTAGAGCCATCCCAGTTGCCAACTGAGCTGCAGCTGCTCAAACCGTGCGAGATGGAAGATTTCCTGTGCATTTACGAGGCAGCTTTTCGCAAACTCGGTCGCTCAAGTCGGAGGTCTTGATTATGTTTGAGGCAAACCCCTCACACAATTTAATGGGGCTTTCTCGATCAGAGTGAGGAAACCGGTCAAGTCCCCCAGACGCATTTCCCTGTATATTGATTTCAGTTATCATCGCGTGGCGTGAAAAACACTCCTCCGAATCCAACCTGGAAAGATGTCGTGAAAGATGCCCTCGAGCAGCTCGGCGGCGAAGGCCATCTCGACGACATTAACGGGATTGTCAAAAATCATCCTAAGACACGTACAAATCCTACTTGGAAGGAGACGATTCGCCGCGTTGTCCGGCAGTACGCTATTTTTCAACCCGTTCCGCCAAACCGGAGTGGGTTGTATCGCCTAGTTGAACAGCCGATCGTAGATGCTGAGCCTGAAAATCTTAACGAAGGTGCCGTTGACCACGGCATCGCTCAAGGCATGTTGCTGACTTTGGGCCGAATGTACGGCTACGAGACCTTTGCACCGGCAACTGATAGGACTTCCCGGTCCTTTCAAGGGAAACCGCTGGCGGATTTTTCGACCGTCACCGACTGCGCGGAATTTTGCGGGAAGAATAGTCTGCCACGCGTTCGACAAATCGATGCTATGTGGCTGGCGGAAGACAACGACGGTGTTTACCCGGTTTATGCGTTTGAGGTTGAACATACAACTGGCGTTCGCAGCGGAATGGACAGGTTACTTGAGCTTCCTGAACGGTATGGGGCGAAACTTTTTGTTGTTGCTCCTGGTGAGGATGAACGGTCTAGGTTCGATGGACTGATTAAGCTGAATAAGTTTCGAAAGTTTCGAGAGCGTATGCGGTTCCGCGACTACAGTGAATTGGATACGCTCTACAATTCGGCGGTTAAACACGAAGAGAACAGCAAAATGTTCGGAGTCGAAGCCCGGTAAGTGTATTTCCTGCGCTGTGTCTCTAATCACGCCAAGTAGATTTCGGTTTCGGTTTTGATGATGAAGAGGGCGTCGGAGTCGGAGCGGCCGGAGGCGCGGAATTTTTGGCGGGCGTCGTCGAGGGAATCGGCGAGGACAGAGAAGATGACTTCGCGCTTGGTGCGGCCGATGAAATAGAAGCGGCGCTCTTGCTGGACGAGTTGGAGTTGAGGAGGCATGTACGAAAAGCAGATCCCTCGTCGCGTTGCAAACGGCGCAACGCTCGCTCGGGATGACACGCGAGCGCGAGACGCGGCGCATTTGGATCGATCCACAGGATCGGAAAACGGATCAAGGGAAAACTGAGTGACGGAGAGAGAAAAACCGAAAGAGGAGACGGAAAGCTCGACCTGTACCAAATCGGAACAGAGGCGGAGAATCGAAAGAGAGACGTAATCGATGGACAATTCGCAGCCGAGGGCGTGACGGCGGAGCCGTAACGCAGCGAGGAGAGTTGTTCCACTGCCGGAAAACGGATCGAGGACGAGGTCGCCTTCGTTGGAAGAGGCGAGGAGGATGCGTTCGAGGAGGGCGACAGGTTTTTGGGTGGGGTGCTTGCCAAACCGCTTTTCCCACCTTTCAGGAGGCCAAAGGTGCCACACGGACTTCATCTGCTTGCCGCCATTGGTCTTCTTCATGTCCTTGTAATTGAAGGTGTGGCGCGACTTGGAGCTCTTGGCGGCCCAGATGAGGGTTTCGGTGGCGTGCGTGAAATAGCGGCAAGAGAGATTGGGAGGAGGATTGGGCTTGACCCAGGAAATGTCGTTGAGGAGCTTGAAGCCGAGCTGCTCTAAAGCGAAGCCGACGGAATGGATGACGTGGGCGGTGCCGCTGACCCAGATGGTGCCGTTGGGTTTGAGGACGCGCTGCGCGGCGGCGAGCCAGGCGCGGTTGAACTCATGATTGGCGTCGGGACCGCGGGATTTGTCCCAGTCGCCTTTGTTGACGCTGACCATTTTGCCGGCGTGGCAGGTGATGCCGCCGTTGGAAAGGAAGTAGGGCGGGTCGGCGAAGACGAGGTCGACGGAATTTTCGGGGATTTTTTCGAGGATTTCGAGGCAGTCGCCCTGGTAGATGCGGATGTGGTGTTTGGGGTCGTCAAAGGCGGGAGTTGGCCCGCCTTCGCTCGGAGAGCTTCGGCGAGGCTCGAGCGAATTGGAGATGGGTTTGGACACCGGACGATTGGGATCGTTGATCAAGTCGGGATCGTTGATCAACCGGTAAAACAAGTCAAGGCAGGGAAAGGCCTGCCTTCGCTCGGACTAGCCGGGCTAAAGCCCGGCCTCTACAGAAGCGTTCGGCAACACCACCTAGCGAAAGCGAAAGGAGCCGGGCTTTAGCCCGGCCTCTACAGAGGCGTTTGGTGACAGACTATTTCCAGGAAGGCTTCCAGTTCGTTGAAATGGGGCTTCGCTTCATCCAGTCAATCGTTTGTGATCCCGACAGTGGATAGGAATTCGGCTCTGTACAGAGCCTTTTGCGTACAGGATTCCACCAGATGTAGCACGCTACATCCTCGATGGCCTCGTTCGGCCGCAAGACATGGTCGTAACAGCGCATTTGCCAAAGCCGGGAGCCGTGCGTTTTGCGGAATTCAAAGGCGGTGCGCTGTTTAAAAGCGTTGACGAACCTGACCAGATCGGAGGTGTCCGAAAGCCCCTCGGAAAGGAAGTGAAGATGGTCGGGCATGACGCAATAGGCGTGAAGCGAAAAGTTCTGGTGGGCAGCAATTTCTAGGAGTCGACTGAGCAGCCAGCGCCCCGTCGATTGGTCGGCGAAAAATGGGGCGCGATTCTCGGTTCCCACGGTGACGAAGTAGATTCGGCGACCGAGGTAGTGGCCTGTTGGTAGGCGCAGACGCTTGCTGTAGAACGGCACGCGGAGAAGCTAGCATGATGACGCGCACTTGTAGAGGCCGCCCTTCAGGGCGGCCAGCTCCCGAATGGGGCACGAACGTCGAGCCGGGCTAAAGCCCGGCCTCTACAGAGGCGCTTGGCGGGACGGGGCGGAAATTTTTGCTTGCGGGCGCGGGCGGTGGTAGGCTTCGGAATCAAGATATCGCGAAGGGGGAGATAAGCATGGCCACTCCCGCAGAAAAAGTAGGGCCGTTTACCGGCTTGGAACTTCGCCGCAGCACGCGCATCCATCGCGCGGTTCGGCTGTTGATCGTGGGCAAAAACCGCCAGGGACAGGCGTATCGCGAAAAAATGTCCACGGTATGTCTGAATCTCCACGGATGCTGCTACCAATCCTGGCATAGCTCGCAATTGGGGGCGGTGGTGGATTTGCAAGTGACAGAGGGTTTTGAAGCGAAGTCGCCGGTGGTGCGCGCACGGGTGCGGACCATCCGTCCGCCCATGAGTCACAGCGAGCTGTATCAGATCGGCGTGGAGTTTGATAGACCGACTAATATCTGGGGGATTAGCGCGCCGCCGGAAGATTGGTTGCAGGTTCTGGAAGGAAACATTTCGACAACCGAGCTTGCAACAGCGGCGGCTCCCGCGACGGAGCCCGAAGAGCCGACGCCGGAGCCAGAGCCGGCGCCAGAGCCGGAGCCTGCGGAACCGACGGCACGGCCATTACCTCAAATGCAAATGCCGGCCGAGCCCGAGTGGAGAAGTTCCGGCGTCACACAGTTTCCTGCTCCGCCCGCCGCCGCGGCCAAACCGGAGCCCGCGAAGGAAGCGGGTCCGGGAAAGCCCGAGCGGGTCACGATTACCATGGACCAGCTCATTGCCGCGCTGCATGGGAAGCTGCAGCGGGCGGCGGAAAAGGCCGTGCAAGCCGCGGTGGAAACGCGGCTCGACGAAACGGTGAAGGGCAGCGTGCAAACGGCGGTTGCCACGCATGTTGATGAAGCGGTCAGACAAGCCCTGTCCAAGATTGACGAAATCACCAGCGCGAACGCGCGACGAACAGAAGCGTTATCTACGCAGCGCCTGGAGGACTTGACGATTTCCTCAACGGAAGAAATTTTCAGCCACCTGGAGGCGCGGCTCGGAGAGCTCCAGAGCCGCTGGGAAGACCAGCAGGAAGCGTATCGCGGCCGAGCGGAGGAGATTGTTCAACGGCTGGAGAAACTGGGCGCTGATACGCAACGCGACTTGGCGGAGACACAGGGATTGGTCGAGAAACTCAGCCGGGTATCCGAACCGCAGACTCACCCACTGCTGAAAGAATCCATCGGCCGCGCCACGGAGGAATTTGAAGCCGCGGCCACGCGCGTTTCCGACCGGCAACTCGTACGGCTGATGGAAGACAAGCAGATGGTGACGCGGGAGGCTTCCTCGCATCTGGAGGCCTGCGCAGCGGAGGCGCGTGCGCTCCTCCAGAGCGCCGCCAGCAGCACGCTGGAGGAATTCAGGCGTCAAGTGGAGGTGCAGGTCGATCTGGCCATCTCCGAAGCGACGCAGCGCGTGAGTTCCTCGCTGGCTTTGCTGGATGCGGAAACTCGCGCGGGGTGTGAAGCGCGGCGCCGCTCGCTGGAGAACGAGGTTGCCCGAGCCACCGAACAAGCGACCGAACAGTTTCGCTCGGGAATCAAAGCCTTCTTGTACTCGAGCCTGGTGGCGGCGGTCGGCGCGGTGGACGAACACGCGCAAACGACGCTTGCGGGGCTAATCAAAGATCAAGGGAAAACTGCCCGCGAAATTGGCAGACACATCGATGCTCCCGAAAGCGCGGAGAATCCCGACGAAAGCGGCGGCTCCGGGCTTTGAGTTATTGCGAGGAGGCTCTGGGGCTGGCAGCTCCGTTGCCGATGGCCTCGCCGTTCACGACAATTTCGACGCGGCGGTTGCGCTGGCGGCCTTCGGGAGTGTCGTTGGTGACGACGGGCTGCGTCTTGCCGAAGCCGCGCGCGGTGATTGTGGATGCCGAGACGCCCTGTTGCGTCAGGAAATTGCCGACGGAATCGGCGCGGCGTTCGGAAAGCTGCTGATTGAATTCATCGCTGCCGACGCTGTCGGTGTGGCCCTCGATCTGGAGGTTCAGGCCGGGGTGGGCCAGGACGATTCCGGAAATTTTCGCGAGCATTTCGCGCGCGCCCGACTTGAGCGTGTAGCTGCCGGTGTCAAAGAGGACGTCCGACATATTGACGATCAGGCCGCGGGCGGTGTCGCGCGTCTGCAAAATCGAATTCAACTGATTCAGCAATTGCGCGCGGAGATCGCCTTTTTCTTTTTCGGCTTGCGCCGCTGCTAAACGCGCCTTTTCCGTTTCGGCTTCGGCGGCGTGCTGCTGCGCGATTGCCGAAGCCCTATCGCGGGCGGCTTGTTCGGATTCGGCTTGCGCTGCTTGCTGCTGCGCGAACGCTGAAGCGCTGGCCTTCTGTGCTTCATCTTTCTGGCGACCGGCTTCTTGCGCGGCTTTCTCGGCTTCCTGCTTCAAGCGCAGGGCATCGGCTTTGGCGGTTTCCGCTTGGTTGCGGGCTTGCTCGGCTTCCAGGCGGCGCTTGGCCTCGGCGATGGCCTGTTCTTCCGCGGCCTTCTTTTCCGCTGCAATTTTGGCCTGGGCGTCTTCTTCGGCCTTTTTCTTTACGGCCATGACGCGGGCTTCTTCCGCGGTTTCGACAACGTCGCGGGCGGAAGCTTCGACGGTTTTTCTGTCTCTGTGCCCGCCGTAGGCGTCTTCGGCGGTTTTGAGTTGCTGCTCGGCTTTGGCGACGGTGGAAGCAGCGTACTTGTCGGCGAGGGCAATGTGCGCGATGCGCACGGCGTTACGGGCTTCGAAGAGCTCAAGCGGCGTTTTGCGGTCGATGCCGAATATGGCGTTTTCGATTTTCGTGTTCGAGGAGGAGTAGATGCCGCGGCCCACGAGTTCATACGTGGCATCGCTATTTTGTACGGTCCCCGAGGTTTGCGGAACAACATTTTCCAGAACGACCACGTTGCCGGGCTGGGTGACTGCGAAATAAGGTTCGGCCGTCACGATCATGCCGAATGTTTGCATGTCGGTGATGGCCTTCACGTGGCCGCTGCCGCTTTTCAGGACGACTTCGCCCAGGTTGGCCGCGCGGCCCTGTGGAGAGACGGCCCACAGGACGTAGGTAAGATACTCGAGGCCGAACTTGGTGGCCTCTTCGAAACTGTCAAACTTGGCGTCGATCTCCATGCGAGTGCTCTTGCTCTCGACTTTGGCTTCGCCGGAAGCCGACGGCATGAGTTCCGTGCCGCTAAATAGGATCCTGGTGGAGCCGCCCGCGCGACGATAGTTCACCGCCTTGGTGGTGCGAGAAACGGTGACAAATCGGCTGGCGGAAGTTGGGGCGGGCGCCTGGGCGAAAGCGGGCGCGCCGAAAGCGCCGAGAAGTCCAGTGGCAGCGAGAGAAAGAGATAACCTTTTGGCGTTCACGTCAGATTCTCCTATCGCCTTTTTGGCGATGTTTCCAAGAGTTTTCTACTTGCCCTGTTTGAGCGAGCGATTGATACCCCATGCACAGGCATGGTGCTTGTCTAAACTCAGGCTAGCAGAAAACAAGAGCGGGGAAGGGCCCGCGACAGAGCATTTGTACAAACAATTACCACTAGGGAAAAGGTGGATAGCGCCGATGGATATCCGCCTAACTGCTGATTGCCCTCATGCTTACAGGGCGCGACCTTCGGCTCAGACTGGAGGACTATCGAAGGCATCGAAGGAGGCGAAGTCGGCTTCCCATTCGAAGTCGGGACGGCTTTGGAGGAGGCGGACGCAACGATTCCAGCGAAGGATGGCGTCGTCGTTACCGGGAGGATGGATGTGTTCGGCTTCGGCGAAACAATGCATGGCTTGCTCCATCAGCGGGAGCAAAGTGTGCGGGGCACGGCCGGCACGGAGCTGCGCTTTCACGCGGCGTTCGTAGAGAAGGCCGGTGTAGTAAAAACGCTCATAAGGGTCGGACAGGCTCTTGAAGATTTCCTCGACCTCGGCGTAGCGGTCGGTGCCTTCGCCGGTGAATTGGTCGGTGATCGAGAGGCCTAGGGTGCGCAAGCCCAGCATGTGCTTGGGATCGGCGGCGAGGATGTCGCGGCAGATGGATTCAGCTTCCTCGGGCTCGTTGAGATAGCGGTAGAGCTCGGCTTTGGCGATCGCTTCGGCGATGCCTGACTTGGAGATGGTTTTCAGTTTCAGATCCATGGGACCCTCCTCAATGATCGTGACATCAATCACATACTAAGTTTAGCGAGCAGATGCACCAGCTTTCTTATCGCCAGGCCTATCGCCAGATAGAGGAAAAAGTTAACAGGGGTCGCAATGAACAGCAACATTCCGAGGGGCCCCCCACCATGCGAACCAAGCAGAGCAATCGAAAGCACAGCGGCAGCTAAGATGCCTGGTACGCCAACCAAAGAAATGGTCCTACACAGGGAATAGGTTGCATGGGGCCCCATCCCAGTGCATGCATACGCGGCCGAACCGATTACACTGAGGACCGCCGCAATTATGAGTATCTTCTTGTTCAAGAGCTTTCTGATTTCGGAGAGCACGAGCGGTCTAAGGAATCGTCCACAACAGGTAGCCCGCCAGCGCCGTTCCCAACACAGCTCCGCCGTAGCAAGAGAAGTTGATCACCTCATTCAGGTGTTTAATTTGCAGGCCGTCGTAAAGCGTGTAGCGAAAACGGTGCGCCGCGTGGAACAAGGGCGCCGAGCAGAGCACGAACAGATAGATGCGCACGAGCGGATGCGCGAGAAGGGCCATCGTGCTCAAGTAGCCCGGGGCCTTGAGCCATCCGAGCGGAAACGCCAGGCCCCACAGGAACAAATGCACGGGGATTAAAAACGCCGCTACCACTCCACCGGCGCTGAACAGCGTCCAGAGCAGAGGTTCAAGCCGCAGCTGGGACTTTTGACCGGCCATTTATCCCCACAGCAAAAACCATGCAACCACTGCAGAAATCACCAGCCACGCCGCGTAATTCGTGCCGCTGATCAGAAGGTCGGGAACGCGCTTTCCACGAATGCGAACCGCCATCGCCCGCGGCGCGAGGCTAAGCCAGGTGACCGAGTGATAGAGCACAAACAAGAAGCTGACCACATTCAGCGCGATCACGAACGGGTTCTGCAACCACTTCTGAAAATTCTCGTAGGCCTGCGGACCGCGGGAAAAAGCACGAAGCTGCATGAGCGTGGTGACCACGAAGAAAGCCACGAAGACGCTGGTTAACTCGCGCAGGACGAATTTCAGGTACACCCACTGCTTAAGCCACCAGTAGGTGGAAACACGCGCGCGATACCACCTTGGATGGTTGAGAGTGTAACCGGGCGTGCTGCCGCTCGATTTCATTTTCCACTCCAGGGCAACAACAGAGATTTGAACCATTCCGTGGCTGCGGTCAGCTTGTATTGCTGGATGGCGCCAGCGGGGTCCACATGCTTCGGGCAAACCTGGGTACATTCCCCCACAAAGGTGCAACCCCAAATACCCTCATGCTGCGAAAGGATGGGGAAGCGATCTTTCGCTCCCTGGTCGCGCGAATCGAGATTATAACGCTGGGCCAAAGCGATGGCGGCCGGGCCGGCGAACAGAGGATCGAGTCCATAGACGGGGCACGCGGCATAGCAGAGCATGCAGTTGATGCACATACTGAACTGTTTGAAGGCGTCCAACTGCTCCGGGGTTTGCAGGTATTCACCCTCAGAGAGAGGTTTCTCTTCTCTGCGGATGAGCCAGGGCTTCATCTCCTTGAGCTTGTGCATGAAATCGGTCATGGCGATGACCAGATCGCGCACAACGGGAAAATTGCGGAGCGGCTCGACACGCACGGGAGCGGGCGCGTAGTCGGCGAGGAAAGTGGCGCAAGTCAGTTTGGGCTCGCCATTGACCATCATCCCGCAACTCCCGCAGATGCCCATGCGGCAGGACCAGCGGTAGGTCAGCGACCCGTCTGTTTTGTCCTTGATATAGTTCAGCGCATCGAGAACGACCCAATCCTTGCGGAAGGGGACTTCGAAAGCCTCGAGATGCGGAGCGGCATCCCGCTCCGGAGAGTAACGCGCCACCTCGAGAGTGATCTTCTCGCTCATAATGTCCTAATCCGCGCCCACTTTCTGCGCCGGTTGTCCGTACACACGCTCGCCCGGGGGCCAGCGCGTGATCTTTACGGGAAGATACTCCACCCGCGGGCGGCCGCCAGCCGTTCGCGTAACCAGCGAGTGCGCCAGGAATTTTTCATCGTTGCGGGCGGGGAAATCGGTGCGCTGGTGCGCCCCGCGAGATTCCGTTCGTCGCAACGCAGAGTGAATCATCGCTTCGGCGACGTCCAGCATGAAGGAAAGTTCGAGGGCCGCGACAAGGTCGGTATTGAATGTTTGCGTGTGGTCGTCGATGGCCAGGTTGGCGGAGCGCTCCTGAAGTTTGCGCAAGGTTTCCGCTCCAGCGGCAAGCGAAGAGCCGCTTCGGTAGATCCCCGCACTCGATTCCATGGTCTCCTGCATCTGCTCCCGCAGAACAGCGACGCGCTCGCTGCCGCGGGTCTTGCGGAGGAACTGTTCTTCGATGCGCCGCTGTTCATCGTTGGCCTGGGCAAGAACAGCATTCGAGGGTTCCTTTTGCCGCGAGGCAAATTCCGCGGCCACCTTGCCTGCGCGCGCGCCGAATACAAGGAGTTCGGGGAGAGAGTTTGAACCCAGGCGGTTTGCGCCGTTGATGCTGACGCAGGCGACCTCGCCCGCGGCGAACAGCCCCGCCAGGGGCGTCGCTCCATGGATGTCCGTGCTAACGCCACCCATCATGTAGTGAATCACGGGCCGCACGGGAATCAGCTCCTTGACCGGGTCAATGTTCTGATATTTTATGCAAAGTTCGCGAACGAACGGCAATTTCGTGTCAATCAACTTTGCGCCCAGGTGCCGCAGGTCCAGATGAACAACAGGGCCATAGGGACCGGCAATGGTGCGTCCCTTCTCGTGCTCCTTCACAAAGGCCTGCGACAGGCGGTCGCGGGGGCCCAGCTCCATCGAGCGCAAGACGGGTTTCGGCTGCGGTGTTCCGAGGTTGTAGTCCTGGAGGTAGCGATAACCGTCTTTGTTGACGAGGTAACCGCCTTCCGCCCGCGCGGCCTCCGTAATCAGAATGCCGGTAAAAGGAAGACCCGTCGGATGGTACTGAATAAATTCCATGTCCTTCAGGGGAGCGCCCGCGCGGTAGGCGAGCGCCATGCCGTCGCCGGTCTTGATGCTGGCGTTCGTCGTAAAGGGAAAAACACGGCCGCAGCCTCCGGTGCAGAGGATCACGGCCTTCGCGGTGATGGTCTGGATCTTTCCGCTCATCAGTTCGATGGCCACCACGCCCTGCACCCGGCCGTCATCGACGAGGAGCTTGGTCACGAACCATTCGTCATAGCGGGCAATGGCATCGTATTTGAGGGTGGTCTGAAACAGCGTGTGCAGCATGTGGAAGCCGGTCTTGTCGGCGGCGAACCACGTGCGCATCTTCTTCATTCCGCCGAAGGCGCGCACAGCAATGTGCCCGTCTTGCTCACGGCTCCAGGGACAACCCCAGTGCTCCAGGCGCAACATTTCTTCGGGGGATTCCTTGACGAAGGCCTCCACGGCGTCTTGATCACAGAGCCAGTCACCACCGGAGATGGTGTCGTAGGCATGTTCGTCCAGAGTGTCTCCGGGCTTGATGACAGCGGCGGCTCCGCCTTCGGCGGACACGGTGTGGCTCCGCATGGGGTAGACCTTGGAGACGACCGCCACGTTCAGACGGGGATTTACTTCGGAGACGGCAATCGCGGCTCGGAGGCCTGCTCCACCACCTCCGACCAACAAAACGTCGTGGTTCGTTACATCCATGGCAGCAGACCCCGATGTGTCTGGCCCATCCCAACTCGGGCAACGAGTTGGGAAAAACTTGCGCGACTCTACTAGCCGCGGCGCGGGGCTGTCAAGCCGTCAAAAGCGGCGGTAGTGGGTCAATGCAAGAAGTAAATATGCCACCAGATACGCCAGACCGGTTCACTCGAAGCTAGCTTTTTGGTTTGGACTTTGTGCCAGCGATTTCTTGAAGGTATTCGCTAAGGGACTTCGATAGGGTCACGAAATCCGAGGGAATCATCAAAACGACGGTGCTGTTGTTTTCCGCGCCGACCTCTGACACCATCTGCATGCGGCGCAGTTCGAGTGCTGCGGGATTGCCGGCCATTTTGGCCGAGGCCGCCGAGAGCTTTTCTGACGCCTCCAGTTCGGCTTCGGCCTTGATGATGCGGGCGCGTTTTTCGCGGATGGCTTCCGCTTGCATGGCCATAACATACTGCATGTCGACCGGCAACTCGACATCCTTCATCTCGAATCGTTCTACTTCAACGCCCCAGCGAATCGTCGAGTTGGCGATGTTTTCGCGCAGTAGACCATTGATTTTGTCGCGCTCTTGCAGAACCTCGTCGAGATCGTGTTGTCCGATGATATTGCGGAGGCTGGTCAAGGCCAGTTGATAGACGGCATGGCCCGTATCCGAAACGGCGATGACCGACTTGGCGGCATCGATGACGCGATACCAAAGAACGGCATTGACCTTAATTGTGACGCTGTCGCGAGTGATGGTTTCCTGCTGTTCGGCCGAGACCGTTCTCGTGCGGATGTCGATGATCACGGCGCGCTCGATACCAAGCGGAATAATCCAGAATAGCCCCGGACCGCGCAGCCCTTTATAGCGGCCAAGGCGGAAGACGACGCCGCGTTGATACTCTTGAGAAATACGAAGCCCCGAGAGAAATAGAACGAGGAGAACGGCGACTATTACGTAAGACATCACGGGAATGCAAGCATGAGAGTCGAATACTTCATGAGTGCGGCTATGCTGCCACTGGCTGTATCGTACGTCAAGTTGTAGATGGATTGGAATTGCACCAGTGCTTGGTAAGCGCGCTAACGGGAAATTAGCCCGCTACCAAATGCGCACTCTGAGCACGCGGCCCTGCGAGAGGGCGAACGAGTCGGGGAACAAGGGTGGAAAGAGACTGGGCGCGGGGCTGACAAGCAAAAGCGGCGGTAGTGGGTCCGTTTACGGTTTGCCAGCGATTTGCCCGATAAAGAAGCGGCGTGACGGGACGACTCCCTAAGTCAGACGTACATCAAATAGTGTCAGCCAATATTGAAGGGATTGCAGGGCAAAACCGCAAAGAATGAGTCCAATGCCGAATACGCCGAGCCGCCGCTCCGGGAGATTGTCGGCGTAATATTCGATGTAAGGATTCACCGTAATCCCCACGCCAGTGACAATGCCTGTCACCAGCCCCACGCGAATCGCAAAAAGCCATGCGTGGTCCACGTGATGGATGAACGCGCTACAGATTAGGGCTGTGACCGTGTAGCCGATGGTACGGAGCACCGTTCCCCAAAACTGGCGACGCGTAAGCCGTGGACGGCGAGACGCTGCATAGTCGGCGCCGGGACGCATGCCGCGAGAGTAGGCGAATACCTGGCCGACAGTGATGAGAATGGCAAACGCGATTGCGAATCCGAAGCCCAAAATTCTGTACAGCCCAGCTCCGAAAGCAAACCCCCGGATGGCGGAAAACAGTCCTTCCCAGGGTAAGGAGTAATGATCCAGGCCACGAGCTGCTCGACTGAATTCAATCGACAGAGTGATACCGGTGGCGATACCAGAAGCCAGGCCAAAGAAGAGACCGAGGCCAAGGCCGTAGCCGATGCCGAAGACAACGGAGTACGTTACCGCGCGTGTAAGCAGCCGCAATGGACCGTGTTGTCCACCCAATAGGTCGTAGGCCAGATAGAGACTACCCAACACATCAAGACAGGTACCCGTAATGCTGACGACCGCGACTGTATGGTGGTCCACGCAACGATTGTAGACCTAAAATTTTGGTGATCGTGCCCGGATGACGGGCTAGCCGGAAATTAGCCCGCTACCAAATGCGCACTCGAAAATGAGCGTCCTCGTCGAGATGGCGCACGAGTCACAAAAAAGGATGGAGAAAGACCCGCGCGGAGAATAATCGCGAAAGTGAGGCGTCATTTTACGAATTGGGGTTGTTCGCCCTTGGACCAGGGGTCGTAGGTAACGAAGAGGTGGATGCGATCCGCGATGGTGGGGTGGTCATAGAAGAGAAGGACATCGAGGGGATTGGGGTCGGGGTCGTCGAATAACTTCTCTCCCAATTGCTGGAAGTCGTGCGCTGAGGCTTGGCCGGGGTCAGGAATGATGCCACGAGTGACTTCGAGACTATAGATATCGGCTTGGTTTTCTTGGTAGCGGCTGAAACCGTTGGCAATGGGATTGGCAAGGAAAGCAAAGACGGTGATCAAGAGTAAGAGCGCGGGAAGAGAGGCCCAATCGTCCAAGCCGCGAACGCCCCAGCCTGCGCCCCAGCGAGCGAGAAGCCACCCGATAGAGCGATAACCGAGATAGAGAAGGACAAAAAGAAAAACCGCGCCAAAGCCAAGACCTTTCCAGATATGTCCGAGAACGTAGTGGCCCATTTCGTGGCCGAAATCGGTGACGACTTCGTCCGGCGTTTCCTGCGCAATCGTGGTGTCCCAGATCACGATGCGTTTGGAAGCGCCGAAGCCGCTGACGTAAGCGTTGGCGGCAATGGTTTTGTCGCTGGCTTTCATCCAGAACATACGCTCGGGAGGAATTTCCTGGCCGGCGCGGTGGGTGACGCGCTGGAGGGGTGCGATGAGTTGCGGGGCTTTGACGGCGAGTGGTTCGAACTCGTAGAACATGGGCTCGATAACGTAGGGCGAGATGAAAATGATGAGCAAAAGAATGGGAAGCGAGACGAACCAAAAATAGAGCCACCAGCGACGCGCGCTTTTACGGATAACAGCGTAGAGAATCCAGACCAGTGGAATTCCGATGAGGACAGCGAGGAACGCGGCTTTGGCCCAGTCGCCGATCCAGGAGCCCCAGGACTGGACGGAGATGCCATAAAACTTTTCAATCCATTCCTGAAGAACATCGAGGGGGAGCTGCAGAACGCCGATGGTGAGGACGAGGAGCGGGATAAAGAGGAGAGCTTGTACGAAACGCTTTCGAGAAAAATTTTCAGCCCAATCGCGATATTTCGCGGAGAGCTTACTCTGCAGGAGGAACCAGAGAACGAAGAGGCCGTAGAAAAAACTGAAAACGCGAAGCGAAAAAAGAATACGGCCACGAATGTGGGCTTTGCGATAGAGGTCGGGCGGCAGAGTGTAGGCCGTAATTTTCTTGGGAGCTTCGGTTTGGGGTGGCGTTGCGACGGGCGAAGAAGGCGCGCTGCTGTTTTGTGTTTGCTGTTGAGCTGCGGCGGGCGAGTTCGACAGAGGCTGCTGCGTCGCGTGGGGAGCTGGGGCAAGGAAGGCAGCAAGAAGGAGGAAGAAAGGGAGATTGAGCGTGGCTCTTCGCATAATGGCTCCTGGTTGGGATGGAAGGGTGTTGTGCGGGACGCAGTATACCTGAATCAGACGGGGCGGCGGATGCCGAGTTTGCGCATGCGAGCCTGGAGCGTGGTGCGCTTCATGCCGAGCAGGGCGGCGGCGCCTTTGGGGCCGGCGATGCGCCATTCTGTCTGGCGCAGAGCGCGGAGGATGTGGTGGCGGTCGGCTTCTTCGAGAGTGGAGACCGAGGAGGCAGAGGAGGGAAAGGAAGCAGGCGAGGGATCGGCGCCTGCGGCAGCGAGCGTGGCGGATTTGAGTTCGGAGAGAGGGACGCGGAGTTCTTTGCCGGGAGAGAGCAGTACGGCGCGTTCGATGAGATTTTCGAGCTCGCGGATGTTGCCGGGCCAGGAATAATTCGCGAGGGCGTCCATGGCGTCGGCGGGGACGTACTCGACGGTTTTGTTGAGGCGGCGGCTGATTTTCTGGACGAAATAACGGACGAGGAGAGGAACGTCCTCACGACGCTCGCGCAGCGGCGGAATGTGGATGGGAAAAACGTTGAGACGGTAGTAGAGGTCGCTGCGAAAGGCGCGCTCGGCGACGAGCTTGGAAAGGTCGCCGTTGGTGGCGGCGACGATGCGGACGTCGACGCGCTGGGCGCGGTTGCTGCCGAGGCGCTCGAATTCCTGCTCCTGGAGGACGCGCAGGAGTTTGGGCTGAAGCTCGAGAGGGATGTCGCCGACTTCGTCGAGGAAGATGGTGCCGCGATCGGCCAGCTCGAAGCGGCCGATTTTCTGATTAAGCGCGCCGGTGAAAGCGCCGCGTTCATGGCCGAAAAGCTCGGATTCGAGCAGGCCGGAGGGAATGGCGGCGCAATTGATTTTGACGAAGGTGCGTTCGCGGCGCGGGCTGAGATTGTGAATGGCGCGAGCGATGAGCTCTTTGCCGGTGCCGGTTTCGCCGAGGATGAGGACGGTGGTCGCTGCCGGCGCGGCGAGCTCCACCTGGGTGAGAGCGCGCTTGAGCGCCGGGCTGTCGCCGATGATCTCCTCAAAATTGAATTCGCTGCGAATCTCTTCTTCGAGATAAAGCTTCTCTACGGCGAGCTTGTCCTTGAGGGCGTCGATTTCCTTGAAGGCCAGAGCGTTCTCGACGGCGATGGCGATCTGCGCGGCGACTTGCTGAAGGAGCTCGACGTCCAGAGGAGGGAACGCGTCGGAGCGGCGGCTGGCGAGATTGAGCGTGCCGAAAGTGCGGCCACGAGTGATGAGCGGAACGCAACAGATGGTCTGGACGCCTTCGCTGCGCAGGAGACGGATGATTTCGGTATCGTAGCGGTCGATCTCCATACCGCGGAGAATGAGCGGCTGACCATTGGAGAAGCAGCGACCCGAGGGCGAGGCATCGAGCGAGACAGTCGTTTCTTCCTTGATGAGGTGCCGGCGGCCGGGAAAATCGAGAGCATGAATTTTGAGCAGGCCGGAGAGGGGGTCAAGGAGAGCGAGGCTAGTAAAGTCGTGGTGGATGACGCGCTCGAAGGTGGTGACAATGCCGCGAAAGAGGTCGGGCAGCTCGCGGCTGGTGACGAGAAGGTTGTTGAGCTGGAGAAGGACTTGGAGGCGGTCGCGCTCGCGGGCGAGCTGCTGCTGGTAGGCCTGTGAGTTTTCGAAATTGAGGGCGTTGTCCACGGCAACGGCAACCTGCGCGGCGACGCGCTGCATGAACTGGAGTTCGGAATCCGTGATGCGCTGCGGCGTAAGGCGGCCAAAACCCATGGCGCCCAGGCGGCGCTGCGCTGTGGTTAGTGGAACGAGGGCAAAAGAGCGGACGCCATACTCACGCAAGCGTTGCATGAAATCCGGGAAGCGGGTTTCTTCTTCGATGTCGCTTACGACGAATGGTTGTTGTGTTTGCCAGACCCAGCCGGAAGGATGACCGTCCACGGGCGTTTCCTTGCCGGTCTTGGTGTCCGTTGGATGGCGGGTTTCGAGGATGTGCAAACGCATAACATTGCGCGCGGGATCGTGAAGGATGAGGGTGAGGAAGTCGAACTCCACGACGGAGTGGAGGCGCTCGGCGAGGTCGTGGAAAAGCGCGGGAAGGTCGCGTTGCTGGGCGATGGCCTCGCTGACTTCAAGCAAGGCTTCGAGCTGACGCCGGGAGTGTTCCGACGGCGCGGCGAGCGCCGCTTCCGGCGGAGAAATGACGTGGTCCGCCATAGGAAGCAGAATAGCACCCGGGCAGGAGGAGGCTCAACCGAAGGAGTGGCGGCGTCCACTAGGAGCGCCACGTAGAGAGAGGGATGGGCGGAGCGCCGCCGCGGGAGTACACTGAAGCCCTACGGGAGGTTGCCATGGACAAGCCCCGCCACCCTCAAGTGATTCGGCCCTGGAAAACCCAGCAAACGCAAAAAAGTAAATGGAGTGCACCGCGCACGACAGAACCGCGGCGAGAGCGTAGTAAGAGGCTTTCCACGCCGAAGCACAGTTGAGCGTCTACCCGCTTTCAGGGCATTGGGAGGTGACGTGATGATGCGGCTCTTGCTCGCCGTGGTGCTTGTAGCGGGTCTCGCCGACACTGGCGCGGCGCAGACCGCGCCATCCGCATCCGCCATGCTCGATGCCGCGCGCACGTTCCTGGCGACACTCGGTCCGGCGCAGAAGTCGCAGGGAGTGCTCCCGTTCAATTCCGAGGAGCGGTTCCACTGGTTCTACACGCCGGTGTCAAGGAAGGGTATTCCGCTGAAAGAGCTGAACACCTCGCAGCGAGAGGCGGCGCTGGCACTGTTGCGCGCCGGCTTGAGCGAGAAAGGCTACACGAAGGCGGAGATGATACGCAAGCTGGAAGAAGTGCTGCGCGAACTGGAGGGCCGGGGATCCGGACGCGATCCCGATCTGTACTTCTTTACCTTCTTCGGAGAGCCGGCGGCGGATGGCGCGTGGGGCTGGCGCTATGAAGGCCATCACTGTTCGCAGAACTGGACGATTGTGAATGGCAAGTCGATCGGCAGCAGCCCGCAGTTCTTCGGCGCGAATCCAGCGGAAGTGCGCGAAGGTCCGATGAAAGGGACGCGCGTGCTCAGCGCTGAGGAGGATCTGGGGCGGTCGCTGGTGAAATCGCTTTCCACAGCGCAGCGCGCCGAAGCAGTTCTCAGCGCTTCCGCGCCCGGCGACATCCTGACGTCAAACCAGCGCAAAGCGGCAATCCAGGAGGACAAGGGCGTCGCCTACAGCAAGCTCAGCAAAGATCAGCAGGGCACGCTGCTGGCCCTGATCGAGGAGTACCTAGCCGCGCAACCGCCGGCGCAGGCACGCCAGCGGCTGGACAAGATCCACCAGGCGGGCTTCGACCAGATCAAATTTGCATGGATGGGCGGCTTGAAGAAAGGCGAAGGGCACTACTACCGCGTGCAAGGCAGCACTTTTCTGATCGAGTACGACAACACACAGGACGACGCCAATCACATTCACTGCGTGTGGCGCGACTTCAACGGCGACTGGGGGGAAGACCTGCTGGCGGAACACTACCGAAACTCCCCGCACCATCAGCACGCAAATGCCCACTAAATGCCCGTCGCCAGTGCTCCGATCTCCTCGAACCCCGTTTCTGGGGCGCTTGAGCTGATCAGGAACGTATTGTCTTTTCGGCCCAGCGTTGTCGCACTGCAGCCAGCAAGCGCTCCTTGTCCTTTTTCATTTGCCGGACAAGCGCTTGATTGCCGGTATCTTCGTGCCTGGCGGCCCAGAGGACCATTTCCGTGAGGACCGGTGCAAGATCGATTCCTTTCGCCGTGAGCAAATAAAACAGCCTGCGGCCATCCGACGGATCTCGTTCCGTGGTAATGATTCCATGAGCTTGCAGCTTCCTCAGGCGATCCGCCAATATGTTTGTGGCGATTCCTTCAAAGGACTCCAGGAATTCCTTGTAGGTCCGGAATCCCCGCAGCATCATGTCGCGGATAATCAGCAACGACCAGCGATCGCCCAGCGTCTCTACCGAAGCATTCAGGGGGCACCCCGACCGCCGCTTTGGAATCGGCTTCTTCTTTGGCATAATTTCACAGTAGCATATTTTCACTTGCATTTGGCAAGTAAGTTGGGCAGACTGATTTCCGTCATCCAAGTGATCTTCATTCGAGAGGACTTTTCAACATGCATAATCGGGGGAAGCGATACTTAGTGAACGTTTCCGGCTGGGTGAGGCAATCATGACATTACTCCACGATTTGAAATTCGCGTTGCGCTCGCTGGCACGCGCCAAAGGGCTTGCGGTCACAGTGGTGCTCACGCTGGCGCTGGGCATCGGGGCGAACGCGGCGATCTTCAGCCTGGTTCGCGGTGTGCTGCTGCGGCCGCTCGTCAACCGCGACGAGGAGCGCCTCATTTACATCCAACAAAGCGCGCCTGGTATCAGCCCCGGGGAAGCCCCATTCTCCGTGCCGGAAATTAAGGACCTGCGCGCAGGCGTCAAAACACTCAGCTCCTTCGGCGAGTTCTCCACGGTCGGTTTCACTATGATCGGCCTCGGCGAGCCCCGGGAAGTTCGCGCCGGCGTCGTTGACGGCTCCTATTTTGACGTGGTGGGCCTCCATCCCGTCCTCGGGCGTCTCATCGGCCCCCCAGACGACGGTCCTAAAGCCGCTGGCGTCGTGGTCTTGACCTATCGTTTCTGGTCCACCACTTTCAAGCGTGATCCTTCCGTCATCGGTAAGACCGTTCGCCTCGGCAGCGGCTTCGGCGATAGATCTGCCACCATCATCGGCGTCCTCGAACCCTCTATCCCATATCCCGCGGATACCGAAATCATTGCCAACATCGTCACCAGCCCCCATCACCTGTCCGCGACCATGCAGAACGGGCGCGTCCATCGCATGACGGAACTCTTCGGCCGCCTCGCTCCCGGCGTCACTCTTGATCAAGCCCGCGCCGAACTTCGCACCGTCTACGGTCCGATGATCAAGGATCATCCAGACGCCTATTCGCCCCAAGCACATTTCCAAATCGACGCCAAACTCCTCCGTGAGCAAATCACTTCCGGAGCTCGAACCATTCTTCTTGTTCTTCTTGCCGCGTCCGGCCTCGTGTTTATCATCGCTTGCTCGAACGTCGCCAATCTTATCCTCGCGCGCACGGTGCGCCGTGAGGGCGAGCTCGCCATCCGCGCGGCTCTGGGCGCGGGCGCTGGCGCACTGCGTCGCATTTTGCTGACGGAAAGTCTCATTCTTTGCATCGCTGGCGCCGCTCTCGGCGTAATCAGTGCACGACCGCTCCTCGCCGTCCTTGCTCGCTACGCCTCTCGCTTCTCCGTCCGCGCGGTGGATTTGACTGTTGATTCCAGCATGTTATGGGTGGGGGCGGCGCTGGCGGTGGTCGCGGCTGTGCTCTTGGCGTTTGTCCCGCGCCTGCCGTCGGCCGACGCCTCCCATGGTTTGGGTCTGTCAAGCGGCAGTGTGCGCATCACCGGCAGCACGAATCGCCGGCTCCGCATCTTTGCCGTCACGCAAATCGCCGCCTCCTTCATACTCCTCGCTGGCGCCAGCATGCTGCTAAAAACGCTTCTCGCGATACAGGCGGCGCAGACCGGCCTCGACACGCGGCACGTCCTGGCCATCAACGTTCCCGCTATTTCCTACGGAAAAACGCCTCAGCAAGTGGTCGATTTCTACAAGGAATCGATGCGCCGCATTGAAGCGCTACCCGGTGTGAACAAGACCGCTTTCGGCATTGTCGTTCCCTGGCGCGATGCCGGCAGCTTTGGCCCGGGCTTCCAATTCTCCGCGGACGGCCACGTCAAGGGGCCCGGCGAAGAAGATCCTCGCGCCCAATGGCGCACCATCTCTCCCGGCTTTTTTGCCGCGCTCGGCGTTCCGCTAATCGCCGGCCGCGATTTCAATCAGCTCGACGGCCAGAAGCTCGACGGCCAGGACAAAGAACCGGTCGTTATCGTCAGTCAAACTCTCGCTCAACGAATGTTCCCCAACCAGGATGCCATCAATCGACATGTCTATTGGACGGATCCGGTGATGAAATTCGTCCCCATTAGCATCGCGCCGCACCGCATCATTGGCGTCACCGCCGATATTGACGACGATCACGTTGTTCCCGGCCCTAGCCTCACCGTGTACTGCCCCTTTGAAGAGGGTCCAATCTTTGGCGGCCGCCTCTTCATTCACACCAGCGCCAATCCCTACTCCCTCGTCACTCCCGTCACGAAAATCATCCGGGGAATGTCCGTGGATCAGCCCGTCGAGCGTGCCGCCACTCTCGAAGACGTTCGCGCCGAAGTGCTCACTCCGGACCGTCTCAACACAGTTGTTTTCGGCATCTTTGCGGGTGTCGCTCTGGCCATTGCCTTGGTCGGCGTCGCCGGAGTGCTGGCATTCTCGGTTAGTGCGCGGACGCGCGAGTTCGGCGTCCGCCTGGCGATTGGGGCGCAGCCGCGGCAACTGCTGACGAGTGTCATTGCGGAGGGCGCGGTAATGGCGACTGCGGGCGTCGTCGCGGGCGCGGCATGTGGGTATGTGCTGATGCGTCTGGCGCGCAGCTATTTCGCGGACGTGCAGATGCCGGGCAGCCTGCCTGTGGTTGTATCGGTGGTCGTGCTGCTGGCCGCCGCGGTCGTCGCGTCGGTGATTCCGGCGGCGCGCGCCGCGCGTGTAGACGTCACGGAGGCGCTGCGATCAGAGTGACCTGCCGCTCGCTAAGGCAACGATTTTTTGCAGGATCGGCCGTTCTGGAGGGAGAGTTTCGATCACCTTTATGAGTAAATACGCGAAGCACAGGAGGAGTGAGGGATGAGCAAGGTAAGGGTACTGGTTGGCACACGCAAGGGCGCGTTCGTCCTGACGTCGGACGGCAAGCGCGAAAAGTGGGACGTCAGTGGTCCCCACTTCGCAGGCTGGGAGCTTTACCACCTCAAGGGATCTCCCGCTGACCCAAATCGCCTGTATGCGTCGCAATGCAGCGGCTGGTTCGGGCAGATCATACAGCGCTCCGATGATGGCGGCAAAACTTGGACACAGCCAGGGACGCCGCCCGGCGAAAAGAACGCTATGCCAGCGGGTCCGCCCAAAGGCGAGAGCAACAAGTTCGTGTACGACACCTCTTCCGAAACGGGCAAGCCGCTGACCACTCATCAGTTTTACGATGGCACACAGCATCCGTGGGAGTTCAAGCGAGTTTGGCATCTCGAACCGTCGCTTACCGATCCGGACACAGTCTACGCCGGCGTGGAAGACGCCGCGTTGTTCCGCTCGAAGGACGGCGGCAAGTCGTGGCAGGAACTCTCTGGATTGCGTGGCCACGGCACAGGGCCCAAGTGGCAGCCAGGTGCCGGAGGAATGTGCCTGCACACCATAATTCTCGATCCGAAGAACCCCGGCCGGATCTACATCGCCATCTCGGCCGCGGGCGCATTCCGTACCGACGACGACGGCAAGACCTGGCGGCCAATCAACAAGGGGCTGCATTCCCAGTACATTCCCGATCCCACAGCCGAGATTGGCCACTGCGTTCACCACGTCGCCATGAACCCCTCGCGCCCAGGTGTGCTGTTCATGCAGAAGCACTGGGACGTCATGCGCAGCGACAACGCCGGCGACTTGTGGAAAGAGGTCAGCGGGAATTTGCCGACGGATTTCGGGTTCGCGATCGATGTGCACGCACACGAGCCGGAAACCATCTACGTCGTGCCCATCAAGAGCGACGGCGAACACTTTCCGCTCGATGGGAAGCTGCGCGTGTATCGCAGCCGGACGGGCGGAAACGAATGGGAGGCGCTCACGAAAGGCCTGCCGCAACGCGACTGCTACGTGAACGTCCTGCGCGACGCGATGGCCGTGGATTCGCTCGATAAATGTGGCGTGTATTTCGGCACTACCGGCGGGCAGGTGTACGCATCGGCTGACGCAGGAGACAGCTGGGCCCCCATCGTACGAGATTTGCCGGCCGTGCTTTCTGTCGAGGTGCAAACGCTGCCATGATCCGAGTCATCCTCCCGCCACACTTGCGGGGGCTGGCGCACGTCGCCAGCGAGGTGGAGCTCGACATCCAGGGTCCGGCCACGCAGCGCTCGGTCCTCGACGCGCTCGAGGTCCGCTATCCCATGCTGCGCGGTACGATCCGCGATCACATTACGCAACAGCGCCGGCCGTTTTTGCGGTTCTTTGCCTGCGGGGAGGATCTGTCCCATGAGCTGCCGGACGCCCCGCTGCCCAGCGCGATCGTGTCGGGGGCAGAGCCCCTTCTCATCTTAGGTGCGATTGCCGGCGGCTAGGGGCCAGCACTGCTGCGACTTTCCTGTATCACCGGAAACGATTTCACAAACTGTTGATTTTCAATTTGGACGGTAAGGGCCACATGTCCGGTTAGCCGACTATATATCCAAGTGAAAAAGGATCATCAGAGCTGAGGGTGACTTCCCACAACGGGACTTCACGGGCACTTGGCTGGCGACAAGAAGATTTATCAACACTATATCGACCAAGCTTGTAGTTCGGGCCCGTCCGGGCGCGTCAGAACCTTTTCTTATTGACCACCCTCCAAGTCTTAGGTAACTTTGCGTCCAGAAATCCCAGGTCGGACCCAATCCACAAAATGGAGGAGGCACCATGAACAAGAGAATTGTTGCCACTTGCCTGCTTGTCGTTTTCGCGTTCTTTGCAGGTGATGCGATGAGCCACGGCAGCAAAGGTACGCAGCCAGCGGCCCAGGAACCAGCCGCGGCGCAAGCCTCTCCCGCCGAAGGGTACAACGTTCACGTACTCGCACCGCATCTGGTAGACGGTAAACAGATGGGGCCGTACCACCACTACTGCAAGGTAATCGCGTCAGACCCGCAGATACAGTGTCTGATTTACGACTCGACCAAACCCAATGCCAACTTGGTGCAGGTGGAGTGGATTTATGCCAAGAAGCTAACGCGGACTCAGGTGGCGCTGCAGGAATGGAACAAAGACTGGCATGACCACAAGATTGAGATCGCAGGCGGCAGGGTGCAGGTTCTTGACTTGCCGCCGGATAAGGCCAAGGAGGTCGCCGACCTTGTCGCCACCACCGACGGAATGATCTATCACTTCTATTTTGGCAGCACGTTGCCCACCGGCAAAATGAGTATCGCCCAGGCGGTTGGGCATAAGCCGATGACATCGGCGGAATATAAAAATTACGAATCGAAGTAATAGGTTGCCAGTCCCTTCTGCTAGCCGCCGGGCCCCTATTCAAAGATCCGCCACCGAACGGCGGCTCAGATAGGCCGTGCTAAAGATTGTTTCTTTTCAGTCGAACTGCGCATTTGCTAAGTTAAGCCAAACTAGTCACACGAATTTCGCCTGTACGTGCTGTCGGGCCCAGAGGCAAGCGGGTGGAGTTACTTCGCAGGAATAGGCTTTTGGTATTTGGAGAGGTCGACGGACTGCCAGTCGCCGCGCTCGATGCCTTCGCGGATTTGCGCCGCGGTCCAGCCCTTGTGCGATTGCTCGTAAACGTAGAGAGCTTCGCGGATGCAAGTTACACACCCCGAGCCGTGCTTGCTGGCGAAGCAATCAAGCAGGCTGCCGTGACCCTCACTGCGGTCACAGTAGCAATAGCAGGGCTGTTGATAGAGAGTTTTCTTAATGCGCGCCGCGGCGGCGTAGGCGTTTCTAATGACGGGATCGGCGAAGAGGCCAGGGCTCATGGTTGGCGGGAGCAGGCCTTCGGGAGGCTGCGCGTGGTAAGCGGGCACGGGATCGGCGCCGGGATTCTGTGGAGAACCGGAGGCGGCGCGTTGCGGCACCAAGGCTAATGCGAGCGCGATGCTGGGGAGAATTGCACAGAAAAGATATTTGTTAATCATGGGCATTAACGTGCCTCCGCTCCGCGGAGGGAACTTAGGAGCGCACCGCAGCGGGGGACACCTCTACATTACGGCGAAGAGACGCGAATTTCCACTTCGGAGACGCCTACCTATTTCCTAAATGACCTAAGCCTCTCCCCGGGCAGGAGCGCAAAGAACGATGGACCGGCGCGGAGCCAAACGGACACTCTAGACGCGAAGTGGAATGAATTGCGTGGGCCTTCGCGGGGAGGATAGCGGACATCAGACGAGGGCGACCGGAGCGGGCCTAGAGGAAGGCGTGGGGGCCAGCGTGGGAGATTTTGCGGCGAGATGCTGGGCTCGGAGATGGCGCTGGACGCGGCGGCCCCAGGCGCGCACGAAGGAAAAATTCAGCGCTCCTCCAATGGCGGAACTGGCGAAGGGAATCAGTCGGCCAACCCATTTCTCCGCGGTTTCCTGGCCGAGTTTCACCGCCAAGCGTTCGGCGATGCGCGGCACCATTTTTTCGAGGAGCTGCTTCTCGACGAGATCCTTACCATAGTCGACTCCGGCGGCCAAGGCGGCGGCCTTCCACATTTCGATACGTGCGTCTTGCCCGCGCGACTCGAAGCCGTAGAGGAGGCAGAGGCGCTGGATGAGGCGCAGTGTGATGATGCTGAGCAGGCTGGCGTCGGGGAGGAAGGTAATCATGCCTCCAAAGCCGAAACCCGCGCCCTGGGCGAGGGCCAAGCGCTCAGAGTCGCGAATGAGACCGGTTGCAATGGCGTCGAGACGCTCGAGCGGAACGTCTTTCATGCGAGTGAAATCCGGGACCCAAAGGCGGTGCTTATTGGCAAGTTCCCGGCGAAAAGCCTCCGGATCGATTTCGACGGAGCGAAGGCCGCGGAGAAAACTGAAGCGAAGAAGACGGCCCAAAATGCGTCCGCCCGGCGATTTCTTCGTTGATCGATGCGACCGAGACACGGCTAAGTACATCCTAAGTCGGTTAGAACCGCTGAAGCAACCGCGGCGTTGTATTAAGGTTACGGTGCGGACGGTTGACCGGGCGGCAGGAGGTATTGCCCGGCAAGCGGCAGGGGGGGTGTTGTACTACTTGACGTGGCGAAACTTTTGGGTAAACTGCGTCTTTCTCCTGGAAGGGCGACCGAGAAGCGGACAACATGGCGACGTTGCCACAATTCGTTCCTGCCGAAGTCGTGCATGATTTCGACTTTCCGCAGCGCGAGGCGGCCGTTTTCTTTGGGCTCTTCCTGCGAGGGCATTCCGCAGAACAACTGCGCCGCGACATTGAAGTACCGCCGGCGGTGCTGGCGAAGTGGCACCGCGAGGCGGACCACGATCCGCAACTACGAGATATTTTCTCGCGGATTGTCGAATACCGGCGGCACGTGTTAGCCATTTTTGACACGCTGGTAGGTACCGACGTGCAGAACCAGCGATTGCAGTAGTCCTTCCGACGTAGATACCTTCTCGAACTTGGATTTCCTAGCTCCTTCCTACGCTCGTCCACAGCGGAATAACCCTGTACGAAGGTTCAGGTCAAAAATCGTCAGGCAACCTAAGTTGCAGGGCTGAGTTCTAACCGAATTCGGGGGACAAGTGTCACAAAACGCAGGAGATTTTGTTTTGGGAGAGCGATTGACGGGGCACCTGTCCGGGGGTAGAATTCAAGCGTCCTAGAGGTTGAGGTGTATCTTATGCCGCGGGTAGCTCGTGTCCTGTTTGTATCTCTATTTTCGCTAGCGATTACGATCCCTCCAGTTTTAGCGCAGCAAGCACAAGATCAAGATGTGTCTTCCGCCCCGAAGAAGCTGGGTAAAGAGCAGAAAAAGAAGATTAAGAAGAGCCTGAAAGAACTCGAAGGGCCCTACAAGCAGTGGCTTAGCGAGGACGTGGTCTACATCATTGCGCCAGAAGAGCGGACGGCATTCCTGCAACTAGAGACCAACGAAGAGCGCGAGCAATTCATCGAGCAATTCTGGCTGCGGCGCAGCAGCAATCCCGACTTGCCGGAGAATGATTTCAAAGAAGAACACTACCGCCGGATTGCGTATGCGAATGAGCATTTCGCTTCCGGTATTCCGGGGTGGAAGACAGACCGCGGCCATATGTACATCGTTTGGGGCCCGCCCGATGAGATCGAATCGCATCCGACGGGCGGCACCTACGACCGGCCGCCGGAAGAGGGTGGCGGAACGACATCGACGTATCCGTGGGAAACGTGGCGGTGGCGTTATCTCGAGGGGATGGGGGAACAGAACGTCATTATGGAGTTCGTGGACCCCACGAGCACGGGCGAATACCATTTGACGATGGACCCATCAGAGAAGGACGCGCTGCTGCATGTGCCCGGAGCGGGATTGAGCCAGCTCGAGCAAATGGGCATGGCCTCGAAAACGGACCGCTTCACGCGCACGGACGGGACGAATCTGCCGAAGACTCTCGGTGGAGAGCCGGCGAGCATGAACGAATTCACGCGCCTGGAAATGTTTGCCAAGGCGTTTAAGCCGCCGGAGGTCAAGTTCAAGGACCTCGAAGCCCTGGTGACATCGCGACTGGTTCGTGATCAGGTGCATTTCACGTGGCGAACGGATTATTTGAAGGTGACAAACGATACCGTGTTGGTGCCGGTGACCGTGCAAATTCCGAACAATCAGTTGTCGTTCCATGCGAGAGAGGGAGTTCATTCGGCGACGATGAACATCTTTGGGCGCGTGAGCACGCTATCCGGACGGGTGGTGCAGACGTTTGAGGATTCGGTCAGCCGCGATTTTCCGGACAGCTTGTTCCAGCAGTCGGTGAAGCTGCAATCCATCTATCAGAAGGCGGTACCGCTGCGGCCCGGTCTGTACCGGCTGGACCTGGTGATCAAGGACGTGCAGAGCGGAAACGTCGGGGTGATCAATTCGCGGCTGGCGGTGCCAAGGTATGAAGACGAAAAGCTGGAATCAAGCTCGTTGATCCTGGCGGACCAGATCGAGCACGTTCCCGCCAAGCAGATCGGGACGGGCCAATTCGTGCTGGGCTCTTCGAAGGTGCGGCCTCGCCTCGATGCTGACTTCACGACGAACGAAAAACTTGGGATTTACATGCAAGTGTACAACTTGAAGCCGGACGAGAAAACGCACAAGTCGAGCGCGACATTTGAGTTTACGGTGAAAAAGGGCGACCAGCAGGTGATGCAATTCAAGGAGACCTCGGCAGAGATGAAGCAGACGGGCGATCAAATCACCATCGAACGCTTGCTGCCGCTGGCTACGCTTGCGCCGGGGAAGTACAAGCTGGAAGTCAACGCGACGGATGCGCTTTCTAAGCAGACGATTTCGCGAACGGCAGAATTTACGGTGAAAGCAACGCCGGAGACGAAGTCGGCGGCGAATACTGTGCCGGGGAGGTAACGCAACGTGAAACAAGGGCGGCTCCGGATCCTAGGGGCTCTGGTCCTGGCTGCTATGTGCTCGTCTTTTGGGGCGAACATGGCGGCCGCGCAAGCGAAACTCGTCTCCGGGAAACTTGCCGGGGTGGTGCGCGATACGGCGGGCACGCCGCAGATGGGTGCAAGCGTTGAGGTGATTTCCGAAACCACGGGGACGCTTTCTGCTCTCGATTTACTCACCAACACCCAAGGGATTTTCCGCGGGGAGCGTCTTGCGCCGGGCTTTTACACGCTGCGCGTGACCCTCGCAGGTTTTCTGCCCTCACTCGAAAAGCACGTCCGCATTACCGCGAACCTTACGACAGTGGTCCGAATCCAGCTGGAATCGATGTTTACGTCGCTCGAGCAACTGCGGAGGCAACCGTCTGCTGCGACCGTCGAGACCGACGACTGGAAATGGGTGCTGCGCTCGGCATCGGCGACGCGGCCGGTGCTGCAGTGGATTGACCGAGACGCCGCTGACGCGACAAAGGGAGGCATCGATTCCCGCGGCGCACAGCCGCGTATGCAGCTCGAATTTACGGACGGTGCCCGGCGCCCGGGTTCGGTTTCCAATTTAGCATCGTCGCCGGCGACGGCGTTTGCCTACGATCAGAAACTCGGCGGAACAAACAGACTCGTTGTCGCGGGTCAGATGAGTTATGACGATGAGGCGCCGGCCGGTGGAATTGCGACGATCTGGCTGCCGACAGGTTCGCTGGGAGCAGGCCCGCACACGGCGCTGGTGATGCGCGAGGCGCGGCTGGGACCGGCAGGACCGACATTCCGCGGTGTGCGGATCGACCAGGGCGGGACTGTAGCCTTCGGCGACCGCATGGCGCTGCGTTACGGCGGCGAATACGTGCTGGTGGGCCTGGGAGCGGCGGCCTCCTCGATGCGCCCGAGGCTGGAGCTGGATACGCGCGTTTCGGAGATGTGGCGCACGGCGCTGATTTATGCATCGCAACCCGGCGCACCGGGCGTGCTGGAACCGGGCGAAGGGGAAAGTGGATCCCTGACGGCGGCATTGAATGAGTTGGACGCGTTTCCCGCGCTGTTGTGGCGGGGCGGGCATCCCGCGTTGCAGGGCGGCTCGCATGAAGAGATGGCCGCGGAACGCAAATTAGGGACGAGCGGAAAGTTACAAATCGCGGCGTTCCACGATGACAATCGCCACGTCGCGGTATTCGGGCGCGGCCGAAATCTGCCGGCGGCGGATTATTTTCAAGATTACTTTTCGAACGGCTTCGCTTATGACGGCGGCTCGTCCAGCAGCTGGGGCACGCGCATCGCGCTGCGAGAAAAGCTGGACGGTGATGTTGAATTGACAGCGGTGTACGCGTTCGCGGGAGCTCTTACGCCCGGGGAGGCGGCGGACGGCGCGCTTCGAGATGCTCTGCGAACAGCGGCGCGGCATTCACTGGGAGCCAACATCTCCGCAAGAGTGCCACATTTGGCGACAAAGTTGAACGCCGGGTACAAGTGGGTAAACGGAGTGACCGTTTCCCGCGTGGATGGCTACGGTGAATCGCTCTTCCAAATGGATCCGTATATGCACGTTGGCGTGCGCCAGGCGCTGCCGAAATTCGGGCCGGGCAGGTGGGAAGCGATCGCGGACTGTAATAATCTACTGGCGCAAGGCTATGTGCCGGTGAGCAGCCGAGACGGACGCACGGTTCTGGTACCGGCATTTCGGACTTTCCGAGGCGGATTGAGTTTACAATTTTAGGTCATTTTGAGCTTTCGAAAGCTGTATAGTACCTACTAGAAACTGGATTCCTATCGGATGGCCCGGCTCATGCGCCCGCAAGTGATTGAAAAACAAGAGAATGTCCCGCATGGGCCTCTACCAAACATTGGAGATGGATTTGCAGCTGGTATTTAGGGCAAGGATCTATCCCTGCCCATTTCGGTCATGAAGCAGAACCTGCGAGTCAGTCTCGGGGCTGTCGTGCTGGCGCTCGCCACGCTGGCGGCGATGATTTTTGCGCTGCTGAATTTTGACCAACGGGCGCGATTCGAATCGCCAGACGATGGCGTGGCGTGGCTCGATACAGACCACGGCGTCCAGGCCTGGCAGGTGGCGCCGAATTCACCCGCTTCGCGGGCGGGGATTCGCGCTGGCGATCATCTGACCGCCATCAACGGCACGCCAGTGACCCGCGCCGTGCAGGTGACGAAACGTCTGTGGCGGGCCAGCCTTTGGACGCAGTTGCGATACAAGCTGACGCGCAATGGCGAAGAGTTCGAAACCCCGTTGGTGACCGCGCCCGCCGAAAAACCTGCTTCGATTGAGAATTATCTTCGTGTCGTCGGCTTATTTTACCTTTTTATCGGCTTGTTTATTTTTATCCGCCGGTGGAACGCGCCACGCGCAGTCCACTTCTACGTTTTCTGCCTTGTTTCGTTCATTCTTTATTCATTCCACTACAGCGGCAAACTGGATACATTCGACTACGAGATTTATTGGGCAAAGATCGCGGCGCAAGTGCTGGCGCCGGCGCTGCTGCTGCATTTCGCGCTGGTCTTTCCGGAGCGCGCGGAAGCGCCAAGGCGCTTGCTGTCGAAGCTTGGCTTCGTGTATGGCCCGCCGCTGGCGCTGCTGCTGATTCATGTGAGCACCGCTTTCCGGGCGCTCGGGTTTGTACCCTGGCTCGGCTCGCGAGTGGTGCTCGATAAAATCGAGCTGAGTTACCTGGGCGCCTGTTTCTTGACGGCCGGGCTGGTCTTTTACAAGAGTTTCCGCGGCGCAAAGTCCGGCATTCTGCGGCAGCAATTGAAATGGCTGACAGGCGGCACCTTCGCCGGGAGCTTGCCATTCACGCTGTTTTACGTCGCGCCGTTCGTGTTCGATGTGGCGAAGGGCGCGTGGATGAAATTCTCGGCGCTGAGCCTGGTACTCATCCCGCTTTGCTTTGGTTACGCGATCATCCGCTATCGCTTGATGGATGTGGACATCATCTTCAAGCGCGGGTTGGCGTATACGGCGGCGACCGCTGGCGTAGCGGCAGTGTATTTTGCGGTGGTCGCGCTGATTGCGGAAATATTTCACGCGCAGACCACGGGCCCCGTGGGCGGGATGATTGCGATCGTGACCGCGGCGTTCCTATTCCAGCCATTCCGCGAATGGATTCAAGCGCGGCTGGACCGCTTCTTCTACCGCGACCGCCTTGACTACCGGCGCACGCTGATTGAATTTGGCAGCACGCTGACGAATGAAGTGCGCATCGATCCGATGCTGGGCTCGGTGATGGATCGTGTATCGCAGACGCTGCTGGTCGACCGGCTGGGAATTTTCATGGACGATCCGGCGGCGCCCGGAGAGATGCGGCTGGTGCGGTCGATGGGTGTGCGGCTCTCGGAACCGATGGATCTGAGCTTCCTCGCGCCTGACCGGCCCGAGTTCACCCGCGGGGCACTCTTCTTCGAGTCGCCCCGTGCGGCAAGGGACGTGACGAATTCGCAGCGGCTCACGCTCGAGCAGCTCGATTTGAATTACTTCGTTCCCTGCCGGATCCGCGAGCATACCGTGGCGGTGCTGGGCCTCGGTAAGACGGTGGACGGCGACTTTCTTTCGAGCGATGACGTGGAGGTGGTGCAAACCATTGCGGGCTACGTCGCGGTGGCGCTCGATAATGCGCAGCTCTACACCTCGCTCGAGCAGAAGGCGCTCGAAATCGCGCGGTTGAAGGACTTCAGCGAAAACATCGTGGAATCGCTGAACGTGGGCGTGCTGGCCGTGGACCTCGGAGGGATCGTCGAAAGCTGGAATACGAGGATGGAACAGCTTTTCGGCGTGGCACGGCAGGAAGCGGTAGGGCGGCAACTGAGTGCGCTGTTACCGGAAGAGCTGTCGGCGGAGATTGTGGCGCGCCGCGATCAGGAGCAGATCACCGGGATTTACAAGCAGCGGTTGCACCACCAGGGGAAGTTGCTGACGCTGAACGTCTCGATCACTCCGCTGGTGAGCAAATCAGGCGAGCGCATCGGACGGCTGCTGCTCTTCGACGACGTGACGCAGCGCGAGCGCATGGAAGAGCAGATGACGCAGACGGAGAAGCTGACTTCGCTCGGGCTGCTGGCGGCAGGCGTAGCGCACGAAGTGAATACGCCGCTGGCGGTGATTTCAAATTATATCCAGATGCTGGCGAAGCAGATGCCCGAGGGAGACCCGCGGCAGGCGATTGTCGAAAAGATCGTGAAGCAGACGTTTCGAGCGAGCCAGATCGTCAACAACTTGCTGAATTTTTCGCGCACGGGTGCGGCGGAGCTTACGGATGTAGACGTAAACCGCGTAGTGGAGGAGACACTGTCGCTGGTGGCACATCCGTTGAAAACTTCGCAGATTCAGGTGGTCAAGCACCTGGGCGAGGCAATTCCAGCAGTGCGCGGCTCCGCCAACAAACTTCAGCAGGTATTCCTGAATCTATTCTTGAACGCGCGCGACGCCATGCCCGGCGGAGGAATGCTGGAAGTGCGCACGGGTGCGCACAACGGAAGCGTCGAGGTAGAAATTGCGGACACCGGCGCGGGGATCCCGCGGGAGCACATTCACCGCATTTTTGATCCCTTCTTCACCACCAAGGGTAACGGCCGGGGCACGGGTCTCGGGCTTTCCGTAAGCTACGGGATCATCAAAGAACACGCGGGGAAAATTGACGTCCGCTCGACCCCAGGCAAGGGCACCTCCTTCCACGTCGAGTTTCCCGCCGCCAAGAAAGCAGTTCATGTCTAAGGGCTCCATCCTAGTTGTTGATGACGAATCGGAAATCAGAGAAGGCCTCGAGCTGCTGCTGACGGGCGAGGGCTATGGTGTTTCGAGCGCGGAGACGGGTGAATCCGGCCTCGCCAAGCTCGAAGAACGTCCCTTTGATCTGCTGCTGCTAGATGTGAGTCTGCCGGACCGCAACGGTCTCGAGCTGCTGCGGGAGATCCGGCGGCGCGATCCGCACCTTTCCATCGTATTGATCACGGCATACGCGTCGATTGAGATGGCGCGGGCCGCCTTCAAGAGCGGCGCGATGGATTACATCACCAAGCCGTGGTCGAACGATGAGTTGCTGGCGCAGGTGGCGCAGGCGGTAGAATCGCGGCGGCTGCGCGAAGAGAACGTGCAGCTCAAACGTGCGCTGAAGCAGCGCTTCAATTTCCCGAATATCGTGGGGAAGAGCGAAAAGATGCTGGCGCTGCTGGATCTCGTCACGCAGGTGGCACCCTCGCGCTCAACGATATTAATCAGCGGAGAAAGCGGAACGGGAAAAGAGCTGATCGCGAAGGCGATTCATTCGGCGTCCACGCGCGCGGACAAAGCCTTTGTGCCGGTGAATACCGGCTCAATTCCCGTGGATCTCTTGGAATCACAGCTCTTTGGCCACGTCAAGGGTGCGTTCACGAGCGCGGTAGCTTCGAAGAAGGGCCTTTTCGAAGTGGCCGATCAGGGGACGATCTTTTTCGACGAGATCGCGACCATCAGCCCGGAAACACAGGCGAAGCTGCTGCGCGTGATCCAGGAGCGTGAATTCATGCGCCTGGGCGGTACGGAGCAGATCAAGGTGGACGTGCGCATCGTTGCTGCTTCCAACGTAGATTTGCTCACGCTCGTGCGCGAAGGGCGATTCCGCGAAGACCTTTACCACCGGCTGAATGTAATTCACCTGCAGATCCCGCCCTTGCAAGACCGTCGGGAAGATATCCCGATGCTGCTGGCGCATTTCCTGGAGCGCTACTGCCAGGAAAACGGCAAGCCGCTGCGGCAATTCACGCAGGCGGCGATGAAGCTCATGATGGATTACGATTGGCCCGGAAATGTGCGCGAACTGGAGAACGTGGTGGAACGCGCGGTGGTGCTCTCGACTCAGGAGCGAGTGGATGCCGACCTGCTGCCGGAAAACATACGCAGCAAGGAGATCGTCCGCGGCGTGCGGCTGCAGCTCTCCGAGTTTCTTCCCGCGCTGCCTGGTGAGCCGGGGTCACGCAGCGGGGCCGATCATTCGAAACCTTCGCTGTTTCAGATCATGGATGAGATCGAGCGGCGAGTTATCGTGGACATGCTCGAGCGTACCGGTTGGAACCAAACCGAAGCCGCCGAACGCTTCCAGATTCCGCTTTCCACGCTGAATCAAAAAATCAAGAGGTTGGGGATTGATGTGCGCCGCCGCGGCCGCGGGGACGAAGCTTTTTCCGCCTCCTCGGGGAAGTAGAGACTACCGAGGCAAAGCGACGTTGTTTCTTCCTGATTCGACAATTTCATCTTGCATAAATGAAGTGGTCTAGGCAGAGTACCGGGGAATGATTCTGCGCTTATCGAGTTCCGCGGCACGCAGCTTGGAAAACACCGGGGCCGCGAAGCCATGAGCATCCTGCGGTTCGGGGTGTGCGCGCTGGTTGCGTTTGGCGTCTTGGCGCACGGCGCGGTGGAGGACTGGGCACGGGCATTCCTTGAGACGGGTGCTGGACTCTTATTTTTGGCTTGGGCAGTGAACGCCTACCTAAAGAAGGAAGAGAGACTGCTGATTTCCCCACTGCTACCGCCGCTCGTGGCACTCTCCCTCGTGGTGCTCGGGCAATTGGCATTCCACCGCACGGCTTCCGCTTACAATACGCGAATGGAACTGCAGCTTTTCCTGGCCTACCTGATCGTTTTGTTCGTGGCAGCACAGGCCTTCCGAACACTCGAGGATTGGCGAGGATATATCTGGTTTGTCATGGTGTTCGGCTTTCTAGTGGCCATTTTCGGGATCCTCCAGCACCTGACGTTCAACGGGAAGCTCTATTGGTTTCGCGAGATGAGGTACGGCGGAATTCCGTTCGGGCCCTATGTGAACCGGAATCACTTCGCGGGATTGATGGAGTTGGTGATCCCGGTGGCGCTCGTGCCCCTGGTGATGGGAAAAGTGCGGCGGGAGCGATGGTTTCTCGTGGGACTGTTTGCGATGCTGCCCATGGGGGCACTTTTTCTGTCGGCTTCACGGGGAGGGATCATCAGCTTCGCAGTGGAATTGGCCGCTCTGGTGTTGCTGATGGTACTGCTGCGTGCGGGAGGCAGGCATGCGCTAGCAGGCGGGGTAGTCCTGCTGGTAGCAGTTCTAATGGTGTCCTGGTTGGGCGTAAGGCAAATCCTGGAAAGATTTTCGTCTCTGCAGACACTTGAGGTGAGCGTGGGGAAACGGGCCTCCATGCGGGGGGATACGTGGAGGATTTTTTTGGATCATCCCTGGACGGGCACCGGACTGGGCACGCTGCAGACTGTCTTTCCCCGCTACGAAACTCTGTACGACGGAAAAATCGTGAATCACACCCATAATGATTATTTGGAGACCTTGGCGGAAACGGGACTCCTCGGCGGTTTATGCTGCGCCTGGTTTCTAGCGGTATTGTTCTTGGAATCGATGCGACGGCTAATGGAGTTGAACCACTCCCTGGCAGCGTCGCTTCATCTTTCGGGCCTGGCGGGTTGTACGGGTTTTCTCGTGCACAGCCTGGTGGACTTTAACCTGCACATTCCCGCAAACGCGCTGCTGTTTTTCCTGATGGCGAATCTGGCCACAGGGGAAATTGTAAAGGTGACACGACCAGTGCCTAGATCGGGCCTGCCCGGTGCCCGAATGGGCAAGCGCTGATTGACTTGTCCCGCCCGCCTGTATAATCAAATTTGGGGGTCATCGATTCGAATGCAGCCAGCCAGACTGGATGCGAGGTCGTTGTGTCGCGTCATTGCCACTCTGTTAACGATGTTGGGACTAGCGCCGTACAGCCGAGCGCAGACTTTTCTAGAGACGCCACAGCAAACAAATGACCGGATCCGGTCACGGTCAACCATTATGGCTCGTAGTGTGCCCCACGATTATGTCATTGGAAGCGGTGATCTAATCTCCATCGATGTTTTCGAAATCCCGGAGCTAAGCCGCGTGGTGCGCGTTAGCCAGTCGGGAACGATCGGAATCCCGCTGGTGCCGGTGCGATTGCAGATGTCCGGCCTGACAGAAGCGCAGGCGGAGCAAAAAATCGCAGAAGTGCTGGAGGCAAACGGCTTAGTGTCTCACCCGCAGGTCAGCGTTAGCGTGAAGGAAAGGAAGAGCAAGCCGATCACGATATTCGGGGCGGTAAATCATCCAATGGTGTATCAAGCGGAGCGTCCGATTACGCTCGTGGAGGCACTGGCAGAAGCAGGCGGGATTACCAACGATGCCGCGGATACCGTAATTGTGACGCGGCCCGAGCAGGAGGCAGGGAGCGATCCCTCGGAACCCCCGGTCATCGGCAAGGGAGATGTGGTTCCGGGTTCCCCTGCCAGGACTGCGGCTCAAGAGCATTCTGCGGCCTCCGTGCCAGCGGGAATAGCAGCAACAGGCGGCTCCCCGGCGCAAGAGAGCGTCTTATCCCCGAGTACGGCTTCTGTCAGCGCCACAGCGGCGGAGGCAACTGCGCCGAACGCGCCTCCTCCCATAAACAACGTGATCACAGTCAATTTGAACGAGCTTCTGGAGACCGGCAACACGGCGAACAATATCGTTCTCCAAGGCGGGGATATCGTCACGGTGCCCCATGCCGGGATCGTATATGTCCTGGGAGCGGTGACGAGGCCGGGCGGTTTCGTGGTTTCGAATGACCGCACGCAATTGAGCACATTAAAGGTGCTAGCGCTCGCCGGTGGCATGACCCGGACAGCAAAGTCGGATCACGCGGTGATCGTCCGGAAAGACACTCAGGGCCAGCAGCATGAGGTTGCCGTGGACCTGAAGAAGGTGTTGAGGCGGGAAACGGAAGATGTGCAGCTCCAGCCAAGCGACATCCTGTATGTTCCGGAGAGTGCGTCCAAACAGGCGCTGGTGAGAGCGGCAGAGCTAGGTGTCGCGATCGGCACGGCAGCAGCGATTTTCCGCATAGCGAATCACTTGTAAATGGCAGAAGAAAACAAAATCGTTCCGCGCGAAAACGGGTCCAACGGCGCCGTCGACGTGATCACCATTCCCGCGCGGCTCCCGTCGTGGGATCTTTCTCCCCACGAGCCGCATCTCTACGACTACCTGCTGATTCTGCGGAAGCATCAGTGGCTGATCCTCTCGTTTCTACTGGCAGTAGTGACGATCGTATCGATAGCGACGTTTCGCATGAAGCCGGTGTACCTTGCGACGTCACGCATCGAGATCGATCGCGAGAATTCGAATATCCTGCCATTCCAGGGCATGGATTCTTACGACTACTTGATGGATCTCGAGAATTACATCGAGACGCAGTCGAAGATTCTGACGAGTGAAACGCTGGCGCTGCAGACGATCCGGAACGGCGGCCTCGCCGGGCACCCGGACTTTGCTTCCGCTGAGGGGCCGTCTGAGGCCATCAGCAGCGGGAACCTAGCCAATCAGAAGCGTCCGCCGGAACTCGGAGTATTCCTCGGCAGCTTGAGCGTGAAGCGCGTACCGAACAGCCGCCTGATGGACGTGAGTTTCGAATCCACCGATCCGCAGATTGCGGCGCACGTGGTGAACGCCCACATCGAGAATTACATCGAGCAGAACTTCCGCAGCCGCTATGAAGCCACTGCGCAAGCTTCCACGTGGCTGGCCGACCAGTTGAACGAGCTCAAAATCAAAGTGGAGAAGTCCGAAGACGCGCGCATCACCTACGAGCGGCAGAATCAAATCTGGACGCTGGACGACAAACAAAACATCACCACACAGCGGCTCGCGGACATCAACAAAGAGCTGACTGAGGCGCAGAGCGACAGGATGAAAAAGGAAGCGCTCTACGAGTTCGCGAAGTCCGGTGACACGAATGCCGTGCCGCAGCTTCGGGACAATGAAGTACTCCAGGATATTCTGAAAAAACGCACCGACACGTTCGCGCTGTACACGGATGCGCTGAATCAGTATGGACCGAATTTCCCCAAAGTGCAGCGGTTGCAGGCCCAACTCAAGGAAATCGACGGTCTCGTCGAAAATGAGGAGAAGAACGTCATCAACCGGATGAACAGTGATTATCGGGCGGCGCACCAGCGCGAAACACTACTGGTACGGGCGCTGGATCAGCAGAAGGCGGAAGCGAATCAGATGGCCGAGCGCTTCGTACAATACAATATCCTGAAGCGGGAAGCGGAAGCAAACAAGACGTTGTATGAGGGGCTGCTCACAAAGCTGAAGGAAGCAGGCATTTCGGCCGGACTGCGGTCGTCGAATATTCGAATCGTGGATCCAGCGATGATTCCTGCATCTCCAGCCCGGCCAGCGAAGATGAGAAACGTCGCGCTAGCGTTCCTGGTGGGGCTGGTTGGGGGTATCGGCCTAGCGCTCCTTCGTGAATACATGGACAACACGGTGAAAACGCCGGACGACATTGAGACGCTTGCACGGCTGCCCTCACTGGCGGTCGTACCAGCGTTCAGCGCCAGCAATGGAAACGGAAGGCGCCCCCGACTTCTCTGGGGCACGCCGCGCAACGGCTACCACAAGCAGATTGAACTGGTAGCGCAGCACCTGCCGAAATCCCAAATGTCAGAAGCGTTTCGCGCGCTGCGCACCGCGTTGCTGCTTTCGCAGGCCGACCATCCGCCGCAAGTGATTCTAGTGACGAGTGCGTTGCCCCGGGAAGGCAAGACCACCGCCGCGGCAAATCTCGCGGTTACACTGGCGCAACTGGGCGACAAGACGCTGCTGATCGACGCAGACCTCCGGAAGCCGGGCGTTGGCAGGCTGTTGAATCTTGGCGACGGAAAATACGCCGGGCTGAGCTCGTATCTGGCGGGTGTCTCAAGTTTGGATCTGGTCACAGTGCCGCACCCGGCGATACCAAATCTGGCGGCCATTCCAACGGGGCCGTTGCCTCCGAATCCTGCGGACTTGCTTTCTTCGCACAAGCTCGCCGATGCGATTGCGGCGTTGCGCACCAGGTACAAGTTTATCGTCATTGACTCTCCGCCGATCATGGCTGCCACGGACGCAGTAATCCTTTCCGTCCTGGCGGATGGCGTGCTTTTGGTGGTGCGGAGCGGTGAGACGCCGAAGGAGGCCTTCACGCGGACACGCGATCTGCTGACGAGTGTAAAGTGCCGCATGCTGGGTGTGGTCTTGAACGCGGTGGACTCCAGTGCGCCGGACTACTATTATTCTTACCGCTACTATCCGTACTCGTATGGCTATGGTCCGCAGGAATCACTCAATGAGCCGCATGAAGATGAGGCTCACGCTGTAGCCGTCAACAGGCGGGACAACCGTGACGACGATGCCGAAGTTCTTTGAGGAGGCTCACTGCACTATTTAATCACCGGCGGCGCCGGTTTCATCGGCTCTCATTTGGCGGAAAGACTACTTGATCGTGGCGAAAAAGTAGTTCTACTCGATAATCTCTCCACGGGAAGCATGGAAAACATCCGGCACCTCAAGGGTTCCAGCCGGATGGAGTACCACCTGGACGCGATCGAGAACCGGCATCTGCTGGCGGAGCTGGTGGACGACGCGGATGTGATCGTGCATCTTGCTGCAGCCGTGGGCGTACGGCTGATTGTGGAAAGCCCGGTGCGCACGATCGAGACTAATGTAAACGGCACCCAGATGATCCTGGAAGCGGCGAGCAAGAAGCGCAAATTGGTTCTGACGGCATCTACGTCCGAGGTTTACGGTAAGAGCGGCCAGGTGCCGTTTCGCGAAGACGCCGATCTGGTTATCGGTCCGACGAACAAAGGGCGGTGGAGTTATGCGGCATCGAAGGCCTTGGATGAATTTCTGGCGCTTTCCTACTGGAAAGAGAAAAAGGTGCCGGTGATCGTGGCGAGGTTGTTCAATACCGTTGGGCCGCGACAGACCGGACGCTATGGAATGGTAATGCCAAATTTTGTGAAGCAAGCGCTGGAGAATGAACCCATCAGTGTGTACGGTGACGGGAAGCAGTCGCGGTGCTTTTGCGACGTGCGCGATACGGTCGAGGGACTGATCCGGCTGATGGACAGGGATGGCGCCGTGGGCGAGGTGGTCAACGTCGGGAATACGGAAGAGATTTCAATCGAAGGACTGGCGCGAATGGTGAAAGAGCGCACCAAAAGCACATCTCCGCTGGTGTACGTGCCCTATGACCAGGCGTACGAGCCAGGATTCGAAGATATGATGCGACGCGTTCCCTCGGTGGAGAAACTTCATGCGCTGACCGGTTTTCGTTCAAAGACGCCACTGACTGAGATGATTGACCGCGTAGCCGCTTACTTCCTGCAGAGGAGCGAAGAGTCAGTCCCGAGGGCGGCCACGAGTGCGGCCGTCTAAAGTAATTCTTCGTCGGATGTGAATCTATCAGTCGATAATAGTAATCATTAGTATAATAAAGCAACGCTTCCTTTGCGGTCTCATCTTGTGCCTTGGGGATTTGGCGCCTCGCTTGTGGAACAGCATGGCCTAACTACGCCGCCCCGGTCCGGCGCTCGCCAGTCCGAGCGCCTGCTACTCCTGTTTTTTTTCCTCTCCTTGCCGCTGCTCAACCCCTGGGTGCGCGGAGACGGCGTCGGGTATTACGCATTCGTTCGGGCTCCCTTGATTGAGCACGATCTTAATTTCGAGCGCGATTATCAGCAGGCGAATGCGGGTTTTCGCGAGCGCCGGCTGGATGAGAACGGTCAGCCCAAACCGATTTTCCGAACCAGTACGGGGCACCTCGACAATCATTTCAGTGTGGGTCCGGCGATTTTATGGGCTCCGTTTCTCCTGCTTGCCCACGCGGGTGTTTTGCTGGCGCGAGCAGCTGGTTCTTCCTTACCGGCGGACGGTTTTTCCGCCCCCTATCGAATTGCCATGGCATTTGCGACGGCGCTGTACGGGTTTCTCGGTCTTCTGCTTTCCTTTCGTCTGGCCTGTAAGTACGTCAAGGAGCGCTGGGCGTTGCTCGCCACGATCGCCGTTTGGTGGGCCAGCTCGCTTCCGGTCTACATGTACTTCAATCCCTCGTGGTCGCACGCCCATTCCGCGTTCGCGGTTGCTCTGTTTCTCTGGTACTGGGACGGAACACGTGAAGCGCGAACGCTGCGCCAGTGGCTGATCCTCGGTGTGATCACGGGACTAATGCTGAATGTTTATTTCGCGAATGCGATGTTGCTTGCAGTGCTCGTGGTGGAAGCCCGGCGCGACTATGCGGCAGCCTTTCGTGCCGCATCTCGTGGAGAACAGGGGCTCGCTTCACTACCGGGAAGACACCTAATTTTCGGGCTGGCAGTCCTGATTTGCCTACTCCCGACATTTCTTAGCCGTTACATCGTCTACGGAAATGCGTTCGAATCCGGCTATGTTGCCCTCAGAGAATGGTCCTGGCGCTCTCCTTTTTTCTTTGCGGTTTTGTTCTCTTCGAATCACGGGTTATTTGCATGGACTCCAATCCTATTGTTCGCGGTCGCTGGCCTTGTCGTGTTCTGCTGGCGCGAGCCTCGCGTCGGGGAGGCGTTGCTGGCGGCGTCGCTGGCGTTTTATTTTCTCATCGCGTGCTATCCCGATTGGGCTGGGATCTCCTCGTACGGCAATCGGTTTTTTATCTCGCTGACGGCTCTTTTCATCTTAGGACTGAGCGTTGTTCTGGAGCGCTTCGCGGAGCTCTTCCGCAAGCCAGGTGTCGCAATGATGGCGGTGACAACCATTCTCACGGGTTTCATCTTGTGGAATGTGGGTTTCCTACTTCAATGGGGTTCGCACCTGGTGCCGGCTCGCGGCCCCATCTCGTGGAGCGAGATGATCCATAATCAGTTTTTCGTGGTGCCGCGGCGTATTTCCGCGGATCTGAAGGCGTATCTGTTACGGCGCAGCGACCTAATGCAGCAAATCGAGCAGCGTGACATCGAACAGCAGAAGCAGCAGCAGGAAGAGTGAACGCCGGAGGTTGGGTCTTGATTCTTTGAGGAACTGGATACAACGCTCACTGCTACCTCCAATGCGCATCTCTGATACTCTAAACGCGGGTCGATCCATCTCTCTCAGGATCTTACGAAAGCTTGATGGCTTCTGTCACAGCACGTCCGCCGGCTGTTGCGCCACCATTGGTGCAGGCCAGCGTGTCCCCCACAGTCCGCATTGAACCACCGCGCGGCTGGCTGGAGTTGCGCCTTCGCGAAGTTTGGGATTACCGCGAGCTGCTCTATTTTTTTATGTGGCGTGACGTCAAGATCCGTTACAAGCAGACCGCGATCGGCATCGTCTGGGTGATCCTTCAGCCGTTGCTGACCATGGGAGTGTTCACGGTGTTTTTCGGACGCTTGGCCAAATTGCCCTCGCAGGGCTTGCCCTATCCCGTATTCTATTTCGCCGCGCTGGTGCCGTGGATGTACTTCTCCTACGCACTGCAGAGCGCGACAAATGTGGTCGTGGAAAATCAGCGCGTGATCACAAAAGTCTATTTCCCGCGGTTGGTTTTGCCGTTTTCGGCGGTGCTCTCCGGGTTGGTGGACTTTGCCATCGGATTCGTCGTGTTGGTGATATTGACGCTGGCCTATGGCATTCGGCCAACGATTGCGGCGCTGTGGTTACCGTTATTGGTCCTCGTTGCGATTTTGACGGCGCTCGGCGTTGGATTGTGGATGTCCGCGCTGAATGCGCTGTACCGAGACGTGCGTTATGTGATGCCGTTCGTTGTGCAGTTCTGGATGTTTGCGTCGCCGGTGGTTTATCCCAGCGCCCTAGTGCCAGCGCGCTGGCGCTGGTTGTACGGCTTGAATCCCATGGCGGGAGTGATTGATGGCTTCCGCTGGGGGCTAACTGGCCACGGCCAGCCACCGGGGCCGATGATGCTGGCGTCGGCGGCGATGGTCGCGGTGGTCCTCGTCGGCGGGCTCTTCTTCTTTCAACGCATGGAAGGTACCGTAGCAGATCGCGTCTGAAAGAGTGCACGGGCAGAGTTTAGGGCAATGGATGGGTCTGAAGGTGTCAACAACCACTTGTGTGACAAGAAAGCTGTATTGAGGAAACAACTAGGAGAAAGATGGTCCAGTCGATTTCGATCGTGGGGTTAGGAAAGTTGGGGTCGCCGATGGCGGTGTGCTTTGCGGCTCGCGGGTTTGATGTGTGGGCGGTAGACGCGGACGCGCAAAAGATAGAGGCCCTCAATCGCGGGATCCCGCCCATACAGGAGCCCGGCCTGGCGGAATTGCTCCGCGAATCGCAAGGCCGGCTTAAGGCCATCCAGGATACGGAAAGAGCGGTCCGCGAATCCGAGGCGACCTTCATCGTCGTGGGCACGCCGAGCGAGCCGAGCGGAGATTTTTCACTGCGCAACGTCCTGCCGACCTGCCAAGTCATCGGCCGCGCACTGCGTGCGAAGCAGGCGTTTCATTTGGTGGTGCTTACCAGTACGGTGATGCCGGGATCAACTGGAGGGGAAGTAAAGGCCGCCTTGGAACGCGCCAGCGGCAAGCGCTGCGGCGAGGATTTCGGACTGTGTTACAACCCCGAGTTCGTCGCCTTGGGCACGGTCATCCGTGACTTCTATTCCCCCGATTTTTTGTTGATTGGGGAATCGGATCCGCGCTCCGGCAAAATGTTAGCGGAGCTCTACCAGCGCGTCTGCAAGAACTCTCCAACGGCGGCGCGGATGAATTTTATCAACGCGGAAATCACCAAGCTTGCCGTGAACACGTTCATCACCACAAAAATCAGCTATGCCAACATGCTCGCGCGGCTCTGCGAGAGGCTTCCGGAGGCCGACGTGAACGTGATTACGGATACGCTGGGTCTCGACAGCCGCATCGGTCCTAAGTATCTGAAAGGCGCGGTGAGCTACGGCGGACCCTGTTTTCCCCGGGACAATCGCGCACTGGCGGCGTTGGCGGTGCGAGCCGGGGCCTTTCCCGACCTCGCCGAAGCCACCGACCGCTTCAATCGCGCCCAGATCAAGTGGATCGCAGACCTGGTTCGGCGGCATTACTCCGGGAATGGTTCGATCGGCATACTCGGCCTGACCTACAAACCAGACACCGATGTGGTCGAGGAAGCGTTCGGACTATTGCTGGCGCAGGAGCTTTCCTCCGCGAACCTCCCCGTCGTTGCGTACGATCCGTCCGCCGAGGGCGCCCGCGCGCTGTGCACGTATAAGACGGTCCGCTTGGCGGGTTCCGCGCAGGAATGCATTGCGCAGTCCGATGTCGTCGTGCTGGCCACGCCGTGGCAAGAGTTCCGGGAAATTCCTGCAGCGCAGTGGGTGCGCCACAGCCGGGCACGTGCGGTGATTGATTGTTGGCGCGCGCTGAATCACTTGGAGGGCGTGGACGGCGTTGATTATGTTCGTTTGGGATTCGGCGGCGAGGCGCAGCGGCCCGTGGAAACCTCTTCGAGTGCGCGGTAGAGGCCGGAATGCTCACGATTTTCTCTATTCCGAAGCCGTTCAAAGGACACATCGAGACGATCCAGCGAAACGCGGTCCAGAGCTGGACGCTTCTGCGTCCACAGCCGGACATCATCCTATTCGGCAACGAAGAGGGCACCGCGCAAGCAGCTGCGGAGTTCCGCCTGCGGCACGAGCCGGAAATCGCCTCGAACGAGTACGGAACTCCCTTGCTGGATGATCTATTTCGCCGGGCGCGGTTGAGCGCCAGTTCGCAATGGATGTGTTATGTCAATGCGGATATTTTGCTCCTGGGCGACTTTGGCTCCGCGGTGGAACAAGTTACAAAGGCATTTCCAAAATTCCTATGTGTCTCGAAGAGAATCAATATCGACGTTCCCGAAGCGATAAGCTTCGCGGCGAACTGGGAAGCGCCACTCAAAGCGCGCAGCAGGGAAAGCGGAAAGTGCGGAGACCATACGGCGATCGACGTATTTGTATTTCCGAAGGGTGCTTATCGGAATGTTCCGGATTTTGGAATCGGCCGGCTATGGTTCGATCAATGGCTGATCAAGGCGGCAAGAGAAGAGAAGATTCCCGTTGTGGATCTTTCTCCAGTCGCCCCCGTCCTGCACCAGAATCACGAATACCATCACGTGGCCGGGGGAAGAGAACGTATCTGGCAGGGAAAGGAAGCAGAATACAATTTGCGCTTGTATGGTGGCGTAAGACACGCTCACACACTTTTGGAAGTGACGCACGAACTCACTGCCGATGGAACTTTTCGAAGAGTCCGCCTCCGCCGGCTGGCATTCGAAACGAAGCGGCTTTTTTGGGATCTGTTCGTTCGGCGGACTGCCGGCGTGCGGAACGTATTGAGGCTGCGGAAGAAATTTTGGCAGCCGGGGCATAGCCGGAATGGGTAACTAACCCCGCAGAGCGCAAGCCCGCGAGGCGGCATGGAGATTCATGAACGGGAAACCCGCAGTTTCCACGATTATTGCCAACTGGAATGGGGCCCATCACCTGCGCATTTGCCTGCCGAGTCTTCTTTCGCAAACGTTCAAGTCATTGGAAATCATCGTTGTCGATAATGGCTCCTCGGATGACTCCGCAGAGGTGGCGCGGGAATTTCAAGTGCAGTGGCTAGGGCTCAAGAAAAATATTGGTCTCGCCCCGGCGCTGCATCGAGGCGCTGCGATTGCCGCCGGCGAGTTTTTTCTTTTCGTGAACAATGACATGCGATTTGATCAGGAGTTTGTCGCTGCCTTGGTCGAACCGCTGCTGAAAGATGATCAGATTTTTGCCACCGATGGAATGCAATACAACTGGGACGGAACCGCTCCGGGGCATTTGGCGGCACGCCTGACGAACGTCCGGCCAGGCGGGCAATCCGCTGTGGAATTGGTGCCGGGACTCTATTTTTACCAGGAAGAGGAGGCTGCTGCGACTCCCGTATTCATGGCGTCGGCAGCCTGCATGATGGTTCGACGAACGTTTTTTGAGGAGCTCGCTGGCTTTGACGACCGGCTGCCACTGGGATACGAAGACGTGGAGATCTGCTGGCGGGCGGGGATTCGCCGATGGAAGATTGTCTACGTCCCGAAGGCCATCTGCTGGCATCACGTGGGAAGCTCGGGCCGATCGCAGGAAGGGGCGCGCTTCAATTTTCGGGGAATCCTGAAGGGGCGCCTGCTGCTCGCCGCAAAGCTCCTTCCTCTGCGATATGCGCTTCGCACCTGGCTGGTCTCGACCGCTGGCTTGGCAAAAGAGTTGAGCCGGCTGCGTTGGCAGTTTGCGCGAGACCGTATCGAGGTACTGAGGGAAATGGCTGGTCTCATTCCGCAATTACGCCGGGAAAAGAAATTGTTGTTTAAGAATGCGGGCAGTTCGCCGGAAAAACAGCTCGACTTCCTGCTTCGCCTGAAAGAAGGCGGCGATATCTGGGCTGAGAGATGCACCTCAGAGAAAAAATAGGAAATCCGGCGGCCGCGGACGCCGTCGAGCAACAAGGGGCGCTCCGTGAGGAAACCACGTTCGCTCGTGGAGTGGTTTAAGAAACTATGGCGAAAATTTTTCTGAAGGGCATCCGATATTTAAAGTGTTATGGCGAGCTGTCCTTCGGCGGCCGGCCCGCCACCATCGAGGAGGCCATCGATTACTGTGTGGGCCGTCCGATTCTGATGGCGCAAGTGCGTTCTGAGATCCTGGAGCTGGGAAAGATCCTGCAGGCGTTCGCGCCTAAGCGCAGTTTGGAAATCGGCACAAATTATGGAGGCACACTCCTGCTGCTCTGCACGCTTTCACCGCCCGATGGCAGAATCATCAGCGTGGACCTGCCCTCGGGACGATTTGGCGGGGGCTATCCCCGGCGCAAAATCCCGCTATTTCGTAAATTTCCGAGGGCCGATCAGCGTTTGCACCTTATCAGGGCGGATTCGCATTCCCCGGAAACAAAGAAACGTGTCCTGCGCATTCTCGAAGGTGAGCCGCTCGACTTTTTATTTATTGACGGGGATCACAGCTACGCGGGAGTGCAGCACGATTTTGAAATGTACGCGCCGCTTGTGCGAAGCGGCGGAATCGTGGCTTTTCACGACATCGTGGTGCACAAGCCGGATACGGAATGCCAGGTAAAGAAGTTTTGGGGCGAAATCAAGCATCACTACCGGCATCGCGAAATTATCGAGGACCTGAACCAAGGTTTGGCCCCCTTTGCCCTTACCGGCGCATCGATGGATACTGCCGGCCTCGGCGTTCTCTTTATTCCGTGAGGACAAATGGCTGGTTCTTCTTGTGGTTCGAAGGAACAAAATACGCCAGCCTAGGCATGGAATTTGCAAACGAATCGCCCGGAGTCAGATGGCAATTAGCATGTCAAAACCCTTCGTCACGGCTCTAGTCGACACTTACAATCACGAGCCTTTCATCGAGGAGGCCATTAACAGCGTTCTCGAGCAGGATTTTCCAGCTTCGGAAACGGAGATTCTCGTCGTGGACGACGGTTCGACAGATGGTACCCCCGAACTTGTCCGGAAATTTCAGCCGCGCGTGCGCCTGCTGCGAAAGGCTAATGGCGGACAGGCTTCCGCATTTAATGCCGCAATTCCGGAAGCGCGGGGAGAAATCGTCGCGTTCCTGGACGGAGACGATTGGTGGGCGCCTGGCAAACTGACCGCTGTTGCGGCCGTCTTCGCCGAAGACGCAGCCATCGGTTTGGTGGGGCACGGTATTACGCATGTGTACTCGGACGGACGACAGCACGCTGAGTTGCCGCGCGAAATCACCCGTTTTCGGATCACCTCAACCCAGGCAGCCAAGACGTTCCGCACGCGCAGGGGCTTCTTAGGCACCAGCCGCATGGCCTGCCGCCGGGAGGTGCTCCGCCAGATCGGCCCTGTTCCCGAAGCGTTGAAGTTTGAGGCGGACGAATACTTGTTTACTCTTGCTGGGCTGTTTGCTGACGTGATGATTTTGCCCAAGTCACTTACCTTTTATCGCTTGCATGATAAGAACTATTTTCAGCTTGCGCATGGAAGCGCGGAAGGTATCCGGAGAAAGCAGCAGGTTCTCGGGGCCCTGGCACAATCGCTCAGCGACAAATTTGAGGAACATAGGCTTTCCCACGATATCGCGAGCATCATTGTGGAGTGCGTGCAAGTCGAAGCGGACCTGTTGCGTCTCGTTGTGGACAGCGGATTCCCTTGGGAGACCGTGTCAACCGAACTGAGAATAATGCGCGTGCTTCATGGCGACGCCTCGATCTGGCAGCATCTGTTTAGTTGTGCAAGGCTAGTTCCTGCTTTCGTTATGCCTGCGGGCTCGTATTATCGCTGGAGGTATCGGCTTTCGCGGTTGGCGCTTTACCAGGTCCTTCGGCGAAAATTCCTGCCATTCCCCGTACCGAGTCACGTCGATCGACAGGAGAAACGGGCGCAGTGACTTGCTTTCCAAAGGGTGTGATACAACCGGACCCATCTTTAAGCTCGGAGCTTTCGTCTGCCAATTGTTGAGCGGTGAAAGTCTAAGTTCTGAATGATTACACTTGGCGTCAACTATAGCAAAATGCATGATTCGGCGGCATGCATCGTGCGGGACGGCGAACTCGTCTTCGCAATTGCGGAGGAACGGATCAGCCGTGTAAAGCACGACGCGAGGTTCCCGCACCTGGCGATTCAAGCTTGCCTGGAATATTCGCGGGTTCGCGCCGATCAACTCGACGAAGTGTGTTTTGGCTGGACGACAGCCGGGCCGGGATTCCGTCACGACCTAAAATGTCTTGCTACTGGCGGGCTCCCGCTCACCTATCTGAACCTCTTGACCGCGACGCTGCATTTTCTGAGCATGTGGCATCAGGGCGGAGGAGCGAAGCGATTCACGCAGCAATTTGGAAACGTGAAGGCGCGCATGCGATTTGTGGACCACCACTTGGCGCATGCCATCAGCGCCTACGCCTATTCTGGTTTTGCCAATGCCGCTGTCGTGGTCATGGACGGCCGCGGCGCGTGGGAAGCAACTTCCATTTGGCATGGGCGCAAGGGCCGGCTTGAACATGTCCTGACCATTCCATTTCCTGATTCGGTTGGACTCTTTTATAGCGAGTTCACGGAATATCTGGGTTTTCAGCGCAATACCGACGAATGGAAAGTGATGGGTCTCGCGCCCTACGGGCAACCCGGCGCGGACCTGCGCGCTTTCATCGATTTTGAAACAGCGCCTTACCGTGTCTATCCCAAGCAGCTCCTTGCCAACGGCGCGGGAAAAATCTCGGAAATTACCGTGAGGCTTGGTCCATCTCGCATTGCCGAGAGCGAAATTGAAGATCGTCACAAGAATATCGCGTACGCCGTACAGGATGCTTGCGAAGTGGCGATGATGAACGTCGTGCGCATGGCCGTGGAAAAAACGCGCTGCCGGAATGTTTGCCTGGCCGGCGGGGTGGCGCTCAATTCCAAAGGCAATGGAAAGATTCTCGCCTCTGGATTGGTGGAAGAAATCTTCGTTCAGCCTGCGGCCTCCGACGAAGGAGTCGCTTTAGGTGCCGCGCTCGCTCCGTATCTCGATAATGGCGGGCGCCTGCCGATGAAACCCATGCGCGATGCGTATCTCGGGCCGTCTTTTGCGGACGATACCATTGAAGCCACATTGAAAATGTACAAGCTGCGCTTTACGCGTCTTGGCGATCCCGCTGCCACCGCCGCCGAGCTGCTCTCGCAGGGGAAAATTCTCGGATGGTTCCAGGGCCGCATGGAGTTTGGGCCGCGCGCGCTAGGCAGCCGGTCGATTTTGGCCGATGCGCGCGACCCGCAGATGAATGTGAAGGTAAACAATGCGGTGAAATTCCGCGAGTGGTGGCGGCCGTTTGCGCCATCGCTGAAGAAAGAAGCCGCGGGCGACTTTCTCGAAAGCGCAACGGATTCTCCGTTTATGATCCTGACCGCTCAAGTGCGCCCGGAGAAACGCAGCGTGATTCCTGCTGTTACGCACGTTGATGGGAGCGCCCGCCCGCAAACCGTCGAGCGGGAGATCAATCCGCTTTACTGGCGCCTCATCGATGAATTCAGCAAGCGGACGGGCGTTCCCGTCGTGATGAACACGTCGTTTAACCTGAGGGGCGAAGCCATCGTCCATACGCCTACCGACGCCCTCCGCACGTTCTTCAGCTCCGGAATGGACGCGCTCGTCATGGGCAGCTTCCTAGTCGAGAAGTAGCGTGCGCACCGCCGGCAGCCGCTTCTCGCAAATTCTCGCGGGCTACGCTTTACGACGCGCATGAGTGCACCTCTAAGCCCGCCCAGGTACGGCTACTTCCCGGGGATGGGGCCTGCTACATCGGGCACATCCGGCAGGCCCTCGGATGCAAAGCCCCAGCGCATACTCTCGGCTCGCCGCAATCGAAGAGTTTTGTTGAGGTAGGGCGTGCACGGAAGCGGTGCGTCCCAACATTTATCTCCCTCGGCGGGGACGTACACTACCAGGCCGGACAGCGTTTGGCGTGAAACGACCTTCACCATCGGCAATCGCAGAAAACCATGCACCCCAAGGAGCGGTCGAGCGGACAATCGCCAAAGCGTGCGGGGATACAAACACCACGCGGTTATTGCGGCCAAGCCCAGCAAAGCAATTCTCCTCCACTTTAGTTCTTTGTCCTGAAAGAGGTAGACAACTCCAAAGGTTCCGAGCGTCCCTGCAGTAATCCAGATGGCAGCCTTCCCAAATCTGGGATCCGGCGCTTGTAAGAACCAAAAGAGACAGCCCGCCAGTGAGGGGATTAGGAGCCAAAGACCTTGCCAGGCTCCTGTGCGCTTGCGGCGGACGAGAGCAAAGATGCAGGCAAGACCTCCGGCCACAGCGATGAGGATCGGCACCTCGAGTCCCTCACGATTTCGCGAATTTCCCCGGACCCACGAGCCAATCCAGCGAAAGCCTTGCGTCTCGGAAAGCCTTGCATGGGGCATGCGCGCCCAGGACCGTATGGCGGCGGTTTCCCAGTTTGCTGCGGCGCTCGGCACCTGCCAGTCGACTGGAATTCCAAGCAAGGGTTTGGGGTAGAAAGGATATCCGCTCTGAACCAGCCCGCAGGCAATCCAGGGAAGCACAATCGCTGCGGACAATACCAGGGATGCGGCAATCAACTGTATGCGCTTTCCAGATTTCCTCGTGAGAGACCACAATTGCAGAAACGCGATGCTCCAACCCAGGCCGGCAACGACAACAGTCGAAAGCTTAAACACGGCAGCCAGAGCGAATAGGGCCATGGCGACAACGAGTCTCTGGTCGGAGTTTGAACTGTCATTTCGCGCGGATAACTCCTTGCTAAGGCCGCGGAATAAGAGAGCAGCACCAGCAAAGCAGGCTGCCGTCGCAGGAACGTCCGTCATGCTGCCGACGACTTGCTCTTCCGCCGTCCAGAACATGGCCGGTATGAGTAGGATGGAGAGAAACCAATCGGCTGAAGAAGTGGAAGTGCCCCGGAGCAACCGAAAATACGCAGGCACGACGTAGCCGAGCAGTCCGGCGATTATCAAACCTGCAAAAAGATGATGAGCCAGATTGCGCCACACGCCCTGGTCCAGAGCGGCGATGCACAGGAAGACGGACGAATGATAGCCCAGGCGTCCGTGAAGGTTGGCAAGCCCCGGAACAACGGGATACGTAATGGCCCAGCGAATGGCAGCCGCGCCGTACAGACCGGTGTCGTAATGTTCGCAAGGTCCAGCTGAACGCAAAGCGAGCAAAACGATCAACATGGTGTAACAAAGCGCTGTCCAGAGTCCGATGCTCCTGATCTTCTTCAATTCGGGAAGGAGCGAGCGCCGACTTACTAACGCCCCAACGAAACCGAAGCACGCAATAAGAGTTGTCGCGCCGAGATCAACGGGGCGCACGAAGTGATAGATTTCGAGAATAGCGACGACAATTGCAATTCCTATCCAAAATGCATCGGTAAGCGCGTACTCTTTGCGAATTTGTCCGAGAAAAAAGGATCCGATTCCAATGAAGACAGCCGCGCAAACCAGCCAAGTGAGCAATATGGAGGCAGCGACGACGGCAAGCACTTGGGTTGAATTCTCCGGAAGACAAGATTAAAACAGGAACCTTTATACACCACGCGCTCGAAAGGATTCCGGGTGTATTCTCGTTCGGTTCAGGGAGAGTTCACCGGGAGGAAACCCCCTTATCGATGTTTACGCACAACTGTACACGTCAACCGTATAGGAACGAATTCAGGGAATAGAGCCATTTCTCCACCATCGATCGAAGGCAGCGAAAAGCGGATGTGCGTTGCACTGCTCGGCCGGCGAGATGAACCGACCGACGCGGTGGAAGAATACTGCCGCTACCTCGGCGCCGCCCTCCGTCCGCACGGGTTCGCACTCGAACTCGCCCGCGTTCCCTGGCACGGACGAGGCTGGTCCGCCGCTCTGCGGGAACTCCGCGGACAATCCGCGAGTTGGCGCGGCGCGCTTGTTCTCATCCAATACACCGCGCTCGCTTGGTCCAGTCACGGCTTCCCATTTCGCTTTCCCAGTGTCTTGCGAATTCTGCGTTCCTCGGGCGCGCGCGTGGGCGTCGTCTTCCACGATGTAGAGCCTTATGCGGGGCGGCGTCTCGTGGACCGCCTGCGCCGTAGTGTGCAGCTCCGCGTAATGCGCGAAGCGCTGCGCCTTGCAGACGTAGGCGTGCTCACGGTTCCAGCCGAGAAGCTTTCGTGGGTGCCGCCCGGCTGCCGCAGTGCCGTTTTCATCCCCGTGGGCGCAAATCTGCCTGTGCCAGAAGTAGCTGCAGTTCCACGACCGAGAAGCGCAGGCCACATCTCGACGGTCGCTGTCTTCGGGATCACGGGAGGCGAAGCCGGCAGGCGGGAGAGTGAAGTCATAACCGAGGCCGTTCGCTTGGCGGCGATCTGTATTCCAAAGCTGCGGCTGGTTGCCTTCGGGCGCCACGCGGATGATAGCGAATATTTTTTGTGGGAAGGCTTGCGAGATGTTGCGGTTGACGTGCAAGTTTCGGGCGTCCTTCCGAGTGAAGAAGTCGCGCGAAGGCTGTCTTCCTCGGATGTTTTGCTGTTTGTGCGGGGACCCATTTCCAGCCGCCGGAGCAGCGCCATCGCGGGAATTGCCTGCGGCCTTCCGGTGGTTGCGTATGGCGGGCGAGAAACGGCGGCGCCCATTACCGAGGCGGGCGTGGTCCTGGTTTCTCCCGAGGAGAAGGATGGGCTGGGTGAGGCGTTGGTGCGCGTCTTGAGTGAGCGCGAGTATCGAGCTTCGCTGGCCGCGCGAAGCCGCCGGGCATACGAGCAATATTTTTCCTGGAAGGCAATTGCCGCGCAGTACGCGGAAGCCATTCGGGGAAAGAGGCTGGGGGTCGGGAAAGGCTAACGACCGCACCCTTGGAAATCACAAGGGATGCGACACCCCGCTGGACTTTGGGTTCAGTGCGAGCCGGCAGCAGGGGCTGCGCGGTAGACTGTTTTGTGGGCGGGCACGGCCGCGCCGACAAGGGCGCCGCTTGGGCCGCCACTCGCGATTCCGATAAGGGCGCCGATTCCGCGTGAATCGATAAAACCGCCGCTTGAGCCGGTCGCCGCGCCGATGCCGGCGCCGATGCCTGCGCCAGCGGCTGCGCCGACCACAAGGCCAATCAGAGCATGCTCGCCGCGCTTGGGCGCGGAGGAAGTCGAGACGCGCATTACGTTTTCGCGCTTCAGCGAGACGTCGGAGCCGTTTTCTTTCAAGGTAACCAATTCATCGGTGACCGTGACAAATTTTCCGCTGTGGTGTTTCAAGCTGGCTTCGACCACTTCTATTCCCTGGCCGACCTTCAAGCGATTGAGGTTAGACCACGAACTCTGCTGCGTCTGGGCCGTGAGCGCGCAGGGAAATCCGAGAAGAAGCACGAAAATCGGTACAGGTCTTCGCACGGTCTCCTCCTCGTATTTGAGAGCCGCAATTCGAGGTGAGTTTACGAGTTTCGAGGCGCGTGAGGGTCAACGAACTTTCAGGGCCGCTGCGTAACCAGCAATGGGGCGGGATTAGCGGTGCGGTAAGGCCAGGATTATATATTCCTCTACACGAATATGCCTTGACAAGACTATTCTTCTTGAGGCATATTCGGATTCGCCATGATGGCAACACTTAGAGCGCTGGCCGAGCCGAACCGTTTTCAAATCGTGGAGCTGTTGCGTGGCGGACCACGGCCCGTAGGGGAGATGGTCAATCGGCTGGGTCTCCGCCAGCCGCAAGTGTCCAAACATCTGCGGGTGCTCAGTGATGCCGGACTGGTTGGCGTTCGCGTGGACGCGCAGCGCCGAATTTATGCCTTGCGCCCCGCGCCGCTCCAGGAGCTTGAGGTTTGGCTGGAGAGGTACCGGCGTATTTGGGAAGCCAACTTCCAGCGGTTGGACGCCCTGCTCATTGATCTAAAAAGCGGGGAGCTGAAGACCAAGAAGAAAAAACGTGGACGCACGAAGCGATAAAGGAGATCACCGATGACGAATCCAGGAACATCGAAAGTGAAATTGCAAGTAACTACGCCCACCGACCGCGAGATCGCGATGACCCGCATCTTCGAAGCGCCGCGCCGCCTGGTCTTCGACGCCTTAACCAAGCCCGAACTGGTCAAGCAGTGGTTGCTCGGGCCGCCGGGCTGGACGATGCCGGTCTGCGAGATCGATCTGAGGGTGGGCGGCGCCTATCGTTACCTGTGGCGGCGTGACAGTGACGGAACCGAAATGGGGATGGGGGGCGTTTATCGCGAAATCGTGGCGCCCGAGCGGGTTGTCGCCACCGAGAAGTTCGACGAGGCCTGGTATCCAGGCGAGGCGCTGGGAACGACGGTCCTGGTCGAGCAGGGCCGAAAGACCACACTCACGCAGACGATACTCTACCAATCGCGGGAAGCTCGAGATGCGGTCCTCAAGAGCGGCATGGAGAAGGGCGTGGCTGCGAGCTACGACAAGCTCGCGGAGATGTTGGCAATAAAAAGCAAAGAGGAGAACTAGATGCAAAAAATCACCCCGTTCTTGTGGTTCGACGGCAAAGCCGAAGAGGCGATGAAATTTTATGTTTCTATTTTTAAAAACTCAAAGATTGTGAGCGCCAATCGATTCCAACTCGATGGACAAGAATTTCTCGTGCTGAACGGTGGCCCGCAATTCACCTTCTCGCCGGCCGTATCCTTCTTCGTGAACTGTGAGACGCAGCAAGAAGTAGACGAGCTGTGGGAGAAACTTTCTGAAGGCGGAGAAAAAGGAAGATGCGGCTGGCTGAAAGACAAATATGGGCTGTCATGGCAAGTCATTCCCTCTGTTTTAGGCGAGATGTTGCACGACAAAGATGCTGAGAAATCAAAAAGAGTCAGGAAGGCAATGCTTCAAATGAACAAAATCGACATAAAGAGCTTAAAGCAGGCATACGACCAAGGATAACTCAGCACAAACCGCTAAGCCATACTCGCAAAAACGGTGCTATGTGGCGTGGCGGAGGGAGCGTTCGATGTCGGCGATTAGCGCAGGGTCAACATCGAGGAAAGCGACTCCCGAGCCAAGGTTTGGCAGGGAATAGACGATCTTGCCTCTGGCTTGGAAGGAACCCGAGTCGTCCGTAACGTAGAGCAAGATCTGAGTGCCTGCGGGGAGAGGGTGGATCATATCTAAGTAGCAGCCACTGAGGCTCAGATCACTGACACGCGCTTGCAGGTAAGTGGCCCGTTCCTCGTTGGACAATTCGGCGTGGGCGATGAAAGGGTACCTGGGCATGCAACGACGCTCCTGTTCCATGGCGAGCCTCCGGCAGGAAGAGAGCGCGGGGATTATCTCATGCGATTGCTTCGATTGGAAGGCCGCCCAGGAACGTGTAGTGTCCTAATTTGGTTTGGAGATCCGGCCTGCGTCTGAGCGATTATCGCAGAGGCGGCAGCTGACAAAATGAGAGTCGCAATCGTATCGGATATTCACGGCAATCGGCGGGCCTTCCAGGCAGTTCTCGCCGACCTGCGGCAGGTTGCACCTGACCTCGTTCTCCATGGCGGAGATTTGGCTTCCGGTGGAACTCACCCGGCGGACATTATCGATCAGATCCGCACCCTCGGGTGGCCCGGGGTCCGCGGGAATACAGATGAGATGCTGTGGGCCCCGGAAAGTCTGGCTGAGTATGCCGCCGCACAGCCGAAGCTCGCGCCACTGCTCGCCCGAATCCGAGAGACGATTCCGCCGACGCGCGCAAGCATCGGCGAAGAACGCTTGCGATGGCTTGAAGGACTTCCTTCTCTGTACTCGCAGCCCGGCTTTAGCCTGGTTCATGCCAGCCCCGATGACCTGTGGCGGGCTCCCATGCCCAATGCCAGCGATGACGAATTACGCAGTACGTATGCGTCTCTTCGCGCGCAAATCGTGGTTTACGGGCATATTCATCGCCCGTACATACGCCGGCTGCAAGGCATGACCGTGGCAAATACAGGCAGCGTCAGCCAATCCTATGATGGAGATACACGTGCATCCTATCTGGTGATTGACGGAGAGAGCACCACCATTCGCCGGGTCGAGTATGACGTGGAGAGCGAAGCACAAGAACTCTTGCGTTCGGGGCTACCCCATGCTGACTGGCTGGCCCGGATTCTCCTGGCTGGACGATACTGTCCGCCGAATAGCACAGCGAGAACCGGCCGGCATGACGACAGAACTCATGACGTTGGAGGTTTGGAATGTCCAACATTCATTTGACCAAGACAAGGGGAGACACTGCTTCAGCGGCAGAGGGCCTCGATCAGGGTTTCTTTCTTTTTCTCGGCGAGTTGGGAGAGCGCGTCGAGGGAAGCGAAATAGCCGCCCAGCGCGGCGGCGGCGAGGCCGGCGAACGCTTCGGCAGGAAACCAGGGGTTACCGGTCCAGCGGCCTGTAAACAGGATGAGCGCGGTGATCGAGCCCAAAACAATTTGCACACCGAAAGCGGTCAAAACCGCCATGCCGGATTGACGCTGGCCGCGCATCTGGCCAAATTCCAATTTGCGAGGAAAGCTCAGCGAAGACCAATTGGCGATGGACAATTGGCCCGTTACGGCGAAGACGATGGCGGCGAGCGTTGAGACGAATATGGGCGCCGAGGGCAGGCCGACACGGAAGACCAAGACAAGCACGCAAAGAGCAATTTCCAGCGCGAGCACGGCAATAAGCATGAGGTTCTTCCCAAGAAACACAGCCCGGAAGCGTACCGGAGCCATGTAGTACGACTGAATGCCTCTGCCCTCGTAAGCGAAGCAGTTATAAGAGGGCGCCATCAAGAAGAGGATGAGGTAAGCCATCATGCCGGGGAAAAAGAAGGCCGGTGAAATCCCCTGATCGGGCGCCGCAGTGTTCCGTCCGGGGAATTGCCAGGTGAAGACCAGAACGAGCAGTGGCGGCACCAGCAGCATGAGAAACGCGAAGGCGTTCCGCGCGAGGTAACGAAACTCTTTTCGCAGCACGGCTGCCACTTGGGGGGAAAGAATACGGAACATTTCCGGTTGCTCTGTTTGTTCAATCGATTTTCTACGAGCGATAGCCTGGACGGGCGCGGGGGTTTCACTGAGTTCTTCCCCTCGAACCTGGGCCGCGAATCTCCGCCAAAGAAGCCCGCTGAACAAGAACATGTAAAAAGTGAGCCCAGCCGCGCCTGCCAGGACGCCGCCAAGATTCCCACCGATCGCAGCGCTGACGGCGCGCCCAGCGAGAGAAGCAGGCAGCGGCGACAAATATGGCAAGAGAAGGAAAAGCCATGGCCGGGCGGCATTCCCGTAGCGGTCCACGGCCGGCGCTATGAATTGTAGTGAGACCATAGAGAGAACAAAGAGCGCAAAGAAAAGTTCGCGCGTGCGGCGGCGTGCCAATAGGCGCTCAAGCCAGGAGCTCACCAGCCGCTCGAGAGTGACGTTCATCAAGACAAAGAGAGCGACGATCACAAGCATTGCGGGCAGCACCTTAGGCGTTGTGGCTGCCACGCCAAGGGTCATGGCCGCGAGCCAGCAGACGGAGGCGATGGCCGCGAAGTCCGCGAGCCCATAGGCAAGCCCGATGAGATAGAACGCGCGAAGGCTCAGAGGAAAACGGAGCAAGTTTCGGAATTCAAATCCCGCGCCGAAACCCGCGAGAAAAATGGGAGACAGCTGCCAAAACAGAAAAATGCCCCAGAAAAGAAGCGCAATCCAGCCCGCGCGGGCGGTGGACGTGAACCTGCTGGCGCCATAGTAGAAGCCGAAGCTGACCCCCAGGACGAATAGCGCGCCGAAGAATCCGGCACAGATCAGCCCGATCAAATCGAGGAGGTTATTTTTCCTGCGCAGACTGTTGCGAAGAAGACGCCAGCGGAGCGCGGCGACCAGCCGGATCTGTTCGGCGATTCCGGGAAAGCGGGCTACATCAGCCACGAGAGTTCCTCGAGCTGCGGGCGTTCGGCTCCGCTCTGTCCGACAATGGAAAGGAAAATCTGTTCCAATGTCGTTTTACTGCCCTCCTCACCCGCAATGCCGGCGCGAAGCTCTTCGAGAGAGCCCTGTGCGACGAGCCGCCCTTTGTGAATGATCGCGACATGGCTGCACAGCCGCTCTACGATTTCCAGAACATGAGAGGTGAGAAAAATCGTTACGCCGCGCCCGGTCATGCGCCCCAGCAGCGCCTTCAACGCACCTGCAGCCAGCGCGTCCACGCCTTCGAAAGGTTCATCGAGAAATAAGACGCGAGGTCCATGGATTACGGCGGCGGCCAGGGCGAGCTTCTTCTGCATCCCGTGGGAGTAGTCGGAGATAAGCGTTTTTGGCCGGTCAGCGAGTTGCATAAAATCAAGAAGTTCCTCGCTGCGCTGCCGCGTTGTGGCACGGTCAAGCCCGTACATCCTTCCGACGAAGTGAAGATATTCCGTGCCGGTCAGGCGTTCGAGAAGGCCCATGCCTTCGGGCACAACACCGATTTGCCGTTTGACTTCGACCGGATGCGATGCAAAGTCCAATCCGAGAAGCTCTGTGCGTCCGGAAGTAGGCGCCAACAAGCCCGTGAGCATTTTGATGGTAGTTGATTTACCGGCGCCATTGGGGCCCAAAAAACCGAAGAATTGTCCGGCCGCGACTTGGAGGTCGATTTCATCCACAGCGATGAGGCTGCCGAAGCGCCGCGTGAGTTTGTCCGTCGAGATAGCTATGTCCGGCACAGCGACTCCTTGCTTGGAGGTGCAAAATCGCAGAAAAACTCTAGCACGACTCGCCGCGGCTTCGGGTACGTCCGCACCAGCTAGCGTAAAACCTTCGGACTTGGCGGCAGATATCAGGAAGGTTTCTGTGGACTAGGAGAAGGGCTGGCTAATTGCATTTCCCTTGCCGGCGTTGCCGCCAGAGCAGCGGGTAATTCCACGCGGAAGACGGCGCCGCCTTCCTGACGGTTGTAGCAGAGAATCCTTCCGGCGTGTTCTTGCACAATGCCAAAGCAGATGCTCAGTCCGAGGCCGGTGCCTTTCCCGACAGGCTTGGTCGTGTAGAAAGGATCGAAGACGCGGTGAGGTTCCGTGATGCCTGGACCTGTGTCGGAGAAGTGAACGACGACATTTGATCGGTCACGCATCGTTTTCACGGTGAGCACTCCGCCGTGCGCGGCTTCCATGGCATCGATGGCATTGCTGACGATATTGAAGAAGACCTGCATCAATTGGTTTCCATCGCCACGCACGCCCGGGAGCACAGATTCCAATTGGAGGTCGACTCTGGTCGTGCCGGAGCGCAGATCGAGTGCGCGGAGCTGCACGGCGTTGGTCACCACCGTATTGATGTCCAAAAGAGTGCGCTCGGGGGGAACCTGGCGGGCGAAGCTGAGAAGGTTTCCCACAAGGGTTTTCGTGCGCCGGGCCTGATCCCGGATTTTGGAAGCGAGGCCGCGCGCTTTCTCCGGTAGCAAAGGGTCGTCTGCCAGCAGGTCCGAAAAACCCAGAATCGCGGTTAGAGGATTGTTGATTTCATGTGCCGCGCCTGCCGCGAGTTGCCCGAGTGATACGAGTTTTTCGGACTGCACAAGCTGTGCTTGTAGCCGCTGCAAGTTTTCTATGGATTGCTCCGATTGCGCGAGTAAACGTGAGCGGTCCACCTCCGTGAAATGAGTGCGCAGAAAGATCAGCAAGGCCAGCGGAATGGCGGCAACCAGTGTTGTCATCAGACGGAAATCGCGCACTTCCGGCCCATCGTGAGCAAACCGCAGCGTGTAGATGGCAAAGGCCGGGAGGGAGATGACCGCCAGCATCGCCATCCGGGCAGCCCAGACAGCTTCTCCCCGCCCAATGTCGGGCTCGGCCTCATAACCATTTTCCGAGGGAGCGTCCAGCTTCACCCGATTTCGATACGCGACTACACCCGCCAAGCCGTACCAAAGAAAGGAAGCGAGGAGCGGCAGATCATAGAGGCTGCCGGTATAGTACTCACCTGCATCGTTGGCGACATCCAAGGACAAACTGGCCAGCATATAGAGAGCCGCGGCTCCGAAGAGATTTGCGTAGACCAGCCGCCACGCGCCGCTCGACCGCAGCCACAGGGCCCCAAATCCGCAGACAATCACCATATTCTGGATATTGGTGAGGAGATTGAAATTAAAATTGTATTGACCGACTGACGGCGAGGCGTACATCCAAGGCAAAACCACGAAGAAGTAGAGATATACCCACCAGGTCAAAAGAAGGACAAAATCCAGGTAGCCAAAACGCAAGCGGAGTTCCCCGCGTTTGCGATGCGGGCGCAAGGCCAGCGCCGCTATCACGGGGATGCCACGGATAAAGAAAACGATATCGCCGGCATAAAGATCAGGGACGGACTTGTGCAGATAGACCTCAAAGTACGTCCACTGGAACATTCCGATCATCCAGAGCGTGCACCCCAGCGCCAGCAACATCCAGAAGAGATTTCGGCGCCAGTGGGGAGTGCCGGCATTGAGGAGAAGCCCGGCATTGGCCAGCAGGGGCACAACGCATTGGACCAGATTTCCAAAAGTGGTTAGGAATTGACTCTCTCTCGGCAGGGCCAGGGATACCGCCGCGTAGGTGCCGAGGACGAGGAGCCAGACTCCGGCTATCCAGGTGATTGTGCGGGAAGAAGACATGGCCTTGTGTCCATCGATTGTACTTGCGAGGGAGCTTCCAAGCGCGAGTGCTCGCCTCCGAATAGCGTAAGGATAAACGAAGTGCGGCTACTCCAGGGAGAAATGAAGAAATTCCCACGTCCGGAGTTTGATGAACACTGGCGGAGGAGGAGGGATTCGAACCCCCGAGACCCTTTCGAGTCTAACGGTTTTCAAGACCGCCGCCTTCAACCACTCGGCCACTCCTCCGGTTTTAATTGTAACTTGTGATTGTACTTATCTGCGAATTTAGTGACAGTCCGCCTTCGATTGCTGCATTTTGGGGCGTACTGTCACCAAATTGTCACCAAAGCCTTCGAGCTTCGCCACCGCGGCCCTCTTGGAATCGAGATTTGTGTGCGTATAACGCATCGTCACAGTGACAGTTGCGTTTTCAAATGTAATTGGTGGGTTGTGGGCATAGCTTTAGGGCAAGAGCCCGTATCCTGTTAGCATGCTGTTCGACGCCACGAAGACCTTTCCGTTTACGACCAACGGAACATTGAACTTGACCGCAATATCCAGAGTGTCCCTCGACCCGGCCTGGTCGCTGTTGTATAGCTCGACGCTCAAGTTCGCCGGATCATAGGCGTGCAGGGTACCGGGTTGAGTATCGCTGCTTTGCTTCTGCACGGCCCACAGAATGCCGTTGGCCGTGCCGTTGGCCGAGATTGAAAGGGGAGCTCCTAGAGAGGTATAGACGAGCGAGGTTTGGGACGTCGGCGCTGCGGACAATAAACCGTTGGTTATTTGAAAGGCCTGGATCTTGTCAGTTACGGGGCTGAAGTAAACATATCCGTTGAAATACACGGGAGCGATGAAATTGCCGGGCTCGCCCACACCCTTGATGAAGATGTTCACCAAGGATTGCACAATCTGGTTGTCGTTCGCCTGGTTGTAATGGCCCATATTGTCTCGATTGATTACGTAGATATTTCCCCCTTTGCCGGCACTCATCAGCAAGTGTGGGTAAGGACCCGGCTGATCCAGCACCAAGACTGGTCCAGCGGAGGCAAGATCCCAGTCGGAAGCCTCCAGGTTGCTCTGATCGTGTGGTGTAAAATAGTCCACCACAGTGCCGGTCGGGCTTAGTTTCAGGACACTGTCGCCATAGTCAGTTCCTCCAGTATTGACGTTGAAGTCTCCGTTGCCGGTGGCGAAAAAGATATTGCCCGTGGAATCGGTGGCCAGCCCCCCACCGCTCTGCCAGATTCCACCACCGTAGCCGTTCGGGCTAACGTTGAATGTCATCACGCTCTGGAGGTTTGCCGCATTGAATCCAATAACCCAGCCGTGCCATGGCGCGCCATCTGCGTGGGCGGCCCACGCGACGTATACCACGCCATTGCTCAGCAAAAGTGCAGCCCGCTGATTTTGTGTCCGAGGGTCAAACGCAACCTGCCCGCCTTGAGTCCCCTGGCCGGTTCCGGTGACACTCGCCTGGATCACTACAGGGCCGCCAAACTTCTCGATACCCGTAGCGATATCGAGCGCATGCAGCCTCTGAAAGTAGTTAAGGCCTTCCTTGGTTTTGGCGACTACATACAGCGTGCCTGTGGCCGAATCAATCACCGGAGTCCCTGTGACTCCTATTTCTGGCGCAATATCGCAACACGAACCGGTATCGATTGCTTGACCGGGGATGACACCAGGGCCAAGAAAGCTCGTCTTCCAGAGTGGATTAGTCAAGAGTCCGTCGGCGTCGAAAGCATAAACGCTATCGTGCTCCGTCGCCACATAGACCACATTGTGGAAACCCTGCCCAGGAATATTAACGTTGGCGACGTAAAGCGGAGACGCATACGCTTGCCCGTCCAGCGAGTACGAGAATAGCTTTCCGAATTGCGATGAGCTGACGTTAGCAGGAGTCAAAACCGTTTCATTCGCGTTTTGGCCTGTTCGAGAACTGTCATTGTGGTAGGTGAACACTCCCGGATGATTGGAGACGTAGACGGTAGCGCTACTCGAGAGCGTTCCATCTGTGACCATCACCGTGTGCGAGCCAGCGGTTGGCGGCGGTGCGTACAAGCCCGTGTTCGAGACTGTCCCGGATGATGGTGATCCACCAGCAACGCCGTCCACAAGCCATGTCAAGCCCGTACCAAGAGCCGTGAACTGTTGCGTCTGGGTGAAAGTCACTACTGCAACCCGTGGGGATAGCGAAAGACCAGACCCTGTGGTAACACTGGCCACGTTGGAGTAAGGACTGAGATTCCCGGCCGCATCCGTAGCTCGCGCGCGGTAGCTGTAGCTCGTGTTGGTTGCCAGACCGAAGTCGTTGTACGTCGTAGTGGTCGGGGTGGCGATCTGCGCGAAGGTGGTGCAGCCTGCCCCCTGGCAGCGCTCCACCAGGTACCCGG
>Ga0307477_10000208_pt1 | contig 81379 bp, 85 predicted proteins | sample atmos_gasesECM2C_FD_203316 | JGI IMG/M metagenome (GOLD analysis project Ga0307477, IMG submission 203316) | Hardwood forest soil microbial communities from Morgan-Monroe State Forest, Indiana, United States - atmos_gasesECM2C_515 | ecosystem: Environmental > Terrestrial > Soil > Temperate...
ACCATTGATGGCTCCAACGCCATCATCGCTCTCCGCTGTGCCAAGCTGAGTGGTCGCTTTCAGGACTTCTGGGAACGCAGAACCGAACAAAGAGCTGCATGACCCATCACTCTCTTGTCGTGCGCCCGATCCCGAGGACGTGCTGGCAGAGAGCTTCACCCTGCTGTTACAATCAGGTTCTAGCCCAACCCCAGTCGCGGTCCCGCGTCCGATGGACGCCTCCGGTGTATCATTTGATACAGCAATCGCCGCGACGCCTCGGTACCCTCGCGCTGAAGGAGTGACTCGACTCATGTCTAGAGTTCTGGCCGTGCTACTAGCCTTTTGTTTTTATAATGTACCTGCCATCCATGCTTCTCCGGCTCCCGCGAGCCTGATCGCGCAGGACCAGCCGCCGCCGGACCAGCCACAAGATCAGCCGCAGTATCAGCAACAGGACCAGGGACCTGCCTACGAGAATTTTTCACCCGAGCAGCTCGACAATCTTCTTTCGCCTATCGCGCTCTATCCCGATCCGCTTCTCGCTCAGCTATTTGTCGCCTCAACCTTTCCTGACCAGGTCGAGGAAGCTGCGCGGTATGTTCGCGCGAATGGACCGAGTGGCGTGGATGATCAGTATTGGGATGTCAGTGTGAGGGCGATCGCGCACTATCCCGCGGTAGTCGAAATGATGGCTGACAAGATCGACTGGACCACGTCGCTCGGCCAGGCCTACGTCAACCAATCCACCGACGTCGCAGCGTCGGTGCAGCATCTTCGCCATATGGCGCGAGATGTGGGGAATCTGGCTTCATCGCAGCAGGAAGAAGTGATTGAACACGACAACTACATCGCGATTACGCCGTATCAGCCGGAATATATTTACGTCCCTGTCTATGACCCCGCCATTTGCTACTACCGGCGGCCCTATTGGGGTCCGGCCATCACCTTCGGCGTTGGATTCCCCATTGGCGCTTGGTTGAACCTCGATTTCCGCTGGGGGCACGGAGGCGGGTGGGGCGGCGTCTATTACACCGGATGGCGCAGAGAAGGATGGGGTGGCCGCGGCGGTGATTGTTGGAATTGCGGATGGATCGGCCGGAGCCGCGGACGGGTAGATATCAACAACAACGTTTACGTTAACAATCGCTACAACAACATCACCGTCAACAGAAACGTCGTCAATCGCACGGTAAACGTGAACAACATTAATCGCTATAACGCGGTCCATAAAAACGTCAATTACAGCAACGTTGAGGTAAACAACAGCCGGGCCAATCGCGTGAATAACGGAAACAACGGGCGTCCCGGCAACACACAGGGGAACAGCGGAAACTTTGCGAACAACGGCCGCCCCGGCGGTGGACAGGGGAACAATGGAAATAATGGGAACAACGGCCGCCCTGGCGGTGCACAGGCGAATACTGGAAACAACGGGAACAACGGCCGCTCCGGCGGCGGACAGGGGAATACCGGAAATTATGGGAACAGCGGGCGCCCCGGCGGCGGACAGGGAAACGCCGGAAACTACCGGAACAACGGCCAGCCCGGCTATTCACCCGCTGGAAACGATCGTCCTGGCGCGAATAACAAGATCATTGACCGCAACATAAATCGCTCCAATCCACAGATCGATCAGTACCGCGGGCGTGACAATAACATTCCCAATGACCGGTCTCCCAGCTCTCCGCAGCGGCCCATGCCGGGTCCGGCCCAGCGCATGCAGAACCCTCCTAACACTCCGCAGCCGCAATACCGCCAGCAGGGCCAGCCAGCGCAGGGCCGTCAGGCTCCTCAGTCACAAATGACTCGCCCCACGCCGCATACCTTCAGCCCCAACGAAGGCAATTTCGATCCGCGAGCAGCTAGCCAGCGCGGCCAAGCCAGCCGCCAACAACCGGCTCCGCAACGCGCCGCTCCTCCGCCTCAGCAACGTTCCGCTCCTCCCCCGAGAGCACAGAGTAATCCGGCGCCTGCGCAGCGTGGTGGAGGGAGGAAGCCATGAAAAACGACGTCCAGGCACGACTGGAACTCACCGAGAGGAAACAGCAGATGTTCAAAACGAAAAATTTCTTATTCGCTCTCTTGGCGGCGACACTGGTACTCGCCGGTGGGCTTTTCATCGCCGCGTCTGCATCGCAAGCCCAGTCTGCGATGTCTGCTTCGGCTCAAGCTAGCTTCGCCACACCAGAAGAGGCACTGCAGGCCCTCGTTGCCGCAGCGAAGGACAAAGATCGGGCTGCTTTGGGAAAGCTTTTTGGGGCGGATTACGATCAGTTGCTTTCCGGTGATGAGGTGGAAGACAACAAGGATCTCGCTGAGTTCGCCGACGCAGTGCAGGAATCGGCGCAACTACAGCAGGTCGACGACCGCAAGTACACCATAACGGTCGGCAAGGACAACTGGCCCACGCCCGTTCCCCTCGTTCAAAGGGATGGAATGTGGCTTTTCGATACCAAGGCCGGGCTCGAGGAAGTCATAAACCGGCGCGTCGGTGAAGATGAATTGTCCGCCATTGCCACGTGTCGTGCGTACGCGGTGGCGCAGTGGGAGTACTACACGGAAGGCGATTGGGATCACGACAGCGTCGCCGAATATGCGCAAAGACTCATCAGCACACCAGGCAAGCACGATGGCTTATATTGGGAAACTGCGGAAGGCGAGAATCCGAGCCCGCTTGGAAAACTGATCGCCGCAGCTTCCGCGGAAGGTTATGCCCCCTCTCAGGGGTCACCGGACGTTGCCGGCAAAGGAGGCGCGGATAAAGAGCAAGCATCCTTCGAACACGCGCCATACCATGGCTACTACTTCAAGATCCTCATTCGCCAGGGAGCCAGTGCACCCGGCGGAAAATACGGTTACATGATCAACGGAAACATGATCGCCGGTTACGCGCTCGTGGCTTACCCTGATAAGTGGGGCAATTCCGGCGTGATGACGTTCATCGTTAACCAGCAGGGCCGTGTCTATGAGAAGAATCTCGGCCCCAACACGGGCGCGATTGCGGCGGCAATGACGGAGTACAACCCCGATCCGAGTTGGAAACTCGTTCCAACCGAACCGTAGTATTGGCGCAGTTTACGGCACCCGGAAGGTTTTTTATTTGGCAGAAGCTTCGATCACGTCCGGGAAGCGGACCACGGTGGCCGTTCCATTCAGCCATTGGAGTTTGCTTTCTGGGGAGCTGGCTTCTTTTCGGACGTAACCCATGCCGATCACGCGCAGCGGATCAGGGAGCTTAGCCGCACGCGTGACGTAACCTACGTCTTTCCCATCCAGCGTGAGCGCCGAACCAGCTTCGGGAACGGTATCACCAGAAAAAAGCAGCCCCACGCGAAGGCGGTTCACTTGTCCGCGCGAGCGCACGCGCTCCACGATCTCCTGACCGGTGTAGCAGCCTTTTGTATAGCTGATGTGGCTATCCTGCAATCCCGCTTCGTGCGGAATCTGTTTTTCGCCGAAATCATATCCAAACCAGGGCACACCCTGCGCGAGGCGAATGGCGCTCAAGGCGGAATAACCGGCGGGGCCGCCACCGTGTCCGCGCCCCGCTTCTAGAAGGACGTGCCAAAGCTCCTGGAGCTTCTCGCGCTCGACGACAAACTCGGCTCCGGCAACTCCTCCCGGAGAGCGCTTCACAATTCGGCAGGGAATCGAAGCAACAGTGCCCTCCAGCGAAAAAAGGTCCGCCCACTGACGGAGATCCACTCCCGCCAACTCCTGGACGATTGCGCGGGCCTTCGGACCCTCCAACGCCAGCGTCCCGAAACGCTCCGTTTCGTCCGTCAGCGTCACGTCGTCCATGATGATGTATTTGTCTAGCCACTCGATGAGGCGCTCGCGAATCATCGAGTAGGAGACGCAAAGCAGTCTGTCCGCCATCGCAAACGTCTCGATCTCAGCAAGAATGTGGCCTTGCGGATTCAAGAGCAGCGAGACGATTCCTTGTCCCAGGCGTAGGTCCTTGATGTTGTTCGTGAGGAGCGCGTTTAAATAGCGCACACGATCGGGTCCAGTGAAAGAAAGATATGCGCGGTAGTTCTTGTCAATCAGGCCCACGCTCTCCCGCACAAAATGATATTCAGCGACCGCGTCGCCAAAATCATGGGGCAGCGCGCAGCCGAACCGCACGCCCATCCTCGCGTTCGCGCCTGCGTGCATCGCGGCGAGAGGTGTAGCAATTAGCATGGCCGTCGAAGTCGTTTCCAAGCGGTCTTGTCTCCCTCATGAATCAGTCTACCAAAGAGCGCGGTGGCAAACGCAATGGGCGCCGCAAATCCGGACTCTTCCGATGCTATAATCCAGTTCATGAGTGACAGCCTGCCCGCCCTCAGTGCCGCCAACGAAGGTTTGATTCATATCACCATTCCCGTGGGGATGCTGCAATGCAACTGTTCGATCATTGCGGATCCAATCACACGCGAAGCGATGGTGGTGGATCCGGGCGACGAAGTTACCCGCATCCTGGATCTTGTGGGGCGACACAAACTGACCGTCAACGTCATCGTCAGCACGCATGCGCACATCGATCACGTCGGGGGACTTAGCAAGCTTCACCGGTACACCGGTGCGCCGGTGCTGATGCATCGCGACGATCTGCCGCTCTATCAGGCAATGGATATGCAAGCCTCCTTTCTCGGCGTGCATCCGCCCGAACTTACCGACATCGATCAATTGCTGAAGGAAGGTGACGTACTTCGTTGGGGAAGTTTTGAGGCGCATGTCCTCCATACGCCCGGCCATACTCCCGGAAGCGTTTCGCTTTATTTGCCGCACGATACCGGAAAGGTTGCCGCACCAGCGCCGCAGCTTTTTTCGGGGGACACACTTTTCGCTGGCAGCATTGGGAGGACCGACCTGTGGGGCGGCTCGATGGATCAGATCATGAATTCGCTGCGCACAAAACTGATGGGATTGCCCGACGCGACGATCGTGCATCCGGGACATGGGCCCGTAACCACCATTGGTAAGGAACGCGAGTTGAATCCGTTCTTGCAGCCAGGCTAGAACGCGGCGACGGCGGCTGTAGGCGGCGGTTTCGACTGTCCCTCGTGCCGTTTCGAATTTCCTATTTCACTTTTCAGTCTCTCCCGCGAGTCTTGCCCGTCGCAGTTCTTCCATCACGGATTGCACCAACTCCTTTGCGTGAACGATCTCCTGGTTGATCATGCGAAGGTCCATGGCCGGCACGGCCAGATTTCTCTGGCTCGTGCAGTAGACGCCATGCTGGCCGACAAGAACCAGCGCATTCGTTAAGCGGTCAAGCGAGACCGCCAGCCTACCCCGTTCGCGCCCGAACATCTGCTCGAAATGTTCCAGTTCATCTTTGTGTTCCTGAAATGCCGACGCCATGGAATTTCCTCGTGGAAATCAGTTGCAGTGAGCCGCGGCAGGGTTGCACATCGGGCACACTCGGCTCGCTCCAAACTTTACCCCATCGCGTGCACGGAACATAATCCGCTGAAGCCATAGAGAAGAGATTTACGACCTTCGTGTGGCCGAGTTTGAGGTTTGCGGTTAGCGCCTGGTCCTTCATTGCGATGGGGAAAGGATTGGGCTGGAGCAGCCAAACAATGCGACGTTCCGACCTGGTACAGCACAAGGAAAGGGAAAAAGGCGCAGTCACGCGCACCTCTCAGATCGTTTTTGGCGAGAGGCAGCACCTTCTTCGCGTGCTGGATTCCCTGGAGGGTACGGACCTTCCGATCGCCCGCATGCAGCAGGAACGGCGCATCCTCGAAGAACTGATTCACGCGCGTACCCGGGAGCTGAATCAGATCAACACCGCGTGGGATGAAAAAATCGGTCTGGTACTGAGCGCCGACGCCAAGCCGGAAATGCTCGAAAAACTCGTGAAGCAGGCGCCGTCGGAGGATTTTTATTTGCTCCGGTTGATCAGCGAGCATCCGCGTGCCAATGCAAAAACTCTGAACAAACTGGCGAAGCATCCTTACGGAGCCATCCGTGAAAATGTGGCGCGGCATCCGAATGCCGACGCTCCGACGCTCACCTGGCTGAGCAAGGACCGCAGCCAGCCGCTGTGGTATTTGGTGGCGTTCAACCCCAATACGCCGACGCCGCTGCAGCGGCGGTTGCGCGATCGCCTGAAACGCCTGGGCGAAAACCAAGTTTCAAAATAAACTCTATTTTTTTAGTGAACAGTAATGGAAACGGATGCCCTGGTGCGTCCGAACGCGTTCGTGGCGTAGAGCGTGTACGTGGTGGAATGAGGGGGCGCCACGGAAACGCTGGTGCCGCGAACGGCCCCGGCGTCCGGCGAGACGATGACATACCTGGCGCCGGTGACGTGCCACGACAGCGTGACGGGCGTACCGGCAGGGATAGACCTGGTGCTCGCAGTGAACGAGGTGATCCGGGGGGCAGCTCCAGTGGGAACATTGTTTTGCGTGTACAGCGGAGCCATTTGAATCACTTCGAAGTCGGACGTGGTGACCTGGCCGAGATTGTGCAGATCGTTGTTGTCCCAACGATTGTCAGGCGCGCCGCTGACGTACATGTTCGAGCCGTTGTCGGCCATGATCATGCCGTATTTTTTCAGCGCGTTCAGGATTACCTGATTCGCGGCGGAGAATCCGGAAACATCGAAGCTGGCTTTGAGGCGCACGCGCATGCCCATGGGCGCAGCGAGCGAACTGCTGGAATTCGCTGCCCAATGGGAAGCGGGAGGAATAAACGCCGCCTGACTGTTTTTCAGAGTGAAGCGCAACGCGTGGGGAATCCTTCCCGCGGCAACTTCATCGTAGCGGACGAGTCCTGGAAAAATTGGCAGGCCTGCGGCATCGGCGGAAGTCCACGTGTACGGACGCTGTTCGTTCGACAGCAGATCCCAGACGGCTCCGGAAGCCGCGTTCCAAAGGGTTGCCTGCGAGTGAGAGTCATAGAGTTCGTAGAGGAAGCAGTTCGCGTTGTCGAGAACGAGCACGTGGCGATCACCGACGCCTGGATTCGGATAGCCTTCGATGGCCGCCGTAGCGGCAATCGGCATGGGCCCGGGGTCGCTCTCGGCTCCAGAGGCTGTGTAGTTCACGTCGAGGAGAGGCTGTTGGTGGCCGACGATGGTGTAGGGAATGCCCACGCTCGATCCCTTGAAAAGGGCCGAGCCAAAATCTGGATGCACGCCGATGCTGGCCCCAATGAAGTCGATGATGGCATCGGAATGGGGGTCAAGCGGCGCGGTGGAAATATCCGTATTCCAAGGGCTGTTTGCTGGGAAGGGGACGAAGCCGCCAAGATTTGCGCCCTGCCCGAGCGACATCCTGCTGCAGTTGGAAGCTTGCGGCGAGCCGGTGAGTTGTGGATTGAGGCTGTTTGATACCGGGTTTCCCAGCGTCGCTGCTGCACAACCCGCAGCGGACAGTGCCAGGAAAAGGATGCCGAGATCGAAGGGTCTACGCATGGCCACGCACACACTTTGAACAATGCATGCCTGCTGTAAGTTTACGCGTTGGAGCCGGTTGCGGGTACTGGAGCAAACAGAAGAAACGGTGAGCTGTCGGGAAGATTAAGAGGTGTCCGGAAGGGGCGGTGCAAGTAAAATGTCGCGCTGGCTGGTGCTTACATAGCCAGGCGCGGCGGGGACGGTAATGGGGCCACTGCAGGACATCTTCGAGACTTGGGCGCGCGGCTGGAACGCCGAGAATTCTCCGGCGAGGTTTGTGCGCGAGCGGCGCTGGCTGATTCTGGCGGTCTCCGCCGTGGTCCTGATTCCGTGTTTCTGGCACTGGCGAATTGAAGCTGGAGATCTGGCGAGCCACGTCTACAACGCGTGGCTTGCGCAACTCGTCGAAAAAGGGCAGGCCCCGGGGCTTTATCTCGCGAAGCAGTGGGACAATATTTTATTCGACGTGGCTCTCACCCGTGCTGCAAGAGTCGTGGGTTTCGCGGCGGCTCAGAAAATCGTGGTCGGTGTCTGCGTTTTAGTTTTCTTCTGGGGCGTGTTTGCATTCGTTGCGGCGATCACGGAGCAGCCGCCCTGGTTTCTCATGCCATGCATCGCGATGCTGGCCTACGGCTATTCGTTCAACATGGGGTTCATGAACTACTACCTCTCGCTGGGACTGGCCTGTTTCGGCCTGGCACTCTTCTGTCGGCCCCGGGGAGTTGGCTGGGTGATTGGAGCGTTCCTTATTCCGATCACCTTGCTGGCTCATCCGATTGGTTTCCTCTGGCTGATCGCAACGCTGGGGTACATCAAGCTCAGAAGCAAACTGCCGGGGTGGTGGAAACTGATTCTGCCTCTGACGGCGTTTGGGATTCTGGTCGTGACGAACCAATTTATGATGCATCATGCGCAGAAATACCTGGCAGATTGGGACCGCGGCCCCTTCTATCTCTACAACGGAGCGGACCAACTGGCGCTGTATGGAGAACGGTATTATTGGCTGGCGGGCGTGGTTTGCTTCTTGGGAATTCTCTTCATGGTTGCGGATGGCTTTGCGCGGCGAGGGGACCCAGCATCGTGGAGATCCCTTGCCTTGGCCTTCGAGTTGTACGCTCTCGCATTCTGCGCCACGACCCTGTTGCCAGAAAATTTTCACGTATCGCTCTATGCCGGTTGGATTGGGCTCTTAGGCGCCAGACTTACGACCATTTCGGCCATTTTCGGCTTTTGTTTCCTCGGCCTTCTGAAACCGCGGAAGTGGCACTTGCTGTGTTTTGCGGCGTGCGCTGTAGTCTTCTTTGGCTTCTTGTGGCAGGACACAAGATGGCTCAACCGGCTGGAGGCTAACGCGGAACGGATAACGAGACCACTTCCGATGGGAACAAGGGTGATACCGACCGTCTGGGCGTCGCCAGGGTCGCGCGTGTCGTTCATCGGGCACGTGGTGGACCGTGCCTGCATAGGACATTGCTTCAACTATGCGAACTATGAACCTGCGTCGGGAGAGTTCCGGGTTCGGGTGCGCCCCGGCAGTAGCGTAGCCACTGCCTCCTCGGATGATTCGGAAGAGATGGAATCGGGGGAGCATGAGATTCAGGATGAGGATCTTCCGCTCAAGGAGATTTATCAGTGCGATGCCGGCGACCTGACGAAGCTGTGCATCCGCGACCTGGAAGCCGGCGAGAAGAACGGGCGCATCGGCTACAAACCGCCCTCTCCGTAGGCGCGAAAGCTCGCCCCAGCCTGCCATCCGCTTGGAGACAAATTGGCTCTTGCATGAGGCCAATTTCTGGTAAAATTGGCCGAAGGTGAGAGACAATGCTTCCACTCCATCTCCAGCCGCAAAGCCACGTTCCGCTGTACATCCAACTTCGCGACCAATTGCGCGCCCTCGTGCATGCGGGTGATTTGCGTCCCGGCGACCGCATTCCCGCCAGCCGTGAACTGGCCACCATGCTGGGCGTGCATCGCACCACGGTGGCAAACGCCTACGCCGAATTGGAGTCGGAAGGACTTATTCAGGGCCACGTTGGCCGCGGCACGTTTATCCGGGGCAACGGCAATGGATTGAAAATTACGCCTCCGGCTCCGCCGGTCTTGAATGGCAGTGAGGGAATCCGCTGGGAACTGCTGTTTGCGGACGAGCGCGGCGAAGAGATCCTCAGCCGCCTCACCGCGAGCGTGCCGGAAGATGCCTTGTCGTTCGTGATGGCGCGTCCTGCGGAAGAATTCTTCCCGGTCGAAGAGCTGCAGACTTGCGTGAACGCCGTGCTGCGGCGCGAAGCTTCGGAAGTGTTGAATCTTGGCCCTTCGGATGGCTATCCGCCGTTGAAACAAGCGTTGCTCGAGATGCTGCATCGCGACGGCATTGCCGCCAAGGACGAAAACCTGCTGATTACCGACGGTTGCCAGCAGTCTCTGGACCTGATCAGCAAAGCGTTTGTGCGTCCAGGCGATTCCGTGATCATGGAAAACCCGACGTATCCGGGAGCCGTGGCCATTTTCCATGGAGCACGCGCGCGCTGCCTGAGCGTGCCAATGAGGACGCATGCGGAGCCGGGTACAACGTTGGGGCTCGACCTGGAGGCGCTGGAAGCGACACTGGCCGCCAATCGAGTGAAGCTGATCGTGGTAACGCCCGATTTCCATAATCCGACGGGGACTTCGATGCCGCTGGCCTCGCGGCGAAAGCTCCTGGAATTGGCCGGACGTCACCAAGTCCCGGTCGTTGAAGATCACATCTACGCGCGCCTGCATTCGCGCGAGGAGCGCGTCCCTTCCTTGAAGCAGCTCGATCGCTCAAACCTGGTCATTCACATTGACAGCTTTGCGAAGGTGGCGTTTCCGGGATTGCGGGTCGGATGGATCGTCGCGCCCGCGGCGGCGATTGAGCGCCTACGTATCGTCAAGCAGACAACGGATCTGCACACGGATCAACTTGCGCAAGCGACGCTCGCGGAGTTCTTGCGGCGGGGGCTGTTCACCAAGCATCTCGCCAAGATGCGGAAAGTCTATACGTCGCGCCTCGCAGCTCTGGACGAAGCGCTGCGCAGGAACATGCCGGAGGGCACACGTTGGACGCGGCCCGAGGGTGGCATGTGCCTCTGGCTGGAGTTGCCGCCCGGCTTCGATGCCAGCGAACTGCTCATTCACGTGAAAGAGCGCGGGGTGCTGTTCGCACCGGGGCGCTATTTCTATGTGCAGGGGCCGTTGCCGAATACGCTGCGTCTCGGTTTTGCTAGCCTGGATGAAAAACAAATCGCGCGCGGCGTCGCCACGCTGGCCGATTTGCTGCGCATCGAGATGAGAAAGCGGCAACGTGGTGTGCGGCGAGCGGAACGCAGCCGCGTTGCGCTGGTCTGAGAAGAGTTTTCAGTATTCTGTTTTTAGTTCTCAGTAAGAATGGGCTGGCACTCCGACGGCAAGGATGGTCCCTCATGGTAGGGGGGCGAGGCGAGGAACTTTTGGGCGAGTTGATGAGACTGGAGCCGAACCCGGCGAACCAATGTTTTGGTTGCGGCGGGGACAATGCCGGCGGGATGAAGCTCACGTTCGAACAGGACAATGCGAACCGCAAAATTGTTGGAAAGTTTGTTTTGGGCGAAAGGTATCAGGGCGGTGCAGGATTTGCCCACGGGGGAATCATCGCAGTGCTGCTCGACGAAGCGATGGGAAAGGTCTGCCGATTTCGAGAGGTTCGCGCGGTGACCGCGGAACTGACGGTAGAGTATTTGAAGCCCGTAAATGTGCTGAATGAAATTATTGTTGAGGGCCGCGAGACGGAACAGAAGGGAAGAAACCTGTTCATGGCTGCCGAGATTCGAAACGCAGCCGGAGAGATTCTGGCAAAGGGCAAAGCCCGATTTGTGGTGATCGGGCAGAAGTGAACGGAGATTTGAGGGCGCACAGCCGCCGAAAAGTTCAGGGAACGAGAGGAGAAGTGAAATGGACGCGAAGAAAGTGAACGGAAGTGGCAACGGAAATAAAGGCTCGAACGAATGGCGCGTAAAAGTTGGCTTGGCCGAGATGCTCAAGGGCGGCGTCATCATGGACGTCACCAACGCCGAGCAGGCGCAAATCGCCGAGAAGGCGGGCGCGTGCGCGGTAATGGCGCTGGAACGTGTCCCGTCCGATATCCGCAAAGAGGGCGGTGTGGCGCGCATGGCCTCGATCAAGATCATCCGCGAAATCATGGCCACCGTGACGATTCCGGTGATGGCCAAGGTGCGCATTGGCCACTTTGCCGAAGCAGAAGTGCTGCAGGCCTTGGAAGTTGATTTTATTGATGAGAGCGAAGTCCTGACTCCCGCAGACGAAGAGAATCACATCTGGAAGCACGATTACCGCGTGCCGTTTGTTTGCGGCGCGCGCAACCTGGGCGAAGCGCTGCGCCGCATCGCCGAAGGCGCGGCGATGATTCGAACGAAGGGCGAAGCGGGTTCCGGCAACGTGGTCGAAGCTGTTCGCCACATGCGCACGATTGTCAGCCAGATGAAGAAACTGACGACCATGCGCGAGGACGAGCTGATGCACGAGGCCAAAGAACTTGGCGCGCCGCTCGACCTGATTCGCCAGATCGCCAAGACGGGCAAGCTGCCGGTGCCGAATTTCTCGGCGGGCGGCATTGCCACGCCGGCAGACGCGGTGCTGGTTCGCAAACTTGGTGCGGAAGCGGTTTTCGTCGGGTCCGGCATTTTCAAGTCCAGCGATCCAGAGGCCCGCGCCAAGGCCGTGGTCAAGGCAACGACGCATTTTGAAGATCCCAAGGCCGTCCTGGAAGCCCACGAAGAATTAGGCGAGGCCATGAAGGGTCTCGACATTCGACAAATGGAAGAAAAGGACATGCTGTCCACCCGTGGTTGGTGAACGAAGTTCGCAGTCGTCAGTGGTCAGTTATTAATCTGCGAGAAGCCCTTTCATAAACACATTGCTCGTGCGGGAGGAAGTTTCCGCGAATAGTATTTGTATTTTTTGAGGAACGCACTCAGGAGCTGAGAAGGTGAAGATTGGCATTCTGGCGGTACAAGGAGATTTTGAGGCGCATGCTGCGATGCTGGGACGACTCGGGGTGGCGAGCGTCGAGGTGCGCACTCCTGCCGACCTGGAAGGCTGCGACGGTCTGATTCTTCCCGGTGGGGAAAGCACGACGCAACTGCAATTCTTGCAGGAAGAGGGCCTTGCCGAGAAGATCCAGCAATTTGCCGCCCGAGGTAGCGCTATCTTCGGAACGTGTGCCGGTGCTATCTTACTTGCCAACGAAGTGCGTAATCCTAAACAAGATTCGTTGAAGCTTCTCGACATCACGGTGTTGCGCAATGGGTATGGGCGGCAGGTAGCCAGCGATGTGGTCAGCGGCCCATCGAAATTGAAAAAAGAGCCGCTGGAAATGGTTTTCATTCGCGGCCCCATCATCGAGCACGCCGGACCGGATGTGGAAGTTCTGGCCGAATACGCGGGGAAGCCTGCCCTCGTGCAGCTTGGTCGCATCATGGCCGCCACGTTTCATCCCGAATTGACGGACGACACCACCGTCCATGAACACTTTCTCGGCCTTGCAGCGAACGGCAAAAACTCCGCGGCAAGCAGCGCGAAGTCCAAATGGTGAAAAAGGCAAAGAATACACTGCCGGATGCGCGAACTTCAAACCGAACTAAAGTTTTGTTCGTATGCGTGGGGAATGCCTGCCGCAGCCCCATGGCTGAGGCCATTGCCCGCTATGATGCGGCGGACGTCATTCAACCGTCGAGCGCGGGATTGGAGCCACTCGGCTCCGTCGCCGAACCGACCAAGGAAACTCTGGCAAGAAACGGATACTCAGCGAAGGGGCTCACGTCCGACCCGCTGACTCATGGCGCCTACGAAACCGCGGACATCATTATCAATATGACCGGCAAACCCTGGGGCGACGATTTCGTCGGTCACACGAAAGTGGAAGACTGGATTGTGGAGGACCCGTACGGCGCTGATCCCGGAACATACCAGAGAGTGTTCGAAAGCATCAAACGACGGGTGAACCAATTGGCCGTTGCGCTGCGCGAAAAGCGGCAACACGGAATGTCTGCGAAATAGGAGTTCCTTTGCGGCGGGAAAAAACCAGCGTATCACAGGAAGATTACCTGAAGGCAATTTGGGAAATGCTCGAAGAAGACCAAACGCCCATCAGTGCGCGCCTGGCGGAGGAACTCAACGTCACCCCTCCGGCAGTGACCGCGGCGTTGAAGCGTATGACGCGCGACGGCCACGTGCGCGTGGAACGCAGCGGCCGCATCGATCTCACCCAAAAAGGCCGCAAGATTGCCGAACGGCTTGCGCTGCGCCATCAGCTCGCCGAGATGCTGCTGACGGAAGTGATCGGACTCTCCTGGGCGAAAGCTCACGACGAGGCGGAACGCCTGGAACATGCCATCTCCCCCGAAGTGGAGGCCCTGCTATTGAAACGATTTGGCGACAAGAAGAGCTGTCCCCACGGGGTGCCCATGCGCGGAGGCATCGCCAAGTTGCGCGAGCAGGGAGCGGTGTTGCTTGCGGATTTGCGCGCCAAGGAAGCGGCGGAAATCCTTTGTGTCTACGAAAAGGACGCCCAGTTCCTGGAATTTCTGGAAGGCCTCCGGCTTCGCCCGTTCACAAAAGTCGAGGTTTTGAAGCGCGAGTACGACGAAACCATGACTCTCCGCGCGGGCGGGAAAACCATGCATCTCGGCAAACCCGCCACCAGCCGAATCTGGGTCCAGAGGCTGACGGCTTAAAAAAGTCAGGGCGCAACGCCGCACCGACAGCCAGTTGCGCCGTGGCGTCAGAAAGTCATTTTCGCTCATCAAGAAGCGCCTTCAAGCGGGCGAAACCTGTGCGGCTGACTGGCAGGCGGGTGCCGTCGGCGAGGATTGCGAGGCGGCTTTCTTTTCCGTAAGGCTCGATGCGCGCGACGCGCTCGAGATTCACGATGTAGGAACGGTGGATGCGAACAAAGTCAGCCGGATCTAGGCACGCCTCGAGGCCTGCGATCGTTTGTTGCTTGAGATGTTTCCTTCCCTGCGTCGCCAGAGCCACATAGTCATCCTGCGCTTCGGCATAATCCAGTTTTCCAACCGGGATAATGGTGACTTTTGTGCCATCCTTGACGACCAGGCGCTCGGTAAATTGCTGAGGTGGGCGAGCCGCAGCTGCCAGTTCTGCAGCCGCGGGCATTTTTTCTCCCAGCCGGTTCTTCGCGCGTTCGACCGCGGCATCAAAGCGTTCCCGCCCGATCGGCTTCAACAGATAGTCGATGGCGTGCACATCGAAAGCGCGCATCGCATACTGATCGTACGCGGTCACGAAGATAACCGGCACATCGGTGCCAATCAATTCCAAAACATCGAAGCCGGTCAATTTGGGCATCTGCACATCGAGAAAGATCAAATTCGGCTTGTGCTCCCCCACAGCCTTCACCGCTTCCATGCCATTCGCGCACTCTGCCGCGATTTCGATCTCCGGATGCGATTGCAACAATTCTCGAATGATGTGGCGCGCCAGCTCCTCATCATCCACGATGAGCGCCTTCCATCGCTTGACCTGAGAAGCAATCACGCTTTTTCCTCGCTCTCGGCCGGAAGGAACAGGCTGACTTGAAATAGCTCACCTTCGGTGCTTACGTGAAGGGTGGCTTCATTTCCGTAACGCGCTTCCAGCCGTTGTTGGACATTTGTCAATCCGCGGCCACCAGATCGGCGTGGCGGCGCCTCAGGGTCCCACGAATTTTCCACCACAATCGCCAAGCGGCCGTTTTGCCGCTCCGCGCTGAGCCGCACATGGCCGCCTTCGGGGAGGCTGGCAATACCGTGCTTCACAGCATTTTCAACAAGTGGCTGCAACAACAAGGGCGGCAACATGCAGGCCTTGGACTCTTCCTGAATGTCTTCCTGCATCCTTAAACGGTCGCCAAAGCGAACTTTTTCAATTGCAAGATATTTTTCCAGTAGCTCGAGTTCCTCCGAAAAACGCACAAGCGTTTTTTCTCCTAATCCTAGAGTCATGCGCAGAAAATCCCCAAGCAACACACACATGTCGCGCGCACGCGAAGGTTCGATGCTCGTCAGCGCGCTAATGGAATTCAAGCTATTGAACAGGAAATGCGGGTTGATCTGGGCCTTCAACGCTTTCAACTCCGCGTCCCGCGCATGAATATTGGTTTCCAGGATGCGGGCTTCCGCCTCGCTCGAAGCTTCCAGAGAAAGAATGACGTAGTGGGAAGCAACCGCGAGCAGATAGAGCAGAAAACCAGCACCAAAGAAGATTCGCGTAAGCGGCGCAAAACGCCGGTCCAGCCCCTGAAACGCTGCCGTCTTGGCGAGGAAATAGACCAATGCCAGCGCCAGCCCGACCCACAACGCGCTCACCAGCGCTGCCGCCGTGATGTGTCCTAAAAAAAGACGCAGCGTGTTGTGGGGCCGAATGGGAGCGCCTTTGCTCGTATACCAAGCTGAGAGGCAGATGAAGGCGTATAGGAGGCAAAGCGGAATGACAATCGCGGTGGCTTCCACCCAGCGAATGGCCCCGCCCGCTGTCGTAAGAAAAGCAAGAATAACCGCCAGCGGAATCCACGCCATGAGGTACGGCCCAAAGCGGTTGCGAGTGAGCAGCGGGTGCATGGGTCGGGCTCAGTTCTTAATCTCCACGCCCCCAAAGATGATCGCACCGGAGAGAACCAGTACCTTTCGGCGAGGATCGCTTAAATCCGTGTTGCGCCTGATGCGTGTCTTGTCCGAAATACCCCCGAAAATCGGCGTCCCGCGGAAGGCCACTTGCCACGTTTCAGGCAGCCGAATCTCGACGCCGCCAAAGATGGCGTTGATGTCCAGCGTGGCTTCATCGGCCTGCATATTGGCTTCGGTCAAATCTATTTCGACGCCGCCGAATACAGCCGTGACTTGGCCGCCTTGAAAATCCTGAGAGGTCACTCGCCGTTCGATCCCGCCGAAAATGGCGGATTCGTTGAGCGTGGTGCGTGGATCGCCCCCGCCGGGCGACGAGGGAGGTCTATTCCGCGCCTCGATGGCGCCCCACATCAACACCAGCCCCACGGCGATCAACAGAATCGGCCAGATATCGTTCCAGCGAAAGTGAGCGATGCCCAGCTCATTGAGCTGAAGGAGCACGCCAGCTGCAATCATCAAGATGCCCCAGAGGCGATGCTCGCGCGTCATGATGTTTGGGATTCCCGCGCAAACGAGAAGCAACGGCCAGAATCGCCATAACCGGTCGACGGAAAGTATGCCCATGTGGTCGAGAAGCAGGGCGACTCCGCCTAGAACGAGGAGTGCACCCCAGAAGAGTCCGCTTGTGCCTCGTTGACCGAGATGTATGCCAACCACCATTGGGCCGCGCCGCGGTGCCCGAGTGCCGCCTGTTCCCAAGCTCTCGTGAATCTTGTTATGGATCTGATTGCGGAGATCCTCGCCGAATTTGTGGGGATCGAATTTGTTTTCGTCACTCACGAGTGATCTCCCCTGGCCGAAGAACTCGAACTGCCTTCCATTGCCACGAAGCGGCCTCCGAATGCATATCGCAGCAGAATTGCCCCGATGATGACCAAGAGTAGCGGCCAGAATGATACCAAGATCTGCCGGAGAGCAGAGAAAAACCCGGCACGATCAAACGTGTAGGCCTGTGCTGTATGTAACGCCGCCAATCCCAGTGCTGGGAGAGTCCCCAGAGCTTCGTTCGCCGAAATGTTGCCGAAACTCCCCGTGGAAGATAAAACTCCATCCACATTGGCGAAGAGGATCATGAAGCCCAGCGCGACCAGCGCTGCTCCTGTGATTGATTTCAGGTTTTTTGTCGATGGCGGCCGCGATTCCATGGTCGGCTCCTGAAGGGCGGTTTCCTTGCCCCAAAGCGAGAATAGCGGGCTCCCAACACGCCTGCACCAGGGATTCGGTGGGAATGGACCATTTACCGGCGAACGGCGGTTGCCGAGCGGGGAATGGCGCTACGGCTCAGCCCCGGAGGGGCAGCGGAACTCCTTGCAATATGGAACCGTTAGGAATATGGTATTCGGCACGCGTCGAGACTTACTCCAGCAAGGTTCTCGTCCTCAAGTTGCTAGGAGTCATCGAATGGGCAGGTCTGTGGAAAAAACCCACGAGAATCGTGTGGAGCGTTGGCGCTGGCTTTTGTACGTGGTGCTGGCGTTGGCAGGTGCATCTTTGACTTTCGTTGGGGCACGAGCCCAGCAGAAAGCCAGCGATAACACCACCTTTCGCAAGCTAGTGGACAACTTCTGCGCCGCCTGGAGCACCGGGAACGCGGAAGCGCCGGCCAAGTTTTATGCGAAGGATGGCGGGCTCGTTTTCTACGATGTGGCCCCATTCGAATACCACGGGTGGAAGGAGTATCACGACGGAGTCCAGAAGGAGTTTTTGGACAATGCCTCGGAGATCAAGCTCACGGCCGGCAAAGATCTGAAAGTGAGCCGCCGCGGCATGATCGCCTGGACGATTGTGCCAATGCACCTGATGGAAAAAACGAAGGACGGAAAGACTCTAGAAATGGACCTCCGGTACACCGGGATTTGGGAGAAGCGCGGCCCCAATTGGGTGCTTGTGCACGACCATCTTTCAGCGCCCGCTGCCGGAAGCTAAAATCTTGAAAATGAGGGCTGGGCGAATCCGCCCATTGCGCAAGAAAATGTTCAAGACCATTCAGTATTACTGGAATGCCGCTCGAGGCTACCGCTTCAATCCGTGGAAGAGTCCCTACTTGTGTTGGCGCTTTGAGACGTTCCTCGGGAAAGAGGCGGCCAACATGACCGCCGGCAAATTCTTTCACCTCACCTGGAAATACCGCGCCCACATGGAGCGGTTTGTAGACTGGGCCGCGGAAAGACAGCGCTTCCAGCGCCGCCGACACGCCTAACCCAGCTCACGGATTGTTCTCACACGCACGCGCATACCTTCGATGGATACCTCTGTCCGGAGGTATACTAGGAGCTGAGAGGAGGATCCGTGGAAGAACTGAAGATCCTCCAGAAAACGGAAAAACTTCACGATGCCCGTTGGTGGGAAGCGGAGCCGGACGGGCGAGTCCATTGCTTTCTCTGCCCGCGGCATTGCCACATCCATCCCGGCCAGGCTGGTTTTTGCTTCATCCGCATCAACGAGGGCGGGAAGCTCTATAGCCTCGGCTACGGCGCTCCGGCCGCGCTGCAAGTAGACCCCATCGAGAAAAAGCCGCTCAACCATTTTCTTCCGGGCACTCGTGTTTTCAGCATGGGGACCGCTGGTTGCAACATGGGCTGTTTTTTCTGCCAGAACTGGGACATTTCAAAATCGCGCTCCGACCAGGTTCGTTCTCAGCCAGTGCCTCCCGATGATGTGCCGTTGCTGGCATTGAAGTACGGCTGCGATTCGATCGCGTTTACCTACAACGAACCAACCATCTGGGGAGAATACGTCATTGATATTTGCCGAGAAGCGAAGAAACACGGCTTGAAGACCGTTATGGTAACGAACGGCTACGTAACCTATGATGCCTTCCACGACATCTACGACCACATCGACGCGGCAAACGTGGACCTCAAAGCCTTCACCGAGAATTTCTACGGCAAGATCACACTGACGCATCTTCAGCCCGTGCTGGACACTCTCGAGTGGCTGAAGAAGGAAACCAATGTGTGGTTCGAGATTACGAATCTGATGATTCCGACCTTGAACGACGACCCCGCGGAAACTCGGAAACTCGCCGATTGGATCCTGACGCACCTCGGGCCGGACGTGCCGCTCCATTTCACCGCGTTTCACCCCGACTTCAAGCTGCAGGACAAGCCAAGAACTCCCACTGCGACTCTCGACCGCGCCCGGCAGATTGCGCTCGACGCCGGCCTGCGCTACGTCTACGAAGGAAATATCTACAGCGACGGTGCAAACACCTACTGTCCGCAGTGCAGGGAACTCCTTGTCCGCCGATCCTGGCATGATGTTTTGCAGAACAGCATCAAAGATGGCTCCTGTCCGAAATGCGGATGTTCCATTGCCGGCGTCTGGCCAAATGGTGAAACCACGACCGTGCCATCTGGAAAAACGGCGATGGCCGCGGCCCGGCGGTACAGCCATTTGAATCTGTAACTCCCGCTTCGCATCACGGATGGAACGAATAAAATCCCGGTCCCACGCGCATGGCGTGATGCCACGCGACCGGGAACGCCCACCACACCAGAGTTCCCAGAATCCCTTGCGCAACCGCCAGCGGAACAATGTTGCGGTCGCGAGCGAAGAGCCACGACATCGCGACTCCGCCAATAAACGTCAGAGGAATGAGAACCGGATTGGGCCAATGGAGCCCAGCAAAGATGGCGCCGGCAAGAAGGCAAGCGCGGACGCGATTTTCGGTGGCCGCAAGAAGTCGATTGGTGAGAAGGGAATTCAGCCCTACCTGTTGAAGCAGGCAAAACGCCATGTAACTAAAGAAGTGTTCTGGGATCAAAAGATGGCTGGGCGGGCGATGTAAAGCACGGAGAAAAAGGCCCAAGATACTGAGCGCCACCATCAATGGGATGAGAACCAAACTGGCTCGCAAGGTGGCGCTCCACAAATTATCAGCCCGCCAGCCAAGCGTCTTGGGAGTGTCCCCGTGAATGAGAAAGCTGACCACCAGCCAGACGGGAAAAACGATCCAAGATTGCCAGTACGAATCCCGGAGCTGCCAGATATACGAGGCAATAAAAACGGAAAGGGCCAGCACCTCCACAAGGTTGAAGGCACGAGAGATCTTCATGCTTGCAAAGGTATCATTCCGAGAGGCGTTCCTCGTCCGGATGGCTAAGATCGAGAAGCCGGAGCGCGCTCTCAAATAACTCGTCAATGTCTTGTTCGCTGGCTTCGTGCGGGGCAAGAAATTCGTGGAGATCGAAATCTGGAAATCCTCGATTCGTTACGCGCGCGGGAAGGAGCTGCCGCAAGCGCCGCGATTCGATGGTTCCAAGTTCGCGAATTTCCTCGAAAACAACCCGTTGGAGCGGGTCTTGAAAAATAGCCGGATCGAGCAAATGGCAAATCTCCAGGCGAGTCCCGCTCTTGATCAACACCGAGCAAAGAAGTCGTAAAGTATTTCTCTCCAGTGCGGAACGAACCTGTCCTCCGTTACCTCGCACTTGAATCCTCATTTACATCCAACGTCGAGCCCCAAGGAAGGCAAAGCTCTTGAATCTCGAAGAATGCTCCGGACATCAAAGATGTGCAAGCCATACCAGATGAGATGATACTAATTTAAGCTAGGTTGCGTTCGGAGGGGCGGAACGGATGGTGCAAAAACATCGGGTCGTCATTCTTGGCGGCGGATTCGGCGGCTTGGCTGCGGCGCAAAAGCTGAAGCGCACACCCGTCGAAGTAACACTGATCGATCGCCGAAATTTTCATCTTTTCCAGCCGCTGCTCTACCAGGTGGCTACCGGATCGCTTTCCCCGGGCGACATTGCCGCCCCCTTGCGCGGCGTATTAAGTCGCCAAGAGAATGCCCGCGTCCTGCTCGGGGAAGCGGTGGACGTGGACCCGGAAGCCAAGCGGGTAATTCTCCTCGACGGGGCCACGTTCGAATACGACACTCTCATCGTCGCCACGGGTTCTCAATCGTCCTACTACGGAAAGGATTCTTGGCGTGAATGGGCGCCCAGTCTGAAGTCCGTCGAAGAAGCGACCGCCATCCGCCATAAAATTCTTTACGCGTTCGAACGGGCCGAACGCGCTGACACCCCGGAACAGGCACGTGCCTGGCTTACCTTCGTCATCGTGGGCGCCGGTGCGACCGGGCTGGAGCTCGCCGGAGCCCTCGCTGAAATTGCCACCGAAACGCTGCGCCACGATTTTCGAAGAATCAACACGCGAGAAGCCCGGATCATTTTGATGGAGGGCGCTCCGCGCGTCCTGGGAGCCTTTCCGGAGGATCTTTCCGCCAAAGCGGAGAAGTTGGTTACAGGTCTTGGTGTAGAAGTCCTCAAAGGCGTCATGGTAACCAATATTGGTTCGGACGGCGTCACTTTCAAGCACGGAGATTCCGATGAGTCCCTCACGGCGAAGACCGTCCTCTGGGCTGGGGGCGTTACCACAACACCGTTCGGCCTCAAGCTTGCCCAAAATACCAAGTCAGAAACGGACCGCAGCGGCCGGATCAAAGTGAATCCCGATCTGACCATCCCGAACTACCCTGACATTTTTATCATCGGCGACCAGGCGAACTCGATCACGGAAGACGGCAAATCCTTGCCGGGGGTCGCGCAGGTGGCCATGCAGGGCGGCTCTTACGTCGCGAAAGCCATTCGGCGGCGTTTGGAGGGGAAGCGCGATCTTGCGCCTTTCCACTACTTCAATAAAGGAGACATGGCGGTTATTGGGCGCGCCGCAGCCGTTGCCAATATTTTCGGCCTCCATATTTCGGGCCTTCCCGCATGGCTGATCTGGCTCTTCGTTCACTTGATTTACATCGTCGAGTTCCAGAGCCGCGTGGTCGTTTTCATCCAGTGGGGATTTGAATATCTCACCTTCAGCCGCGGCGCGCGATTAATCACCGGCGCTGCCGCGACCGATTCCGTTGGAAAATCAGGTGCCATGGGAAATACGGGCGACGGCCGCTGAGAACCCCCAAAGCCACGAATCGATCGGAACCAAAGTGACGTGGCTTAGATTCGATAGGTACCTACCGACTTGGCTCCCGCGCTGCCAAACTCATCGCCCCAGAAACGTCTCGATTTTTCGGGGATCGTTGTACTCCTTAGGTTCCGGGCAAGTAGGCCAAAGATTATCGCCAATCTTCAACGACCAGGCTAGGCACGCGCTGAAATTCCTTGCTGTTGCTGGTTACCAAAATGGCCCCAAGGCTGAGTGCTTGGGCTGCGATGAGCGTGTCGAGCGGGCCGAGTGGTGTCTTCGCAATGGCAGCATGCACCTTGCTGTAGGGGTCCACCACGCGGTGGTCAAGCGGGAATACGTCGAACGGCGCAACCATTACCGAGAGCAAATGTTCGTTTCGCGCTCGCAATTGCGGATGGCGCGCCGCGTGAAGCTCGATCCCGTACTGTAGCTCGCACAAGGTGATGATAGAGAGGCCAACGGTGCTTTTAGTGTGGGCCGTGAGCTTGCGGCGGATGGCCGAAGAATTGGTGCGCAGCAGATCGATCCAAACCGTTGTATCCAGCAGGTACACGCAGACTAGTCCTTTTCTTCATCGAATAGCTTTTCGAGTCCAGCGCGCTCTTGGCGACGCCGGTCGCGGGGGAGCAGGAGGTCCCGGGGAAATTGATCGAGCGCCGCAAAGAGTCCAGCCCAGCGGTCGCCGGTTTTGGGTAGGAGCAGAATGCCGTTGCCCAGGCGCTTCACGTAAACGCTGTCGCCAGACACGCGATATTCCTTCGGAAGCCTTACGGCTTGGCTCCGCCCGGTCATGAATACCTTGGCTCCCGCGACCGCCGCGGGTGCGCCGCGCTTCTTCGCTTGACGTGCCATGCAACCCTCCTTTGGCACACATTGCAGGATATATACCACATGATATATATCATTATGCTATACGTCAAACCAACAAACGGTTATCGTGGGGTCGTGATTTGGGGGAAGACGCAGAAGGTGGGCTCCCAGGGAGCCGGTAAGCGGATCTCCGAGGTGGTGCCGGGGGGGCAAGTCCTGATTGATGCGCTTATCGCAGTGAAATCGGCCCAGATCCCGCCAAAACAATAAACCTTGCCCACGAAGCAGGACACGACTTTACCCTCAAGCTTTGGCCTGAAGCTTGTTTTGATTCTTAGATTGTTTGGGGTTCTTGACCACTATCCGTCCAACCTCAAGTTGACAAAGCCATTTTCAAACGTGCTGTCCGTTGGGGCAGCTTGCAGCGCGCTGTACGTCTGTACTATTGCCAGCGGACTCGACTGGCTGCAAAAATAAAGAACTCGGTGGGCTGTCGCGTCGGGGGCTCTTTGCAGCCCGAGCTTTTCCGGGGACACGACGACCCGCGGCACACACGGACGACAATTGTGGCTTCCGCAGTGCAAACCCGTCACTCGACCGCCTCGCCGTGGGCGAGTTCTTCTACAAGGTCCAGCGCTAGCGCGCAGATCTCTCCAATGAAGAATCCAATCGTTCACGAAGTCCCGGTGATGGCTGCCGGCGTGCGCCCAGGAGAAAGTGGCGGCCAGCGGAGGCTGTTCACGGAAGAGGCGAGCACAGTTCTGGCTTTTGAGAATGGCGCAGTGATTCGGCTCTCCGCAGCGGTGGCCGTCGGACAGCTGCTGGTTCTTACCAACAAGGAAACCAAGCAGGAAGTCGTGGCGCACGTGAAGCGCAAGCGCGACTGCCGGTCAACGAGTTGTTACGTCGAAGTGGAATTTAGCGAGCTCTCGGCCGGATTTTGGGGGATCGAGTTTCCCGAAATGCCGGAACTCGCCCCGGCAAACGCCCTGCAAAGAGAAGCCGCCGAGTTCGTGCATGAAGCAGAAGCCATCGCTGACGAATTTGCTGACGAACCAAGAGCGTTGGCGCGCGCTCCCAGCGCCGACGAAGTCACGGCGTTGAAGCAGGAAGTCGAGGCGCTGCGCGAGCAACTAACGAAGCTCAAGCAGAGGGTTTCGGCGAGCGGAGCGCTGCGTATCGGTCTACTTTCCTTAGCACTAGTGCTCGTCGCGGCGGGCGCAGCTTGGTATCCGCATCGGCTATTGTGGCAGCCGAAGAAATTATCTGCCAGAGCGGCCTCAAGCATTGCCGTTCCCCCTAATCCTGCTGTAAGCTCGGCGGCTCAAAAGGCCGTGGACGCGCATTCCAATTCCAGCACGGCAATACCGGCAAGCGCCGCCGCTGCGCCTCGGCCGAGCGCTGCATTGCACGACAGGGCGCAATCCACGCCTGCGAGAGGGGCAGGGCGTTCCACACTGGCCGTGCCAGTGGTGCCCGCTGACGCGGTGGCCGATGCCGCCATGGTCCCGGAAAAATCAGCGGTGGGGACCTTCGCCGCAAAGCTTCCCATGCGGCGTCCATCGAGCGAAGCCGCTTCAGAATCGACGGCGCCTTCTTTAGATGAAGCGCCTATCGTCCCCCCGAAACTGATTAAGTCCGTCCGTGCGGTTGCTCCGCCGGATGCCCTGCGGGACTTTGTTACCGGAAACGTAACGCTGGACGCCGTCGTGGATCCTGCCGGACTCGTGAAATCGATGAAGGTGCTTTCAGGGCCGGCTTCTTTTCACACCGGCGCCATGGACGCCCTCAAGCAGTACCGCTACGAGCCTGCAACGCAGCGTGGCAAGCCCGTAGCGGCACACATTATTGTCACCATCAAATTCTGGTTCGAGCCATAAACCGCCCAGTGGATGCCGAGTGCATCCCGCCATGCTGTCAAACTGAGCGCGGCATACTTTTTCTTCAAGACGAGTTTCGGAGGCACTCGGGAAGCGGCCTCGCGGGAAATGGAGTCCAGTTGTTTATCGATTTCCGCTGTGGCCTCGCTGCCCGGGCCGCTGACCTAGCAGGCAGCGGAACAAGAAACAACAGCGCGATACACCAGGCTCTGCCTTTGGTTTTCATGATTCAAAGTATAGGTCAGAAGACGAGGATGCTCGCAGCAGTCAATTCAATAACCGGGCGCCAGAACTTTGCATGATGTCCGGCAGCATTAATCGTTTAAGTGAAGTGCGTTTAGAAATCCTTACAGCCCCTTATCCCAACAGTTGCCTGAACAATTTCACAGTGGGATGATGTCGCTCGATGAACTATTACAGCTTGAGAAACTCACAAGAAAAGCCTGTGGGCTTCCAGAAGGCTTCATAGACGATGGGCCTTACTCGCGCAAATGGTACGCCGCACAGCGGGCGGCTCAAACGCAACCGGCGCTGGCGGGAGGAACTGCGTGGGCTCAACGCATCGCAGCGAATTGAGGCGAGTGAGCTGGCGGCGGTCTCCCACTACTTGATCGTCTCTGTCCTTGATTCGATGATTGAGAAGGTTCCGAAACCCCTGTTGAACCGGGCTTCTGCGCTATGTTTGTGCTGACGCCCGTCCGGACCGGCGTAGAGGACGTGAACTCTCACGATGAGGAGTTTTTGCCCGCCCATGACTGCGCTGCGGTTCGCGATACCGTCAGTTCCTTCCCATAGGTAGTTTGTTATTTTAGTGAGAGGATCTGACTGTGGGAAAACCTCCGCACTTTTCGCACCGCTGTCAGTCAGAAGTAATTTCTCATCCAAACGCATCTCTACACCCGCCTCGACCTGACTTGCCGGAAGAGTGCCAAAGTTCTTGATGCCCCACTCGATAAACCAGAGAGTGCTGTTTTGGGAGTTCACATCCGGGCTGAGCTTTACATGATCCAGGCCCATGTATGGCCTGTGGAGAGCGGCGGCTATTTCGGTCGATTTCGTAACGGCCAGAGCGGCCTCTATTGCCGCGTCTGCGGACTTTTTAGTCGCCTCAGCTTGGCTTTGAGCAACTTGCAACTGCGCGGCGGTTTCTTCGTGCTGTTCCTGTCGTTCTTTCCGGTTTTCTTTTCTCTCTTTCCAATCCAGGAAAAAGATCGCTATGAGGGCGATTGCTTCCAACCAGACAGCGACGGTTTCCCACATGCACGGGAGTGTAACGTCCAGCCTGACCGAAATCCAGCGCCGGCTGGACTCCCCGCAGCGGATCGAGGCGAGCGGGCCAGCGACGCCTTGCTGCTAGATATCATAGTGAATAGTAACTAAGCGGTATTCGTCACTTTGGCTGTGTCAAGTAGACCAATGAGTTCTTCGATTTTGATCCAGGTCGGCAAAACCATTTCCTTTTGCCTGATCGCGTGATCGCCGTGTCACAAGGCGTTGACACGCAAAGCCCCCAAGCTGAATTGCTAATTGGCGTCCATAGCTTGATTGACGCGGTGTACTGGCGCGAATTGGGACAAAAGACGAGGTGATTGATTACGCCGTCGAAAGAATGCGGGAAACGCTCGACGCTGAGTTCTCTGGCATCGACGTTGAGCTTGCCAGATTGCGGCAATAAAGCAGCAGTTGGATGCCGAACTGAAGGGTCTAGTTGATGCAATCGCGGCCGGGGCGCCGTACCACACCTTCAGCGCCGCAATCGGAGAGCGCGAGGACGAACTGCGGGCGATCAAGGACAAGTTGTTAGAGCCACGGCCAGGCTCATTGAGGACGAAGCTAGACGAGTTGCGAACGTTCGCGGTGTCGAGTCTGGCGAAGATTCGTGAACTCTTGGCGCACCCTGAGAGCGTGGAGAAGGCGCATGAGGCGCTTGCTGAGAGCGTTGGCAAACTAACTTTGGAAGCCACGACCGAGAACCGGAAGAGAACCTATCTCGCCCGTGGCAAGGTTGATTTTTTTGGTGAAGCGGAAATGGCGCATTCCGGTGGTGCCGGGGGCCAGAATCGAACTGGCTACGCCCGCCTTTTCAGGGCGGCGCTCTACCAATGAGCTACCCCGGCATACTTGAGCTTTTCAATTTTAGGGGCGATGGCGGGTGCTGTCAATTCGACCTGCGACCAAGGCTGCCCAGCTTGTGGGCCACGCAGGAAAAAAGGTAATTGGCACGAAGCAGCTTCGCCAACCAAGAACTAAACACTCACAACTGATGAGCAGCTTCTCACTGTGAGGATTCATCGAATTCCTTCATCCAGTTGCGGTTCTTGAGAACCTCGCGCGGCTTGGTGCCGTCCGGTGGCCCGACGATGCCGTCCTTTTCCATGAGGTCAATCAAGCGCGCGGCGCGGCCATAGCCGATGCGCAACCGGCGTTGCAGCGTGGAAGTGGAAGCGCGGCCGGCATCGCAAACCACGCGAATGGCGTCCTGGTAGAGGTCGTCGTCAACATCCTCCGCACCTTCAGGTTCACCGTCCGATTCGCTCTCAACCTTGCCGTTCTCATCCTTCGGAGCTTCGAGCAGCTCTTCCTGATACTTAGCCTGCGCTTGCTGGCGCCAGAAATCGCACACCGAAGTGATCTCGTCTTCCGTGACCAGCGGGCCGTGAATACGATGTAATCGCGCCGAACCGGCGGGCAGGTACAACATGTCGCCCTTTCCAAGAAGCGATTCCGAGCCATTCGAATCGAGAATCGTGCGCGAGTCCACCTTGCTGGCTACCCGGAACGATATGCGGGCAGGGAAGTTCGCCTTGATCAGCCCGGTAATCACGTCCACCGACGGCCGCTGCGTCGCCAGAATCAAGTGGATGCCAACCGCGCGCGCCATCTGCGCCAGCCGCGTGATGGATTCTTCGACGTTGTTCGTGTCCACCATCATAAGGTCAGCCAATTCGTCAATCACGATAATCAAGTAGGGAAGCGGCTTGTGTTCCGTCTCTTCCAGATTGTCGAAGAGCGAGAGCGAATGTTCCTTCTTGAACGTGCGGTTGTACTGGTCAATGTTTCGAACGCCGCGCTGCGCCAGCAGCTTCAAGCGGTTCTCCATCTCGCGCGTGGCATTGCGCAGCACGTTCGAAGCAATCTTCGGATCGGTCACCACCGGCGCAATGAGGTGCGGAATGTTTTCGTAGAGGTTCAATTCCAGACGTTTCGGATCCACCAGCACCATCTTTACTTCTTCGGGACTCGCCTTATACAAAATGGACATCATCAGCGAATTGATGAAAACGCTTTTTCCCGTGCCCGTGGAGCCCGCAATGAGTAAGTGTGGCATCGCCGCCAGGTCCGTCACGCGCATGCGCCCGTGCAAATCGCGCCCCATCGCCAGCGTGAGCTTGCTGGGTGAATTAATGAATTCCGGCGCCTCGATAATTTCCCGCAACGCGATGGTCTGCCGGTTTAGATTGGGCACCTCGATCCCGATAGTGGATTTTCCCGGGATACGCTCAATCAGAATCGATTCCGCCTGCAACGCCAGGCAAAGGTCCTCGGTCAGCCCGGTAATCCGGCTGTACTTGATGCCCGCCTCTGGCTTGAATTCGAACGTCGTTACCACCGGACCGGGGTTAATCTGCGTCACGCGCCCTGCCACGTCGAACTCCAGACACTTTTCCTCAATCGCCCGCGCCCGGTCCTTTAGTTCCGCCTCATCTAATTTATGGCTGCGCTCGCCCTCGTGCAAAAGTGTGGGAGAAGGAAGCCTGTAGTTTGGATGGCCCTTCGCAATCTTGGGCTCGCCACCCTTTTTCGTCGTCGGCTTTTCCGCCTCGCGGTTGAAGACAAAAATCGGGGCCTTGTGGGCAGCGTCCTTTGTTTGCTTCTCGTCCTCATCTTCCTCGACTTCGGTCTTCCTCTTGAAGATGTCGCTGGCATCAGCAAGACGAATCGTCTTGCCGGGCTCGTCGAGCAGCTCGGCCTTTCCAAACGATTGCAGGGGAACAGACTTGCGCCCCGTGAGCCGGGACTCTTCCACGCGCCGCCGCATGCGCTGCTGCTCGCGCTCTTCGCTCCACGCATGCCAGCGCGCTTGCGCCTTCCGCAGAATGCCGAGTTTTTCGACCGCGCCAATCGGCCCCTTCGGGCTGTGCGCCCACGCATGCGCGCCAGAGAAGGAAAAGCGCGTGGTCATGAACACGGCCGTCACCAGCAGTGCAACAGCGACAAGATTTGCGCCCCACAGATTGAACCCCGTTCGCAGTCCGCCCGAAATCAGCGTCCCCAGAAATCCACCAGGAGGAACCGCGCCGCGCACCTCCGGAAAGTGCCACAGGGAGAGCAGGGAAGGAAGCGAGAGCAGCAGCAGTCCATATCCAACGAGAGTCGCCGTCTGCGAATCAATCGCCCGGCTGCGAAACCACCGCCAGCCCAATACCAGCATCGCCGCAGGCAGCAAAAACGCCGCGAACCCAAAGATCTGAAAGAGAATGTCCGACCCATACGCCCCGACCGGCCCAATCCAGTTGCGCGCCGGGCTCCCGTCCGGTGGCGGTGCGCTTACATTGAACGCCGCATCCTTTGGCGAATACGACAGCAGTGCCAACGCTATCAATACCGCCAGCGTGACACACAAAAACCCGATCAACTCATTCAGCCGCTTGTTCTCAGTTGGAGTCAGAAAGCGCACAAATCTCTCCTCAGCTTTTTTGGGGAAGGCCGAGTGTCGCAGCGGGTGCCGGCGCTATCGCAATCCCGCCTGGAGGAACGTCCGAACGAAGAAATCATACCAAACCGCAGAGGACAGACAACAAATACTTTCAACGTGCGTGTCGGAAGCGAAGGCGGCAAAAGGGCGAACCTGAATCTAGCGGCCGCTTAGAAGCCCGTTCGCGCTGCCCAATACAAAACCGCGCTGCCGAGCACGATCCGATACACCGCAAACGGCGCGAATCCGTGCTTCCTCACCCACCCCAAAAACCACGCCACCGCCCCGTACGCCACGATGAACGACACCACAAATCCGATCGCCAGCACCACCCAGCCGTGCGGATCAATGTGTGTCACCCCAATCGCATTCTCGCCCTTGCCCCGCAACGATTTCAATAGATCATAACAAGTCGCCACCACCATTGTCGGTATCGAAAGGAAAAACGAAAACTCCAGCGCCGACGCCCGCGACATTCCCGCCAACTGCCCCGCCGCAATCGTGGACATCGATCGCGACGTTCCCGGAAACACCGCCGACAGAACTTGGCACGCCCCGACCCAAATCGCCTGCCCCACGCTCATGTCTTCTATATGCCACGTATGAATGCGCGTTCCGGTAGCGCCCAATCCAGCGGCTTCTGAATCGGAATTCAGCTCGTCCACGATCCACATCACGAGTCCCCCGATCAACAGGGAACATCCCATGATGTACAGGCTTTCCAGATGCTTCCCGATCACTTTCGTAAGCAAAAATGCGGGAATCGCCGTAACCACGAACGCTACCATCACGAGGCTCAAAGGATGCGTCAGAAACGTGCGGTCGCCACGCTCGCCACTCGGAAAACTGGAGAACAGCTTCGCAATCCGCTCGCGAAAATAAACTGGCAAGCACAGAATCGCGCCCAATTGAATCACAATCGTATACATCTTCCAGTAACCGCTCGTCAGGCTGATGTGAAAGAGCGCCTCGGCAATGCGCAGATGCGCCGTCGAGCTGACCGGCAAAAATTCCGTCAGTCCTTCCACAATTCCCAGCAGTAGGGACAAAATATAATCGTTCAACTGTTTTCTCCGGGGTGCGTGCCGGTCCTGAGCGCCGGCGCCGGCAAGAGTTTGCGCATTTCGTAGGCGTCCAGCCGGCCCAGGTAGTAGCGCTTCAACACTGCTTCGATACGATAGCCGTGGCGCTTCCAGAAGGCAACCGCCGCTTCATTCTCGATTGCCGTTTCCAGCAGTATGGTTCGCACGCCGCGCGCCGCCAGGTTCGATTCCAACTCTCGCAGCAGCGCCGTCCCCACCCCATGCCGTCTCTGCTGTTCGGAAACATCCAACGTCAAAATATGCGCCAGCGGAGGATTTTCCTCGGACACGATGAAGCCCGCAAGGTGGCCATCTTCGACCGCCAGGACGCAATCCGCCGAAGCCATCGTCAAAAAATACCGCAACGTCGTCTTCGAGTAGGAAATCCCAGGAGGGAAACACGCTTGATCCAATTTATGTAGCGCCGCGAAATCATGCGGCTCGTAGGATCGCAGCGTCAGCGCCATGCCGCGATTGTAGAACAGTTCTTCCGTCGCGGCGGTACTAGTGGCTCGCCGCTAGCATCTTCAAGCCTAGCGCCTTCAGCGTGACCTCGTCAGCCGCGGGCTTGCCGTTTTCCTTGGTCACCACGCCGAACCCGCCACTGTAATCCCACATCGTCCACCCGATGCCGTACTTCTCCAACGTCGTTCGAACATCGGCAATCCACGCCGCGCGGTCCTGCGGATTAGAAGTCTTTCGATACACGCCAAACTCGTTGCACGTTACCGGAACATTCCATCGTGTGGCCCACGCGGCCACCTGCCCGATCTCTCCGTCCACGCGCGAAGCGTTCCACCGATCCAGCCCATAATGAATCGCTTGCAGGCGGTTCACCGGGTCGGGAATCAGCGCCGCCGCCGCTTGCACGTTCTCCGGCGTCGAAGGGTAGGGAAGCTCCTTCAAATAGTGTACGTAATTCGTGCTCCAGGTCGCGCCCTGATGCGTGAAAATGTGCGGGTCGTAAAAATGAAAGTTATAAATGATGTTGGAATCCCGCAGCGGGTCGAAAAACAGCAGCTCATTCTCCGACGACCAAAACGCCCCCGCCACAATGATCGTGTGTTGCGGCGCCCCTTCCCGAATTGCCACAGCCACCTTCGTCTGCACTCCCTCCCAGCGAAATCGATCGTGGAATTCCGGCTCGTTCAGAACTTCAAAGAAAACAAACTGGGGATTCAGCGCCGAGTAGTGCCGCGCCAGCGCTCGCCAGTAATCCTCGAACTGTTCGACAAAGCTATCATCCGTCGCGAGTTTCTGCTTGAAATCACTCTCCGGATGCACGTCAATAATCACTGCCAGCCCGCGATCGAGAATCATCTTCACTGCCGCATCGAGATATCCCAAATAATCCGCCGGAATCTGATCGGCCTGCCCCCGCCGGAACATCGGCTGCGGATTCACGCTCAACCGCACGTGATCGAATCCCATCGTCTTGATCAACGCGATGTCCTGCTCCGTGTTCCACGTTTCGAAATGCTCCTTGACATAGCCCTTCTCGTCGTAAACCTGCGCGAACCATTCGCTCAAATTGATCCCGTGACGCAAACGCGTCGCCCGGCGCTGCGCCAAGCTTGCATCGGAACGCGCTTGCCCAAAACCCGCCGGCGCTGCAAAAAGGAACGCAGCAACCAGTATTGCAGCAGGAAAAAGTAGGGGCACGATAAATCGTGCCCCTTTCCGTGCTGCGAATCGTGTTTTGTCCTTCATAGTTTTACGGTGACGGTCTTCACCTCGGTGTAATTCGCCAGGCCATACTCGCCCAATTCGCGCCCGATGCCGGACTGCTTGAACCCGCCGAACGGCGCCCCCGCATCGAATACGTCGTAGCAATTCACCCATACCGTTCCCGCGCGCACGCTATCCGCAATCGCATGCGCCTTCTTGATGTCTTTCGTCCACACCGCCGCCGCGAGCCCATACACCGACTTGTTCGCCCGCTCCACCACTTCGCTCATGTCCTTGAATTTCAAAATGGACATGACCGGCCCGAAGATCTCTTCCTGCGCGATCTTCATATTGTCCTGCACGTCGGCAAACACCGTCGGCTCGATGAAGTACCCCTTGTCGCCTACGCGGTTGCCGCCCGCCACCAGCTTGGCCTTTTCTTTCTTCCCAGCGTCAATGTACCCCATCACCTTGTTGAACTGGTCCTGATCCACTTGCGGCCCTTGCTCCGTGTTTTTGTCGAACGGATTTCCCACCGTGCGCTTCTTCGCGCGCGCCGCGCTCCGCTCCACGAACTCGTCATACGCCTTCTCTTCCACGTACAGCCGCGAGCCCGCGCAGCAGCACTGCCCCTGGTTGAAGAACAGCGCAAAGTGCGCGCCCTCGATGGCCTCTTCCATATCCGCGTCCGCGAACACGATGTTCGGGCTCTTTCCGCCGAGCTCCAGCGTCACGCGCTTCAGGTTCGTGTCCGCCGCCGCTCGCATGATCAGATGCCCGACTTCCGTTGAACCGGTGAACGCCACCTTGTCTACGTCCATGTGCCGCGCAATCGCAGCTCCGGCCGTCGGCCCGTATCCCGGCAACAAATTCACCACGCCCTCAGGGAACCCCGCCTCCAGCATCAATTCGCCCACAAGCAGCGCCGTCAGCGGAGTCTGCTCCGCCGGCTTCATCACCACCGTGCAACCCGTCGCCAGCGCCGGCCCCAGCTTCCAGGCCTGCATCAGCAGCGGAAAATTCCACGGAATAATCTGCCCCACCACGCCAACCGGCTCGTGCTTCGTGTAGCAGAAGTATTTGCCGCTCACCGGAATGGTCTTCCCCTGGTTCTTGTCCGCCCACCCCGCGTAATACCGGTAGCACGCAATCGTAAGCGGAACATCCGCCGCCCGCGCCACGGAGTACGGCTTGCCGTTGTCCAGCGCTTCCAATTGCGCCAACTCGTCCGCGTGCTTCTCCATCAAGTCGGCCAGCTTGTTCATCAGTACGCCGCGCTGCGAAGCGCTCATCTTCCGCCACGCGCCCTTGTCAAACGCCGCGCGCGCTGCCGCCACTGCCTTGTCCACGTCCGCCGCATCCGCCTCCGCCACCTGCGTAATCACTTCCCCCGTCGAAGGATTGACCGTCGGGAAAGTCTTTCCCGAAGCGCTATCCACCCATTTCCCATTGATCAGTAATTTCGTTGGTCCAATTCTGACATTCTTTTCCAATACCGCCGTTGCCGTAGCCATGTGCATTACCTCCTATTTAGTAGCCGCCGCTCCGCGCCCTGTAGTGGCCGGTCTTTAGACCGGTGCGTTTGAGTCCGGGCGTTTTCCGCCGGGAAGACCAGTCCGTTTCAGCGAATAAGCGCTCAGGGTAAAACCCCTTTTACCCTGTGATCGCCGAAGGGCCAGGCGCGAGCCTGCCGCGAACAAAAGCCTATACCCCTGCGCGAACGGAGGCAAGTTGCCGTCGAGGCGACCATCCCTTACCGCCGCACGTTCCAGTGGCCTGGCCGCCGATGTCATGGGCCACCGCCAGCGCGTCAACAGTGATCCGCTTGCCTAAGAACGCTTGCGAAAGACGCTGGCCGCCACTTTCCAGAGAAGGACCGTTCCTCCGATGAACGCGGAAAGCGGAATGGGATGCAAGAACGGAGCACCTTGTCGCGGCGAATAAAGCCAGAAGGAAAATCCGAGCAGTGCGGGCTCCGCCAACGAGCCGGGTCAACGCAGTAGTCCAAGCCGGTTTGCGATCGAGAAATGCGCGCCCGCGGCCCGCGGCAAATTCCGCGCCGAAGATCAGCAAGGCCGCAACAGGCACAATGGGCGGGCCGATCATCAGGTTGCCCCACCAGGGCAGCCTCACTCCATTGGACAGGATGGCATGTTTCCAGTCCGCGACGCGCAGGCCTTGCACGAAAAAGGCATGCCTCCCATAGAGGATCAGAACCGCCAAATTACACACGATTTGCGCGGCGAAAAAGGAACTCACGAGTGCTGCAACGACGACGCCGGGAAAGCCGAGGTTTCGAAATGGCTCTGGTCCAACAATCCGAGTTCGTGGCGGAGCAGCGGTTTGCATTGGAGGCAAAAAGAATCGAGGCATGAATCCCAAACGAAGCCAGCATACCGCCTTCGCAATCACTACCCAGGGCCCATAGCAAGCTGCGAAGCGTATGCGCCAATGGCTCTTTGCCACCATGCGTGCATATGCATTCGTCGATCAGAATGCGCGTTTACGGACGTGCAAGCAACGGGTGGTGCGTCCTTTGAAGTTGTTTCTCGCTTGTTGGTCGTGCTCAGCGCGCGCGCCGGAGAGGTCCTTTCGCCGCTTGAATCAACTTACGCAACGCCGTATTTGACGGATTGTTAGTCAGGGAAATACGCAGCGACGTCCGGCGGGAGGAGTACCAGATTCGTTCCCGCTCGATAGCGCGCGCTGTATTTCCCGCGAACGCCGCCTTTCAATTGAGACATATTCTCGGCGCAGCTCATCACGCCCTTGCCGTTTCTCAGTTTTCTTCTTCATAATGTTTTCGCTCGCGCTGCGTCGTCTTCCGGCCGAGCGTACCACTCGAGCCGCCTTTCCTCGTGTGCGAGATCTTTTGACGCCCTCCGCCGTATCTCAAGCTAGACTCTCACAAGGAGGCCACATGCCCTTTACCCGCAACCCCGGCAGAGTCGCCGGACTCTGTTACCTGCTCATCGTCATCGGCGGTCCCCTCCGCCTCATCTACATTCCCAGCAAGCTGTTCGTCCATGGCAACGCCGCCGCCACCGCCAGCAACATCGCCGCTCACGAGTGGCTCTTCCGTTTCGGCATCGTCACCGACCTGTTCTGCGCGGTCATCGGGATCTTCCTTACCCTGGCCCTCTACCGCCTATTCAAAGGAGTGGACCAGAACCTCGCTGTGATGGTAGTCATCCTTGGAGGCGTGATGCCGTCGCTCATCGACTTCGTCGGTGTGGTGCACGACGCCGCTGCCCTGACGCTCGTACGCGGAGCCGATTTTCTTTCCGTCTTCGACAAGCCTCAGCGCGACGCCCTGGCCATGCTCTTCCTCGGTCTGCGTGACCATCAAAACACCGCCGCCGAAATCCTTTGGGGTCTATGGCTTTTCCCCTTGGCGATCCTCACCTACAGGTCGCGCTTCCTCCCCCGCTTTCTCGGCGTCTGGCTCATCATCAACGGCTTCGCCTACATCCTCCTCAGCCTCACCGGCGAACTGTTCCCCCAATATCAGAATAACGCGTTTCTCCTCGCCCAGCCTGCCCTCTTCGCCGAGATAGCCTTCATGCTCTGGCTCGTAATCAAGGGCGCCAACCCGCCATCCCCGGCCCCCGCCGTCTCACGGTCCGCTGCCTAGTGCCTCGATAAGTTACCGGACAGGCGGCTTCCGAGGAATTTCACTTGATGTACGGCTGATGCCGCGTTGTTCAGATGGCATCTCTGAGAACTAGTCGCGATCCCCCCAAAACGGCTATATTGTCATCGATTCCGCGGTCGGTGCGGTTTGGTGTGACTCGAATGATCTTCCCCCAATTGGCCCGTTTTACCGATGTCGCACTTCTTCTGCTGCGCCTCATGGTTGGCATCGTGTTCGTCACCAGTGGCTACAAACATCTCAAGGACCCGGAAACGCGAAGCAAGGACATTGAAATGAGCAAGAGCTTTACAATTCTTCTGGGCGTAGCTGAATTAGCGGGCGGACTAGGAGTGATTTCGGGCGTTCTCGCGCAACTCGCCGCTATCGGTCTGATTCTGCTCATGCTCGGTGCGATCCAGAAAAAAATATTCGTTTGGCACTCGGGCTTCTGGGGCAAATCAGGGACGAATGGTTGGAGCTACGACACGATGCTTATCGTAATGAATCTGGTGATCGTCAGCACGGGCGGTGGAAACCTCGCCCTCACTCGGCTGTTCGGGTAAGACCGACCCATGCGCTCTCCGGTGAGCGCTTTAATCAGTGACTAACAAACGCGGTATATTAGCGGTGATCGCGACTTCGTCTTCACCCGTTATGCACCATCGATAGCAACAGCGCACACGTTGCGTGGAAGCAAGAAAAAGACACAACTCAGGAGGCAGCTATGAGCACGAACGCAGTCCGTGGTATCGACACAGCGTCGCTCCAGCCGACATGAAGTTCGAGATCGTCGTCGTCCCGGTTTGGGATGTCGAGCGGGCCAAGGAGTTCTACGCGAAGCTCGGATGGTGGCTCGACGCCGACTACGACAACGGTAAAGACTTCCGCATGATCCAGTTCGCCCCGCCCGGCTCCGGGTGCTCGGTCATCTTCGGCAAGAACGTCACCCCCGGCGGTGCCCGGCTCCGGCCAAGGCTTGTACTTGATCGTCTCCGACATCCAGGCCGCCCGCATAGAGCTGCTCGATCGCGGCGTCAAGATCAGCGAAGTGTTCCACAACGCAGGCGTGTACGCAGGCACGGACGAGCCCTTCCTGTTTGGACGCGTCCGCGTCAGCGGTCCGGATCCCGCGCATCGCAGCTATCGTTCGTTCGCCTCCTTCCGTGATCCCGACGGCAGCGGTTGGCTGTTTTAGGAAATCACCACGCGGCTGGCCGGTCGCATCGACCCCGCGGCCACCACCTTCGCCCCAGCGAAGGATTTGGCGAGCGCAATGCGGCGCGCTTCGGCCGCCCACGGCGAGCATGAGAAGCGCATTGGTGCGGCCGATCCGAACTGGCCCGACTGGTACGCCGCGTACATGATGGCGGAGCAGGCCGGGACCGAGCTGCCGAAGTGAGCAACTCCGGCGTGAGCCGCGAACCGGCACTCGCCGGGCAGACCGTCGCCGAGATTGGCGGCAGCTCAGGCATCGGGCTCCTCTGGACGCGCATCGCGAGCAACTCCGCACCACGCTGCCACGAGCACAGCTGCCACCGAAGCATCGAGATTATGTGTCCATCCGTTCGACCCATTTAGCGCGCCCTGCGGGAGCCACGAATGGATCCGCAAAGTACTGTGTTTCCCGCGCAACCTTGTCGTCCCTGAACTCCATGATGCTCACGGTGTAGGACGGTTTGCCGTCATATGTCAGGATGAATTCGGTGATCCAAAGATCACCGCCGCCAATGATACGTCGGACAGCAAACCGCTTTTTGCTCGGCTGACTAGCGCGCTGGTTCTGTATGTTGCGTCGACCGCGGGTTCGTTCGCCTGACTGCGGGTATTCCAGCACCGCGTCCTCGTGATAGATGCGATGCTCCGTTTCAAAATCGTTGGCATCGGACGCCGTCCAATGCTGATCCAGTGCCGCACGGATCTCTTGATCTCGCGCTCCAGAATACTGCTCCTTCTTTTGTTGACCGTTCATTTTGAGCCTTCCATTTGACAAGGAGCTAAATGCCTTTGCGGAATGGGAGTGTACGACTCGCCAAGTCGCGCTGTTTCTTCGATCACCCCAGAGTCTACACCGCGTCGAAGCGTCTAACTCCTGCTTAGTTCGCGTTGCCGGACATTGAGGATCGAGCCGATTCCACTGCTTTGGTAACCGCGTTAGGCACTCAACGCCGCTGGAGTAGAGCGAAACTGGTCTCGCACCAAAAGTTTGCCGGAGGACGTATTGGGATCGCTGACGGCAAAAGATAGATTCATTTGATTGGTTATACCCGACTAAACAATCTTGCCGGATGCAGTCTGGTTCGGGTAGTTGAAGAAAAGCTGATTGCCGTCGGGATCGTCGACCACCAGGAGACGGTAGCCCCACGAACCTTCCTTGACCGGAATGCCCTTGGCCTCGAGTTCCGTGCGCAACGCGTCCAACGCGGCGACCTGCGTCTCCGGCTCGGCGTTCAGGGAGATGAACGTCAGCCCCTTGCCGATCTTCTCCGGCCACGTGTCGGCCAGGATAAGCGCGCAGCCCTGCCGATCGACCTGTGCGACGCGCGCTCTGCCGTCCTCGTCGTAGCGCCAGGGGCTCGTGAAGCCGAGCCGGTTAACGTAAAAGCGGAGCGAGGCCTCAACGTCGGTCACGTGCAGGACGGGGCGCGCGAACCAATCTGTCATAAGCTCGGTATCCTCGAACGAAGACAACTTCTTCCCTCGTTTTGAATTCTACGGCAATGTTAGACGCAATCAGAAGCCACGAGAAGTGAGATTCTGTTTAGGCTTCACGACAACTCCGATAAGTTCGGAGAAGGAACAGGCTTTTCTCACCCTGCTAGAGGAAACACCTGACCCGAAATCAGGGCAAACATTTGATTGCGGCGATCGCAATCGTGGCCAAAGATATTTGCACATTAGGGAGAGTGGGTTGCCTCCGTGTCCAGGATCCTCCCAAGGTGCCTCACATCTATTTGGCCCGGCGCGGAGGCGGCCCTGCATCAACCTGAAGGCCGTCCGGCCTGAAACGGAACGGCCTTCAGTCCCGTCCCCGTTCCCATTGGCGTATTTTGCCGCGCAGAAACTTGGCTAACTTCAAGCAGAGAAAAAACTTATAAGTAATCACGTGACAATAGGTACGAATCTGATATGATTGCTGTGTTGCGTTGGCAAGGTTCCCCGGCACTTTAGGCCATGGCCTCCCGCCAAGCGGTCCTTCTATTCCGTTTAATATCCTCCCGCCCCAGGCCATTACCATTTTATAAACACAACCCTCATCTTAAATTCCTTACTTGCCACACTTGCGAAAAACTCACCCATAACCCCTTTTTTTTTGCCACACATCCGCGAAAGTCGGGGGGCCTACCCACTCGTCCCATTCCTGGAATCGGCTTCGCTCTTCAGGAAAGTAGCAAAGGCGAGTCGGAACACCTACTCCGGACGGGGGCACACAAAGCAATCAGGGATTAGGGAGTCTCGGGAGGGGCAGCCGAGGGGGAGCGTAGAACCACCTCTCCTGGACGCGCCACATTGGTGGCAAGTAGCACGCATACGAAGAGAAGCACTGCAGAGACAAAGTACGGCGCGCCGGGCAGATGAACGCTGGCGCGAGGAGAAATCGCCGAGGCAAAAACCTGTGTGAATATCAGCGGGCCGATCATCCCCGTAACGCCGCGCAGCGAATTGATCGCCCCTTGCAGCTTACCTTGCGCGGAAGGTTCCACGCGCCGCGTCATCAGCGACTGCGTGGCAGGGCCGGAGATTCCCCACAGCGCCAGAAAGGGAATCGCCGCAAACATCATCCACCCGCGCGAAGCCAGGCCAAAGCCGGCGAACGCCAGCACGCCTGTGATGAGTCCGAAGAAAAGTCCGCCCCGTTCGCCAAAGCGCTTCACGAACGGCCCGACCATCACTCCGGACACCACGCTGACGGAGATTCCGACGACGGCCAGCGAAAGCCCCACGGTGCGTTCGCTCCAGCCGTAGCGATAGTCGGCATACAGCACAAAGATAGACGGAAGCGCCTGTTGCGCAAGGTAGTTGAGCGTGGTGATGAACGCCAGCCCGCCAAGCCCAGCATGCGCGCGAAGAAGTGTAACCGAACCGAGCGGATTCGCCATCCGCCATGCGCTCTTCGCTCGCCGCTCCGGAGGAAGCGATTCGGGCAGGATGAAATAGCCGTAGAACGCATTCGCCAAGCTCAATACGGCGGCACCCCAGAAGGGCAGCCGTAAATTGATATGACCAAGCAGACCGCCCACGGCCGGGCCGACAATGAAGCCGAGCCCGAACGCAGCACTGAGCAAGCCGAACTGTCTGGCGCGTTTTTCCGGCGGAGTGACGTCTGTCACGTAGGCGAATGCCGAAGAAATATTGGAGCTGGTGATTCCGGAGATGAGCCGGCCGACGAACAGCCATCCGAGCGACGGTGCCAATGCCATGAAAATATAGTCGAGCCCGAGTCCGAAGCAGGAAAGTAGAATAATTGGGCGTCTGCCGAAGCGGTCCGACCACGCGCCAAGGATCGGCGAAAAAAGAAATTGCATGGTCGCCCACGCGAACCCGAAGTATCCGGTAATCGCCGCGGCTCTGGAAATGTTGCCGCCCTCAAACTGAATGATCAGATTGGGGAGGACGGGGGCGATGATCCCGAAAGCGAGAAAATCCAGTGCGACGGTAATGAAGATAAAAACAAAAGCCGCGCGGCCGCTACTAGTAGAAGAAGATGACGGGGAAGGAGTAGTGGTCGTCTCGGCCATTACATGTTCCGGCTGTTAGATCTCGAGGATGACGGGCAAAATCAGTGGGCGTTTCGATGTTTGTTTGCTGATATAGCGCTTGAGGTCCACGCGAATTTTTTCCTTGATCACGCCCCAATCGGATTTTTCTTCCGCATTGGATTCCTCGACGGTTTTCATGATCACGATGCGTGCGCCGGCAATCAACTCCTGGCCGTTGTCGCTCATCAAGCCGCGCGTAACGATCTCCGGGTGCGATTCCATCTTGCCGGTGTGCTTGTCAATCGCGATGATGGGCACCACCACGCCATCCTCGGAAAGATGCTTGCGGTCGCGAATGACGACGTCTTCGATTTCCTCAAGCGAGCCGGAATCCACGCATACGCGCCCGGCCGTCACGGGATCGCGGCGGTGCGCCCCGTTTTCCGTGAACTCGATGGTCTTGCCGTCTTCGATGAGCAGGATTTCTTCGGAAACGACACCCAACTGATGTGCCAGTGCCGCATGCCGGAACAAGTGCCGGTACTCGCCGTGCACGGGAATAAAATATTTTGGCTTCACCAGTTGCAGCAGAAGTTTTTGCTCCTCCTGGCTGGCATGCCCGGAAACGTGAATCGTTCCCGCAGAGTTGTCGTAATAGACGAGCGCGCGGCGCCGGAACATGTGGTCCAGCATTCGGAAAATGGATTTTTCATTTCCGGGAATAATCCGCGCGGAAAGAATCACGCTGTCGTTTTCATCCACGGAAACAAAACGGTGATTGTCCACGGCAATTCGCGACAGCGAGGACATCGGCTCCGCCTGGCTCCCACTCGCAAGAATAATGATGCGCTTGGGGTCGAATCCGCGAATGTCCTGCGGCCGCACCACCATGCCGTCGGGAATCCGCAAAAGCTCCAGCGAGTGCGCGATCTCCACGTTGTCCACCATGCTGCGGCCGACAAACGCGACTTTGCGGTTCACGCGCGAAGCAATATCAATAATTTGTTGAATGCGATGAATGGACGACGCGAAACAGGAAAGGATCACGCGTTTCGGGGCCGAGCGGCATAATTCCTCGATGCGCGGAACGATGGCGCGCTCCGAGGGCGTGAATCCCGGCCGCTCCACGTTCGTGGAATCGCTGAACAGCGCGAGCACCCCTTCAGTCCCGTATTTTGCGAATGTGTGTAGGTCGAACGGCGCGCCGCCGACCGGAGTCTGATCGATCTTGAAATCGCCGGTATGAATGACCACGCCGAGCGGTGTTCGAATCGCGAGCGCCACGCAATCCACGGTGCTGTGCGTCACCGAAATGAATTCAATTTCGTAGGGACCAATTTCCACCAGCCGGCCCGGAAGCACTTCGCGCAGCGTCGTGGACTCTAACAGTCCCGCTTCGTCCAGGCGTTTTTTCACCAACGCCAACGTGAAGCGCGTTCCGTACACCGGAACATTCAGGTCGCGAAGAATATAAGGCAGCGCTCCGATGTGATCTTCATGTCCGTGCGTGAGCACGATGGCGCGAACGTGCGCGCGATTTTGTTTCAGGTAGGTAATGTCCGGGATGACGAGGTCCACTCCGAGGAGCTCGGACTCCGGGAACATCATGCCGGCGTCAATGACGATAATGTCGTCGCCGAGCCGCAGCGCCATCATGTTCATGCCGAATTCGCCGAGGCCGCCGAGAGGAATTGCTGTGAGGGAGTGCGAAGTCTTGCTCAATGAAGCGTCATCTCCGAGACGCAAACGAGAATCGTATCATAGGGAAGTGGCTGCTGACCTGTGACTGGTGAGCCGTTAAATTCGAACGGAAGACGGGCGCCGCCTCAACTGTCAGGACCGCTCGAGAAGGCGTGCGCGACGGAAACGAGAATGACAGCGCCCAGCGTGGCAGCCGCGAGCGAATACAGGAAGCCGCCGCCAAGAATTCCGAGCTTGATAAAAATCCAGCCGCCAATGTAGGAACCGATCAGGCCGAGCAGGACGTCACCGATGCAGCCGAAGCCGCGGCCGCGCGCAATTTTTCCCGCGAGCCATCCGGCGACCAGTCCGAGCAGAAGCCACGAGACGAAGTTGTGCGATTCGAACCAGACTCGAACAGTCCTTTGGGTAATTTCCTGTGTGGCGATCATTGCACCTCCTAATGGGAAACCGATTGTATCTGAATTGCAGGCTGCGGCAAGAGAACGAACATTTGAATCCAAGCCGGCCCTAGCGGGCGGCCGGCTGCTGCTGCGTCAGACAATGCAGCGTGCCGAGTCCCAGCACCAAATCGCGGCAGGTGATTCCTACTACTTCGCGGTCGGGAAACACGCTCGCCAGTGTATTCAGGGCCACGCGATCGTTCGGGTCGTTGAACGTTGGCACGAGGACGATCTTGTTGGCGATATAAAAATTTGCATAACTCGCGGGAAGGCGCTGGTCATCGAAATAAATGGGCGCTGGCATCGGCAGAGTCTCGACGCGCAGTTGGCGGCCGTCCTGGTCTTTCATCGTTCCTAAGAGCGCGAGGTTTTCCTGCAGTGGGGCATAATTTGCGTCTTTGGGATCATTCTCGACGATCGTCACGACCGCCGATGGATTGACGAAGCGCGTCAAATCATCCACGTGGCCGTGGGTGTCGTCCCCAGCGATTCCGTTCTTGAGCCAGAGCACATTGGTCACGCCCAAATACTCTCGAAAGACCTGCGCGTAATCCGTCTTTGTGAATCCGGGATTTCTTTCCTGGATTTTGCTGCACAGGCATTCTTCGGTGGTCAGGAGCGTGCCGCGACCATTTACGTCAATGCTGCCGCCTTCGAGAACGATGCTCCCGCCGTTGTGTTCGGGCTGCCACACGCGCCGCTTCAGTTTCTGATTCACCTTTGTCACGGCGAGGGAATCTTTTTTGTGGTTTGCGTATTTCGCCCAGCCGTTGAAAACGAAATGATTGAAAGCCACTTCGTCGGAATCGTTTCGAACGCAGATGGGGCCGGAGTCGCGCATCCACCCACGATCGGTGGGTACGCGGAAGAATTCCACAGCGGCGAGATTGGCGCCGGCTTTTTTCAGGATGTTTCGAACGCGTGATTCGGATTCACGGTTCTCGACGAGCAGGTAGACCTGCTCGACGGCGGACAAATGCCGGACGATTTCGGCGAAGGCCCACGGGACCGTGGCGAATTTTCCAGGCCAGTCGGTTACTTCGTGGGGCCAGCCAAGCCAGGTGGCTTCATGGCGCTCCCATTCGGCGGGCATGCGGAAGCCGAGAGCGTTCGGAGTTTTCGATTGTGGCGCGGGCTTCATTGGGAGAAAGAATCTAACACAGAGATCAGGGAGGACACAGAGAGCACAGAGAAGAAGACACTATTCTTTATCGAGCCAGCGGTTGAGGATGGGGCCGTAGGCGTCGATGCGGCGGTCGCGCAGGAAGGGCCAGTTGCGGCGCGTTTCCTCGCTTTTTGCGGGGTCGCATTCGACGACGAGAATTTCTTCTTTGTCATTTGAAGCTTCCGAGACGACTTGTCCAAATGGGTCGGCGACAAAGGAATTGCCCCAGAATTCGAGGCCGGGGTCGCCCTTTTCCGGTTTGCCTTCGAATCCGACGCGATTGATGACCGCGGCATAGACGCCGTTGGCGATGGCGTGCCCGCGCTGAATGATCTTCCAGGCGTCGAGCTGCGCGGCGCCGAGTTGAGACTTTTCGTGCGGATGCCAGCCGATGCTGGTGGGATAAAAAATCACGTTTGCCCCGCCGAGTGCCGTGACACGGGAGCCCTCGGGATACCATTGGTCCCAGCAAATTTGCACGCCGACGCGGGCGTAACGAGTGTTGAAATTGGGAAAGCCGAGGTCGCCGGGAGTGAAATAAAACTTTTCGTAGTAGAGCGGATCGTCGGGGATGTGCATCTTGCGATATTTCCCCAGGAACATTCCGTCGGCATCCAGAACAGCGCATGAATTGTGGTACACGCCGGGAGCGCGGCGTTCGAACAGAGAAACAACCAACGCAACCTTCTTTTCCTTGGCGATCTGCGCGAGTGTTTCGGTCGTGGGGCCGGGGACGGGTTCCGCGAGGTTGAAAAGCTCCGCGTCTTCGGTGCGGCAGAAGTATTCGCCGTGAAACAGTTCATGAAGAGAAATGATTTGCGCGCCGCGAGCGGCTGCTTCGCGGATTTTCTCGACCGCGCGAGTCAGATTTTCTTCCGCGTTGGCCGTGCATTTCATCTGCACGAGTCCGATGGTAAATTTGCCTGGCATAAAAATCAGTTTAGCATGAGCCGAAAAAAATATTTGCGCGCGTTTTGTAGTATCTTTTGTGCAGCGTCTGTAATATCAATCTGCAAGACGTTCAAGCGCCGTCGGGTTCAATACGGAGCTACTCCATGTGGATTTTAAAAGGCTCGTTTCTTGCCCTGTGGGTTTTCGCGTTCGGCACTCTTGTGTTTTTATACCTTACACTCTCCCGTTTTGGTGGACCTAACAGGGCGATCGGACGATCCGCCCTCGCTGCCTATACCACATGGAATCCGCCATGGTCGGCTGCGGTGGCGATCTCAATTGTTGCCGGCTCTTTGGTAACCCGCTCATGGCGGGGTAAAGGCTGGTGCTGGATCGCGTTGATGCTGACGTTTCTGTTTCCCGCTGGACTACTCGCATTGATTCTGGCAGTCACCTTCAGAGGAAGTTGCATGCATTAACGATTAAACGAAGCCTTAAGGTTCTTGAAAAGAAATGCGCCGCAATACAGGTTTGATTCCCATTCAAGGAGAAGCGATGGCGAAGCAGCGAGAGAAAACTGTGACCGGGAGGGTGCTCCACGATCCAGTGAAAGACAAGCTCCGGCCGATGTTTCCGCTGGACTTATCGAAATGCCGCACCGTTGATGAACTGGTGCGCGCCATGGGAGACACGGCGTTTACCGGGCGGCAGATCGGCGATGCCGCCGATGTGTTTGAGCAGATGGCGCGCGACAAGGATTGTTTCGTGGTGATGACGCTCTCGGGCGCTTTGACGGTCGGCAAGATGGGGCTGGTTTTTTGCGATCTGATTGACTCGGGCATCGTCAAGGCCATCGTATCGACCGGCGCGCTGATGGCTCATGGACTGGTGGAAGCCACGGGTTACTCGCATTTCCGGTACAACCCCAATATGGACGACAAGGAGCTTTTCCACGCGGGGTACAATCGCGTGTACGACTCGCTCGAGCCGGAAACGAACCTCGATCACGTCGAGGAAGTGATGGACCACATTTTTACGGCCTGGGACGCGGAAGACGTCGCGTGCAGCTGGAAGATTCACCGGAGAATCGGCGAGTACCTGCACAAGACCGCGCAAGGGCGAGGAATTCTGAAGTCCGCTTTCGAACACAATGTTCCCATTTTTGTTCCGGCCTTCAGTGATTCGGAACTGGGCATCGACTTTGCGCTGCATAAGATTGCGCGGCAGAGGGATAAGCGGCCGCTGCTGCGGTTCGATCCCTTTCTGGATTTCGAGAAGTTTGCCGACACCATGCTGGCCACTAGGCGCATGGGGATTTTTACGATCGGCGGAGGCGTGCCGCGCAATTGGTCGCAGCAATTCGGCGTGTACGCGGAACTGCTGGCGCGGCGCGGCTACAAAAAGATACCGCTGAAGCGTTACAACTATGGCGTGCGCATCTGCCCGGAGCCGGTGCATTGGGGCGGGCTCAGCGGCAGCACGTATACGGAAGCGGTTTCGTGGGGCAAGTTCGTTCCGCCAGAAGAGGGCGGGCGCTTCGCGGAAGTGTTCGATGATGCCACGGTGGCGCTGCCGTTGATCGTCAGGTCGGTGCTTGAGCGCACTGGGTACTTCAAAAAGAAGAAAAGGATTAAGAGGTCGAATGGGGTGCCGAATCGCAAAAGCTGATTGGAGGTGAAGAAATGCCGAAAGCGAGCCTTGCGAAAAGCGAATCGCAGTATGAAGTACACCCAGGCGTGGCGATGGTGCAGAAGTGGCTGGCGGAGCTAAAGGAAGAAACCGGGCGCTCCATGGAGGAATGGATCGCACTGGTGAAGAAGGAAGGGCCGAAGCACGAGAAATCCCGGCGCGAGTGGCTGAAGACCAAACACCAAATTGCCGCCAACAGCGCGTGGTGGATTGCGGAGCGCTCGGAAGGGAAGGGCGGGGACGAAGACACACCGGAGATCTATTTGAAGGCCGCCGTTCGGTACGTCGAGGAACAGTACGCGCGGCAGAAGGAAAAGCTGCGACCGATTTTTGACGAACTGCTGACGCTGGGCAGATCGCTTGGCGGCGACGTGAAAGCGTGCCCCTGCAAAACGATTGTGCCGCTGTATCGCCGGCATGTGTTCGCGCAGATCAAACCGACAACCAACTCGCGGATCGATCTTGGGTTCGCGCTGACCCATTACAAGGGGAAATTGCCCAGGCGCTTGATCGACACCGGGGGCCTTGCGAAGAAAGACCGCATCACGCATCGAATCGAAATCACGGGGGCGGAACAGATTGATGGAGAAGTGAAGAAGTGGCTGAAGACCGCCTACGACCTGGACGCGTAGAAACTTTTACGGTATTTCGAAGCGCGTGCCCGCACCCGCGTAGAGATAGTCGTCGCCGAAGGCTTTTTGCAAACGGAGAAACGCCGGTTCTCCGCTGCAGTGGCCGGGGGCGACTTTTTCGAGTTTCCATTTGTTCTTCAGGTTGTCTACCAGCCGGTCAATCTCGGTTTCTGGGGTGCTGACGAGATGAAGACCGCCACCAAGAAAATGCACGTGCGGATCGATGGCAGAGGCGGCCTGCAAGATTTCCTCGATTCCCGGATGAGAACAGCCGACGATTATGGACAGGCCATCGGGACCTCGGAGCGCGAGAGACAGCTCACGCAGTTCAAGCGTACCCGGAGTTTTCGAGATGGTGAAAACGATGAAGATACCGGGGGAAACCTCCGTCAGTTTGTCCACCAACACGAAGTTCCCGCCGCTCCAGGGAAACCCCGTCGGAATCTTGTCGGGATATTTCCCATCGTAATAGCGCATGCGCTCGGGTAGCGAAGGAACCGGCTTAATCAACGCGGGAGGTGCGGCGCCGCCGAAGACGCCAAACGATTCCAGCGGACAGTAAATAGGAACGTTGGGGTTTACGGAGAGAAGATATTTCAGTCCTGTGGTGTGGTCGGCGTGGCGGTGAGAAATGACAACAAAATCCAGTTTGGAGAGATCGACGCCAAGGGCTTTGACGTTGTGCTCGAACGTCGCCGCATTGTTTCCGGTGTCAAACAGTATGCGCTTGCCATCATGTTCGACGAGGGCGGAAAAGCCCCAGTCTTTGGTGACAGCTTTGTTGTCAGAAAACGCGTCATAGAGGATCGTGACGCGATCCTTTGCATGAAGTGCGGCGGGCAGGAAAACCAGAGAAAAAGCGGCAGCAAGCCATTTCCATTTTCGAAGAGGCTTCATCTTCCACCTCCGGATTAATTCTGCGATCGAAAAATCAGTCGTCTTCGCCGATGAGGATGGCGGCGCCGAGAACGGTGGTCCACAGGCCGCGCTTGTCGCCGACGGCGGATTGCGTGACGTTCATGGTGCGGACGATTTTGTTGGAGATGCGGTAGACTTCTTTTTTTTCGTCGAAGCTCAGGTCGGGATCAAATTCCACGTTTAGAGTAGTGGCGAGCATTTCGGCGGCGAGTTCTTCGGCGTACTCGCCGGCGACTTCTTCCGTTTCACCGAAGGAATGATGCTCGGACAAGTATCCGTACATGGTCTTGTCACTGGGCAGCGCCAAGCCGATGCTTGCAGCGATGAGGCGGTGGGCTTCCTTGGTGGAATTCTCGCTGATGACGGTAAACGCCACTTGCCCGGGCTTGATGTGCTTCAACCCTTCGCTGCGGGAAATCAATTTGCAATTAGGAGGAAAAATCGAGGAGACGCGGACGATATTGCATGCGGCGATTCCTGCATTTCGCAGGGCAAGCTCAAAACTGGAAAGCCTTTCGCGATGTTTACCGACGCCTTTGGTGAGGAATATTTTCTTAGCAACGAACGCCATGGTGCCGGTTGGCCGTGCCTCCGTGAGTAGAGTGAGCGCGAAAAAAAAGCCGCTGTGGAAAAGTAACAAGAAGGTATTGCAGTGTCAACGCATTTCACGCCCTCGCGGCAGAGGCCTGATGCAAATGTGACTGTGAGATGAAAGTTAAGCAAAAAGCGAAATCACTCGGCAATGGTGCGCTGCAAAAGCTTGCCGAGCGGCTTACACAGCGCCTGGAGTTTGGCGAGATCGTCGGAAAGGAAATCGGGACCCGCGCGAGCGGGATCGGGACCCTTGCGGCTGACTTGAATGACGCCAAGCACTTTTCCGTCAGCGACGATCGGTGCGCTCATGATTTTCTGAATGGCCTCCGTCGTGTCGCCGGAAAGTTTCACGCTTTCGAAGACGGTGGCGTGCCGGGCGACGGTGAAATTATTCTCGATGTCGGCGCGATTGTCTCGCGCGGTACGAGCGGCGAGCGCGGAGTTGCTGGAGAGAGGAATGAAGCCCACTTTTTTCAGCGCCTCCGGCACCAGGAAATAAAGGTGGCGCCAGCGCGTGGAAAGTCCGAGGATGGCAACCTCGTCCTTGCGCACGCCGAGGCTCTTAGCGATTTTTTCTGCAACAGAAGCGAGAGGGACCTCCGAGGTGACATCGGCATCGGCGCTCAGCGCGCTGAGGATGCGTTCCAATTCGGAGACGAGGCTGAGCGTCGTGCTCATTTTCGCATTGTTAATAAAAGGGACGCGTCCAGGAAGGAGCAGGAACTGGCGAATCCCGTCCGTCTGGAGACGATTGTCCCGCCCATGACGGTGCCGCGGCAAGAAGTTTTCAAATCGTTTGTGCTTGCCGAAAAACCAGTCCAACTTGCATCTGCAAACGCACGTGCCTATACTGACTGTGCCGCGACTCCTTAGCGCTCCTCCCGCTTCGCGCAGTGCGGACGGCGAGGGACTTACGCGGCGGAGAGGGCATGTCTTCCACGGAAACCCAGCCGGACTCGAGTTATTTCCTCCGCAAGCTTCATTCTTTTACCGGCATACTTCCCGTTGGCGCTTTCCTAGCCGAGCATTTTTGGTCCAATAGCTCCGCGCTGGTGAGCCCGGCGAAATACGATTCGACCTCGCAAGACCTGCAGACGATTCCGTTCCGGCTTTTGGTGGAATGGGGCGGGATTTTTCTGCCCATGCTGTTTCACGGCGGATATGGAATTTATATTTGGCTGCGAGGGAAATCGAATGTGTCGGCGTACCCGTGGGTGGGGAACTGGCTCTACACATTTCAGCGGTGCACGGGGCTCGTCGCGTTTGCGTACATCGGATGGCATCTCTATACGGAGCGGTGGCTGACGCACGGGAGATCGACGTACGCAACCGTCGCGGAGGACATGCGAAATCCGTGGTACCTGGCGTTCTTTGTTGTGGGCGTCCTGGCCTCTTCGTTTCATCTCGGCGTGGGCATCTGGAATTTCGCCTGCAAGTGGGGTCTGGCCGCGACGGTCAAGGCGCAGCAAGCGGTGGGGCGGTTCGGTGCATTGGTCGGAGTGGCGTTCAGCGTGGTGGGCATTTTGATTATTATTAGCTTCCGGTTCGACTGGCATCCCTTTTCGGCGTATTTGCCAACTACAACTAAATGAGACAGCCAAAAATTATTGTTGTGGGTGGAGGTCTGGCCGGACTGATGGCCACCATTCGCGTGGCGGAAGCGGGTGTGCCGATTGAACTTTTTTCGATCGTGCCGGTGAAGCGGTCGCATTCGGTTTGCGCGCAGGGCGGGATCAACGCGGCGAAAAATCAAAAGGGCGAGGGCGATACAACCGCGAAGCATTTTGACGACACGATTTACGGCGGAGATTTTCTTGCCAATCAGCCGCTGGTCAAGCGCATGTGCGAGGCCGCGCCGGGGATTATTGACCTTCTCGACCGCATGGGTGTGATGTTCAACCGCACGCCGGAAGGTTTACTGGATTACCGGCGATTTGGCGGGACGCTGTATCACCGCACGGCGTTTGCGGGAGCGACGACGGGCCAGCAACTGCTCTATGCGCTCGATGAACAGGTGCGGCGGCACGAAGTCGAAGGAAAAGTCACAAAGTTTGAAGGCTCCACGTTTCTTTCCGAAGTGATCGACGAAGGCGGCGTTTCGCGCGGGATCTGCGCGATGGATTTGCGCACCATGGAAGTGAAGACGTATCCCGCCGACGCGGTGATCTTTGCGACTGGGGGCATCGGGGCGATTTTTGGACGCTCGACCAACTCAGTGGTGTGCACCGGTTCGGCGCAAGGAGCCCTCTTTCAGCAGGGCGTGGACTACGCAAACGGGGAGTTCATTCAGGTTCATCCGACGGCCATCCCAGGGGAAGACAAGCTGCGGTTGATGAGCGAGTCGGCGCGCGGCGAAGGCGGGCGCGTGTGGGTTCCGCGGAATCCGGCGGACCGGCGGCCGGCGAAAAGTATTCCCGAGGGTGAACGTTTTTATTTTCTCGAAGAGTGGTATCCGAAATACGGCAATCTTGTTCCGCGCGATATTGCCACGCGGGCGATCCATCGCATCGTGTATCAGGAAAAGCTTGGTATTGATGGGCAGGCGGCTGTGTATCTGGACGTGACGCACATCCCACGGGAGACGCTAGACCGCAAGCTGGAAGGCATTCTGGAAATCTACGAGAAATTCCTGGGCGTGGATCCGCGCGTCGAGCCCATGAAAGTTTTTCCCGCGATGCACTACACGATGGGCGGGATCTGGGTGAATGGCGAAGATCAAGCCACGACTGTTCCCGGGGTTTACGCGGCAGGAGAATGCGAATACCAATACCACGGCGCAAACCGGCTTGGCGCGAATTCGCTGGTGTCGTGCATTTTTGGCGGCGGTTTAGCTGGCAATGCTGCGGTGAAGTATTCGAGGAACCTGGAGAAGGGAGCGGAGTCCACGCCTTCGACAGTGTTCGAACGCGAGAAGAAGCGGCAGGAAGAGAAGAATCAGGCGCTGCTTTCGAAAGATGGTTCGGAAAATCCCATGACGATTTGGCGCGAGCTCGGCGAGATCATGACCGAGCACGTCACCGTTACGCGCATCAACAAAAACCTGGAGAAGGCCGACACGGAGATCCGCGGGCTGCAGGAACGCGCCAAGAAGATGAATCTGAGCGATCGCACGCGGTGGTCGAACCAGACGCTCAATTTTGCGCGGGAATTGGAAAATATGATTGTGCTGGCGCGCGTGGTCACGCTTGGCGCTCTGGCGCGCAACGAATCGCGCGGCGCGCATTACAAGCCGGAGTTTCCGGAGCGCGATGACGCGAACTGGCTGAAGACCACGCGAGCGAAGTGGGTGAACGGGGCAATCAAGTTGATGTACGAGCCGGTCGACATTTCGTTGATCGCGCCACGGCCGCGCCGGTACGACGCGGCGAAGTAGGGCGAAAGTTTATGCGTTCGAACCGCGGATTTCTCGTTGCCTGAGGATTTATGGCTGAAACGAAGCAAGTCATCATCAAAGTGAAGCGGCAATCGGGGCCGAAAGAGTCGTCGCGATGGGAGGAGTTTTCGCTGAAGTGGCGTCCCTCCATGAACGTCATCATCTGTTTACGGGACATCGCAGAAAATCCTGTCACTCGCGACGGGAAGAAAACGACGCCAATCTCTTACGATTCGAATTGCCTGGAAGAGATTTGCGGCTCCTGCGCCATGCTCATCAACGGCAAGGCGCGCATGGCGTGCTCCGCGCTGGTGGACAAGCTCGAGCAGCCGATTCGAATCGAGCCGCTTGCAAAATTTCCGTTGGTGCGGGACCTCGCGGTGGACCGGCAATTCATGTTCGAAAGCCTGAAGCGGGTGAAGGCGTGGATTCCCATCGACGGAACGTACGACCTGGGCGAGGGGCCGCGCGTGTCGCCCGAGATTCAGGAACAAGGCTATCCGCTTTCGAATTGTATCAGCTGTGGAAGCTGCCTCGAAGTTTGCCCGCAGGTGAATGAGCATAGCCAGTTCGTTGGCGCGGCCATCATCAGCCAGGTGCGGCTGTTCAATTTGCATCCTACCGGCGCGATGAACAAAAGCGAGCGCCTCGCCGCCCTCATGGGGCCGGGCGGGATTCAAGATTGCGCGAACGCGCAGAATTGCGTCCATGCTTGCCCCAAGAATATTCCGCTGACCGAATCCATCGCCGCTGTCAACCGCGATGTCTGGAAGCAAGCGCTTCTCGGTTGGCTGGTCGGCTAACCGATCGGCAACAGTTTTTCACCCGCAACAAGACCGCAGCTGATTCGACCTGCCATACTTATTTTATGGGCAGACTATTTGGAGACGGTCCTTCCGTCCCGCGTCCAAATTCTGGCTTTTCCCAAACTACCGGCATCGAGCTGGAGCTGGCACAGTCCAGCGTGGCCGCCGATGCAGCAGACGGGAGTCCCGTCCGCTCAGGAATGGCTCGCCATCCAGTCCTCGCGGCGCTTTTGTTTGGCGCTGTGGCCCTGGGGCTATTTTTCTCGGGCATCGGCAAACCGAACACTACGTTCTATGACGAGGGCTACTACATTCCGGCTGCCAAGACGTTTCTGACTGGCGCTCCGTACACCAATCCGGAAGCTCCTCCGCTGGGAAAGGAGTTGATGGCCATCGGAATCAAAGTGGCGGGGGACAATCCATTTGGGTGGCGCGTGGCTGGCGCCGTTTGTGGAGCACTGACGCTGACGGCCATATTCCTTTGGACCTACCTTCTCACTCGCGATTTCGAAATGGCGTGTTTCGCCGCGACGCTGACATTACTTAACAATTTTCTATTCGTGATGTCGCGAGTGGCAATGATGGATGCGTTCCTGCTTTTCTTCCTGTCTTGGGGGTTAGTGGCGTACACGGCGGCGCTCGAACTGGATCTTGGCGCGATCTCTCGCCGAGTCCTCCTGTGTTGCGCCGGCGCACTGGTGGGATTGGCGGGCGCTTGCAAATGGAATGCGGTGGATACGCTGGCGGTACTGCTGGTCCTCAGCTTCGCGTTATTGGGGATGGTTAGCCGGCCGGTCACGAAAGCCAGCTTCTCCCTTGCTCGTCATTCGCGGCACCTGCGGCAAATCGGAATCCCAAGTGTCATCCTGGGTTTGATTGTGCTCCCAGTCGTTTCCTATGGCCTTACCTACTGGCCGCTGTGCCGCAGCCTACGCTTGCCATTCGGAATTCACCAGTTGGCGGCCATGAACCAGTTCATTTGGCGATTTCATGTGGCAGTGGTAGTCAACGAGGCCATCACCTCGGCCTGGTATACGTGGCCTTTCCACGCTTTTCCGCAGCGCGGTTTATCCTACCTGCTTGGCAATCCAGTGGTCATGTGGTCCGGCCTGGCAGCGATTTTGTTTTGTTTGCGGCGCTTCTGGAAATCGCTTGCCGTAACCGAAGGCCTTCTTGTTCTACTTTATGCCGCGAACTTACTGCAGTGGGCCGTTACCCCGGCCAAAGGCACATTTTATTACTACTATTATCCGGCAGCGATGATCCTGGGCGTGGCCATAGCAGTTTCCCTGCGCAGCCTGCCCAGCCGCATTCTTGGCGTCCGTGTGAGCTTGATTTTGCTGGTGGCCACGGCTGCTGTTTTTTTGTGGTGCTTCCCGCGAATGGCCCATTTGCAGCCGCCTTGGGACTGCGTCCTGGGATGTTGGTCTTGAACCGGCCAAACTGCCGGCCCGGCCGTTGCGATCTATCGTTTGAAAGTTTGCGCCGTTTCCCCACTCAATTCCGTTTACAATAATTGATTCGTCCGCTGGGGGAAAAAATTGTGCGTGCTGTGCTGATAGCTATTGTGTGGGTCTCAGCGGTAGGACTTGTGAGTCTTGCCGTGTCCGCCGACTCTATCTCTGAAAGGGCTCGCAAGCTGCATTTTTCGTCCATCGTCGTGGACACGCATGACGACACGACGCAGCGTTTCCTGGACGGAAAGTTTGACCTCGGCCCGCGCAACGCCGCCGGCAGCATTGACATCCCGCGTATGCGCGAGGGCAATCTCTCCGCAATTTTCTTTTCGATCTGGATTCCCAGCAAGATTACCGGCCCGGAAGCTGTGGATCGCGCACTCGTCCAGATTGATGCCGTGCGCCAGCAGGTCCGCAAGCATCCGAACGATCTTGTCCTTGCGACCACCGCCGCCGAAATCCGCGAAGCGCGCAAGCAGGGCAAAATCGCCGCGCTCCTGGGCGTCGAAGGCGGCCACATGATCAACAGCGATCTGGGCGTGCTCCGCAGTTATGCCGCGCTTGGCGTTCGTTACGTGACACTGACGCACAGCGGCAACGATGAGTGGGCCGATTCATCTACCGACAAAGCTGTCCACAACGGCCTGACCGAATTTGGCAAAGACGTCGTTCGTGAGATGAATCGCCTCGGGATGATGGTGGACATTTCGCACGTCAGCGATAAGACCTTTTACGATGCCCTGGGAGTGAGCAAGGCGCCGCTGCTCGCCTCACACTCCTCCTGTCGCGCCATTTGCGATGCGCCCCGCAACATGACCGACCAGATGATGAAGGACCTTGCCGCGAAGGACGGCGTGGTGCAGATCAACTATCACGTCGGCTTCCTCAGCCAGGAGTTCCGCAATGTCGAGAAAGCCAATCCGGAATTGAACAAAGCCATTGGACTGGAGGTCGCGAAACGCTGCGGCGAAAACGAAGGCTGCCAGCTTATTGAAGGCGACCGCCTCACCCGCGAGTACGTCGACCAGGGGAAGTTTCCGCGCGTGGACTACACCAAAATCATCGAGCACATTGATCACGCCGTGAAAGTTGCCGGGATTGACCACGTCGGCCTGGGCTCGGACTTCGATGGCGCGAATATGCCGTATGGCATGGAGGATGCCTCGAAGCTCCCGCGTATTACAGAAGCGTTGTTGCAAAAAGGCTACTCGGAAGGTGACGTAAAGAAGATTCTCGGGGAAAATACCCTTCGGGTCATGTTGGATGCGGAACGCGTGAGCCGTGACTTGAGTGCCACGTCACAAAAATAATCGAAGGTATTTACAGAAACATTTGCGGAGCTCGTCACATAAGGAGAGAGGGAATCGAAATGCGTAAACCTGCCGTACTGATTCTTGTTGGCTTATTCGGATGCATTTTTCCTGCAGGAGCGCAGACGCCTGCACAGGCTCCTTCGAAGCCGAAAACGTCCACGGCGCCGAAGTCCGGGACCACGCCAACCACAACCCATGCCTATGACCGTGCCTTGCTCCGGCCAGCGCTGCTGAAGGACAAGGCGCCGGATACATTTCAGGTGAAGTTCACCACCACACGAGGCGATTTCGTCGTCACGGTCACTCGCACCTGGGCGCCCCTCGCCGCCGACCGCTTCTACAACCTGGCGAAGCATCATTTTTTCGACGGTTCCAGCTTCTTCCGCGTAGTCCCCAGCTTCATTGTGCAATTCGGCCTCAGTTCATACCCGCCGGTCTCGGCCGCCTGGGAGGCCGCCAACATCAAGGATGAACCGGTTCTGCAGAGCAACAAGCGGGGCTACGTCACCTACGCCAAAACCACAAGGCCGAATACGCGCTCCACGCAAATGTTTATAAACCTCAAAGACAACTCCGGCAGCCTGGACCGGCAGGGTTTTGCCCCCTTCGGGGTAGTGGACGACCAAGGAATGAAAGTCGTGGAAATGATGTACGACCAGTACGGCGATAGCACTCCCGACGACTACCAAGACCAAATTGCCAAGAAGGGCAAAGCCTACCTCGACAAAAACTACCCCAAGCTGGACTACATCAAGACAGCCACGATCATCTCCCCGGCGCCGGGGGATGCCAGTAAGCCTGCGGCGGCGCCAAAGACGGTCGCGCCACCCGCCAAACCCTAAGAAGTGCGGTCTGGCATTGATTACTTTTTTGAGTTTGGTGCATCTAAAGTTTGTGAAGGTTATCCTTTGACTTTTGGGGAGCCACGAACGTATCATCTAATTTCATGAGGAACTGCTGCCAGATGATGTGTTGTCCCTGCACGTGCAACGCTGCGTGTCGCATGACACCCATCTCTGGCCAGAGGAGTTTCCGGACTTAAGCGGTAGCTGAATTTTAGAGTTCCGAAGCCCACAAGCCAGAAAGCCTGGTTTAGTGGGCTTTTTTGTTTTTCAGACGCAACCGTTGCCGAATGCAGAATCTGGAGCCGAGGTCATGCTACTAGTAACGCCAGTCGAAGTCGAAGAAAGACACAGCCGCGAAGCCATTGAGGCGGAGATCGTCCGATTTGAAGAAAAGGTGCAGGAGCTGCGCTCCGGCGCAATCACGGACCAACAGTTTCGCCCTTTCCGACTAAAGCATGGAACCTACGGCCAACGGCAGCCCGGGTTTCAGATGCTGCGCGTCAAGATTGCCGCCGGTGTCTTGACCGCGCCGCAACTTCGCGTGCTGGCTCACATCGGGGACGAGTACTCCACCGGACGCGGCCATCTGACGACGCGCGAGAACATTCAATTCCACTTCGTAAAGCTTGAAAACGTGCCTGCCGCGATGCGCTTGCTCGCCGACTCCGGCCTCACCACGCGAGAAGCTTGCGGGAATACCGTGCGCAACGTCACGGCCTGCCCGATCTCCGGCGTTTGCGCGACGGAGGCGTTTGACGTAACGCCGTACGCCCTGGGCGTTTCGCGATATTTGCTGCGCCACCCGGATTTTCACGATTTGCCGCGCAAATTCAAAATCGCTTTCTCGGGCTGCGAAAATGACGGAGACTGCGCGGTTGCAGGAATCCATGACGTCGGCTTGATCGCTCAAGTTCGCGGCGAAAATGGTACGGCGCGACGCGGCTTTAAGGTCCTGGTGGGCGGCGGTTTGGGCAGCTTGCCCACGGAGGCCGCCGTGCTCTCGGAGTTCTTACCGGAAAAGGAGCTGCTTCCTACCATCGAAGCCATTCTGCGAGTCTTCACGGAAACGGGGAACCGCAAGAACAAGTTTAAGGCGCGGCTGAAATTCGTCCTGCGCGACAAAGGGATCGAGGAACTCAAGCGCTTGGTTGCCGAAAAGCGCAAGGTTTCGCAAGCCCCGGCGGAAACGTTTGTCGTCCCGACCCCTGTCCAACCTGCGTTGGTCACCATTGCTACGATCCCCTTGTCTGCTTCCACTAGCGAATCGAAGGATGACCCGGAGTACGATCGCTGGGCGGAAACGAATTTGACACCGCAGCGTCAAGCTGGATACGGCGCGATCTGGATCAAGCTTTCGGCTGGAACGGTTTACAGCAACCAGTTGCGAAACCTTGCGGAGTTGCTTGAGGGAAATGAATTGAAGGGTGTGCGGCTGGCAGTCAATCAGAATCTGGTGATTCCTTGGGTTCCGTTTGACCGCGTGCGCGCCATTTATGACGGGCTTCGCGCGCTGGACATGGCCACCCCCGGCGCACGCACCATTTCTGACGCCACCGGCTGCCCCGGGGCCACCACCTGTAATCTGGGAATCACGCGTTCGCTCACGCTCGCGGAGGTTTTGTCGCGGGAGCTGGCCGGCGAGAGGGATCCCGAAATCCGGAAAATTCGCATCAAGATCAGCGGCTGCCCCAATTCCTGCGGGCACCATCACATTGCAGATATCGGCTTTTATGGGAACGCTAGAAAAATCGGCGAGCAGCAGGCTCCGTACTATCAGCTTTTGTTGGGTGGCAAGGTGGATGCAAGCGGCGTTCGATTTGGGCGGCAGGTCATGCCTGTTCCGGCGAAGCCCATTCCGGCGATCATTCGCGAACTCCTGGCGTTTTATAAGTTCGACCGTCAACGGGCGGAATCCTTTTCCGAATGGGTTGCGCGCACTCCGGACGAGGCCATCATTGCGCGGGTGGGCCCGCTTGCCGACGTGACCAATGCGTCCGAGGATCTCTTTGTGGACTGGGGCGATACCGAAACGTATTCGCTCAAACTTGGCCGCGGCGAGTGCGCCGCGTAGGAGACTGGCGAAATGGTTCTTTTCTCTAAGCGCAGAGCAAGTCCGGACTCGCGGGAGAACATTCGTCTCGCGAGCATGGGAGTTGCCTGATGGGCAAAGTCTATCTCGTCGGCGCGGGCCCCGGTGATCCGGAATGGCTGACGGTGAAGGCGGCACGTTTGCTCGCGAGCGCTGACATCGTGCTACACGATTCGCTGGTGAGCCGCGAAGTTCTTGCACTGATTTCTCCCGCAGCGGAGATCATCGACGTAGGTAAGCGAGCAGGCAAAAAGCTTCTCACGCAAGAGGAAATCAACTCGTTGCTGGTCTCCTACGCGGAAACGCGGGAGAAGGTTGTGCGCTTGAAGGGCGGCGATCCTTCCATCTTCGGCCGTGCAGGAGAAGAGATCGAAGCTTTGCGCAAGGCAGGTGTTGCGTACGAAATAGTGCCTGGAATTACCGCAGCGCTGGGAGCGGCGGCAGCCGCGGGCATTTCGCTTACGGACCGGCGGGTCGCTTCGCAGATTTTGTTCAGTACGTTTTCACGGGGAAGCGGCAGCAATGCGATGGATTGGGGCTGCGTCGGCAGCTCCACCACCCTTGTTCTCTACATGCCCGGCGCCGATTACGCCGAAGTCGCCGAACGGTTGCGCGCCGGCGGCCTGCCTGCCGATCTGCCGTGCGTGATCGTCTCCGGAGCTTCTGGGCCTCAGCAGGAAATTCGCTGGTCCAATGTTGGCCTACTGGCGAGCGAAGAAAAACTTGCCGCACCGGCGCTCTTGATCGTGGGGCGCGTAGCCTCGCAGGATGTGAGGGAGATTGGTCGTTCCTATTGGGGCGAGGACAAACCGAATCGCGATTTGCCGTATGTGCGTTTGGTCTGAGAACAAAGGAGCTTACAGATGGGTGCAGAAGGAAAAGCTGAGAATAACCAAAGCCCTTGGAAACTGTCTTTGGACAGTTGGGCCGTCGTGGTCGCGCTTCTCGCGGCTCTTCTGATTCGCGCTGGCGTCTTCAAGCACATTCCCTGGTGAGAAATCTTGAAAAAGTGGAGAGGATGAATCATGGCTGATGTCGTTACAGTTCCCCAGGTCCGGCCGGTGCAGCCGGCATTGCGATTCCTGCGCGTGATCCCCGGCGTTCTTTTGCTAGGCGCCATCGGATACGCGGGCAAACTCCTTGAGCAGAATGTGGGCGCGTATGCCAAAGCGCATCATTGGACGTTTCCGAATATCGAGTACGTTTTGTGGGCGATCGTTCTTGGCCTCGCCATCTCCAACACCGTTGGCGTTCCGGAGATCTTTCGCTCCGGCGTAGCCACGTACGAATTCTGGCTGAAGGCCGGCATCGTGCTGCTCGGGGCGCGGTTTCTGCTCGGCGACATTCTGAAACTGGGCGGCGTCAGCCTCGTGCTCGTCGCCATTGAAATCGTCGGCTCGCTCGCGTTCATGACCTTTCTCGGCCGGCTGTTCAAGCTCAAGCCTAAACTGACGACGCTATTGGCGGTCGGCTCGGCTGTTTGCGGCGTGAGCGCCATAATCGCCACAAAGGGGGCAATCGAGGCCGACGATGAAGACTCTTCGTTTTCCATCGCCGCGATTCTTGCGCTCGGCGCTCTGGCACTATTCACGTTTCCGGTGATCGGGCACTTTCTTCACCTGAGTGACCGCGCTTACGGCCTCTGGGCCGGCCTCGGCGTGGACAACACCGCAGAAGCGACTGCCGCGGGCGCGTTGTACTCCGACGCAGCGGGCAAGCTCGCCGTCCTCGTCAAGTCCACGCGCAATGCGATGATTGGTTTCGTTGTTCTCGCGTACGCCATTTACTGGGCCAGCAAGGGCCAAGCGCAGGCGGTAGGGAACAAGGCCGCCTTCCTATGGCAGAAATTTCCCAAATTCGTCCTGGGCTTCCTGCTGATCTCCGTGCTCGCGACCTATCACTTCTTCAATAAGGATCAGGTCGGCGCGCTCGCCAATCTTTCCCGCTGGGCCTTCCTGCTAACGTTTGCGGGCGTCGGCCTGCGCACCAACTTCCGCGACATGCGTAAGCAGGGACTGCGCCCCTTCGCAGTGGGAGCAATCGGCGAAGTCGCCATCGCCGTTTTCACGTTAGCCTTGGTTATAGGTGCGGAGAAAATCTTCGGCTTCTAGTACGTTTTCAGGAATTTCCCGCTCATCGCGATTCGCATGCGATCGCCTCTCGGATCAGGCGCGCTGAAAGGCGAGTAGGCGCGACTGCGACTCGAAAATCTCCTACAGGCCCAGGACGGTAACCAATTCCTTGACCGAACTAGCCGATTTTTGCAGCGCGGCATTTTCTTCGGCGGTCAGCTTGATTTGGATGATTTCTTCCGCGCCTTTTGCGCCCAGTTTCACGGGTACGCCGACGAACAATCCCTTAATCCCGTACTCTCCATCGAGATAGACGGCGCATGGCAGTATTTTCTTTTTGTCCTTGAGGATTGCTTCCACCATTTCGACCGCGGCCGCTGACGGTGCATAGTACGCCGAGCCGGTTTTGAGCAGGTTCACGATCTCCGCGCCGCCCTTTCGCGTGCGCTCCACAATCGCGTCAATGCGCTCCTTGGGCAGGAGGTCGGGGAGGGGAATTCCCGCCACCGTCGAATACCGCGGCAGCGGCACCATATCGTCGCCGTGTCCGCCAAGCACGAAGGAGTGCACGTTCTCCACGCTGACCTTGCATTCCATCGCCACAAACGTGCTCATGCGCGCGGAGTCCAATACGCCGGCCATGCCGAGCACGCGGTTCTTCGGGAACCTACTGATCTTGAGCGCCGCTTGCGCCATGGCGTCCAGCGGATTCGTCACCACCACCAGGATGCAGTTTGGCGAATGCTTCGCGATCTGCTCGACCACGGCTTTCACCACGTCGTAGTTGGCCTTTAGCAAGTCATCGCGGCTCATTCCCGGCTTGCGCGGAAACCCCGCCGTGATCACCACCACGTCGCTTCCCGCGGTCGCGGAATAATCGCCGCTCGCCGTAGAAATGCCAGTCGCGCGCGAATCCGTCCGCGTGATCGGCCCGGATTCCATCATGTCCAGCGCCTTGCCCGCGGGCGGTCCATCCAAAATGTCAGTCAGCACCACGTCCGCCAGCTCCATATCCACAATCCGCTGCGCCGTGGTCGACCCCACAAAACCGCCTCCCACCACCGTCACTTTTTTTCTGCTCATCCCGCTCCTCGTGTCCGACAAGATTCTTCTCAGCGATTTCTCTGCGCTCTCAGCGTCTCTGCGTTAACTTTTTTCTCTCTTTGTCCTCGCTAACGCGCGGCAGCAACACCTTTCATGTTCTCAATGATCGCGGACGCAAATGCGGATGTTCCAACCTTCGTCGCGCCCGGCATCAACCGCTCGAGGTCGTAGGTCACGCGCTTCTGCTGAATGGTCCGTGCGATCCCGTCCTCGATCAGCGTCGCGACCTGTTTCCATCCAAGAAACTCAAACATCATCGCACCCGAAAGCATCACCGAACTCGGATTGATGACATCCTTGTCCGCATATTTCGGCGCCGTGCCGTGCGTCGCTTCAAAGACGCCAAATCCATCGCCGATGTTCGACCCTGGCGCCATCCCGAGGCCGCCCACCTGCGCCGCGCACGCATCGGAAAGATAGTCGCCGTTCAAGTTCGAGGTAGCCAGCACGCTGTATTCATCCGCGCGCATCAGCACTTGCTGAAACACGGAGTCCGCGATGCGGTCATTGATCATCAGTTTCTGTTTCCACTGCCCCTTGCCGTGCGTTGCATAAATCGTGTCGAGCGTGCGCTTCACTTCGTCGTACACCGTCTTCTTGAACGCATCCGTGGCCTGTTCCATCCCCGGCTCAATCATCGCGACGTTTTGCTCCACGGTCAGCGCGGGGTTCTTGTCCAGGTTGTCCACGATCCAGCTTTCGCGCTCGGTGATGGTCTGCGCGCGGAATTCTTCGCGCGCCAGGTCGTAGCCCCAGTCGCGAAACGCCCCCTCCGTAAACTTCTGAATATTCCCCTTGTGTACCAGCGTGACGCTCTTGCGCTTGTTCGCCAGCGCATACTTGATCGCGCGCCGCACCAGCCGCTTCGTCCCCGTCGGCGAAATCGGCTTGATTCCTACGCCCGAGTCCCAGCGTATTTGCTTCTTCCCGTCCTTCAGCATGTCGTTGTTCAGAAATTCCAGCAGTTTCTTTACTTCGGGAGTGCCGGACTTCCATTCGATCCCTATGTACACGTCCTCCGTATTCTCCCGGAAGATAAACACGTCCATCTTTTCCGGTTCGCGCACAGGGGAGGGAACTCCTTTAAAGTAACGCACGGGCCTCTCGCACGAATAAAGATCCAGAAGTTGCCGCAGCGCCACGTTCAACGAACGAATGCCGCCGCCCACAGGAGTAGTGAGGGGCCCTTTGATGGCCACGCGAAAATCGCGGATGGCATCTACCGTGTCATTTGGCAGCCATTCTTTGAATGTGTTGAAGGCCTTCTCGCCCGCGAAAACTTCGAACCACGCGACTCTTTTCTTCCCGCCGTACGCCTGCTCCACTGCCGCATCAAACACCCGCCGCGACGCCTTCCAAATATCCCGCCCGGTTCCATCACCTTCGATGAAGGGAATGATCGGCGTGTCCGGAACCTGCAATTCGCTGCCGTTGTAGCCGATCGGCTTGCCGTCTGCCGGAATGGCGTTTCCGTTATACGAACTCTTCATGGAGACAACTCCTTGGATAATCTTGGACTGCTCTGCGGCCAGAAAAGGAATGGGCTGCGCCGCACCCTGAGAATTGCCACAAAGTCCGGCAGGCTCGGGTGAATTGCACAAGATATCACATCCGCGCAGGCTGGGAGTATAATCACGCACGATTCTCGCTTTACAAACTAGGGGAGAAAACCATGATGATGGACTGGAATCAATACCATAAGGAAGTTGGCACCCGAATCGGCGACTTGATGAAGCTCTCGCCGGATACCGTTCGCGGCTATCAAACGCTTAGCGCTGCCAATTCCAAAAACAGCCTGCTGGGCGAAAAGACGCGTCAATTGATCTCTTTGGCTGTGGCCGTCACGACCCATTGCGACGGCTGCATCATCGTTCACACCGACGCGGCGCTCAAAGCCGGCGCGACCAAGGAAGAAATCTCCGAAGAGCTTGGCGTGGCCGTCGCCATGAACGCTGGCGCCGCGCTCGTCTATTCCTCCCGCGTTCTCGACGCCGCTGAAGCGAAATCCGCCGCAGCCCACGGCGACTAGCGCGGAATCCCACAGTCGAGAATCTAACGACCGTGCAGGCTAAAGACGACACTTACCGTCACTTCAGCCTCAAAGGGGCTGCCCCCGATCGTGCCGGGCTGATAGCGCCACTGCTGGACAGCTTCGATAGCTGCCGGCACGAGCTGCGGATCGCCATTGACTACAAAGAGGAAAGCAAGTTGCGCGCACTAGTCGTAATACTCCTGCCCAAGGTGCGTGATGAGATCCTCGCCCATCATCCAGCGCAAGGTGTTCTTGAGCTTCATCGACTGAATAAATAGGTCGTGCTCCGGATACAGACCCGGAGCCGTCATCGGTGACTTGAAGTAAAAGCTGAGCCACTCCTGAATCCCGCGCATACCCGCGCGCTGCGCCAGGTCCATGAACAGAACGAGGTCCAGCACGATCGGTGCGGCCAGGATCGAATCGCGGCAGAGGAAGTCCACCTTGATCTGCATCGGATAGCCGAGCCATCCAAAAATATCAATGTTGTCCCAGCCCTCTTTGTTGTCGCCACGCGGCGGATAGTAGTTGATGCGCACCTTGTGATGCATCTTGCCGTAAAGCTGCGGGTACAACTGCGGCTGCAGGATGTATTCCAATACGCTGAGCTTGGACTCTTCCTTCGTTTTGAAGGAGCCCGGATCTTCGAGAACTTCACCGTCGCGATTGCCCAGAATATTTGTCGAAAACCACCCATCCAGGCCCAGCATGCGCGCTTTGAAGCCCGGCGCGAGAATGGTTTTCATCAGTGTCTGACCGGTCTTGAAATCCTTGCCGCAGATCGGCACGCCATGATCGTGCGCGAGTTTTTGAATGGCGGGAATATCCACGGTCAGATTGGGCGCGCCGTTGGCAAAAGGCACGCCGCTAGTCACCGAGGCCCAAGCGTAAAGCATCGAAGGCGCGATCGCCGGATGATTCGACTTCATTGCTTCAACAAGCTTCTCCGGCGTGGAGTGCACGTCCTCCGGCTTAACGAATGATTCCGTCGAGCCGCACCAGCACGTCACCAGCCGCGAAGCGCGCGAAGTCTTGCGGAAATTGGCGATGTCTTCCTTGATCTGCAGCGCCAGCTCGTACTTGTTCTTGCCCTTCTTGATGTTCGGACCATCGATCAACTTCACGAAATCGTGATCAAACGCCGCCTTCATCGGTTTGATGGTCGAAAGGAACGGCTTCACTTTTTCCAGGTCTTGCGGATTCAAGACCCCGGCATTGGCCGCCGACTGATAGGCGTTGTCCTTGAAAATATCCCACCCGGCGAAGGCAATGTCCTTGAGCTCCGCGAGCGGCACGAATTTCTTGATCAGCGGAGAGCGCGCGTCCGTGCGCTTGCCCAGCCGAATCGTCCCCATCTGCGTGAGCGAACCAACCGGCTGCGCTTTTCCCCGGCGCACCAGCTCGACTCCCGCCATGAAGGTGGTACTGACAGCGCCCAAGCCCGGAAGCAAAACTCCCAGTTTCCCCTTGGCAGGCGCAATTTTGGAAGGCTTTTCCATGCCGCTCCTTTTACGAACGATCCCAATTCGATCGACAGAGAAGTTGAACAGTAAACAAGACTTGCCGCAGCAGAAGCGCGCTGCATCCCCAAGCAAAACAGTAATCATGAGGGAAGAACACGAGATTTGCAAATCGAGGCGGCAGAAACGCAGGGATCAACGGGACAACTTGCAGGCTCCTCCTCGTGGAAATTACGGTCCCGAGGTGTAGACGTTCAGGGCAACGGCCGTTCGATTGGTTCTTACTTTCGGCGTTCACCCGGTTTACAGTGGGACAAATCATGCGGCGGTCAACGCCGCGACGGAGACCCAAATGAAATTCAAGACTCAATTTTTCGTGGTTTCGATGGCGATTGCTATTTTCGCTTTCGCTGTGACGATTTTCAGCGGAGGGGCAGGCGCTCAGGAAGATGGCTGGCAAATCCTCCGTGCGGACTATGGATTTAGATCGCAGCGCACCGACGTCACCGATCTTCTTCGCGACCTGCTCTCCCGGGGCGGCGTGAATGGCAGAGTCGCCGTCAACAACCAAACCATGGGCGGTGATCCTTCCGTTGGAAAAGATAAATCGCTGCGCATCTTTGCCAGAAACAGGCAAGGCCAGGAGCGCGAATTCGACTACAACGAGGGCGGTTTCGTAGACGCGCGCATGTTCGTCTTCCGAAGAGATGACTGGGACGACCGCCCCGCCGCCCGCCCTGGCGACCGTCCCGGAAACTACGGAGACCATGACCGGGATGAGCGGAATAGCCTCACAATTCTCCGTGGGTTCTACGGCGTGCAGAGGAGAACCGTAAATGTGACGGACCTGCTGCGAAGCCGGGTGCGCGAAGGGGTGCTCAACTTTCGCGTGGATAACGACGCGCTCGGTGGAGATCCTGCCATCGGCGCCGACAAAGTATTAATTGTCGTCTACCGATTCCAAGGCCAGGAGACCGCCGCCGCCGTGCCCGAAGGCGGCGTGCTGACACTTCCCTAGGAACGAAAGTTCACAGGTTACGGACGCGGTTTTCTGGTGCGCCGCAGTTCGCGCACGAGATAGGCGACGACAGCCAAATTGATAACCAGCGCGAGGACCTTGCCGCCGCTGAAGCGCCTGACAAGCTCGTAAACTTCCAGCGGGAGAAACGAAGCCGTCGTGATAATCGTGAAGTATTCCGCCCAGCGTTTGCGGAACCACAAGCCCATTCCTTCGGTAAAGAAAATCGCTGAATAGATGAACGTACCGATGCTGAGTTCCTTCAGCCGCCGGTCATCCACCTTGGCTAACTTTTCCAACAGAAGGTTAATGTAGTGATTGTGAGGGTCCCCACGGAAAATATTGGTCCAGTGCTCGACGCCTGCGGCCACATCTTGGTGTAGGAGCCGGAGTGCGCCAATTCCCAGCGCGAGCAGCGCGAAAGCCTTCAAAAGTTTGAAGGCGGCAATGACCCGCAGACCGCGGCTATGGGATTCTTTCGCAGGCATTTTGCGCCGGTCCGGAATTGTACCTTACACGGACAGCGCTTCTGCACGCAAACAAGCGGGCCGGGGACTACTACTCAGCGCTTCTCAACTGCTCGGCTTTCGCCGAGCCAGCCAAGTCAGCGTTGCCATACCCGCTGATTTCACATGCCAATGAAATCTCAACGAACTCCGGTGCCTCCCATTGCATTGCGATCCTCCTCCTAGTTTACGATTTCGTGCCACGTGCCGCAGCTGTCCAGATCACGGCAAAGTAAACGCAACAACTGCGTCGCCCTGTTTGGTCCCAAGCTTGCCGTGGCCGCCCGCAGCGATGACCACATATTGCTTGCCGTGAAGTGCGTACGTCATCGGCGTGGCTTGTCCCCCGGCCGGAAGCTCATACTTCCATAACTCTTTCCCGGTTTCCACCTCGAACGCGCGAATAAAGTTGTCCATCGTCGCGGCGGTGAAGACCAGTCCTCCTGCCGTCACCATCGGACCGCCAAGCGTAATCGTCCCCGTATTCATGCCCGGAATGAAGCTTCCCAGCGGAATATCCCAAACTTTCTTTCCCGTGAAGAGATCCACGGCCGCAACCGTGCCCCACGGCGGCGCGTTGCAAGGGATTCCGCTCGGCGAGAGAAGCGGCGTGCGAAACATCGCGTAAGGCGCACCAGTCTGACGCGCAAATTCCCCATGCCGCCAGTCCGATTCGCTGGCGTTCTTGTGCGCTTCCGCAAGTTCATCGCGGGGAATGAGCTTCACGAGAATCGGCAACCGGTTCGTATCCGCGAAAAGCAGATGCCGCTGCGGATCATACGCCGCGCTGCCCCAGTTCACCCCGCCAACGATGCCTGGATACGCCAGCGTGCCCTGAAGGCTCGGTGGAGTGAAGATCTCGCCCGATCGGGCGGCCTTGATCTTGTCCGCGCACCACTGCCGCTCTTGCGCGTCTTTCCCCCAGGCGTTCTCGGGTGACAACGTCTCCGGAACGAGCGAAATCGTGGAGGTAGGCTGCGTCGGCCAGGACTCTTCGCCTGCGATATCACTCTTCGGCACGGGGCGCTCTTCGACCGGCAAGAGCGGCGCTCCCGTCAAACGGTTAAGCACGAAAACGCGGCCCATCTTCGTGGTGATGGCAATCGCCGGCGTCCCATCTTTCCACGCAAACAGCGCCGGCTGAGAAGCCACGTCATAGTCCCAGAGGTCGTGGTGCACGACTTGAAAGCCCCACACGAATTCCCCGGTAGACGCGCGCAAGGCCACTACGGAGTTGGCCCACTTGTTGTCACCTTTGCGGATGCCGCCAAAATAGTCCGGGCTGGCGCTCCCGGTTGGAATGAAAACCAGGTCGCGCCGGGCATCCACCGAAATGGTAGACCATGCGTTGCCGGCGCCTGTGCGCGGCGATGTGTTCATCGCCCACGGGATGGGATCCCACGACCAGCGCAATTTTCCGCTGCGCACATCGAACGCGCGCACAATGCCGCGCTCCAGAGTGACCGCTCGATTGTCCCCAATCGAGGAACCCGTGATAACCAGGTCCTTCACGATGGCCGGAGCGGAGGTAACTTGATAGTCGCCCGGATCGCGCAGTTTGACGCCCGTCGTGAGGTCCACTTCGCCCTCCGACCCGAAGCCCGCGCAGGGTTTACCAGTCGCGCCGTCGAGGGCAATCAACCGCGCGTCCAGCGTGCCAATAAAAATGCGCAAACGGCAGGCACTGCCGGCCTTGCCCGACGGATCCCTCCAGGCAGACACACCGCGCGAAGTCACTTCCGAAGACCCGTAGGGAAGTTCGAGCTTCGGATCAAATTCCCAGAGCTTCGCCCCGGTCTCCGGGTCCAGAGCAAAGACGTGATCGTAAGGCGTGCTCAGAAAAAGTTTCCCATCCACAAGAATAGGAGTCGCTTCGAACGCAGCTTTTTTGTCGAGCTCCGCGTCATGCGGCAGCGCGCCGGTATGAAACGTCCACGTCACTTTCAGTTGCGTGACGTTGCTACGATCAATCTGTGAGGCGGGGGAGTACCGTGTTCCGCCCGGGTCATTCGAATAGGTTGGCCAGCCCGTGTCGGGCTTGCTTTGCGCACGGGTCGTGCTGACCAGCGAGGTCAGGAACAAAAACAACAACAGCCAGCGGAAGTAGCAAAACAATTTAAAGTCTCTCATTCGCTAACTAGTAGCTCGAAACGGGGGGAGGCTGCAAGAAGATGGGGACGAACGGGCCCAACAAAGGGACGAACGGGCTATCGCCGATATTTTCACGCCTTTTCACCGCGTTTTCAGCAATTCTGGACGCTCTGCGACGTAACGCCGCGACCACCGCAGCTCCGTATTGTCCTGCAATATCACCTTGTATTCTCCGTGGAACCACGGTAGGAGTTCTCGAATAGCGTCGAGGCGAACCAGCGTCCCCCGATTGATGCGCACAAACAGGTTTGCATCCAAAGTGTCCTGAAACGCGTCGAGAGTGCTCCGCAGCGTGTGCGTTTTCTTGCCGCAGTGCAGCAGCAAATAATTTCGCTCCGCCTCTACCCAGGAGATTTCCTTGACGGGAACGAAAAACGATCGCGAGTCTTCCTGAATCAGGATGCGATCCGGACGAGATTTTTCCTTCCCCATCTGCTCCAGCATGTTTTCAAGCCTGGCGGTGATCCCGTTGGCCGATTGCTCATGCTGGATTCGGGCCCGGCGCAGGGCTTCGCGGAAACGTTCTTCCCCTACGGGCTTCAGCAAATAATCGAAAGCGTGCACTTCGAAGGCGCGCAGCGCGAATTTATCGTGCGCCGTGATGAAAATAATCTGCGACAGCGGCACCTTTGCGGCCTGCAGCGCCCTAATCACTCCAAACCCGTCCATCCCCGGCATCTGCACATCCAGAAAAACCAGGTCGGGGCGATGTTTCTTCACGGCGGCGACGGCCGCCTCACCGCTCTCCGCTTCGCCCACCACATGTACACCCGCTTCCTCGCACAGCAGCCGAAGCACTTTGCGGCGTGCCGGCGCTTCATCATCAACCACCAGGACGCGCAATGTCGCTTGCGGGCTCATTCCGATTCCGCCGAAGCTTGCGAACCCATACGAAGCGGAACCCGCAGCGTGACCTCGGCCCCGCCGCTGGACCGGTTGGCGATCGAGAACTGCTGCTCCTCGCCATAGAGTTGCGCCAGCCGGTCGCGAATATTCGAAAGCCCGACGCCTCGGCCGAATACTCCCGAAGGATCTGTCTCTTCCAGTCCCGCTCCCGTATCGGAAACTTGCAGAATCAGGCTGCCGTTTTCCCGGCGTGCGGAGACGGACAACTCCATCGCCGGCCCGCCGGTCTTCATCCCGTGCCGCAGCGAATTTTCCAGCAGAGGCTGCAGAATTAATTGCGGGACGAGCAAATTGTTCAATGACGAATCGACCGAATATGTCACGCGCAGTTTGTTTTCAAATCGCTTCTGCATCAGGTCCATGTACAGCCGCGTGATTTCCAGCTCTTCCGCCAGCGGAATTTCGTGCGTCCGCGACGCTCGAAGCGTCAGCCGCAGCAGCTCGCTGAGCTGCGTGATCATCGCATCGGCCGCGCGCACGTCCTCATACATCACCGCGGAAATTGTATTCAGCGTGTTGAAAAGGAAGTGCGGCTGCAGCTGCAGCCGGAGATTCTCCAGCTGTGCCTGTGCCAGCTTCGTTTGCAGCTCGGCCGCTGCCAGCTTCTCTGCCTGCGCCAGCCGGTAGCGTTCGAACGAGTAGTAAGCCAAAACGGTGATGGTATAGCTCACGAAATCGTTCGAAAACTCCATCGCGTAGCGGTAGGACATGATTCCGTAGTCGTACGCGCCAAGCCCAACCAGCGGAGCAAGAATTTGGCGACTGAGCGCCATGATCGTGGTGTGTAGGAACGAAAATACAATCGCGCCCGATATATGCCAGGCCACGCGCCGCACCCAGCTTTGGCATTGGAATAGATAGTACCGGGCGAACAGCAAGATAAAAGGCAGCAGGAGAAACACCGAATAGACGCCCGTACTTTCTTCCAGCAAACGTCTGCCGAACGTTCCTGCATGCTGACGGGAAAGATCGTCCAGATACCTGTATTCAAGCTCGCTGATGCAGATGACGGTGTAGATGAGGAAGAGCACGCTCCACAGGCGAGCGGCGGACAGGCGTGGCGGCTTCGCGCTGGACGATGTTCGGGGCATCGCGATTTACTCGGCTGAGAGTATGCGCCAATCGCGTAACTGCGGGAAGTCCAGAGAAGGGAATCAGTTTCGGAAAATTAGGGCTTTCGGGAGAGACAAGGACGGGTCAGGGCCGACGGCGTCCCGATGTGGCAATCGAGCTAATCATCGTCACCGCAACCAGGAACAGCAAGGCGCCGACCAGGGCATAAACAATCATGGCACTCTCCACCAGATTCGATGCTACAGGACTGCACCTGGAATACCAAATAAATGTCTCTTATTTTCTATAAGTTGCGTGGAACGGTATGTGCAGATTCGTCGCCAAAAGTGGACAACTGTGGGCTGGAGTTAACGTATGTCAAGTACTAAAACTAGGTGGGCAGTACAGGGTGGTCCCCGCCGTGCGGACGTCGTCCGATCAGCTCTTGCTCAGCCGGATGGACCCGTCGCCTGTATGAATCGTCAACTGCTGGCCTCCGCCGTTCATCTTTCCGCGGATCTCTGACTTGCTGAAAGTCCCCTCCACGGTGACCGGGACGCCCAGGCTGATATGCCCGTCGCCAGTGGTGGCGTCAATGTTTGCTTGGAAATCGGCGGGCAGCACGATGTCCACGCTCCCGTCCCCTGTGCGGATCGTCCAACTGGAAGCCATCTTGGAGCCGGGTAGAACGCGGGCGTCTACGCTGCCATCGCCCGTTTTAATCCCCAAAGCGTCAAACCTGCCAACCAGCCGAATATGCCCGTCCCCTGTGTCCGCATCCACTTTCCCGTCGAGGTCCCGAGCTTCGATACTCCCGTCGCCCGTCCGGAGCCGGATATCGCCCTTTAGGCTGTCCACAGTAATGCTGCCGTCGCTGGTGTGGAGATCAATCGTGCCATTGAGCGAATTGGCCTTCACCGACCCGTCCCCCGTGTGAACATTCACCGTTCCATGAATGGAATCAGCCTGAACAGCCCCATCGCCAGTCTCCACGGAGAGGTCGCCATCCTTCGGCATACGCACCTCAATATGCAGATTCCGCGAATTATGCCCCCAGGAAAAGCCCCAACGGCCCATCAGGCGGGCCGTGAGTTCCACCTTATCCCCCTCCTGGTGCGAATCGATCTTTAGATCTTTGCCCAACACGTACCCTTGATATTCCACGCGGAACTCAACCTGTTTAGTGTCGCCAGCGGTCACATGCACGCTGCCGTCATTGGTGTCCACACGCACGTTGGCCCGCCCGCTAACCGCATAAGATTTAACGACATCCTCCGCCCGGCTGCCCGGCGCACAGAGCGCCGTCAGTAGCAGAGCAGCACCTGCTAGTCCGAGTCGAACTCCAGTCTTCGGGCGCACAATTGATTTCATAGCTCAAAAGCCTCCGTGGGGATTGGGCCAGAACCTTGTACTTCTATCAGCATATACGACACTCTGTAACAGAATGTTCCCTCAAGGGGCAGCCTCGTCTGGCCTGTCAGTGGCCTTTGGCGACCTTCTTCATATGAGCCGAGCCCGGTTTAGACCGGAGGGCCTCCAGAAACTGCTCGGCGGGAAGGGTATTGATCACATCATGCTTTTCCAGCCAGCCGCGGCGCGCCATCGTCACGCCATAACGGATAAACGAGAGGTTGCCGGTGCTGTGCGAGTCGGTCGAGATAACTACCCTGACGCCGCGTTCCTTACACATGCGCAGGTACACATCTTTCAGGTCCAGCCGATCCGGATACGAGTTGCACTCCATGGCCACGCCGTACTTTGCACAGGCGTCTAGAGTTTTCTCCATGTCGTAGTCAATGGAGTCGCGGCGGAGCAGCAACCGGCCCGTAGGATGCGCAATGATCTGTGTGTATGGATTCTCGATAGCCGCGAGCATTCGTTTGGTCATGGCCGCGCGTTCGAGGTTGAAATAAGAGTGAACGGAGCAGACCACCACGTCGAGTTGGGCCAGAAGTTCATCAGAATAATCGAGCGAGCCGTCCTTAAGAATATCCACTTCAGCCCCGGCCAGAACTCGAATCCCAAGCCCCTTGTCGTTAGCCGCATGAATTTTCTTAATGTGCGCGGCCATGCGCTTCTCGTCCAGGCCATTGGCCACCGTCACGGCTTTCGAATGGTCGGTTATCGCGATGTACTGGTGCCCCAGCTGCCGCGCGGCCTCGGCCATCTCCTCAATCGAGTTCTTCCCGTCGCTCGCCGTCGAGTGCATTTGCAGATCGCCCTTCATGTCCTTGAGGGTGATCAGGTGCGGCAGTTTATGATTTTCCGCGGCGGAAATCTCGCCGGTGTTTTCCCGCAACTCCGGCGGGATGTAGTCCAGCTTGAGTTTCGAATAGATCTCCTCTTCGGTACGGCCCGCCAAGCGTTTCTCGGCCTTCAGCGTCGCGAGCGCGTATTCGTTGAGCGTGTAGCCCATGTCGTTGGCGCGTCCACGAAGCGCCACGTTGTGCTCCTTCGAACCGGTGAAGTACAGCAGCGCAGCCCCGAAGTTCTCCTTCTCGAGCAGCCGGACGTCTACCTGCAACCCGTTTCCCAGCGTGAAGCTGACCTTGTTTTCTCCGTGCGCAAGCGTCTGGTCAATCCCCTGAAACTCCAGAATGTGCTTGGCCAGGGCGTCCACGTGTTTCTTTGAGGTGTAGCTTTCCGCCAAAGTGACCAGCAAATCCAAATCGCCCACGGTTTCCTTGCCACGACGCAGCGATCCCGCAGGCGTCACCGAATCCACGGCTTTGCCGGCCTTTTCGATGTGCGCCGCAATCGCCACCGCCGCGGCTTCCGCGGTATTGATGAGGAACCGTCCCGAAGACTTCTTGAAAACCTCGACGGCCTTCAGAATGTTCAGTTCGCTCTTCTCGCCAAACCCCGGAAGATCCCGCAACTTGCCCTCTTTGGCAATTCTCTCCACGTCGGCGACCGTGCCGGCTTTGAAGTTGGACCACAGAAACGCGACTTTCTTCGGACCCAGCGACTGTAGTTGCAAGAGGTCGAGAATCGTCGCCGGGTATTTCTTCAGCAACTTCTTGCGCAGCGCATAATCCCCGGTTTTGACGATCTCTTCGAGGTGCTCGACCATGCGGTCTCCGATGCCCGGAAGTTCCTTCAGCTTCTCCGGTTCCTGCACAAGCTGTTCGATGGACTCCGGCAGGCTGTCAATCAGCTCGGCAGCCTTTTCATAGCTGCGGTAGCGGCCAATGATGGCGCCATCAATCTCCAGCAGTTGGGCGGTCTCGCGAAGGATGCGGGCGATCTGTTTGTTGTCCATGGCGGGACGATTATAAAGCTATTAAAGAGACGCAGGGCGAAGTTCTTCCAGATGCTCACGCTCACACGGATTCGTTGCCGTGTAATACCTGAATCGGCCTTCCCGAACACTCCCGCTGCGAAGGCTGACTTGGCCGCCCGGGTAGCGTCAAAGAGCGACATCTCCGCCTCAGGCGATTGTCGCTTCACGTCGCTTGCTTGAACTTCCGTGTTTCCGCACGATGGGGCCGGGTCTCGCAATCAACAGGCAGAAAGGAATACACAATGAACGCATGGAGAAAGCTGATAACCAGGTACTACAAGTTGTCAATTCCGATGGTCTTGCTCGTGTTGGCATGTCCAGCTGGGCTTAGTGCGCAGTTTCTGATCGTTGACTGCACGGGAGCAAATCCAACTGCCTACCCGACCATCAACGCGGCTCTGCCGAACGCGCCAGCTGGCGCCTTCATCCTGGTAACGGGGCCCTGCACGGAAAATATCTCTCTGACCGGCCTGGACGGGCTGAATTTGGGTGCATTTTATGGGCAGACGGCGACCATCAACGGCTCGATTTCCATCAACTACGCGCAAAATCTGTTCCTGTACGGACTCAATGTGACCAACTCGGCGGGAGACGGCATTTCGGTTTCCAACAGCAGAGGCATCTCCCTAAACGTTTGCTCGAGCAGCGGAAATGCCGGAGTTGGCTTGAACGTTGGCGGAATGTCTGATGTGGCCATCGGCGCAAGCGGAGCTTTTGACCACAACATGAAGGGCGGGATGATTATCGGCGGCAATTCGCTCGTCTCGGTAGTCGCCTGGGCCGGACCTGTTGACATCAGCAATAACAGCGGGGCCGGAGTATGGGCCTCGCAAGGCAACTTTTCGACCCTCGGATCTACGACCATCACAAATAATGTGTTCGGAGCAGGCTCGAACTCGGGGTTCGGTATCGATTTGCGAGGCGGGGCGCATGCCCAAATTGGAGCGCTCTTTGGCCCGAATGTCATTTCGGGGAATCAATCTGGCGGAGCTTGGTTGCAAGAAACGGCCGAGATCTCCTTCTTCAGCATCGGCCAGCCAAACCTGATTCAAGGCAACGGGCCAGTAGGCGTTTTGGCAGGTTTTGGCAGCCAAGTCACCTTCTTTGACATCAGCGGGCCTTTGGGCGCGCAAATCACGGACCATACCGGCGCTGGCGTCGATCTGTACGCCAATAGCCAAGCTTATTTCCAAGGCGCCAACCAGGTCCTGAGAAACGGAACGGTTACGAATCCGCGCAGCGCTGGCATTCGTGTGGATGGGAACTCCGAGGCGTTTCTTCGCGACGGACAAGTCGCCCAGAACAATGGGCCTGGAATACTCGCCCTGGTCAACTCCAGTGCGGACTTTACAGGCGTAAATTTTGCCGGAAACGCGGGAGGCGAAATCATCGACTGCGACTCAAGCTCTTGGATGGTCAGCGACCTGGCGCAGCCGAACAGAGTTCCGCCAGCGGGAGTCGCGTGCAAAACTCCCCACGGTCTCGGAAATCGCGAGATCTCCAAGACCGCGCCGTCAGTGCCAGACTGGAGCGCTCAAAAAGCCCGGCACGATAGGTATGCCAAGCTCGCCACCAAGCAGTGAATTTGCGCCTGGAGGAATTTCCGTGAACCTTAGCGTGCAAGCCTTCTTGGTTTTCAACCGAATCATCGGGCGCGAGGCGTTCGAGGTTTCGGTTCTTCTTCAAGCCGGCGGGCGATTTATAGGAAAGACTTCTCTGGGGACTGTCGCGGAGGGTCAGGAAGTGTGGGTTTCCTTGGGTTGGGACCAGACGAACAGCCGTTTCGTGGCCAGCTCGCAGGTAGCGGGGAGCTTGCCAGTCTTGTCGTTCATCCCCTTTGTAGCGCTTGGCGTGACGAACGTCGCCGTTCCTCCGGAATTCTCGATCGCGAAGCGCTTGGTGCTGCACTCAGATGTGACCGGCAACACGGAAGCACATGAACACAAGAACTGAAAGCCAGTTCGTCGGCACGTACACCCATTGCCGTTTTCGAGGCCAAACAGGAAATCTCAGGTAACGGTGCGTGCAAAAGGAGAGAGGCTTAGCTATGGGCAATGCTGCGTTGCTCTGTTTTCTGATTCTGATTCCGTGCTCGCTGCCCGCCCAGGACAAAAACAGCGATTGGAAGGCGCTATACGATCTTCGTTCTGGTGAAACGATCGTGCTGATCGAGACTGGCATGAAGAAGCATGTCGGAATTTTCTCTACCGTCACGGAGGAAGCGGTTCAGATGCGCGAGGGATCAAACGACATCGGCATTCGCAGAGGAAGCGTCGTTCGCGTGACGCTGCTTGAGAAGAGCCATCGGCTCCGCAATGCTCTTATCTTTGGCACCGTCGGCGCGGGAGCAGGCGCGGGAATCGCCGCCGCCGCGTCGCGGTGTTCCAAATCGAATACTTCGTTCAATTTGTGCAGCATTGGGCGCGGCGCCGAGGTCGCTATCGGTGCCGCCGTTGGCTTGGTGGGAGGCGCCGGCATCGGCACCGCAATACCCAGTCATCCCACTATTTATCGCGCAGAACCAGGGAAACCCAATCTATCCCATTGACATACCGCCTTCTTGCTCGAACAGACTTCTAAAAAAGAAGGCCGGCAGGGGGGCGCTCCCTGCCGGCCGAATCCCTCTCCTACACCTTAGCCACTTGCCTTCGAAACGTTCGCTGCTTGCGGCCCCTTGGGCCCCTGGACGATCTCGAACTCTACGGGATCTCCTTCCTGCAGCGTACGGTAGCCATCGCCAGCGATGGCGGAATAATGGACAAAAACGTCTGGGCCATCATCGCGCCCGATGAAGCCATACCCTTTGGAATTGTTAAACCATTTCACGGTTCCTTGCACTTCGATTGCCTCCTGACAGGCATTAGATCGTTCTGTCACAGCGGCGGGGGACTCTCTCAGCGCCGTTATGAATACAAATTGCGCGGAGTGTACCAGAATCGAAGTTCGAGTCAATAGAACATTCCTCTTTTATAGCAAGGATTCCTTTTAAGTTATCCTTCTAGAAAAAAGAATCAATGAACTTCAGTGGGGAAATCGTTTTCCCGCGGCAAGAAATCGCAAGTAATACAGAATTCCAGCAATCGATTTTGCGTCGCGTAGCTTCCCGCTTCGAATCATCGCTTCCAGTTCCTTGGGTGTATACGCACGGGAAATTATTTTCTCGTCTTCTTCCGGTTCCGCCTCCCCCGCAGTCAGCCCCTCCGCGAGAAGAATGAACATCTGCTCTTCCAGAAAGCCAGGAGTAGGAAAGACATTCAGGAAAACCCGCAGCCGCTTAGCGCGAAACCCTGTTTCCTCAATCAGTTCGCGGGCTGCGGCCTCGCGCGGTTTTTCCCCCGCATCGATCCGTCCGGCGACCAGCTCCCACAGGTATTGCCTTGCGGCATGCCGGTATTGCCGGATCAGAACGATGCGCCCATCCGGCAAAACCGGGAGCACCACCACGGATCCTGGGTGAGTTATGACCTCGCGCGTGGCGCGTACACCACTGGGCTCTAGAACTTCGTCGCGGCGAATCCCGAAGACCGGCCCTTCGTAAATAGTCGTGCTGCTAAGAACTCTCGCCTTCTTCGCCGGCTGTGAATCTGAATATTTTTTCATTTTCGCCTTCCTCGTCGCGTTTTCCCGTCGCACATCATACCGGGAATACGAGAATTCGCCAGCGAGTGCGGAGCCTCAGGAGCCTCTTCCCGTTTGCTTGTGGGTGCGCCGTGCGCCTATACTCGGCTTCAGGCGCAAAACCTGTAAGCAAAGCTTCAGGGGCCGCTCTCAGCCAACAGAAATGCCCATCAACACCATCATTGTCGACGACGAAAAGCCCGCTCGCGATGAGCTTGTATTTCTTTTGAAGGGCTTTCCGGAGGTCAACGTCATCGGCCTCGGCAAAAACGGCGTCGAGGCCGTTTCGCTCATCAAAGAGCACTCGCCGGATTTGGTCTTCCTCGACGTGCAGATGCCCGGGCTAGACGGATTCGGCGTCCTGAAAAAACTCGTCGAGCGCAAAATGAAAATGCCGCATGTCGTATTTGCGACCGCTTTTGACCAGTACGCGGTGCAAGCCTTCGATGTAAATGCCGTGGACTACGTCTTGAAACCGTTCGACAAGGCGCGCATCGCCAAAGCTATTCAGCGCGCGCGCCGCGAAATCGAGGCCGAGACTAGTCCCACGGAGCGGCTGGAACAGCTGGTCAGCCAGCTGGGAGCCTCGAAAACTCCCGCTCCGCCGCCGGTGAAGCTCCTTCTGAAAGCGCAGCAGCGGCTCTTACTCATTGACGGCGAAGACCTGGTGTTCGCCTCCATCGACGATGGATCGATTTCCGTGTCCTCGCGCGAAGCCGAAGGCTCATCGAACTATCGCACGCTGGAAGAATTAAGCGACGCGCTGGATTCCGAATCCTTCTGGCGGCCGCACCGCTCCTACCTCGTGAATATTCACCACATCAAGGAAGTCGTGCCGTGGTTTAAGTCCAGCTACCTGCTCAAAATGAGCGACAAGAAACAGACCCAAATTCCGGTCAGCCGAGCACAAACCAAGCGCCTGCGCGAACTTTTCAAGCTGTAAGTGCGCGCGCCCAGTGAAGCCTAAGAATGGCGATGTCTAGCACCGACTCGACTCCATCCTATCCCTGGCATCCCTCACAAAAACAAAAGACATATGTGGGCAATTTGGTTAACGCCTCCGCGCCCTCGCCGCCCTCGTCTCCGGTAAGCTACGTCCTCCTATCGCTACTTCCGCGAACCCTCTGCCTCGCAAGGGCCGCCCCCCACTTCACCCCACGACTACGTGAGCCCTGTCTCCTTTCGCACAGATTGTTAGACTCCTTTTTTGGTTGAATGGACGTGGAATCTCAGGGCACAGGAAGTTTTATCGAATGAATGCAAGGCACTTTGGTGTCGTTCAGAATTGCCATGAGCCAAAAAAACCTTCGCGACGCAGCGGCAGTCCAACGGACCAACGCACAGGGAAAACAAGTAAGCAACAAAGTACTTTTGGCAACGCCCGACAATGAATACGAGTTGATGCGTCCTGACTTGGCGTATATCGACCTCCCGCATCATCTCAGCCTTCACGAGCCGACACAAAAGATCGAATTCGTCTATTTCCCGAACCGGGGAATGGTTTCTCAAGTGGTAGTGACCAAAGACGGCCGAACTGTCGAAGTGGGCGTAGTGGGTAACGAGGGCTACGTTGGGGCAGGATTGGCAGCGGGCTTGAGCAGAAGTTCAGTGCGTGAAGTCATCCAAATCGCGGGCGATGGCTTCCGAATGATGGCCAATGCTCTGGAACGCATTCTGCGGTCGGCCCCGCAACTACAGGTGATATTGAACAGGCACACCGGGCTGCAAGGAATGCAAGTCGCGCAGACCGCGGCGTGCAACCGGCTTCACGATATACAACAGCGCCTGTCGAGGTGGCTTCTGATGACGCAGGATAGGGTGCATTCCGGAGTGCTTCCGATCACGCATGATTTCATTGCAACCATGATGGGTACTGACCGATCCACGGTGAGCCTGGCAGCATCAATAATGCAGAAGAAAGGAATCATCGACTACATACGAGGCGCAGTGAAGATTGTGAACCGCAGGAAACTCGAAAAATCCGCTTGTGAGTGCTACGGCGTCATCCAACAGTTCGAGGATGATCTCGGATTGAGATAGCAGTTCCCGCCAGTGTCGGATACCCCACAGACAGCAGCCCTTGCCTTCGGTAGTCTTCAGACCTTTTGAATTCACTTCGGTTTTTGCAATGCGACACCGTCTTTCACAAGAGCATAGCCGCACCAACTCGCGCGAGGTGGCCATGGAGCCGATGCGTCGCAAACTGGTATGGGCCGAAAGACCGACTTTTCAAGGGTGGGGATGCTCGGAATGCGCATGGGTGTACAACCCTTTATGGCCGCTCGTTGGCAAATCCATTGACGAGATGAAGACGAATTTCGGACTGCAGCGCGACAAGGAGTTCGCTTCTCATGTCTGTGCCGAGCACCCGAGAGCCACGAAAAAACCGCTCTAACCAAATCACTCACGGACCAGATACTGTGTGATTTGCCTGCTCATGCAAAGCAACTGCCATTTAAGGAAGGATATGGAAGCGGCATATAAGAGTTTTCCGATGGGCGGAGCATACAGGAAGGGATGGCAGGGTTAGAGGATTTTGAAAGAATACCGAGTCTTGCCTTCTCAGTTTGGCCGGCTTATTGCAAAAAGGGCCTCAACGCCTCCCTTCGGCATTCTGAAGAAGGTAGATTCCGTTTATTTCGACCAGCTGGAAGCCGTTCGAGACTTTCAGATCGCCGAGGCGCGAGAGCGGAAAGTTATTTGCGGAGAACCTTGCCTAAAAGGGAGCTGTTAATCTGTATCCCGCCGTTTGCGTCCAGAGGCCCATGGTATTTGATAAAGCCAAGTTTTCTGAACTTATTCATAAACAGATTGACGCGTGCACGCGTAGTGCCGATCATCGTTGCCAGAGTCTCTTGCGATATTCCGGCAAATTTGTGTAGCTTGCGCTGCGTCCCCTTCACTGCCAGCAGAAGAAGCGCGCGGGCGAGTCGCCTCTCGCTGCACTCAGAAACCTGGTCGACGAAATCCTTCTCGAGCCGAATATTGCGCGAAAGCAGATAAGACAGAAAGCAGTAGGAGAGCGCACGGTCGGTGTGCAGCGCCAGGATCATCTCGTTTCTTTCAATGACTTTCAGAACCGTGGGTGCCATCGTGGTGGCAGTCCTCAAACGAATATTCTGACTCCCCAGGCACGCTTCACCAAGAAATTCGCCTGGCCCCAGAATGGCGACAATTGCCACCTTGTCAGCCTTGGAGGCCACAGAGAGTTTCACGCGGCCTCTTTGAATGTACATGAGCGTCTCGGCGATATCGCCTTGACGGAAAATAGTTTCTCCCGTTGCAAGCCTTTCATCTAGTGCGACCACTCCGGCTAAATCGAATGAAATTGCGGGAGGGGCCTCTATCTTGGACTTCACGGGATGATTGGACCTCCGATTCTGGTGGGATATTGTATGGCGTGCGGATTCGGCCATCGGCGGGATTGCCATTTCGTTCTTGACTCCGGCTAACATGGCATCCCAAGACTCATTTTTCGTGCTCTTCGTGAGTATCTCCTAACATTGCAGCGAAACCGAAAATATTCTGTTCAATTTGGTACACAGGGGAAACCTGATTCATGAGCGCTTCGCGACAACCGTCGCGTAAGCGCTCACGTTGCCTTACGGTCCAAACGGGGTTATGGGAAGTTTGGGCGGATCGCCTTCCACGTTGACGATTAAACCGGACCCTCTACCCTGCGCCCCTGCGCCCCAGCCGTTTCGGAAGATTGACGGGGGCTAGCCCAGTCTAGTTCTGTCAGAAGGCTCTTTTGTCCCTCTGGCGACCGCTTCCGCAGTAGACTCCTATTTTCG
>Ga0307477_10000209_pt1 | contig 81159 bp, 60 predicted proteins | sample atmos_gasesECM2C_FD_203316 | JGI IMG/M metagenome (GOLD analysis project Ga0307477, IMG submission 203316) | Hardwood forest soil microbial communities from Morgan-Monroe State Forest, Indiana, United States - atmos_gasesECM2C_515 | ecosystem: Environmental > Terrestrial > Soil > Temperate...
TCAAGGCAGACAATCCGAAGTATATCGTTTTTAAATGCCGGCTTTCAGCCGAGGAGGACCCCATAAAGGTCGGCGTGCCGTTCCGCGCACTCGGAGAACAGCTCCAAGAGCAAATGATACGGGCTGACTTGTACCGGGATCTGCCTCGCGGCCGCAAACGCCGGGGCTGGAAGAAGGAGTTTCTGGAATCGCTGACCGAGGCGGCTAAAGAGATCGGCGAAGTCTCAGAAGAGGAAATCTTGCAGACAGTTCGAGCTTACCGTAAGGAAAGACGAGCGCCGGAGATTACCGTTGCCGCGGAAAGTTAAGAAGCAAGAGTTTCGCGGCGTCGTTGACACCAACGTGGTCGTGGCGGGCATTTCGGGTTTCAGAAAGCCATATGTCCGGGGCAAAAACGCTAGCGCCGATGTGTTGTACAAATGGGCCGAGAAGGGCAATTTTGTCTGGCTTGTGACGGAAGACATTCTGGATGAGTACAAGGAGGTCTTGAAGCGGCTTAGAGTGCGATCAACTCTAATCGGCGCTGTGATCAATCTTATCCGCGAGCGAGCCGAGTTGTGAGCGTTCACGCCTCCTTTGAAATCTCTCCCGATCCCAAGGACGATCCGTTCTGTCTCTGCAGCGAAGAAGGGAATGCAGATTTCATTGTCACCCTAAATCCCAAGGACTTTCCGCAAGAACGGCTCAGGGCAAAGGTCATTTCACCCGATGCCATGGCGTAGCGAGCGTCGCTGCCGCTCCCTGATGCCTGATGAACACATCGGTGCGATTCAGAACTGGACGATTAAGACGACAAATTGAGAGACGTTGCGAAGCTCGGGCCGGCCCGAGTGCGTGATCACCAATTTGCAGTTCCGAAGATTGAGTAGACGAGAAATACACAAGGTCCCCTGAATTTCCCCCATACTTGTCAGATGGCGGGCGATTAACTTGCGTCCGTTCAATAGTTTCTGAATAGCACTCCTGCGTCCGCGTATTTCTGAAAATTTGTAAGGTGGCGAACTCTTTGGAATTAAACGACTTGTGAGTCGAGACCTCCTGCCTGCAGGAATTCCACAGGTCAGTTTTAGGTGAAGTTACCTTCCGATAAACTACAGAAAACACGCAGGATGTTTTGGTCGGGGCGCCGAGATTTGAACTCGGGACCTCCTGCGCCCAAGGCAGGCGCGCTACCAGGCTGCGCTACGCCCCGACATGAAGTGCTCCATTGATTCTACGGCACTTCCCAACTTTGCTCCAATCCAAACGACCTCAAAAACCCTCGACTGTGCACGAACTGTGCACGAATGAGGTCACTGCACGGCGGCTGTGCACAATGGTGCCGTCAGTAGGGTATCGGCGGGCACAGACGCCATTTCGTTGGCTCGACGGTTGAGCTTCTCCAGGGCTTCGCGCTTCATCTGCAATTTCATTTGCGAATACTTCTTGAAGACTTGCGCATCGCTCTGTTGAAGCATCTGATTTACCCACTCATCGGCTACACCGCCGGCACTCAGCCGGGTGGCGTAGGTGGAACGGAGGTCGTTTCTGGTGTAAGGGCAGAACCGGGAAAGCAGAAGCCGCGAATCTGCAAGACGCAGGAATTAGCCTGAAGCAGTGCCCAGAAAAATGAGTGGCAGAAAAAGGCCATGTATCGGACTCAGTAGGAATCCCGCGAGCACCAGGATCAAGTGAGCTAAGTCAAAGCAGAGAAAGGTCGGAAGTCGTGCTCTCTGAAGACACCACTCTGAGTGAACTTGGGAGCCAAATGTGCGCACGATATCGTTCCGAGGGGCAGTTTTCGGATCGCTTCTATGGTAAGCCGACTACAGGCCAAGTGGGTGCAAGTTGCGCAGTCAGTTTCCGAGCAAGCGACGATCCGGGAGTCATCGCGTGCTAGGTCCAATTGAAATGCTGCGTTCGGTTACTACGGATAGGTCGTCACTCACTGAGAGTCGGGTTTATCCGATCTCCAATCTGGAGCTGAAACGTTCCCACGTAGAGCCCCAGGTCCTATCGCTATGGACGCCCCATCCGTCGATTGCTTCTGCATCACGCTTTCGCGGCGCTCGTGTCGGTCCGCACGGCGTCAATGGTCGCTTGGATTTCTTCTGCATAAGGAATAGTGGGCAGATTCGTTAGAAGTTGGGTCAGACACGCGTCGTCAAGTGTGACGAGCACGGTCCACCGGCAGTCTAGCTTTAGCTACTTTGCGAAGAAAAGTATCGGGAAATCTTTTGGAAGCAGGCAAGTTCAAAATCAAAGTTCCCGGCCAGGCAAACTGAGGTAGGGCGATCGAAGGTCAAACTGATGGGTAGTATCAGGGAAGAACCTTTCCAACCAAATAGGCCCCCCAGTACTATTTGCCGCGACGACATCCCCCCCATAGAATCGGCCCCTAGCGCCGTTCTTGACCGAGGTAGCCGGAGCTCTGCTTTGGTTGTTGGACGCCCTATTGGTGTGGCGTTCTCTTTGATCTTTAGTTCTGGCATAAAAGGAGGCACTGTGCGAAAGGTTCTGGGAGTTTTTGGCGGCGTGCGCGTGGCGGAGTGTGACGCGACGCGTGGAATGGATCGCGCAGTTTGTCACGCACCGAAGGTCCAACAAGCGTATTTGTTGGCCTTTTTACTCCTACTCACTCCACACGCAGCGCAGGCGCAGGCGGGAGTAAATTCCGGCGCCTCGTGGTCAGCGTATAAGAGCCAATGCGGAATTCCGCAATCGACGCTATACAACGACTGGGTAAGCGCGGGTAGTCCGTTCCCTGCGGGTTCGCCTTGCGGCAAAAGCTCGGCGGGAAGCAGCTCGAGCACTCCTTCTGTGCCGGCCGGCCTTACTCCTCAGCAACAGCTTGCGATGCAAGGAGCGGCGCTGGGCGGATACATGATTGGCAAGGGTCTTCACGACATATTGTTCGGCAGCCCCACGGTAACCCCACCGGTCGATCCCGCGCAAGAACAAGCACAACTGGCCGCGCAACAACTCAACAATAGCGGCGTTTACCTGCTTAAACAAAAAAATTATGCCGGTGCAATTAATGAATTTCAGAAAGCCCTCGCCATTATTCCAAATGACTCAAACACCGTCCGCAATCTCGCGTTGGCAAAACAGAAACTTAAAGACGCTGCCGTGGCCGGGCAAACAAGCGGCGCGCTAGGCCAGTTATTGGGCAACGCTCCCGCCAATACGGGACTTTTTGGTTTCGCTCAACCGACAGGTTCAACAGCAGCAAACCCTAATGCCTCTGCCCTGAGCATGGTGAACCTGGATTCTGACGCAAACGTGGTGGACTTGCACGGCACGACGAAGACATCCGTTGATCCGGAATCACTTAAGGGCCAGCTCGACGCAGCTTTGAGGAATAACCCTCCAGTTTCCGCGCAACCTAATTCGCAGGTTGTTCCGCCGAAAGACAAGGACATGGAGCTGCTTTCCACATTGTCTGAACCCGGGACGTCTCAATCGAAGGTTGTCCTTCCACAAGATAAGGACATGGAGCTGCTTTCCACATTGTCTGAACCCGGAACGTCTCAATCGCAGGTTGTTCTGCCGAAAGACAAAGACATGGAGCTGCTTTCCACATTGTCTGAACCCGGGACGTCTCAATCGAAGGTTGTCCTGCCACAAGATAAGGACATGGAACTGCTTGGCGCCCGGCCTTCGTCGGGCAAAGAGAATTTCACGCCGGCTTCGAGGCAGAGCCCAGCAACGCCTGCGTCCAATTCTTCATTAAGAGACGCCCCGAACGACAATGCAACCCCGGCAAGCAGAGGAACTGGCAAGTGTGCCTTTGGCACGACGTGCAATCCAGCGAATCCTGATCTCAACTCTTCCGCCGCCGCGCCGCCGGTCGCAGTTCACAGCACAAACGATCAAGCGAGCAGTGCCGCGCGTTCCGGAGCCGCTGCAATCGGCAACGGCAGAAGCGATGGGGCAAAAGTCGAGTCAAACTGCATTTTCGACACATCTGCCTGCGCTTCGCCTGCGCCGGTTCCTATGAACAAAGCCGCTGCACAGACACCCCGCGCCCCGGCGAACATCCAGATTCCGGCGAGTATGGCCAATGATCCAGAGGTTCGCCTGCTCAATCGCTATAAAGGGCAGACCCAGGACGCGTACAACGAGGCGGCAGTAGCCCAGGCAAAATACGAGGCAGAGCAAAAAAAGAATCCTCAGTCCAACCAACTGATTATGCTGCAGGAACAGGCCAAGGAGGCACAAGACAAGGCGGGAAGTTTGGACAGGATGGTCGCGTTTCAAACTGGCGAAGTGCAAAAGAAGATCAAGTTCGCAGCGATCAACACAGGCAATAATGGCGCCCCGGCTTCACCGCCAAACAACTGAGGATTGATGATAAAGAAACTGCTGATGTTCGTGTGTGCTTGTTTTTTAGGAACGGTCCAACTGGCCTTAGCCCAAACTCCATCGCTGCCAGTGGCGGTCCCTTCCGGATGCGGGGCAGCAGCCGACAATGCCTCGCTGTCCTCAAAAACGGACCTGAATCAGCGACATGACGCATTGCTGAAACGCTTTCAGCAGTGGAAGGTCCGGGCTGACAATTTCAATCAGAAATATACTGGGCGCGAATTTGATGCCGATTCACAGGAAGCCAAAGACGGCGCCGCGGAACAAGCGTGGCTCTCCCAGGAAGCTCAGAACTACGTGCATGCGGCGAAAGTCTTCAAAAGCGACGTCGACAAATTTACCGCTCTAAACGGGCCCGCCACTGAGCAGCCGTGCTCGGAATCAACTCCCACGGTGGACCCGGAGAGTGTTCGGGTCATCAACGCCATGAACGCTCTGGCTAAGAAACTTGGATGGAGCGCGGACAAGCTGGCCCGCCTCGATACGGCCTTGCACAAACTGAGTTCTGATGGCGATCCGAATTCGACGGGTGTTCAGATCAGAAGCACTTGGCAAGGCATTATCGCCCGCGGCCAGGATGCGGATCTCGTGCGGGAAGCGTCCCAAGGCGGTGGATTGGGTTTCCCAGGCGCTGGCACGCAAACCGTGAACAACGATTGCACTGTTTTCGCCTTGGCCAACGCAGCGGGTCTACCGTACGGGGCAGTTGCCGCGCGGGCAACCGAACTTATTCATCAGGGTGATTGGCGCAGGGCCGATGAGCGCGCGAATCCTCAGGCTGTTATCGAGAGGCACGGCCTCAATGGCGGGGAAGTGGTCATGTTGGCCGAAGCCTTCGGCCAGGCTGAGGTGGTGCCCAATTCCGATTTCGCCAAGACTTTGCATGCGGGACGACCCGTGATGATTAATGTCATTCCCGCTGATGGGAACATGCGAAGCGGGCACGAAGTCGTGCTCATTAAGACGTTCCAGCATCGCGGCGAAACCTGGTTCGAGATGATGGATTCCAACCAAGGCCCCCAGCGGCGGCTGTTCTTGAGCAGCAGTGAGCTCAACACCGTGCTTCAAGAAAATGGCGTGGCCTACCGTCCAAATCCAGGAACCACGCCGAAGCTCATTCGCAACAGTGGAGATTCCTAATCATGCAATCCTTTCGCCATCAACTCAGCCGGCTGACCTGGCTAATCTGCCTTAGCTTGGCGCTGTCGATCACAGGGTTGGCGCGGAACAACGCGCCCGCTGATTACAACGGAAAGGTGGCAGATACACCCACGTCTAGCCAAGCACCCGACGCGGTGATGAAAAAGCTCTCCGACCTGGTTCACGCCGGCAAGTACGCGGAGGCGCGGCAGCTTACAGTAGGATTGCTGCTCGCCTATCCAGACGACCGGCGGCTCATCAAGGCGAAGGCTTTGTTGGATCAATCCCTCGCGTCTTCAAAGCCGGAAGACACCGCAACCAGCAGTCCCCAACCCACCGAGAGCATTGTTTCACCTGCGACGGATGCAACTGCCACACACCTCACCGGAATGGATAAGGTGGATTACAACGCCCTGATCGAACTGGTACGGCAGGCGCAGCAGAACACGGATCTGGAAGCGCAAAAAGCGTCGCTGAAACAGTTTATGGATCAGAGTATCTCGTTCTTGCAGAAGCACCCGGACCAGATGCTGTTGTGGACACTTCGCGCTACTTCAGCCATCAGCCTGAATGATCCGATCGCCGGATACGAAGCGGGGCAAAAACTACTTGCAGCAGGTGCGGCAGACAGCAATGAACCGAGTCTGCAAAAATTGCTAGCAGAACTCAGAAATAAAGGCTGGCTGGACAAGCAGGGAGCGGAGAATGCACAAGAATACGTTTGGCTTCGGAGTTTGAATCTGCGTCTGGCGTACGGAGGATGGTCAACAGGCCATTTTAATGTGCTTATGAAGACGAAGCTCACCCTCACAGTCAGTGGACTTGGTGGCATGAAAGAGCCAGTGGGCATCCGCCTGGAAAATGGTTCACCCAAAACGTGTCGTCTCGATGGCGGAGCGATGGGAACATTTGCGATCAAACCAGAAGATGCCGCCAGCGGAACATACACGACAACCAGGGCAGCGACTCTCACCGATTGGCACAGCTATAGCGTTCCTTGTACGGTCACCGCGTCTGTGGTTGACAAAAACGGCAAAGATGTTAGCACAGTGACAATCAACAACAGTTACTAATCAGCTCTGCCAGCACATCTGAGACTGTTCATTTTGAGTTGTGCATTTGTCATAGCGACGGATGGTGAAAACCTATGAAGAAAATGTCCCAATCTTTCATTCCGGGAGTTGTACTTGCCCTGTTTTGCGTCGCGCCACTGCACCCACAGACTCCCGGTAATGCGCCAATTGATACCAACCCGACGGCAGCAATTCCCGCGCCGGACGACCTGATGAAGAAACTCTCCGAGTTAGTTCGCGCAGGGAAATACTCGGAAGCGCAACAACTAACAGCAGCTCTGTTGCTGGCTTTCCCCGACGACCAGCGGCTCATTAAAGCTAAGGAACTTCTGGACAAGGCGCTTGTGACGGCCGAGAACAAGGTTCTCCCTCCTCCCGTAGCCGGCAGCGCTTCTGTAGCTCCAGCGCGCACGGGAATGGATGCAAAGAGTTCTGCACCCATGAACAACCCTGTGCCAGTTTCAGCACAATCTGCGCCGGCACCCACAGTGATCTTGCATCTCTATCGCCCCCACCATCTAACCGCCGCAATGCAGAAACCTGATGTGTATATCGATGGCAATAAAATTACGAAAATTGCGAATTCGGAAGCAATCCAGATGGTTCTCGCGCCCGGTAAACACACCATCTCTGTGTCAAAAAGAGGAATCGAAAGTGAAGTGCCAATCAGTAATTTCGATATGGGAGCCGGAAAAGAGTACTGGGTTCGGGTTGAAATTTCGGCTGGAGCCTGGGCGGCGCACTCGAAGCTCTTCCTAGTGCCCAGCGATCAAGCGTTGTCGGAGTCCAACCGGATGGAAGAAATCAAATTAGGGAACGTGACCAGTAACTAAGACGAAGGGTTAAGGAACACTCATGAAAAATCTGACCAAGTCTTTGATCCTCGGCTTTATCCTCGCGCTGATGTATCTTCCACCCCTCCATGCGCAGACCGGGGGCAGTACGTCCGCTGACACTAGACCATCAGCGGCCAGTCCAACCACGCCCGGCCAGGCACCAGATGAGGTGATGAAGAAACTCTCCGACTTAGTGCACGCCAGCAGATACGCGGAGGCGCAACAGTTGACGGCTGGTTTGTTGTTGGCTTATCCCGATGATCGGCGCTTGGTTAAAGCTAAGGCGCTTTTGGACAAATCGCGCGCGGCTGCGGGCACGGCGAATGCAGCTCCGAGCAGCAATCAGCAAGCAAACGACGCGGTTTCCCCTTCACCTGTGACGGGTATGAGTTCCGGGCAGGTTCCTGAGTTGGACAAGTTGGAATACAGCGCCCTGATTGAATTGACGAGGCAAGCGCAGCAGAACGCGGATGGGGAACAACAAAAGGCGTCGCTAAAGCAGTTTATGAGCGAGAGCAGCGTATTTTTGCAGAAATATCCCGGGCAGATGCTGCTCTGGCAGCTTCGTGCCGCATCCGCATTAAGCTTGGATGACGCGTCCGCGGGCTATGAAGCCGGACAAAAACTCTTGGCAGCCGGCGCCGCGGATAGTAATGACGCGAACCTGCAATTGCTTGCGAAACTTAAGATTAAGGGCTGGCTGGATAAACAGAAAGTGGAAGACTACAAGAAATACGGATGGATCTTAGGAACCTGGAGCGTGTCTTGGTCGATAGGTGACAAGCCGGATCAACATGGCGAAGGAGATAAAGAAGTAATGATGAGGTCCGAAACAGGGGAGGTCGAGGGGCATTTCCAGGCAAAGAACAGTCGGGCAAATAAAAGACCGGACTTTAAGGGCAAAATTCGCGATTCAGGTGAAATCAGCTGGCAGCAGTATATGCCCACCTCTAATAATGACCCGGAGGAGCCGGGAGGGCATTCATTTGTGGTGAACGATGCTCCCGGAAAACAACGATACCCATCGGGATGGCAAGCACCGAGCTCCTATTTTGTAAGTGAAGACAAAAGAACGATGACCATGGAGTTCCCAAGGCAAACTCCAAAACCGAAGCGGGACGCCGAGTTTATTGCGCAACACCCAGTGACTTTGGTTTTTGAGAAGATTAGCGATGCGCAAAGCCAATAGGGATTGATCATAACGATCCAGGTCGCGCCGTCGCATTGGTGTGGAGAAAGTTTATGAGAAAACTGCCGCAATCTACGATTCTGGGAGGGCTTCTAGCCCTGATAATCTCGGCTACCCTGCAGGCGCAGACGGCGAGGAACCCGCAGACTGCCCCTAATCCTTCGGCGGAAAGTACAACGCCGGCGGGACAGGCGCCGGAGGAGGTGATGAAGAAACTCTCCGACTTGGTTCACGCCAGCAAATACGCGGAAGCGCAACACCTAACATCAGGATTATTGGCGGCGTATCCCAACGATAAGCGGCTTATCAAGGCCGAGTTGCTTTTGAAAAAATCACTTGCTGCCACTTCAGCGAACGCAACTCCGGGCAGCAATCAGCCAACCGGCAATGTAACTTCCGCTCAACCTGCGTTGAATACGTCTGTCGAACAGCTTGCGGGCATGGACAGGGTAGATTACAACGCCCTCGTTGAACTGGCGCGGCAGGCACAGCAAACCACCGATCTGGCTGAACAGAAAAAGCTGCTCCACCAGTTCATGGACGAAAGCAGTACGTTCTTACAGAAACATACAACGCAGATGCTGCTTTGGCAGCTTCGCGCAGCAACAGCAATCACTCTGAATGAGCCAATCGCAGGTTACGAAGCGGGAGAGAGGCTGCTAGCAATAGGCGCAGCGGACAGCAATGATCCAAACCTACAACGGTTGTTAGCGCAACTGAAGAACAAAGGCTGGCTCGACAAGCGAGCAGCGGAACAAGCGCAGGAGCAAAAGGACAAGCCGAGAGATATTTCAGTAACCCTCACCGGCGATGCATCGGACGGGGGACTATTCCGCCAAAAGGGAAACGGCATAGTGGTGATCAGCCTCAGGAGCAGGATCGAAAACGATTTGATTGCACGGCTACAGTACCGGTTTCCCCACACGAGAGTCCTAATCAACACTCCGGACGCTGGCGATCCCGTCTTGAGGCTGACCATCAACTTACAGGACAGTGACGTGGACAGCAAATGTGGATGGTTGAGTTGCGATGTATATGCAAATTCCAAACTCCGGTTATCGGTCTCTTCTCCTGCGGGCCCGCTCGCTGAGCGCACTTTCACATTGCAGATCAAACGCAGCGTCTCGAAAGGCGGTTCTGCCTGGGACATGGAGAAGGCCGCCCCAGTGCTCCAAGAGTGGATGGGGCAGGAAGTGCTGGAGAAATTCCAAAGTGTGCTGGACGAGGACGCGGTGCGCACGTCGATGCGCCAATCGCCTACTCCATGAAGGGGACGCGACGTCGACCCTGACGTTGCTGCTGAAAGCGTACCGAATCGAAGGGAGTAAGTGTTTTGAGAAAGCTGTCGTGTTTCGTCCTCGGACTCAAGAGGCTCATGAATTGGGCTGAGCCCTTGGGCCGTCCATATCATGGCGAGCTTGGGCATTTCTTGAATGCGAAACCAGCCTCCGGCACCAAGGGAGGCTTAGTTCGGGAAGTTGAGTTTCTGCGGGAGCGCGATGAATCGAGGATTGGCGCGCAGGGGATCGAGCTCCGGCTCAACTTTCAGGAAGACCAGGCCGTTGGAGCGATCTACAAAGGCGTTTTCTAGCCAGTTCATCGCCAAATCTTTTTTCCCCAACGCGACATATACGATTGCAATGTAGAAGGGAGAGACGTCCTGCTTCTTGGATCGGGCCATAAGCTGCGCAAGCAATTTCTGTGCTTCATCAAGATTTCCTGAAAGAGCGTTCGCGTGCACGAGCGCGGACACCATTAATGGACTATTGTGAGAAAGTTCGGTGGCCTTTCGCAATTCAGTAAGCGCCAGGTTGAATTCGCCTTTTGTTCATACGCCTCGCCGAGTATGAGATGCGCCCATTCGTAGGACGGATCCATTTCGAGAGCGTCGCGAAGCTGCGCGATCGAACGATCGTACTGCCGGGCCAAATAAAGACGCCAACCCAAACTCCAATTGATGTTGGTGGACAGGGGATCAAGATCGCGAGCTTTCCGAATCTGGTCTAAGCTGTCGTCAAAGCGACCCATGGCGATGGAATACAGTGAGTATCTCTGGTAGGCGGTCGCATACCTTGGATCAAGCTGAATGGCGCGCCGAAATCCTCGCGCAGCGCCTGCCCAATCCCAGTCATAGTTAAACAAAGATTGCCGAGTGACCGATGCTCTTTGGCCGCGAACTGCTCCAGCACGGCCTTAGTCTCGACCGTGATTCTCGCGTTACTGCTGATCCTCCAGATGCCCACGTCAGTCCTCGCTGCACCCAGCTTGCAGAAGAGTGAACGGGGATGGGGAAAAAGATTTAGGCAGGCCGTAATTGCGACCAGAACCGCGAGTCCGACTGTGATAGATTAACCGCCCGGAGGATTCATGGACATTCTGGCAGCAATCAAGCGCCAGGAGAAAAAGCTCCAAAAGCAGTTAGGCAAGCTACAGCACCAATTGAACGGTATACGCGCGGCTGCAAACGCTTTGGGTGATTCGACCAACCGGGAACTAAAGGCCGTAAAGAAGCGCGTGATGTCTGCGGCTGCGAGAGCGAAGATTTCGAAGGCGACGAAAGAGCGGTGGGCAAAGTTTAGAGCAGCGAAGGGGAAGGGGAAACGCTAGGGCTCACAACCCAGTGATTTGCCGATTCATAAAATCTACTTGAACGCTTCTGGTCTCTTTGAAGTTTCTTTCGAAGCCCAATATTTCGCACTGTAGCTCCACCATTGCTTCAGCCTTGAATTGATTCGGAGGACCTCGCAACCTGCTTCCCATTTTCTCATCAACTTTAAAACTTATCTGTTCCGATTTTGTCTCGTCAGAAGCCATGGGTTCCTCCGTGGCCCCGAATTGTGTGCTGCCGATCAAACCGATATCTACTGGAAGTATTACGTGCGAAGGCGTTTTGGTGAGCAAAAGTTCCGCGCCACGCTGCGGCACGAAAAGGGAGGGCCAAAGTGGCCCTCCCTTTCTGCAGCTAGTTGTTGAAAAACTTGCCCGAAGAACCTAGAAGTTTACCCGAATCCCAAATTCCATGGTGCGGGGGAGAGTTCCTTCCGTGGAAAGCTGGCCAAAAGTTGGGGCCAAATTTGATGGGTTCCCTGCAATGTTGAGGATTGGATCCAACAGTTGGTTGTGGTTCAGAACATTGATGAAATTGACCGACGCCTCGACACTGAGGCGCTCCATCACTCGCACGTTCTTCTTTATGCCAAGGTTCACGTTCCAGTAGGGCAACCCGCGGAATTGGCCGAATCCGCCGCTGTTACCGTCAAGACCCAGAATCAGCGGGCGAACATGGCTAAATACGGCGGCTGGATTCGCGAACATGTCGAGGACACCATTGACGTTATGAACCGAGGCGCTTGTCCCGGCCGTGGAGGTCAACACGCAGTTGGCGTTTGTGAAGACATTGGCAGCGTCCCCGGAGCCCCAATCCTGCGAGCCACTATATCCTTCAGAAGCAAAACCACCAGCATTGGTGTTACAAAAATCCGGAGCACCACTACCGGCGGTGAAGATCGGGGAGAAGGTCCAGCCACCTAGAATGTGTCCCAGGAGACCTTGCTGATTGCGATAGTACGGTGGCTGGTACACCAGGAACAGGGTATCGACGAACTTGCGATCGAAGGCTTGCGGACCGTACTGGTGGTTCAGGTCAAAGGGATCAACGGCAGTTTCCAGACTCGTGGCCTGAACAACGGCTCCCGTTCCTAGTGCCTTGCTATAGGTAAAATTATTCTGCATGGTCACGCCATGCCAATCGTTCATTTTAAATGTGATAAAGCCGGCGTTGTAATTGCCGTGGCCGATACTCGTACTCATGGTGACATTGCTCGACATTTGCCCGACCGTATTCATCATACTGAAGGGGAAATTGAAACCGGGTGCGGTACCGCCCTTGTCCAGGTCGGACCAAAGGCTCCAAACATCCTGGTTTTTGAAGTTGGCGAATTCGTTCGCGACCACGGTTGCCGTGCAATTCCCGGGAGTGCAGTAGCCTGTGCCGGCTAGCGCGGCCTCGAAGAACGCCTGCGATGTCAGCGCAGCCTGGGTTGAAGCTACAGTCGCATTGAAGCAGGCCGTCTCCGAGGTCGCACAACCCATGGCCTTTTCGACGGCAGCGTAGGCAGTCTGGAATTGCTGTCCACCCTTGGTCATCATGTACGGCACGGAGTTTAGGTTGATGTTCTGTAATTCATTATGGATCAACCGCCCAATGTACCCCACTTCCATAGACATCCTGCTCGAGAACTGGTGCTGAATGGAGATATCAAAGGAGTCCACCGAGTTTGGCTTGAAATTCGGGTCGAGGGGTGAAGCGGTAGAGCCCTCGGTGTTCCCGTTAATGCCTGGGTAAAACGGCTGAGGCAATGTCGCGGTGGCTGCGGGAAGTGGAGCCGTGGTGCCATCCGTGCCAATACGAAAGGCGGTGTTGAGGTTATTTGGCACGGTTCCCGTTGAGTCGCAAGAAGGCTTCCCGTCGCCCGGCATTGCTGTGTAGTTTAAGACATTTGGGCAACTTACCGGCTGGATTAGGCCGGGGCTTAGCAGCGGCGTTAGCACCAGGTTCACGCCGTTCACTCGGCCGTAGATTCGCCCGTAGCCGCCCCGCAAAACCGTGTTCTTTCCTCCAAGTCCCGGGCCCAAATCGGGGTTCCAAGCGACTGCCACGCGCGGGCTAAACCCGTGGTAAAAGGGGTTGAAGGGATACTTGGGGTGTCCTGCGACATTATCTATCAGCGCAAAACCGATTTCCGGATTGTACACATTACCCGCCAGTGCGGCGGCCTTGCGCGCGTTCAGGTAGTTTTCCGTGCCGATCTCCTTGCCGTTTGCGTCCACGAGCACGACCTGCTTGCCGTTGTCCTCCACCGGAGGCATCTCGAGCGTCCAACCCAGGCCATAGTTCAGGGTCAGGGTCGGCTTGATCCGCCAGGAATCGCCCATATACAGGTTGTAGTAAGGAATCTTGACTTTGTCGAATGCCGGCACCAGCGGCCCATTCAACTGCAGAGTGTTGCCGGAGCGCGTAAACGCTTGTTGCGTTTCGGTTACGATGCCTAGGACCGCGGCGGCCTCGCGGGCAAGTGTGGCGTTGCTGAAGGCGGGACCTAAACCGGTCATGTCTACGGGGGCGCTGCCCGCCGGGCCCCCTAGCTGATACACAGGGTAGTAGTTGATGCCGCCGCCGTTGTCCGTGCGCGAGTGATAGTTCCAGTTGTGCTGATACTGGCCGCCGAACTGGAAAAAGTGCGTCCCCTTAAGCCACGATATGTCGTCGCGGATGAAGTGGTCCTTCCCATCCCAAAAGCGTGTGCGCGTCTGCTGGGTGCTCACGTTATAGGGCGCAAGGGTCTCTTTGCCGGCGGAGCCTTGGGTCTCGCCAAACGGCTCAAGGGCCGCGCCCAAAGTAGAGAACTGAGCCGGATCACCGGACGACCCCCATTGCCACCAGTTCCGCAGGAAACTGTAGCGGAAGTCATTCGTGACGTTAGAGCTGATGTTAGTGGTCAACCCAAGAACCAGGTACCACGGTACCTGGGGACGGGCGGTGAGGGCCTTTGGTGTACCGAGGGTATCGCCGCTGAAAAAACCTCCGATGTCAACCTGGTCATCGGTGGCACGCACTAGCTTGTAATAGCGGTAGCTCGACATAAAGTGCCACTTCGGGCCAAAGTCATGGTCGATGCGCGCCACGCCGAAGTTGTCGGTCTGCGGAATGGCCAACTGGCCCCGGAAATCGAGGGTGTTGACGCCGTCGCAAATTCCGTCATTCGTGAAGGGACCGCAACCGGCTCCTGGAGTTGGCAGTGGCATGTTCTTGGTCCACATTTGCTGCACAAAGGAATTGATCCCGATGTGGCGCGGATCGAGCGTATTCAGGTTGTACATTGCACCGGTGCTGGGATCCTGCAGGATTCCGTTGCGCATGTTCGCACTGGGAACCAACCTGTCGAAGGATTCCGACAAGGGGTAACGCGTCCCCTGGTAATTGGCGAATATGTAGGTCTTTCCGCCAAGAATGTCTTTGGGGATCAGTGGACCGCCTCCCGCCACGCCAAACCAGCTTCGATGCCAATCCGGCACGGGTGTGGCCGACAGGTTGTTCTGCCAAGTGTTCCCGGACATTGTATTGTCTAAGTAGTATTCGTAGGCCGTGCCATGCCAGGCGTTGCTACCGCGTTTGGTAACAATCGATACCTGCATGCCTGACGAAGCGTTGAAATCCGCAGTTTGGTTGGAAGTGGCGACCTTGAACTCTTCCACGCTGTCAATGGGCATGGGCATCACGCCGGTGGGCTGATTGCCGGCTATCCCGAGGTTAATTCCGCTTATCGGATTGTTCGCATTAGAGAACAGGCCACCAGAAGGGTCATCGCCAAAGCTCGGATTGTAGACGCCCCCGCTGCCGTCCATGTCGTTGCTGTTGTTGCCCCCATCGAGCATGAAGCTGGCTTGGTCCACTACTGTGCCGCCAACACTGCCATCAGGGCTCACCCCCGGTTGCATGGTCACAAACGAACTGACGTCGCGCCCAAGACTCGGCAGGGACTGCAACGTGGAACTGTTAACAGTGTTGCCGATCGTCGCATTCATGGTTTGCAAGTCGGTGTTCGACGTCCTCACTTCGACCACTTCCGTCGCTTCACCTAACGCCAGCTTGGCGTCCAACGTGCGCGACTCACCGACTTCCACAGTTTGATTGACGATCTTCCCGACTCGAAACCCGGCCTTGCTGATGGTCAGGCTGTACTTTCCGGGCGGGACGTTTGGGAAGTTGTACCTTCCTGCTTCGTTTGTAGTTCCAGATCTTTCTGAATTCGTCGTTGTATCCGTCAAGGTGACGGTCGCTCCAGGAACCGCAGCCCCAGACGGATCGGTAACAGTGCCCACTATGATGCCCGTCCCGCCTGTCTGGGCGAACACGTTGCCTGAATTTAACGCGAGGATTGCCACTGCGAGGAAAAACACTACTACCCCAAAACGTTTACCTGTCATCCCACACCTCCCAAAGGTTTTCACGGCCGCGAAGACCCACGATGGATCCGCCCGTTCCGGAAAACGATCCCTCGTCTGTATATCAAGGAGAAACGACTCTCTAAAAATGGAGAGGCAAGTGTGGTGCCAATATGTCTTCAAGTTTTCGCTAAACTCTAATTGGTACTTAATGAAGAGGATAGAGCATTATTGAATGAGAGCAGCCCTTGATTCCATTTCCGAAGAATACCGGCATCGGTATAAACTGAATCTAAATTCTACGGGTTCCGAGAGATTCGCAGCACTTGTCTTTTGGCCCTCCGTCATAATAAAAAAGCAACTATGAAGGCCAGTTACCGCGTTGGAACGCTGATCGTGTTGGCAGCCGTCTTTCTGCCGACAAGTGAGCTTTATCTTCAGGCCGAGGCGAACTCCGCGTACACGGACACGACGGCGGACTTCCTTCAAGCAACGCGAAACAACGCGGCGCACTTCTGGAGGAATGTTGCGCCGTTCTTGGCTAAGCAGTTTCGGATCGTCCCGCATCACGGCCGAAAGCAGTGCAGCTTGGGTTTGCGTCGGGAAAGCTCGTTTGCCGCTGAGCATCTCGTACAGCACCGAACCGAACGAGAACACATCGCTGCGCGCATTCCGATGACCGCGCCAGGCATCGTCAGCACGGACGCGCTCTCATCGTTCATCGCGGCAGTTTGAGAAATGAGTTTAGCGAGACCGAAGTCCAGTACTTTGATATGGCCGCTGTCGTCCACCATGATGTTCGCGGGTTTCAGATCGCGGTGCACGATGCCGGCGGTGTGTGCGCGCGCCAGAGCGTCAGCAATTTGTATGGCGTACTTCATTGCCAGGTCCGTGGCCAGACCACCTGCAGCAATCAGTTTTTCGAGCGTCTGTCCGCTGACATACTCCATCACCATGTAGTCGACACCATCCGGGGAACTGATGTCATGAAGCACGCAGATGTTGGGATGTTGCAGCGCTGGATGGATTCGCTTCTTGCTCGAACCGCACGTGCCGATCCCGATCAGAAGACTGATGCGCAGGCAGCACTTTAATCGCTAGCGTTCGCTGCATCCGGGTGTCTCGTGCGCGATACACCTCGCCCATGCCGCCCGCGCCGAGCAGCGATTGGATTTCGTATGGCCCGAGTTTTGTGCCCGGATCAGTGGCATGGATATGGATTATACCTAAGGAATCCGATTGATCTTGAAGGGCCACGTCGGCATGGATGAAGGCCGGTCAGGTCTCCGTAGTTCGCTGTAAAATGGGGTAAATCCAAAAACTGTGATCGGCGCTGTCTTGCGGGCGGGCACTGGGAGTAGGGAGTTTTCAATAGGATACGAAGAACCTATTCGGCGCACGTGCGTCTGTGAGGGTTTATCTGTATGTGAGTTCCTCCTCGCCATCATTCACCAAGTTCGAACTTCAGGCGCTTCTGGAACAAGCGCGCAAAAATACCCAAACTCGGCGCAGTTTTCCGTGGCGGAGTTCTCACCGTCCATTCGTGCCCAAAGAGACAGCGGGTCTGTATACAAATGGACAGACACTTGTCTTGACCACGTCTAGGATTCAGTACGTAAGCTTACGCGGCTCGATCCGCCAGATCCAACCTCGAAGTTGTGCAGCAGGTCGAGATGCTGTACGTAATTGCCGAAAGTTAATTCAATCAGTTGGCTATCAGGATTCTGTCCTACTGTGGTCGGCCTAGCTCGTCCTTTCGGCCAAAGAATTGTTGGCCTAGCAGTTGAGTTAGCGTTTGCCTCTCTATCCTTCGCACGGAAGCAAGCCCAGAGAGAGCAGCTAGTTCAGCTACAACGGATACCCCCTTCCCAGGCCTACAAGCTGACTTCAACGCAGAGAAAGCTATGAGAGAGCGCGCGATTCTTGTGCGAAGGCACACCTCGCTCTTTCTTCGCGAGGTGGCCGGGGGATGACAAATTCAATGTGTCTACGAAGCGCGGACTCTCGAACCGAAGCGAGTGGACCGCTTCGCAATGCTCGGCGGTTGTGGCAATGTCGCGGACTAGCTGTCGTCCTGGTATTGGCGACCATAGCCGTGCCCACCAACAGCGCGGGCAGCGCGACCAGCAGTGCTGCCACTCTTACCGTTGCTGACGCAACCGCGACGGCTCCATCGATCACAACGCAGCCCGCGGACCAGGTGGCGACAGTGGGGCAGGCGGCGACCTTCACGGTGGTAGCGGCAGGGACCGCCCCGCTCAGCTACCAGTGGCAGAAGAACGGAACGGCAATCAACGGCGCGACTTCTTCCACTTATGCGACTCCGGCCACCACGACTTCCGATAGCGGGGCTCTGTTTGCAGTGGTGGTCAGCAGTAGCGCAGGCAGCACGACTAGCAACGGCGCCACTCTTAACATCGTCCTAGCGGTTATCGACGGCATTAATCTTCCAGCAAGCCACCCGAGGCTTTTCTGGAACGCGGGGAAGCTGGCGCTGGCACAGCAATGGTGGACAGGACATAGCTACACGCCGAACTATGCCAACCCAGACCCGTTTGACCCCTACGATACGTTGTTTGCCTGTGAGCTGGCCAATAATCAAACATGGTGCAATGCGCAGATAAACTGGGCTGTAAACCTGAGTGCATCAAACTGCTATCAGAGCTCTGGTTGCGATTCGATGCGTGCATATGGTGAGGCTGTCATGCTCACCTACGACTGGCTATATGCTCAGATGACGGCCGCGCAGCGCACCACCATCATCAATAACTGGAGCACCTGGCAGAATTATCCGGATACAAACGACAGTTGGGGTAACACGGGTATGCCTTCGAGTGTCGACTTCGCAGCAGGGCTTCGGACGGACTTTAGTTTGGGAGTTGCGACGTTCGGAGACAATCCTGCGGCCCCAAGTTTTATCGACTACGCTTTAAAAAACCGCTGGGCCGCGGTTTTGAATTTCGCGTCCCCGACCGGCGTCGCACCCCTCGGCGCAAAGGCTACGGAATGCCCGCCCAGGAAAGCTCACAACACGGGCAGTATTTCCTCAACTACCATGCAGTTCCCTTGGCAGCTTCCGCACTTTTAGGTCGCGACTTGTGGCAGGAATCCACGGCCTTCAAGGCTGGTGTGTTGCAGACAATTTACAATACCTTACCCGCGCCAACGGTATCGCGCGGCCTTTATGACGGCTGGACATGGAGCGACGACGAAAACTGGAGAGCAGCTGCCGGTCTCTACGGTGGCGGCGGGATGCAGTCGCGCTATTACGGCGATTTCATGATGGCCGCCGCGCAGGAGTTCCCAAGCACGGCCATTGGCAAGGTTGCCCGGCAGTGGATCAACACCGTGAATCCGGGCATCGCCCCGATGTGGAAGGCGATCGATCCGGGCGGCAGTGGGCAGGGATTCTCGACTTTGCCCCTCGACTATTATGCTTCCGGTCCGCTGTTTGCGTATTGGCGCAGCAATTGGAACACGAATGCCAGCTCTTTGTTCTTGCAAATGGGCCAGACCTTTGGCGTCGGTCACACTCACTTTGATGTGGGAAACTTCCAGTGGTTTCGCGGTGGATCCTATCTAATCCGTGAAACTCCAAGCTATTACACAACCGTGGCGGGGTACAACTCCGTTGGAACAGTGGACGTAAGCTCAGGCTACGCGCATAACATTCCTCTCATCGGAGGACTGCCGGGATCGGTTGATAGCTGCACGGATGGCAACGCGATTGTCAGACGTATGGAAAGTCAATCTGCTTATGCTTATCTCGATGCCGATATCAGCGGAACGTATACGAACAATATCTGCGATCCCAGTCGTCCAGAACGGGAAAATATATACGCGCAGCATGTGGAACGTGAATTTATCTTTTTCCGCGATATCGAAGTGCTGCTTATTCTAGACCGTTTGCAAGCCGACTCGGCAAGTCGTAGCAAGACATTTGTGAGCCACTGCGAAACCAGCCCCGTTTCAATTGATGCCACGCATTTCGTCTGCATAGACGGAAGCCAACAAGCCAGTTACTCCGTGCTGCTGCCTTCAAATCCGACTCTTGTTGCCGTGAATGAGTCCGCAAACGCCGCAACATGCGCACCAAGCGAGTGTCAGTATCGGCTGGAAGTCGGCGACAAAAGCCCGATCGGAGCCGAGAGCTATTTCCTGGTAGCGATTCAAGGTCTCAACGCGGGGGCTACCGCACTAACGCCAGCCGTGCAAGATAACGGCACCTCCTGGACAGTCACGCTAGATCTCAATCATGTTGTAACGCTCAATAAAGGCATGGTCTCGGCGGGAGGTTCCGTCACTGTCAATAGCACGAACACAAACCTGCGTGCGGACGTGCAAACGATGACCATCACCGACGATGGGCCGGTATGGGCTCCAGCAAGCACGAAGGCGCCGGTAGCGCCGACGATCACGACGGCACCGGCGAACCAGACGGTGACCGCGGGACAGACAGCGACGTTCACGGTAGTGGCGGCCGGGACGGCACCGCTAAATTACCAGTGGCAGAAGAACGGGGCGAACATCGCAGGGGCCACGGCGACAAGCTACACGACACCCGTGACCACGACGGCGGATGGCGGATCGACATTCGCAGTGGTAGTAAGCAACACAGCGGGGACAGTGACGAGCACGGCAGCGACACTGACAGTGAACCCGGCGCCGGTAGTACCAACGATCACCACGCAGCCAGCGAACCAGACAGTGACAGCAGGACAGACAGCGACGTTCACAGTGGTGGCCGCCGGAACCGCACCGCTAAGTTACCAGTGGCAGAAGAAGGGGGCGAACATCGCAGGGGCCACGGCGACAAGCTACACGACACCCGTGACCACGACGGCGGATAGCGGATCGACATTCGCAGTGGTAGTAAGCAACACAGCGGGGACAGTAACGAGCACGGCAGCGATACTGACAGTGAGCCCGGCGCCGGTAGTACCAACGATCACCGCGCAGCCAGCGAACCAGACGGTGACCGCGGGACAGACAGCGACGTTCACGGTAGTGGCGGCCGGGACGGCACCGCTAAATTACCAGTGGCAGAAGAAGGGGGTGAACATCGCAGGGGCCACGGCGCCAAGCTACACGACACCCGTGACCACGACGGCGGATGGCGGATCGGCATTCGCAGTGGTAGTAAGCAACACAGCGGGGACAGTGACGAGCGCGGCAGCGACACTGACAGTGAACCCGGCGCCCGCTCCAGCAATCCAAGTGAATCCGACGTCCATCAATTTTGGTAACGCCGTGGATGGCACTAAACTGTCCCAGGTTTTGATTCTCAAGAATACAGGCACGGCTACGCTAAGCATTACCCAAGTGACTGAAACCGGGTCAGCATCCTTCACTGTCAGTGGATTTTTGCTACCCCTGAATGTGAGTGCGGGGCAACAGACTACAATGACGGTGGCTTTCCAGCCGACTGCAGTTGGGGCAACGTCGGGCAACATCTCAATTGTAAGCAACGCTGCCACGTCACCCACCTCTGTCGCTCGCGCTGGCACGGGAATCGCTGCAACGCTCAGGTTGGGTATCAGCCCGACAAGCTTGAGCTTCGGAAATGTGACAACCGGAACATCCTCAACAACTCAAAACGTCACGATTACGAACACGGGCAATGTGAACGTGACAATTTCGCAGATCAACTTGAGCGGCGCCGGCTATTCCACCACGGGAGGCAGCGCACCTGTCACACTCACTCCGGCGCAGAACCTCATACTGACCGTGCAGTTCAGTCCCACGACGGCCGGCGCCGCGAGCGGAACCATCTCGATTATGAGCAACGCAAGCGGTTCACCTGCAGCGGTCTCCCTGTCGGGGACGGGTGTTGCCGCGGTCCAGCATTCGGTGGCGCTGGCTTGGAACGCCAGTACTTCGACCGTGTCCGGGTATAACATTTACCGCAGCACGGTTAGCGGGAGTTCGTACACGAAGATTAACCCGTCGTTGATAACGTTGCTCAATTACACTGATTTAACCGTACAGAGTGGCACGACCTATTTCTACGTGACCACTGCGATGGATTTAAATGGCAACGAGAGCGTCCACTCGAACGAAGTGTCAGCCAGCGTTCCGTGAGCGTTTCAAAACCCTGAACATCGAGGCCACGCAAGCATCACTTGGAATCCTTAAACTCCTAGTATCGGCCGTTTGAAGAGGCGGGGAGAGACGGAAGATAGCCAACGCGCTGATTTATTTGCAGTTCGGCTGCGCCGGTAGGTCGGTACTTCTCACGGAGCTCTGCATAAAGGGCGATCACCGCGATAAAGATATCCTTTTCACCCTTCGGCGACGTGTATCAATTGTGCCCCGCCAGGCATCAGAGGGACTAGAACCTGCTTAATGCGGTGGTGCACCACTGTGAACAACGACTTGGAAGTCCTCGCACCACCGGCGCTTGCCATGCGATACGAAACGCTCGTCCGCGTGTCCCGCGCCATCGGGGCGCACCGCGACCTTAAAGAACTTTTTGGCATCCTGATGGACGAGCTGCATGAGGTAGTGCAGTTTGACTTCGTCGGTGTGTCTCTCCGTGACCAGGACTCCGATACGTTTCAAAATTATTTCATCGACATGGCGAGTCGATCAGAGTTCGTTCCCGAAGAGCAGCTCATGCCCGAGGAGACGCTTACGTTACGGGCCTACGAGCGGCAAGAACCTCTGCTGAGATCCACGGACGAGATGGAGCCGTGCTATGGCCGGCTGCAAGCGATCTTGAAAAGGCTGAATATTCGCTCGACTTGCGCGGTCCCGTTAACCACAGCGCACCGAAAATTGGGGGTCATCACTTTCTGTAACAAGCAGGTCGACACCTACTCGCCAAGCGATATCCGGTTCGTGTCCCAAGTGGCGGATTACATTGCGCTGGCATTCGACGATGCGTTGAATTTTGCAGCCTTGCGACGGGCGTCCGAGGAACTGCAGAGTAAGAACGGCAGGCTTCAGCTGCTCCTTGACCTCACGAATCAGGTTGTCTCGAATTTGGAGCTCCGCGATCTGCTGCGTGCCATATCGCACGACGTCCGGCGCGTGATGCAGTGCGACTACGCCGGCTTATCGCTCCCGGATGCGGAAAACAAGCAGCTGCGTCTCTATGCGCTTGACTTTCCAGAAGGCAAAGGGCTCCTCCAGGAAGAGTTGGCCTACTCGATGGAGGGCACGCCCTCGGGCACGGCATTTCGGACTATGAAGCCTCTGACGCTCGAGAGCCCCTTCACTGGTTGGCTCAATTACCCAATCGTCCAGATCGCGGTGCGGGAAGGTTTGAAGTCCGTCTGCTGTTTACCGTTGATCAGCCGGAATCGCGCGATTGGCGTCTTGGTTCTCGGCCGACTCCGAGACGACGCGTTCCGTCAGGCCGATATCGAGTTCCTTAGCCAGGTTGCAAACCAGATTGCTCTGGCGGTCGAGAATGCGCTGGCCTACCGCGAGATCCGGGAACTGAAAGAGCAACTCTCAAAGGAAAAACTCTATTTAGAAGATGAAATCCGCACGGAAATGAATTTTGCGCAGATCATCGGGAATAGTGCTTCTCTGCGCAGAGTACTTAAAGGAGTGGGAACCGTAGCGCCAACGGATTCGACAGTGCTGGTTTATGGAGAGACGGGCACGGGAAAAGAACTGATTGCGCGGGCCATTCATGATTTGAGCCCCCGTAGCTCGAAGCCGTTCGTCAAGCTCAATTGTGCGGCCATTCCGACGGGCTTGCTGGAAAGCGAGCTGTTCGGACACGAGAAAGGCGCATTCACGGGAGCGATCGCGCAACGGATTGGGCGCTTCGAAGTGGCCGATGGTGGCACGATTTTCCTGGACGAAATAGGAGAAATTCCTCTTGAACTGCAGACCAAACTGCTGCGCGTGCTGCAAGAGAGGGAGTTCGAGCGACTGGGAAGTTCGAGGACGCTCCGGACCGACGCGCGCTTGATTGCTGCGACTAACCGCGACTTAGAAGCAATGGTGGCCGAGCAGAAGTTCCGATCCGATCTCTTCTTTCGCTTGAATGTATTTCCCGTTCATGTTCCTCCCTTGCGGGAACGCCAGGGGGATATTCCGCTGTTGGTGCGGCACTTCACGCAGCAATTTTCCAGACGCATGAAAAAGGTCATGGAGACGATTCCATCCGCAGCAATGGATGCCCTGTGCGGATATCATTGGCCGGGGAACATACGAGAACTTCAGAATGTAATCGAGCGCGCCGTAATTATCTCGGCGGGCCCTGTCTTGAGCGTCGATGTGGCTGATCTGAAATTCCGCAAGGTTAGTCAGCCGGAAGAAAAACCCGTTTCTGCGAGAGCGACAAATGGCGCCCTTCACGACGTCTTGGAGGAAACGGAACGTCGGCAGATTCTTAAAGCTCTTAAGGAGTGCAATTGGGTGGTTGCAGGCCGCGATGGTGCGGCTGCACTTCTGGGGATGAATCGATCGACCCTCCAAGTAAGAATACGCAAACTCGGAATCTCGCGCGGTACTTCCTAATCGTACGTTTAAGTTCCTTACTTCCTTCTCTGAAAGCCCCCGCTTCTGAAACCGCCCTTTTGATGTGCGAAGAAGCTGGCACTTTGCTAGGTGCTTGGCAGTAGCGCGCTAGCACTCCGATCTCGCAAATCTCTCGCTTTGCGGCTATCTCCAAATAAATCAAGGAGTTCCGCTGTTTCCAAAACACGTTGAGTTCTGGCATCCGTATTGCCTTTCTCAGTACTGCCCGGATGGAACGCAGATGGCGGGGGAGGCCTTATGTCAACGATTCTGGTTGTCACTGCCAGGTGGAACAGGTGGTACCGCGTCCTGCGCTATCGCAAAGGATTTGGACTGTTTGATTCCGTGCGCTACGGGCTTTGGCTAGCACGAGGCTGAGCGTGAGGTCTTGCTATGGCTGGAAAAGAAATGGCAAGTCGGGGATCGGGTTTGCGACCGGCATTCAGGGGAGTGGGCGCGATTTGCTGTGCACTCGAAATCGAAGCTTGTATGCCAAGTGAAGTCAAAGCTATCTCGCCTTTTGTGAACCGGCTGATGCGACTGATCGAGGGATCGCGGTGCGTCGCGGGGAGCGAGTCTGCTGTCGAACTGGCGCTTCGGGAAGCTCTGAGCAATGCAGTCCTTCACGGAAATGGGATGGACGCCCACAAGTTCGTTCAGGTTCGTTGTCAATGTGAGTTGGGAATGGGAGTGTCCATTATCGTCACGGACCAGGGGCAAGGGTTTGATCCAAATGCGGTTCCCGACCCTCTGGCCGTCGAACGACTGGAGGCGGAGCACGGTCGCGGCATCCACCTAATGAAGGTGGCCATGGACGAGGTCACTTTTGAGCGTGGAGGCACTGAGGTTCATATGCGGAAGGGTTCGGCACGCAACCCAAGAACAGAGCTGCGAAGCATCAGCGAGACAGCCAATGGCGGCCCATCGAACAACGTTCGCTGCTGCGGTGCCCTTGCGGAGATGCTACGCGATGCGGGTGGCAGGGCTGAGAGGTAGACGTGCTGAAAATCACCATCATGGAGACGGCGGCAGACAGGAGATGGATCGTGCAGGGACGCTTGGTCGGACCGTGGGTCAACGAGCTGAGAACAGCCTGGAAGAGGGCGCACACCAGCCAAGACAAACGAGCCTGCATCATCGATCTGAATGACGTCACCCTCATCGACAAAAGCGGAGAACGACTGCTGCGGGCCATATCCAAGAAAGGCGCGCAACTGATAGCCAGCGGTATTTACACGAAACACCTGCTTGAAAAGGTGAGGACTACTGGCAAGGCCGGTCTGGTCGCACTGATTGTTTGTTCGTTTGCGTCGCTTCACACGAACATCGTAGTCGCGCTACCACGCGTGCCATCACGGCAGGCACACATCGAGCTGGGAGTTGAACAGAACCCCGCTCCCAGCGTGATCTACCTAACTCCAGGAGTCTGTCAACCGAGAACAAACTTTAATGCGAGCACTGAGGGAGCCGCACCGCGCGAGTAGAGCTCGAGGATGTAATCGGCGGAACGAATGCGATGACTGGTTCCGCCAGTCGAACGGTACGAGAGGAGGACCAATGACTACACATCCGATGCATCTCTTCGATCCGGCACAAAAGGGCCTCACAGGAAAGCCAGCCCGGCCCGTTCGTTTGCCTGCAACAACGGCGAACGATGTCTTTCTGAACGCGATTCTCGAGACCCCGACGACAAGGAGAGTTCAAAGGAGCCCTTTCCAGTGGGCTGCGGCAACTGGATTGCATATTGTGATTCTGGCGGCGCTCATCATTGTGCCGTTGTTTACAACAGCGACGATTCAACTGCGCAACTTCGAAGACACTACCTTGGTGGCCCCTCCCGCTGCGCCTCCCCCGCCTCCACCAGCGGCGGGGCGGGCGGTGGCTCCACACATGATATCCAAGCGTCCGAATCTCACCTACACGCTCGGAAAAGTAAGTGCGCCGACCTCGATTCCGAAGACGGTCTCTCTGGATAACTCAGCCGCCGAGCCGGACTTGGGAGGCGTCGTAGGAGGCGTCCCTGGCGGGGTGCCCGGAGGACAACTCGGCGGCACACTCGGCGGAGTTCTCGGTGGCACGGGGACCTTGGCACCGATCCCACCTCCGCAACAACCCGCACAGAAGCGAATTCTTCGCGTTGGCTCCAACCTCAAAGCACCGCGTCAGACTTTTTCGATCCAACCCGAATACCCGGCACTGGCTAAGCAAACGCGCATATCGGGCACCGTGGTAGTTAGCGCCGTGATTGATGAGCACGGAAACGTGGTGGGAGCGCGTGCTGTGAGCGGGCACCAATTGCTCATACCTGCGGCATTGAAGGCCGTGTTGCAGTGGAAGTATGAGCCAACGCTTCTGAATGGGACGCCGGTGGCTGTCGAAATGGAAGTCACGGTTCATTTCAGCTTTGCAGACTAGTTCTAATGGGCGATTGGACGAACGTGAAGGGGGCGCGGGATTGCGATTCGATTCAGGCAATCCGCGGAGTCAGTCGGGAGCAGTTTGAATGCGAGCAGAGAAGGAGAAGCACTATGCCAGTGGAACTCATTAACGCGATTGGCGGAGCGAATGCAACAAGCTCTTTCGCCGATCGATTGGTTGCAGGAGAAGAAGCAGCGCTGGTTGCCGGCGCGAAGACCGGGGACGCTCATTCATTTGAGCTGCTCATCAAACGGCACGAGGTGAAGATTTTTTCGTTGGCTCAGCGCATGACTCGTAATCGAGAGGACGCCGAAGACGTGGTGCAGCAGAGCTTCCAGAAGGCATTCATTCACTTGGAGAAGTTTGAGGGCGACTCCTTATTCTCCACCTGGTTAACGCGGATCGCGATCAATGAAGCGCTTATGTTGCTGCGCAGGAAGCGTGGATCGCGTGAGGTGCCGATCACGGAATCAAGTACGGAAGGCGAAACTGCGCAACCGCTGGATTTTCCGGACTCGGGCCCGGACCCTGAAGTTCGTTGCTTACAGCGAGAGCAGGAGCGATTTCTGTCCGCTGCGGTACAGGAGTTAACGCCAGGAATGCGGGAAGCCATCGAACTACGCGAACTTGGCGAGCTATCCACTGGAGAAACCGCACAAATCATGGGGTTGTCGGTGGGAGCGGTGAAGGCACGAGTGTTCCACGGGCGGAGGAAGTTGCGTAAAACATTGCAGCGTTATGTTGAGTCCACGCGGGCGTACGGAACCCGGGCGTTGCGAACGCAGAGATCATCCCGTAATCGTTCGCGGGCGACTCTCGAGTTTCGGCCAGCTTGTTAAGAGAGGACGACTAGAAGGAGGAATAGCTATGGCTATCAAGGAATCGACACGCTCTCTGCCAGAGCCTGTCCCCTTGAGTATTGGCAAGGGCGCTGCTGAGCTGGGAGAAATCGTGGTCTTTATTGACGGGCGCACCGAAACAGGGGGCATCTTGGAGTTTGCCGGCACACTCGCCCAGGAACACGGCGCGCGCCTAATCACAGTATTCATGCAGCCGAAGCCCGCGGCTACCACGCCGGAAATGTTCGCCCGCGGCGAGGGCATCCCCAAGGTGATCGAGGTGCACCAAGCACAACTCGAGCGGATCGAGGAGGACCATCGGTCCCACTTCGATGAAATCGTCCGTCGTCACGGAATCCAGTCGGAGTGGAGATCGCTGTCGTATTTGAGCAGTGAGGTGGGCGTGCATGCGTACTACGCGGACTTGGTGGTGGTCGCCCGCCCGGAATCCCCGGGCCAGACGGCCGGCCCTCCTGGCCTCGCGGAGTCCCTCGTCTTGAGTTCCGGTCGGCCGATCATCGTGTTTCCGCCACGCGGCACGGCGTCCCGGATCCGCCGCATCCTTGTGGCGTGGAACGCCACGCGCGAGTCCATCCGAGCCGTGGCTGACGCCCTGCCGTTGCTTGCGAAAGCCGATGCGGTCGAAGTCTTGGTCGTCGATCCTCAGCGGCGCGCAGAGGGTCACGGCCAGGAGCCAGGGGCGGACATCGCGCGCCACCTGGTGCGTCACGGCGCGCATGTGGAGGTACGGCGCCTGGCGTCCGGGGGAAAAGATGTGGGTCCCCTGCTGCTGTCGCAGGCTGCCGCTTTCAACGCCGATCTCCTCGTCATGGGAGCCTACGGCCACTCGCACCTAAGAGAGTGGATGTTCGGCGGCGTCACGCGAACGGTCCTATATGAAGCGGGCCTCCCGGTGCTGATGTCTCGATGAGCGTCGGTTCCGGGCCCCCTACTGAAGGGAAACCGAGCAAACTTTCATGAGGCACCCAGTAATTTTAGGGGCCTTCGAAAAGACGATGGTCTCGCGTGATCAGTTGGCGAGGGAACTGTAAGGAGTTCTACTAACTATGTGGATAGTTCGAGTCGCTCTCGACCGGCCGTATACGTTCATCGTTCTTGCCGTGCTCATCTTGGTGCTGAGCCCGATCATGATCTTGCGCACGCCAACCGATATTTTTCCGAACATCAATATCCCGGTGATCGCGGTTGCATGGCAGTTCACGGGTATGAATCCCGAAGAATTGGAAGGTCGGCTCACGAGCACGTATGAACGAATATTGACGACCACTGTCGACAACATCGAACACATCGAATCGACGACGGTAAATGGGCAAGCGATCGTCAAGCTCTACCTGCAGCAGGGCGCAAGTTTGGACACCGCGAATGCCCAGGTTACGGCCGTATCTCAAACCGTGCTTCGCCAATTGCCGCCGGGGACGTTGCCTCCGCTAATCATCAACTACAGCGCTTCAAGCGTACCGATTCTTCAATTGGGCCTCTCCGGAAGCGGTCTTTCTGAGCAGCAAATGAACGACCTCGGGCAAAATTTCCTGAGGCCCCAACTGGTGACCGTGCCTGGAGCCGTCATTCCTTTCTTGTACGGCGGGAAACAACGCCAAATCATGGTCGATTTGAATCAAGGGTTGATGCAATCGAAAGGCCTGGCGCCACAAGACGTTCTCACCGCCGTACAACTGCAAAATCTCATTGTGCCTTCCGGAACTGCAAAGATGGGTCCCTTCGAGTACGACATTCGGCTAAACGCCAGTCCAAAAACGGTGGCGGAATTGAGCGACCTCCCCGTCAAGGTCGTTGGGAATTCCACGATCTATCTTCGCGATGTGGCAAATGTGCGCGACGGCTTTGCTCCGCAGACCAACATCGTGCGCCAGGATGGTCGTCGTGGCGCTCTCGTGTCCGTCCTCAAGGCCGGCAACGCCTCCACACTCGACGTTGTGAAGGGCATTCGCGGCCTGCTTCCGCGTGTCGCTCAGACACTTCCCCCGGAACTGAAGATTGTGCCTCTGTCCGATCAGTCCATCTTCGTCCGAGGCTCCGTGAACGGCGTCATCCGCGAGGCCGTTATCGCTGCGTGTCTCACCGGACTCATGATTTTGTTGTTCCTGGGAAGCTGGCGCAGCACCTTAATCATCGCCATCTCCATTCCGTTATCCATCTTAACGTCCGTCATGACCCTCAGCTTCCTTGGAGAAACCATCAACATCATGACCCTCGGGGGATTGGCCCTGGCCGTCGGAATTCTTGTGGATGACGCCACCGTTACGATCGAAAACATCGAGCGGTATTTCGAAGAAGGGCATACGAAGCGAGACGCCATCCTGGAAGGCGCAGCGCAAATCTCGGTTCCCGCCCTGGTGTCCACGCTCTGTATTTGCATCGTGTTCTTGCCCATGTTCCTGCTCAGCGGTGTTGCTCGCTACCTCTTTGTTCCTCTCGCCGAAGCGGTGGTGTTCGCCATGCTCGCATCGTACATTCTGTCCCGGACGTTAGTGCCCACGCTGGCGATGTACCTGCTCAAAGCAAAACAGAACGGCGCTGCCCGTTCACGGAATCCTCTCGTGCGGTTCCAGCGAGCGTTCGAGCGCGGATTCGAACGGCTTCGGAATGCCTACCAGGCCGTGCTCGAGGTGCTTGTCCATCGTCGGGTCGTCTTTGTCCCCATCTTTCTTCTGACCTGCGTTGCGACGTTTCTCCTTGTGCCGTTGCTCGGTCAGGACTTCTTTCCGAACACGGACAGCGGTCAATTCATCCTGCATCTGCGCGCCAAGAGTGGCACGCGGATCGAAGAGACCGCGAAGCTGTGCGATCTCGTTGAGGGCACAATACGCCGCGAGATCCCCGAGCGCGAGGTGGACAACATCCTGGACAATATCGGGCTGCCCTACAGCTCCATCAATTTCATGCACAGTACATCGGGCCTCATCGGAGCGGGCGACGCCGACATTCTGGTCTCTCTCAAGGAAGATCACCACGCCACGGCAGACTATGTTCAGAGTCTGCGAGAGAGATTGCCCCGCGAATACCCTGGCACGACCTTTTACTTCCTGCCCTCGGACATCGTCACGCAGGTTTTGAATTTTGGATTGCCGGCGCCCATTGATATCCAAATCGAGGGAACCGATATCGAAGGCAATCGCGAGGTCGCAGCCCGCATGCTGCATGAAGTCGAGCGAGTTCCAGGTATTGCCGATGCGCGCATACAGCAAGCGTTTGATTACCCGGAGTTCGATGTGGCCGTGGACCGTACCAAGGCAGCCCAGGGTGGCTACACGCAGCGCGATGTAGCCAACAGCTTGTTGAACTCACTCAGCGGCAGCTTCCAAATTACCCCGATGTTTTTCCTGAATTACAAGAACGGCGTCAGCTACAACCTGGTGACCCAGACTCCGCAATATTCGATTCAATCCCTGGAAGACCTCCAAAACACTCCTCTCAATGCCGCGGCTGCCGCGCGCCCTGAAATTCTCGCGGACGTCGCTTCCATCCAACGAACGAACGAAATGGAAGTAATCTCGCATTACAACATTCGGCGCGTGGTGGATATTTACGCCGCCGTTCAAGGCCGCGACTTGGGCGCCGTGGGCCGCGACGTCACGCGCATTGTGGATGCCAACCGCAAGTCGTTGCCGCGCGGCAGCTTTGTGACCGTCAAAGGCCAGCTGCAAACAATGCGTAGCTCTTATCTCGGGTTGCTGGGTGGACTCGTCTTTTCCATCGTTCTCGTCTATCTCCTGATCGTGGTCAATTTTCAGTCGTGGCTCGATCCCTTCATCATCATCACGGCACTTCCTGCCGCGCTTGCCGGGATCGTCGGATTCTTGTTCCTCACGCACACAACACTCAGCGTTCCCGCCTTGATGGGCGCCATTATGTGCATGGGCGTCGGAACGGCGAACAGCATTCTGGTCGTTTCTTTTGCCAAAGAACTGCTGCTGCACCACGGAGATCCCGTCAGAGCGGCTATCGAAGCCGGCTTCACCAGGTTTCGCCCCGTGCTCATGACCGCGCTGGCCATGATCATCGGGATGGTTCCCATGGCGCTTGGGCTAGGCGAGGGCGGCGAGCAGAATGCGCCGCTCGGGCGCGCCGTTATTGGTGGCTTGTTGTGCGCCACCGTGGCCACCCTGATTTTCGTCCCTGCGGTCTTCAGTTTGCTTCACCGGCGGCGCAATCCCTCGGTTGCCCAGCAACACTCCGAAGGTGCGTCTGAACCAATTTCAGCATGAGCTATAGGAAAGCCAATGACACCGAGCGAGGAAAATGTGACGACGACTCCCGAACCAGAAATGATCGAAGGGCAGAAAATGCAACCGAATCCCGATGGGTTTCACGCTCGCCCGGGAGGCCGGTACCGGACCGCAATCCTTGTCGCCGCCGCCGCGCTCGCTGCTCTTGCTCTTATGATTTACTCCGGCATCCATTCGCGAGCAGCAGCCGAATCGCGGCTCAAGCAACGAACGGAAGACGCTGCGATCCCGACCGTCTCGGTGGTATTTCCTCGGGAAGGCGCCCCCACACAGGAAATTGTCCTGCCCGGCAATACCCAGGCATTCAGCGACGCGCCGATCTATGCACGAACCAGTGGCTATCTTAAGCGCTGGTATTTCGACATTGGCGCGCATGTCCAGAAAGGGCAATTGCTCGCAGAGATTGAGACTCCCGAAGTCGACCAGCAACTGCAGCAGGCCCAAGCGGACCTGCATACCGCGCAGGCCAATCTGAACATTGCCAAGATCACCGCCAGTCGCTGGCAAGACCTGGTAAGCACGGGCTCCGTGTCCCAGCAGGAAACCGACCAGGCGGTCAGCAATCTCAGCGCGGTGAAAGCGGCGGCCGAATCCAGCGCCGCGAATGTGCGGCGCCTTGAACAGCTGCAATCGTTCGAAAAGATCTACGCTCCGTTTGACGGCATCATCACCGCCCGCAATACAGACATTGGAGCGCTCATCGATGCCGGGGCCAGCACACAGCCGAGAGAACTCTTTCATATCACCGCCATCCGTACGCTCCGCGTGTACGTCTCGGTCCCCGAGGTCTACTCCCGTGCCGCGCGCTCTGGTGCGCCAGCCACTTTGACCCTCGATGAGTTTCCGCGCCAAACTTTTCATGGAACTCTCGTTCGCAACGCCAATTCCATTGACATCGCATCGCGCACGCTGCTTGTCGAAGTCGATGTTGACAATCCAACCGGCCAACTCCTTCCCGGCGCCTATGTTTTTGTGCACCTCAAGCTGCCTGACGAGACTCGCTCGGTAACCGTTCCATCGAATACTCTAATCTTCCGCAAAGAAGGCTTGCAGGTTGCACTGGTTCGCAATGATAAAGCCGAGTTGGTTCCGGTCAAGATCGGCCGCGACTACGGCAACACTGTAGAAATCGTCTCGGGCCTACAACCCACGGACGCAATCATCGTCGACCCATCGGACTCTTTGGTCGCCGGCATGCTCATCCGCCTGAGCAACAATCCAGCAGGAGGATCCGGGCGATGAGGCGCTTGTCTGCCGTCATGCGTTGCATCTTCACCAGCATTGTCGCGTTTCTTCTCGTACTGTTGCTCGCGGGTTGCACGGTCGGCCCCAAATACGTCAAGCCCGCCGTTCCGACGACACCGAACTATAAGGAGGAAGTGCCAGGCTCATTCAAGGAGTCCGACCAGTGGCAACCCGCACATCCTTCAGATCAGACCAGCCGCGGAAACTGGTGGGAGATTTTTGGCGACCCGGAACTCAACAAGCTGGAAGAGCAAATCGCCAGTTCCAACCAGAACCTGAAAGTAGCGGAAGCGCGCTTCCGCGAAGCTCGTGCAGCAATTCGGTTCAATCGGGCTTCGCAGTTTCCAACCATCTCCACTTCGCCAAGCGCGAGCTATGTGAAGAGTTCAGACTTTTCACCGAACTTTCCGTCGAGGATCCAGCAGTCCAGCAAAGGCGATTTCGTGCTGCCTTTTGATCTTTCCTATGAGTTGGATCTTTGGGGACGCGTGCGGCGCAGCGTCGCTGCCGCACGGGAAGAAGCGCAGGCGACCGCCGCCGATTACGAGACCGCAAAGCTCAGCCTCGAGGCGGAACTCGCCCTGGACTACTTCGAATTGCGCAGCGCCGACGCTCAGAAGCAGCTTCTCGACGATACGGTAAAAGCCTATACCGACAACCTGCAGCTCACGCTCAATCGCTTCAAAGGAGGTGTGGCTCCGAAGGCCGATGTTGCCCAAGCGCAGACCCAGTTGGACACCACCCGCGTGCAAGACACGGATGTCACCGTGCAACGAGCGCAATTCGAACACGCCATCGCAATTCTGATCGGAAAGCCGCCCGCGGACTTCGGCCTTGCCGCGGCGCCGCTCAACTACCAGCCTCCCAGTATTCCGATTGGCCTCCCTTCTGAACTATTGCAACGGCGGCCGGACATAGCCGCCGCGGAGCGCCGAGTCGCGGAGGCGAACCAGCAGATCGGCATTGCTCGCGCGGCGTATTTCCCCACTGTGACTCTCGGCGGAACCGCCGGGTTCTCCGGCTCGCAGGGCTCAAACTGGTTCGGCTGGCCAAGCGGCTTCTGGGCCGTCGGTCCTGCCCTTGCGCAGACCCTGTTCGATGCCGGCCGCCGTCGCGCCACGTCCGAATCGGCGCGCGCGAACTACGATGCCACGGTTGCAACCTATCGTCAGACTTCACTCACAGCGTTCCAGGAAGTCGAAGACAACGTCGCCGCCTTGCGCATTCTCGAAGACGAAACACAACAGCAGCAGCAGGCCGTCGCGTCATCCCAGGAATCCCTTCAACTTTTCACGAATCGTTACAAAGGTGGCGTTGACACCTACCTCCAGGTCATCACCGCGCAGACGATCGAGCTCGCCAACGAGCGAAACGCCATTGATATCCTGCGGCGTCGTTTGGACGCCAGTGTCCTCCTGGTCAAGGCACTGGGAGGCGGCTGGAATGTATCCAATCTTCCGACGTTCGGCGCATCCTCCGTTCGGGACTATTGAACTCCTGCCGCTGCGTGGTCCTCGAAAGAAGATTTCTAAATGAACATGTGACGACGCGGCGCCCTGATCCATCAAATGAACATAGCCCTGGAGGAGTCAACTTGATGCAGATTGGAATCGACAGTTTTGCCGCGGCTATTTCCGACCCAGTCACAGGTTTGACACTCACCCCGGTAGAGCGCATGCATAATCTATTGGAAGAGATTGTGCTTGCCGATCAGGTCGGCCTAGACGTCTTCGGCATTGGCGAACATCACCGGGCGGAGTTCCTCGACTCAGCCCCCGTTGTGATCCTCTCGGCTGCCGCCGCGCGCACGGAAAACATCCGTCTCACCAGCGCAGTCACGGTTTTGAGTGCCTCCGACCCCGTCCGCGTTTTTCAAGAGTTCGCCACCCTCGACCTCATCTCCCGGGGCCGCGCCGAAATTGTTGCCGGTCGTGGCTCCTTCGTTGAATCCTACCCCCTCTTCGGCTTGCGTCTTGAAGACTACGACTCGCTTTTTGCCGAAAGGCTCGATCTTCTGCTAAAAATCCGGGCAAGCACGCATGTGCACTGGTCCGGCAAACACCGCGCGGCTCTTACCGGCCAGGCAGTCTACCCCCGCCCGCTGCAGGATCCGCTGCCGATATGGGTCGGTGTCGGCGGGACCCCCGAATCCTTCGTTCGTGCAGGCATGCTCGGACTTCCTCTGATGGTGGCCGTCATCGGCGGTGAGCCTAAACGATTTCGCCGGCTCATAGACCTTTACCGCGAGGCTGGGCGCCGCGCCGGTCATTCCCCCGAGAGACTTACCGTAGGCCTTCATTCCGTTGGCTTTCTTGCCGACACCACTGACGAAGCTGCGGAAATATTCTTTCCAGGCTATGCGCACACCTTTACTGAAATCGGCAAGGAGCGCGGCTGGCCACCCGCCACTCGCGCACAATTCGACGCCCAGCGCGGGCCTACCGGCGCGCTTTTGATCGGTGACGCAAAAACGGTCGCGAAAAAGATCCTTTACGTAAATGAAGTTCTCGGCGGCATCTCCCGCGTCACATTCCAAATGGGTGTCTCGACGCTTCCCCACCAAAAAATGTTGCACGCCATAGAAATCCTCGGCACCGTCGTGGCACCTATTGTCCGGAACGAGCTCGGCGTCACCGCTGTACGCGCCCAATGAATCGAGCTCTCGAGAGCGAGTTCTGAAAGCCATCTCGCAGCGCCTGAAGTCGGCGAAAAGAGAAGCAGCGAGCCGGCGCAAAAAACAGTCGGATTCTTCCCAGCAGATGATTTGTGCTCTCAGGCAAACGTTGGTCCTGTTTTCCCTGCGCTTCCAAGCAAGGTTTCCGGGTCGCTAGCGAGATATACTGGCATGGTATGGCTGTCGTCATCTCCATGCTCCGGGCCGTCAACGTTGGCGGCCACAACAAGATCAAAATGGATGCGCTCCGCGCGCTCTATGAATCCCTGAAATTGCGGGATCCGCAAACCTACGTACAGAGTGGCAACGTCGTTTTCAGAACAGGGGAGCGCGACTTGATTCCCCTTACCAAGCGAATCCGGAGCGGGATCGCGAGAAATTTTGGATTTACTCCGGATGTCATTCTTCGCACCTCTTCCGAGCTAAGAGACGTAATTGCAAGAAATCCATTCGCAAAGCGCCGCGGCATCGAGCCGAGCAAGCTCCTTGTCACTTTCCTTGCCGGCGATCCTGGCGCGGAAGCTCGCGAAAATATTCTCAAACTCAAAACGGATCCGGAGGAATTGCGTATCGACGGCCGCGAGCTCTACATCTATTTCCCTAATGGCATGGCCCGCCCGAAATTCTCATGGGCCGCCATTGAGAAGACATTGAAAATACCCGGAACCGGCAGGAACTGGAACAGTGTCATCAAATTGCTCGAGATGGCGGAGCGGCTGGAAGCGGCCGAATCCTAACTGCAATTTCAGACCGTCTTATCCTTCGAATAGCATAACGTTTCTAGGTTGCACTCCACGCATTTCGGCTTGCGCGCCTGGCACACCCGCCGCCCGTGCCAGATAATCTGGTGGGAAAACTGGATCCACTTCTCCCGCGGAATAATCTGCATCAAATCTTGTTCAATTTTCTTCGGGTCGTCATTGCGCGTCAAATCCAGCCGGTTCGAAAGCCGCTGCACGTGGGTGTCTACCACAATCCCGCTCGCGATTCCGTACGCCGTTCCGAGAACCACATTCCCCGTTTTTCGCGCCACTCCTGGCAGCGTCAGTATCTCTTCCATCGTTCGCGGCACTTGCCCGCCAAACGTTTCAAGGATCGCTTTGCTTGCCCCCATCACCGATTTCGTCTTGTTCCTGAAAAATCCCGTCGGCCGGATCTCCTGCTCCAATTCGCTGGGCGTGGCGTAGGCGAACGCCTCCGGGTTCGGATATTTCTTGTAAAGCGTTTCGGTCACTTGATTCACGCGCACGTCCGTGCATTGTGCCGAAAGGATCGTAGAAATAAGTAGCTGAAAAGCATTCTCGTGCTTTAGTTCGCAAGTCGCGTTCGGATACGCTTCGTCCAATTTCAAGAGGATCGCCGTGACTCGCTTCGGATCAGTTCCCGCCGCACGCGCTGGCTTGGCCGCTTTGGATGCCTTTGCAGTCTTTGCCGCTTTAGGCTTTGCAGAACCCGGTTTCTTTTTTGCCGCTGGTTTCTTCTTGGATTTGGCCAACATGGGAGAAAAACTATATCATGCCGGAAAGCGCCGCGAGCAGTTTGCGAAATGCTTTTCCGCGATGACTGTGCTGGTTCTTTTGCTCGGCCGTAAGTTCCGCGAAGCTTTTCTCCAGAGCAGGGAAGTAGAACGCCGGATCATATCCGAATCCACCGGACCCGCGCGGTGTCCCCAGAATTTCCCCATCGACGCGATCCGTCACGATCGCAATCGCGCGTCCTTGCTTCGCCAGCGCAATCGCACACACGAAATACGCCTCGCGCTGATCCCCCGTCAAACTACTCATCTCATTCAATAACTTTGCAATCCTCTGCGAATTCGTCGCCTGCGGCCCCGCATACCTCGCGGAATGCACTCCCGGCGCGCCACCAAGCGCGGGCACGACCAGCCCGGAATCATCCGCGAACACCAGCCCTTCCCGCAATCTTGAATAATGCAGCGCCTTGGCCGCCGCATTTTCCGCAAAGGTAGGAGCGCTCTCGTCAAACATCGGTAGGGAATCAAACCCCGGCACCAATTCCAATTCGAATGGAGCGGATCCGCCGCTCGTCGCAAGCCCGTGATACTCCGCGAGTTTACCCAGATTCGACGACGCGAAGAAAAGATTAACGGGCGCGCGCACTGAACTTTGCCGGCAGCATGGCGCGTTGTTCTTCCGTCAGCCGGCGAATTCCCGCGGCCGCCAGTGCCAGGAGGTCCTGCATCTCGCTTCCGGTGAACGCCCGCCCTTCCGCCGTCGCCTGGATTTCGACAAAATGTCCGCTGCCGGTCATGACCACGTTCATATCCACTTCCGCGCGCGAATCTTCTTCATACGCCAGGTCCAGCAGCGCGCGGTCGTCCACGATCCCCACGCTCGTCGCCGCCACCGTATCCAAGAGCGGCGACCTCTTCAGTATTCCCGCTGCAACCAAACGTTCGAAAGCCAGCGCCAGCGCCACAAACGCCCCCGTGATCGAAGCCGTTCGCGTCCCGCCGTCCGCCTGAATCACGTCGCAATCCAGCCACACCGTCCGCTCGCCAAGCGCTTCCTGATCCGTCACCGCGCGCAGCGACCGCCCGATCAATCTTTGAATCTCCTGCGTCCGTCCGGTTTGCTTTCCCCTCGCCGCTTCGCGCGGCGTTCGTTCTTCGGTCGCGCGCGGCAGCATCCCGTATTCGCTGGTGACCCAGCCTTTGCCGCTGCCCTTCAAAAAACTTGGCACGCCGTCATCCACCGTCGCCGTACAAATCACCCGTGTATTCCCCAATTCGATCAGCACGCTGCCCTCTGCCGTCGAGATAAAATCCGGCGTCATTTTCAACGTCCGCATCTGGTCCGCGGTCCGCCCGTCAACTCTCACTCATCCTCCAAATCAAATCTCATCTCGCACTACAATCTACGGTTTGCGTTCAGGCTGCGCCAGTTTGCCGGGCGTCTTCTCCGGTGTCAACGCTCCCGGCGCCACAGCCGCAGTCTTATCCGATGCCGGCGTAGTCGGCCCCGGCTTCGGCGGCACTTGCGCCGGCTTGGTGTTCACAATAAAAGTTCCCGTCAAATCCAAATGCCCCGCAAGCGTCTCCATCTCCTGCCCATGAATCAGGATTTTCAGCCGCTGCACCTGCGGAACATTTGCCTCCAGCGTCCGCGCGATGGAATCCACCGCCAGTTGTTCGCTTGCGATTCCGGAAGGAATCGATGTCGCCAGTGCTTCGGAAAAATCCGCCACCGCCGTTCCGTCCGGCAAAAGGTAAAACGCCAGCAAAACCGCATCCGGCGGCAGTGTGCGCAAGTCCGCGTCCACCGGCCCCGCGAAAAGCGTATTTAGCACCTGCTTCGAACGCAGCGCCGGGTCATTCGAAAGCGGCAATTCCACCGTGACTGGCACGAGCGTTGAATCATCCGTGTCCGAACCCCAAAAGAGCTTCGTTTTCACGCGTGGATCGCCCGGATTAATCACAACCGGCTGCGTCAATTCGCGCCGCGCCTGCTCTTCGCTCTGCTGCTGCAGTCTCGCCGCGCGTTTCATCCGTCTCCGCAGAATCGGGAAATAAATCGCCGCGGCAACAACCGCGATGATCAGCCCGCCGATCAGCCGGACTCTCCAGCGCGGCGTCACGGCCGCGCACCTGGCCCGGCCGGAATCACATACGACGGCTTGAACGCCGCCACTCCCCGTGCAATCGCATCCGCTACTCCCGGCGCCATGCGGTCAATCTCCGCGCGGTCCTGCACGGCCACGCTCGAGATTTCCACTCCGATCGCTGGCGCCGCCGTCGTCCGTAGCTGCCGGACCGCCGCCGTCTGCGCTACCTCGGGTGATCCTTTGAATCGTTGTACCAGCATTCCCTGAATGAGATCGCCAAACTTCCGGCTCAATCCCAGAAATGGCGCTTGCGCGCGATCCCATGGAATCAGCCCATTCGAGTCCGTCACCGCAGGCATGTCCGAGTTCACGTAAACGCGGACCGTGCCCGGCAATCCCGTCGAAGAAATATGCAGCGTCACGAACACCGCCCCGCGCTGCGCATTGGCCGTCGCGGACCGGTCGTCAAACGACGGGTTCTCATTTCCTTGCCGCGTTTGTACCACTTGAAATCCTTGCGCCTCCAGGGCCCGCCGCACTTGCGCCGCCAAATCCAGCACAATGTCACTTTCCCGGATTCCGCCACTGCCCCGCGCGCCCGGGTCCGTCCCACCATGCGCCGGGTCTAGCACCACGATGGTAAGACCAGTTTGCTGGAGTTGCGCACTGGAAACCGAAACGGCTGATCCCGCCGGTGCGGCCTGTGAAGCTCCAGCAGAAACGGGTGTCAAGGAGCCAGTGGATGGTTGTTGAGTAGGAGCAGGTGGCAGCGATGAAGAAACCATCCTGGCGCCGAGCAAAACGAAAGTCAGCAGCCCAAGCGGAAAGAGCAACCTGATTCGAACGAAGTTTCGCACCTCAAGCAGCATACCAAATCTGCTGCCCGATTCGCGCGGCTTGAAACAGCGATCCGCGCCGAAAAAGAGACTACACCTCGTGCCCCGAGCAGTTCGCAACACAACTCTCAAGTTACATCAGCGGCTTAACCTTCGCTCTTTGCAGCACCGCGTTCACGCTCGCTACATCCTCTTTCTGCACGACGCCCCAGCGCGCCAGCCTCTCCCGTCCGCTTTCCATCCACTTTTCGCTCGCGGTCGTAGCGTCCGCCGTCGGTGCCACGTCGGCACTCTCCACTATCACCAGCAATCCCGTAAGCGCTGCTGCGACTCGAGGCAGCGGCTCAGACTCTTTCGCGGGAAGCGCAAGTCCAAACAACATGAACTCGCCATCACTGTCCGGCTCCACGGTCCCTTCCACTTTTTTCTCCAGGTCCGTCAGCGCCTGTTGGACTTCCGCATTTCCGCTCGCCTCTTTTTTGCGTGCCTCGATCTGCTTCCGCAACTCATCTGCCTGTTGCACGGCCGTGGAAACCTCGCCCAGTTTTGCCGCAATCTTCGAAGCCACCTCAAACTGCAGCACCAGCGCCTCCTGCGGCGTCTTCACGCGCGGATCCATCTTGATCGTCAGCGGCTGCGTCCTGCTCTTCCCATTCGACGTGAGCTTCACAATGTAATTCCCCGGCACCGCCAACGGCCCCGCTGGCCCGTAGTACGAAGTCCGAACGCTGCTCGGCAACGGATAATGCAAGTCCCAAACAAACCGATGCATCCCCGGTTCCGCTGAGAGCGCTTGCTGTTCCTTCACCCATTTCACCGGAAATTGCACCTTGCTAGGATCGGTCTTGCGCAATTCGTCGTTGCTCGCGAATTGCCGCACCAGTTTCCCCTCCGAATCCAAAATTTCAAGTTGAACGGGCGCCACCGGTTTTTCTTTCAAGTAGTAATCCAATACCGCCCCATCCGGCGGGTTTGCGAACAGCGTTTCATCCATCGGAATCGGCGACTCCTGGTCCGCCCCCGGCCTCACGCGACACGTTGTTTCCGGCCGGAACAGCCAGCCATCCGCCGCAGCGACCTGCGCGTCCATCTGCCGCAACGGCGTTACATCATCGAGCACCCAGAACGATCGCCCAAACGTGGCAATCACCAGATCGTCCTCGTGCACCACCAAATCGCGCACCGAAGTCACAGGCAAATTCAGTTGCAACGGTTGCCAGTCGTCTCCATCGGTGAACGAAACGTACACGCCCTTCTCCGTGCACGCGTACAGCAGTCCTTTGCGCGCAGGATCCTCCCGCACGCAATTCAAAAAGCTTCCCTCAGGAATCCCATTCGAAACAGCCTGCCAAGTTTTGCCAAAATCCTTCGTGCGATAAAGATGCGCGCGATAGTCTTCCAGCCGGTGCCGGTCCACTGCCGCATACGCTGTCCCCGCATCCGAATGCGACGCCTCGATGTGGGTCACCTTGCTCCACGGCGTCAGCTCCGGCGGGGTCACGTTCTCCCACGTTTTCCCTTCATCGCGCGTCAACTGAATCAACCCATCATCTGTTCCCGCCCAAATCTCCCCCGCTCGCACATACGATGGCCCAATCGTGTAAATCAACCCGCGCTGTTTCTCTTTCGACGCATCCGCCGCCGTCGCCGCATCCAGATTCGCAGGCACGCCCGGATCTTCACGCGTGAGATCCGGGCTGATCGCCTTCCAGGAATTCCCGCCGTCCGCCGTTCGAAACAATACCTGCGATCCGAAGTACAGCGCATGCGGGTCGCTCGGCGAAAACACCAGCGGCAGCGTCCACGTCCGCCGGAACTCGCCGGACTGCCCCAGCGTCGGCGGCATGTGCTGCACTTGCTCGTTGCTAAAATCTTGTCGCGCGACAAATCCGCCAAACGTTATGCCCGGATGCAGCGGGTCCGGCGCGATATAACCATTCTCGTCACCCGCCTCCATCGGGCGCCAATCGCGGAAATTCAGCGAGCGGTAATTGCTTCTGCTCGGCGTGGCCGCCGATCCGCTGTCCTGCTGCGCTCCATACACCCAGTACGGAAAACGATTGTCCGTCGCCACATGGTAGAACTGCCCGGTGGGCTGGTTGTACCACGAACTCCACGTCTCGCCCCCGTTGCGCGTAACGATCGTGCCTTGATCACTGCTGAGAACCATGCGCAACGGCTCGTCCGGATCGATCCACATCTCGTGATAATCGTCGCCGCCCGGCGCCCCTCGAAATGCCGCAAACACTTTCCCACCGTCTCGCGACTTGTACGTCGAAGTATTCGGCAGATAAACCGTATCCGCATCCTTCGGATCCACACTCACCTCACCGAAATACCATCCACGCTGCCACGCGCGCCGGTCATGCGAAACGCGCTGCCAGTTCTGCCCACTGTCATCCGAACGATACAGCCCGCCGTCCTTCGCATCCACAATCAAATAAATCCGCTTCGCATTGCTCGGCGCAAACGCAATTCCCATTCGCCCGAGCCCTTCGGCCGGCAATCCATGACCCGTCACCTGCTCCCAATGATCGCCGCCATCATTCGAACGATACAGCCCGCTCCCCGGCCCATTCGAAGGCGGATAAATGCTCCACGGCGGCCGCCGCGTCTGCCACAGCGCCGCATAAATCGTCTTCGGATTCCCCGGTTCGAACGCCAAGTCAATCGCTCCGGTATTCTCATCGTGGAAAAGAATCTTCTGCCAGTTCTTTCCCCCATCTTTCGAACGAAACACACCCCGCTCCGCATTCGGCCCGTACGCGTGCCCCAGCGCCGCCACGAACACCTTGTTCGAATCGTGCGGGTCCACCAGGATTCGCCCGATCTGCCGCGAATCCTCTAGCCCGATGTGCGTCCACGTCTTCCCGCCGTCCGTGGACTTATACATTCCATTCCCATACGAAATCGACGACCGCATGTCCGCTTCGCCCGAGCCCACGTAAATCACTTTCGCATCAGACGGCGCCACCGCAATCGCCCCAATCGAAGCAATCCCCTGCGAATCAAAAATTGGCTGCCACGTCCTCCCCGCATCATCCGTTTTCCAAACTCCGCCCCCCACCGCCCCGAAGTAATACACCTCCGGCTGCCCGCGCACACCCGTCACCGCCAGCGTCCGCCCGCCGCGAGGCGGCCCAATCAAGCGCCACCGCACCTCTTGAAACAGTTTTTGATCGAACTGTTTCGGCGCGTCCGGTCCGGCCACCAGCCGGGCTGCGGCACTTAGCATCATCAAAGCAAACAGAAACGACGGTACAAGCCGGCCTGCTTTCACGTCTGCATTCTCCAAAAACAACTCTTGCCAAGAGCCGTCGAGTATATCTCACTCCAAAAACAAAACGGCCTGGCTCTTTCGAACCAGGCGGAAAAAATTCCTTGTAGATGAAAACGCTTACGCCGTCTCGAGATCCTCAATCTCTCCAATCACCACCGGCTTTGTATGGCGTATCTTCAGTTTCCCAGTGACGTAGTAAATCAATACTCCCGCAAGCATGATGAGCGCTCCAAACACCAGCCCGTTCATCCCGAGAACCGCTTCATTCCCGCTCTCGATCATCGCCAGGCACAGCAGCAGCAACGGAAATATTCCGCAAGTCACTGCGCCCATCATCCCGCCCGGCACGCGAAACTCCCGCTTCAATCCCGGCTCCTTGATGCGCAGCGCCACCAGCGTCACGAACTCCAGCATCAGGCTCGCGCCGTACAACATAATGTCCAGCGTGACCAGCCGTTTGAACCCCAACCCCAGGCACAGCGCCCAGCACGTCGCGCACACAAGAATCGCCACCCACGGCGCCTGCGTCTTCGCGCTCCTCTTCGCGAAAATCTTCGGCAGCATCCCATCCCGTGCCATCGCCAGCGGCAGCCGCGAGTAGCTCAGCACCAGCGCATTGAACATTCCGAACCCGCTCATCATCCCGCCGAGCACGATCAGGAACCGCAGCCATTCGAATCCCAGGAATTTTCCTCCAATGATGCCTGCTACCTCCGCCCAAGCCCCATCGCTCCCAAACGCCAACGCCGGGATTCCCGAAAAATACACCGCCAGGAACGGCAGCACGTACGTCAGCGCCACCAGCACCACCGCGGCAATCATCGCCTTCGGATAGGTCCGTTGCGGCCGCTCCACTTCTTGCGCGATCGTCGAAGCGTTATCCCAGCCCATGTAGTTCCACATCGCCACTAGCACGCCACCAAGCAATCCCATTCCTGTCGCGGTCGGCGCGGCATGCGCTTCCGCCATCGCGCTCATCTTGAAGGGAGCGAGAACCACAATCAGCGCGAAGGGGGCAGACAGCAAAAAGAAAAGCCACAGCGAGGTAATCCCCACCACGCGGATCCCCGCCACATTTAGCGCCGCACACGTCACCACCACAAATAGACCAGCATAAATTCCGTGATTCCCAACGCCAAACCACGGCGCCATGGCCTTCAAATAAAACACGAACAGCGTCGGATAAATCGCCATATCAAAAATGCTGGCCGCCAGCGAGAGCCACGCCTCCTGGAATCCCCAGAAGTTTCCCAACCCGCGCCGCACCCACGCGTAGTAGCCGCCCTCCGCGGGCAGCGCGCTAGACAGCTCTCCGATCATAAACGCCGTCGGCAGGCACCACAGCACCGGCAAGAAAAGCAAAATCAAAATCCCGCGCCCATAGCCTGCGCCATGAATGATTTCTTCGGTCCCGTATGTGCCGCCAGACACCATGAAAAAGGTGGCAGCCACAAGCGGCCAGAGCGTGAGCTTGGCGACCGTTTTTTTCGCTGTAGGGATTGCACTCGAGGGATACTGCGCGGGAAGCGATAAAGAACTCAATTTTTACTCTCGTCCTCCTAAACGAAACTCGCTCGCGCCGCTGCGGTTAAGCGAGTTCGCATTTGCAGAATACAAGAGTCGTCTCCGCATGCAAGAAGAAAATGCACCCAAGCAAATATTTTTTTGCGGCCGCCCACGGTCCTTTCCTACCGTCCGGCCCGCCTCAGCCTTGCAACCCGCCGACCACCACTCCTAGTCCTCTCTTCTCTGTACCCTCTGCGCTCGTGTGTTCTCTGTGTTGATATCTTGGGTTTATTCTTGCATTGCTCAAATCACTCCCCTCGCGCTAAGCTCCATCCCTCTCGCGGAGGCACCACATGCGGATTCGTTTGTCAATCGTCGCAGCCCTATTGTTTTTACCTCATCTCGCGCAAGCCCAAGCTCCCTATACCGTCGGCACCGCCTCCGCCGCTCCCGGCCAGAAAGCCACCGGCACCCTCGAAGTCCCCGCCGGAGTGGACGCCGCCACCAGCATCCCCGTCGTCGTCGTCAATGGCGCCAAGCCCGGCAAAGTCCTCGCGCTCGTCTCCGGCGCCCACGGCACCGAGTACGTCTCCATCATCGCCATCGAAAAGCTCATCAACGCTCTCGACCCCGCCCAGCTCACCGGCACTGTCATCCTCGTCCCGCTCGTCAACATCCAGTCCTTTGAACTCAAAGTGCCCCACGTCAATCCCGTGGACAACAAAAGCATGAACCGCTTCTACCCCGGCAATGCCGATGGCACCCAAACCGAGCGCGTCTCCCTCCTCATTACCAAGGAGATTGTCGACCGCAGCGACTACCTCATCGACTATCACGGCGGCGACCTCGACGAGAGCCTCCGCCCCTACAGCTACTGGGCGCCCGTCGGCCACGAAGCCCAGGACCGCATCTCCAAGGAAATGGTCCTAGCCTTCGGCCTCGACCACATCATTATCTGGCGCGAGCGTCCCACCGACCTCACCGCCACACGCTATCTCGATAACACCGCTGCGGTCCGCGGCAAGCCCTCCATCGTCGTCGAAGCCGGCCACGCCGGCACGGTGGACTCCGACGACCTCGCCCTCCTTGTCAACGGAACCTTCAGCGCTCTGCGCGCTCTTAAAATGCTCCCCGGCGAGTCTCACCCCATCGAAAACCCCGTGTGGATCGATAAACTCGAAGACGTTCTCTCCGACGGCCCCGGTATCTGGTACCCCCTCGTCAAGCGCGGCACCTACGTCCAAGCCGGCATGAAACTCGGCAGCATCACCGACTTCTTCGGCAAAGTTATCGCCGAGCCCCGCGCCCCCGTCTCTGGCGTCCTCCTCCACGTCAACGCCGTCCCCTCCCTTAAAAAAGGCGACAACATCGCCGACATCGGTGTCCCCGCCGCCCACGCCCCGTAGTGGCCGGTCATTCGTGAAAGGTGCTTTTTCCCGATTCTTCTCTGCGTCCTCTTTACCGCAAGAGTGTTTCACAACTCTTTTCCAATCAATCGTTTCCGCACTCTTTCTCAAAAAATGCCGGGGTGTTTGGGTCCCTCTCTCTCCAAAAACCTCAAGTAACGCTTGAAGTCTCTTCGAACGCCCCGGCAAGATGCCCCATCACCCACATTGCTCCATCCTGCCTGCCAGAGTATCCTCTCCAATTCCATGGAGGTGGTGAATGGCTTTTGGGAAAATGGCGCAGCGATTCGCGGCAGCGGCGTTGGTTGCGGGGATTGCCCTTGGGGGAGCCGCGGTTGCACAACAGGTCGACGCGAAATTTTTTGGAGAGATGCGCTGGCGTTGCATCGGCCCCTTCCGGGGAGGCCGCACCGTGGCGATCAGCGGTGTCCCGCATCAGCCAAATGTTTTCTACATGGCCGCCGTCAATGGTGGCGTTTGGAAGACCACCGATTTCGGCAACACTTGGAATCCCATCTTTGACGACCAACCCACCGGTTCCGTCGGCGCTCTCGCCATAGCCACGTCCGATCCCAACATTATTTACGCTGGCAGCGGTGAAGGCTTGCAGCGCCCCGACCTCGCCACCGGCGACGGCATCTACAAATCTACCGACGCCGGAAAAACCTGGACGCACATGCAAAACCTGCGCGACGCCCAGCAAATCACTTCCATCCTCGTCGATCCGAAAGATCCGAACCGCGTGTTTGTTGCAGCAGAAGGGCATCCTTACGGGCCCAATGCCGAGCGCGGAGTCTTTCGTTCCACCGACGGCGGCCAATCCTTCCAGAGAATTCTCTATAAGGACGAAAACACCGGCGCCGCCGATCTCGCTTTCGATCCGACGAACCCGCGGACGATTTATGCGGCGTTGTGGGCGGCGCGCGTCGCTCCGTGGGAAGTACGCAGCGGCGCTTCGATCTACATGATGGGAAGCGGTCTATTTAAGTCCACGGATGGGGGAGACACCTGGAAGCCATTGACGAAGGGGCTGCCGGGGGCAAGCGAAGGCCTCGGGCGAATTGGAATTGCCGTCGCGCCGAGCGAGCCAAAGCGGATTTATGCCACGGCGGAAGCCACGAAAGGCGCGGGAGTTTATCGCTCCGACGACGCTGGCGAATCGTGGCAGCAAGTGAACGCCGATCATCGCATCGGCGGGCGCGGTCCCGGAGCGATGGGCATCGCCGTCGCGCCGGACAATCCGGACGTGGTCTACGTCGCGAATACCTCGACATGGAAGTCCACTGACGGCGGCAAAACGTTTGTGGGTTGGAAAGGAGCGCCCGGCGGCGACGACTACCAGCGCTTGTGGATTAATCCCCAAAATTCGCAGGTCATCGCGCTTTCGAGCGATCAGGGCGCGGTGATCAGCGTGAACGGCGGCACAACGTGGAGCAGTTGGTACAACCAGCCAACCGCGCAGTTCTACCACGTCACCACCGACAATCGTTTCCCGTATTGGGTGTATGGCGCGCAGCAGGAAAGTGGCTCGGCGGGGACGCTGAGCCGCAGCGATTACGGCGAAATCAGTTTTCGCGAATGGCATCCGCTCGGCGTATTCGAATATGGCGATATCGCCGTGGACCCGCTCGACCCGAACCTTATTTATGGCGCGAAGCTTACACGCACGAACCAGGATACCGGCGAAGTAGCGGACATCGCGCCGGAACCGGTGCGCCGCGGCGAATATCGTTACGACCGCACGCTCCCGGTGGTTTTTTCGCGGCTCGATCCGCACACGCTGTACTTTTCCGCGAACGTTTTGTTCAAGTCCAGCGATGCTGGAAATAGCTGGGAAGTGATCAGCCCGGATTTGACGCGGCCCACATACGAAATCCCCGCGAATCTCGGCGCCTTCGCGGCGGCGGATCCGGAAAAAGGAAAACATCGCGGCGTAATCTATGCGGTCGCACCCTCCTATAAAGAAGTGAACACCATCTGGGCGGGCACCGACGATGGACTGATTCACATCACGCGCGACGGCGGAAAATCCTGGCAAGACGTTACGCCGCCTCAATTAAAGGCTTGGAGCAAAGTTTCCATCATTGAAGCGAGTCATTTCGATGCGGGTACTGCATACGCGGCGATCAATTCGTTTCGGCTGGATGATTTTCAAGCGCACATTTACCGCACGCGTGATTTCGGGAAAACGTGGTTGGAAATTACCAAAGGGATTCCCAGGGGCGGTCCGAGCAACGTGGTGCGCGAAGATCCGGCGCGAAAAGGCTTGCTTTTCGCGGGAACGGAGGGCTCGGTCTACGTTTCGTTCAACGATGGAGAGGACTGGCAGCCGCTTCAGCTCAACCTGCCGCACACTTCCATGCGCGATCTGACGATTCACGGTGATGACTTGATCGTGGCAACACACGGGCGTTCGTTCTGGATTCTCGATGACATCACGCCGCTACGGCAAATGAAAATTGAGATTGGCAAAGAGTTCACGCCTCTCTATGCGCCGCAGGAAGCGATTCGCTTCCGCTGGAACCGCAATCCCGATACCCCGCTTCCGCCGGAAGTGCCGGCCGGGAAAAATCCGCCGGATGGCGCAATCATCGACTATTACCTGGCGGCGCCGGCGAGCAAACCTGTGATGCTCGAGATTCTCGACGACCATCAACATCTTGTGCGCCGTTATAGCAGTGCATATAAAGCCGAGCCGATGGAAAAAATTGAGGCAGAGCATCCCATCCCAATGTACTGGGTGCGTCCGGCGCAGATTCTCTCCACCAGTCCGGGGATGCACCGTTTCGTGTGGGACATGCACTATGCGCCGCCCGATTCGCTTTCTCACGAATTCCCCATTTCTGCAATCGCGCATGACACCGTCAAATATCCGCTCGGCGCTTGGGTTTTGCCCGGCAACTACACCGTGCGGCTGACAGTGGACGGAAGGGTTTCCACGCAGCCGCTAGTCGTGAAAATGGATCCGCGGATCAAGACTTCGCTAGGCGATCTGCGCAAACAGTTTGAAATGCAGAGCGGAGCGGTCGAAGGCATGAATGAAAGCTTCGAATCGCTCATTCAAATCAAATCGGTGCGCGCGCAATTGAAGGAACGTACGGGAAAAGCGGGGAAAGGTGCGGTTGCGGAGGCGGTCGCTGCGATGAACAAGCAGGCCGCGGAGATGGAAGGCGGGGCGCAGAGCAGTTTCTTCGGGCTGCCGCCGGGCGCCAAGCAGCCGGAGAATTTTTCCACCATAAACCAGCACTTCAACGCCATCCTCACGGTCGCGGATAGCGCCGACGCCGCGCCAACGACGCAAGCCACTGCGGTCTACAAGGAGCTCGAAGACGCGCTCGAAAAGCTTATAGCGCGGTGGACGAAAATCCGCCAGCAAGAGATTCCTGCACTCAATGCCGAATTGAAAAAAGCCGGGCTCGCTCCAGTCGATCCGAACAAGACTCCCGATGCGCTGCCCTCCGACGATTCCGATGGAGGCGACGAGCCATGAGATGCTCACGAGGCCCACGACCCCACGACCCCACGACGGGGTTAGTTGACGCGAGAGGAACAGCGTGAAAGACTTAGGCACGAATTCTGTTCCAGCCTGAGACAGTCAATTCATAGCAGGTGACTGAAACTCATGAATCCCAATAGGGCCTTCCTGCCAGCAATCTGTTGCTTGATAGCCATGAGTTGCGCTCCGCTTTGTGCGCAATCTCCCGCCTCTAGCCCTCCGGCTGCGCAGCAATCAACGACAATCGAACCAGCTGTTACCGTCGAAATCGCCAAGAACGCTGCCGAGCCCTCGTCTCCCTTGAATGCGGCTGCAGAGCTGTATCGCAACGGCAAGATTGGTGAAGCCGAAGCCACATATCGTGCCATCCTGCAGAACGATCCCAAATCCGCGCCGGCTTACGTGGGCTTGTTTCGCGTGCTGCTGCGGCAGAAGCGCCTGGAAGATGCAGCGTCAGCCATGAACAAAGCGGTGGAGCTGGCCCCCAATTCCGATGCGGTACACACCGCGCAAGGAGAGCTGCATTTCCGCCAGGGGAAAATAGGGGCAGCGGAGGCGGACTTCATTCCTCTTGTGAAGGCGGGCACTAATGAAGCGCGCGCTTACCTGGGTCTTGCGAAGCTCTATTGGGCAGCGGCGCGCTATCAGCATGGGAAGCTGATGATAGAAAAAGCTCATGATAAAGATCCGAACGACCCTGACATTCGAAAGTTCTGGCTGTTCACGTTAACGCGAAAGGAACGAATACAGGAGCTGAAGAGTTATCTTTCGAACGCCAGCGGCGACGATGAAGATGAGCGCGAACATCTGGAAACAAATCTCATCGAGATGAAGGAGGAAGAAGAGGAATCGTCGGGTGGATGCCGCCTGGCCAGCGGCGTAACAGAGACGCATATCCCCATGGAACGATTGCTGTATGGCGCCCAGCGGATCCGCGGCTACGGCCTGAAGGTTCAGTTGAACGATGTGAAGTCCAACCTTCTTCTCGATAGCGGCGCCTCGGGGATCCTGGTGAGCCGGAAGGTCGCAGCGCGAGTGGGGATTGAGCCGCTCGTGAAGAGTGATGTGCACGGAATCGGCGATAAAGGGGCCGTTTCGAGTTTTATTGGCGTGGTGAAGTCCATAAAGATTGGCAATCTGGAATTTCAGGGATGCCATGTGGAAGTGATGGACCGAAACTCCGTGGCGGATGAAGACGGATTGATCGGGTCGAACGTGTTCAGCCATTTCCTGGTAAACATCAATTTTCCCGATGCCAAGCTGGAACTCACCGCATTGCCCCCGTTGCCGCCGCCCTCCGCCGTGGAAAAGGCGCTGACGGAGAAATACCCGAAAATCGCGCGATTCCGGGATGGATTCGTTCCGCCGGAGTTCAAGAATTTTTCGCAAGTCTATCGATTCGGGCACATGCTGCTGATTCCGACGCGCATCAACGAGTTACCCTCGAAGCTCTTTCTCGTGGATACGGGCGCCTTTTCCGATACCATCTCTCCCGATGCGGCGCGCGAAGTGACTAAAGTGCGCGCGGACAGCAATTACAAGGTCAAAGGAGTGAACGGATTGGTGAACAATGTTTTCACCGCGGACGACGTCACTCTGACCTTCTCGCATTTCCGCCAGCCCGCGCGGGATATCGTGGCGTTCGACACTTCGGGGATGAGCAATTCGGCGGGAACGGAGATTTCCGGGACTCTCGGTTTCTCCATGCTCTATCAAATGCAGTTGAAGATTGATTACCGCGATGGGCTGGTGGATTTCGTCTACGATCCAAATCGCTTCCATTAAATAAAGCTTCCAAGACTTCCTGGATGGCGGTGCGCAATTCCTTTGCAGGGCGGCGCCACGCGGGATATCCTCTTCGCGCAGCGGGAGACTCATTGATGAAAATCTTTCGTCGGGAACCGAGTGTGTTTCGAATTGCGGCTATTCTGATCGCGGGAATTGTGGCGGCGGGAATTGCGTGCGCACAGCAGATTCCCGAGTCGGCTTATTCGGAGATGAAGTGGCGGATGATCGGGCCGTTTCGCGGAGGAAAAGTGAACGCGGTCGCCGGCGTACCGGGAAGTCCCGGCGTCTATTATTTTGGCGCCGATGGCGGAGGAGTTTGGAAGACCACGGACGGCGGGACGGTGTGGAAGCCCATTTTCGACAAAGTGCCGATCGCGTCGATCGGAGCGCTGGCGCTGGCGCCTTCGAATCCAAGCATCATTTACGTGGGCACGGGCGTGAACGGGGTCTATACGGACATCAGCTATGGGAACGGAGTGTACAAGTCCGCGGATGGTGGAGAAACCTGGCAACATCTCGGATTGGCGGAGACGCGGCACATCGGGCGAATCCTGATTGATCCGCGCAATCCGGAAATTGTGCTGGTGGCGGCGATGGGGCACAGTTTTGGGCCGAACGATGAACGCGGCGTGTTTCGAACGACGGATGGGGGAAAGACCTGGAAGAAAGTATTGTTCCACGACAACGTTACCGGAGCGATCGATCTGTGTTTCGAACCGGGGAATCCGCGCGTAGTGTATGCCACGCTGTGGCATGGGATTCGAAAGCCGGGGCAGAAGGGAACTGCGATTGGTCCCGGCAGCGGACTTTATAAATCCGCAGATGAGGGCATCACTTGGACGCAAATTACCGGGCACGGTCTTCCGGAAGGAGAGTGGGGACGGTCGGGAGTCGCGGTGGCTGCAGGGAGCGGTGGGAAACGCGTCTACGTAATCGTCGAAGCCAAGGAGAAAAAAGGCGGATTGTTCCGTTCGGACGATGCAGGTGCTACCTGGACGAAAGCCACGGAGGACCGTCGGATCGAAGGCTCCTGGTACATGAGCGAAATCTTTGCCGATCCAAAAAACTCCGACGTGCTGTACGTGCCCTCGCAAAATTTGTACCGCTCGACGGACGGCGGCAATTCGTTTACAGCGATCAAAGGCGCTCCGGGGGGCGACGATTATCATTCGGTGTGGATCGATCCGGGCAATTCGCAACGAATCATGCTAGGAGTGGATCAGGGCGCGACCATCAGCATCAACGGCGGCGAATCCTGGAGCACTTGGTACAACCAACCGACCGGGCAATTTTACAGACTGGCCACCGACCACCGATTTCCGTATTGGGTCTATGGCCCGCAACAAGACAGCGGCACGGCGGGGATTGCGAGCCGGGGAAACAACGGGCAGATTACGGAGCGCGATTGGTTTCCCGTAGGACCCGGTGAAAGCGGCTACACGATTCCGGATCCGCTCGACGCCGACGTCGTTTACAACGCAGGTCCTGGCGGGAGCGTGGTGCGGTTGTCGAAGAAGACGGGGCAGGTACGCGATATTTCGCCAGCGCCCGTTTCATTCGGCAGCAAATACCGCTTCAATTGGACGATTCCCCTGGCATTCTCGCCGCAGGATCCACATCTGCTTTATCTGGGGACCCAATTCCTCTTGAAAACGACGGACGCAGGCACGACCTGGCAAGCGATCAGTCCGGAACTGACGCGCGTTCCCGTGGATGAAAAAAATCCGAAACAGGTGCTCGGCACAATCTTGAGCATTGCGCCTTCGGAGGTCCGCGAGGGAGTGCTGTGGGTAGGGACGGATGATGGAAATATCCAGCTGACGACGGACGCAGGCAAGACGTGGCAAAACGTGACGCCGGCTGCAGTGACAGAATGGAGCGGGGTGGACAACCTGGAGCCGTCTCATTTCGACGCGGGCACGGCGTACGCAGCGATCAACCGAAACAGCCTGGACGATGTGCGCCCGCACATTCTGCGCACGCGGGATTACGGGAAAAGCTGGCAGGAAACGGTGAGCGGCATTCGCGATGGCGATTTCGTTCGGACGGTGCGCGAGGATCCCGTGCGCAAAGGATTGCTATACGCGGGGACAGAACGGGGAGTGTACGTATCGCTCGACGACGGAGAGCACTGGCAATCGTTGCGGCTGAACATGCCGGTGGTTTCCATTCACGATCTGGCAATCGAGCAGGACGACTTGATCGCCGCGACCTATGGCCGGTCGTTTTGGATTCTCGATGATGTGACTCCGTTGCGCCAACTGGATGCTCGGGTTTCGAGTTTGGACGCGCATCTTTTTGCGCCGCGAACGGCGATTCGCGTGCGCCGGGATGAAAATCAGGATACTCCGCTGCCGCCGGAAGTTCCGGCAGGGAAAAATCCGCCGGACGGCGCCATTCTCGATTATTTTCTGCCGGCGACCTCAGCCGGGGACATTCAGTTGGAAATTTACGATTCGAACGGAACTCTCGTGCGCAAGTTCAGCAGCGCCGACGTGCCAAAAGGGCTGGAAGAAGTTCCTTTCGTCGCGGAATACTGGATTGCGCATCCCCAGCCACCTGCGAAAGGCGGGGGCATGCACCGGTTCGTGTGGAACCTGCGCTATCCCGATCCGCCCGCGGTGCACACGCAGTCTCCTTACAACTATCCGATCGCTGCGATTGTCGGCGAGACGCCGTTGCCGCCACAGGGGCCGCTGGTGCTTCCGGGAAAATATGAAGTGAGGTTGAAAGCCGGGGGAACGGTTTTGCGCCAGCCTCTGGACGTAAAACTCGATCCGCGAGGCAACGTGGCGCGAAACGAATTGCAGAGCTCGCTTGACCTGCAATTAAAGATTTCCGCTCTGCTGGGAAAAAACTATGCCGCCTTGCAACAAGTGAAAGCGCTGCGCGCGCGGATGGCCGAATTGGCGAAGCGTCCCAAGGATGACCCCATCGTGGCCGCGGCGAGCACTTTGGACGCCAAGGCTGGAGCGCTTCTTGGAGAAGCAACGCCCATCCTGGAAACTCCAAAGAGCGCCAGCTTCATGGCGGTAAACGATAGCCTAATCGACCTTATGGCACTGGTGGACGGGGCGGACGCTGCACCGTCGGAAGAATCGTTCGTGGCGTACCGGAGAATGTGCAAAGGGTCTAACGAAGCTCTCGGCGCATGGCAGGAATTGAAGAATAAAGACATGCCGGCGTTGAACGAGCTGCTGGGCAAGAGCAATTTGTCGGCGTTGCCCGATGCCCCTACTCTGCCCGCGGAACCCGATTGCGGAATTTGAAGCGAGTTAAGCTCGATTCCATCCATGCACAGTGCATTACATCCCCGCTGGGTCGCGGGTGAGCAAATGAATGGTAACGACGCTTACCCCTTGCTATTTGTTTTGGCTTTTAGATAGTTTATTGATATATATTCCGTTTAGCATTATCTTGCCGATTCAAGAGGAATAGCCCGGAGAAATTCCCAGCGCGCGGCCGACCAGGGGCGAATCGCACAGAAGAGGCATATATGAGAGTAAAAAGCTTCACCAGAAATCTGATAGCTATTTCCGTAGCTTTGATATTTTTTGCTCCCGCAGTAGGTGCTCAACAAAATCAAGCTGGTCAGCAAAAGATATCGAGTTTCGATCGGGACCTGGCTCGGGAAATGCTGCGGGCGATTTCCTCCGATGTGAAGAAGCACTATTACGATGCCCAATTTCACGGACTCGACTGGGACGCGAATGTTCGCGCCGCGGAACAGAAGATCGACGCTTCCAGTTCCCTGAATCGTGCTCTGTCGGAGCTAGCTGCCGCGCTGGATACGCTGAATGACTCGCACACATTCTTCCTGCCACCGTCACGACCTTATAAACATGATTACGGCTGGGAAATTCAGATGGTTGGTGACCGGTGTTTCGTAATGCAGGTTCGTCCCAAAAGCGACGGCGAATCCAAAGGAATGAGACGAGGTGACGAGGTCCATCTGATCAACGGGTATCAGCCCAATCGAGAAAACCTATGGAAAATGAATTACGTTTTCAACGTTCTCCGGCCCCAGGCAGGGCTTCATGTCGAGCTGCTGCCGCCTGACGGCTCGGAGAAAAAAATTGACGTGATGGCGGCTATGCAAGAAATGAAAAAAGTCAAGGACCTCACGGCAAGTGGGGGAGGGCAAGATATCTGGGAACTCATCCGCGAACTGGAGAGTTCCGAACACCTTGGGCGTGCACGATGGGTCGAACTTGGAGACGATATCGAAATACTGAAGATACCAGGCTTCTTTTTCAGTGACACGGAAATCGAAGACATGATTAAAAAGGCGAACAAGCATAAGTGCCTGATCGTCGATTTGCGAGGCGATCCGGGTGGGAGCGTGGATACCCTGAAATGGTTCTTGGGAGGCGTTTTCGATAAGGAAGTGAAAATTGGCGACCGGGTCACGCGAGATGGATCGAAGCCAATGCTTGCGAAGTCGCGAGGAAACAGCGCATTTGCGGGGAAGCTTGTCGTTCTGGTAGACAGCAGATCCGCTTCCGCTTCCGAACTATTCGCACGCGTTATTCAACTGGAGAAGCGTGGCACCGTGCTGGGTGACAAATCGGCTGGCGCGGTGATGGAATCCAAGCGTTACTCGTATAAGAATGGTCTTGACACGGTTATCTTTTATGGAGCTTCCATAACGGATGCAAATATCATCATGACGGATGGCAAGAGCCTCGAACACGTAGGCGTAATCCCTGATGAGTTGCTAATACCTACTGGCTCAGACTTGGCGAACAACCGTGATCCCGTTTTGGCGCGCGCCGTTGAAATTTGCGGATCGAAAATGACACCTGAAGGCGCAGGCAGGCTCTTTCCTTTCGAATGGCCGTCGCAGTGAATTGTAGCCGGCCAATGGTCACCTGCGCTTCCGAACATCCCGCAAAAGCCTGCACTACTTTGTGAAGGAAGCCTGCTCGAGATTTGCAAGGTCCGCGAGAATTTCGGTGCTATGTCTTTGTGCGTCCACCTTTAGATAAACCTTGCGGACCACGCCCTCCGGGTCGATCAAGAACGTGTGCCGGGCCGAGAGGCCGGCCACGCCGAGATTTAGGAGAGAGTCGTACGATTTCGAGACCGCGTGTTTTTGATCCGCGAGCAGCTTGAAGTGCAAGCCTTCCTTGACGCAAAACTTCCGGTGGGTGGCCTCGTCCTGAACGCTAATGCCGAGGATGACGGCGTTTTTCTGTTCGTAGAGCGCGAGGTCGCGCTGAAAATTGTGCGCCTCGATGGTGCACCCGCTGGTGAAATCCTTGGGGTAGAAATACAAGACGATCCATTTGCCGCGGAAGTCGCGGAGACTGACGGGCTTGCCGTCCTGCGAATTAAGGGAGAAATCCGGTGCGTGCGTTCCCGACGAAGGGGCTTTTGCCCCACTTTGCGTGGCGCGGATCACAACGAGGACTACAAACAGGACGACGACAGCGATCAGGATGCCGATTAACTTCATTTCGCGCTTCCGGCTTTAGGTTTGAATTCCATGCGCCGGCCTCTCGTGCAAGAAGATTGTTATTCCTTTTGGCTGAACCGACCAAAGCCCACGCGCAACTGAACGGTATTGATACCCGGATTCGGCGACGAAAGCCCGGCGTTCGAAATGTGCATAAAGCGGATTTCCGTGCTGACGTTATACTTGCTTCGCAGAAAGTGCAGGCCCACAGCTCCGCTGGTGGTGAAATTAACCTGCGAGGTGCCGGGCGGAGTCTTCACGTTGGTGAACAAAGTGCCGCCGCCAATTTCGAAATAGGGAACCACGCTGCGGTGCGTGTCCAGCGCCCACTTGAAAGCGAAGGGGTTCACTCCAGCGCCGTATGCAGTGCCGCCTTTTTGAACGACAAGAAATGCCGGAACGATATCCACCGCATACTCCAGACGGCCGCGAAGAAATCCAGGACCGTGGGGCGCGCTGAGAATCAGGCCGTAGCGCAAGCCGAGATTCCAGACACCGTCGCTCGATTGACTTCCGTTTGTCCCGTGGCCGCCGCCGGTCCAGATCTGGAGTTCGTGGCCGCCCTCGACGGGGCCCGCCTGAGAGCGGGCGGCTGGTACGGAGAAAAAAGCCGTGAAGAGGATGACGGCGATCGTTCTTTTCAACGGGGAGTCTCCTTCGGGGTATTCGATTCCCGGCACCCGGCTTCGGGTGCAGACGAAGATATAGAAGTTCTGAGCGAAAGGCGAATCTCTTCTAACTCATTTGAGGTAGGTGCGGACGATCTGGATGACGTCGTCGGCGGCCTCTTCGGAAGACTTGGAATTGCGCGGCATGTGATTGCGAATATGGTCCTCCATCAACTCGGCCATGAGGCTGTTGATGGCGCCGCGAGCGGCGGCAAGGCGCTGGAGCGCGTCCGCGCACGGTTCGTCTTCGTTGAGGGCCCGAAGAACACTTTCGAGCTGGCCGATGACTTTCTTGGTGCGGTTGACGAGATCGAGCTTTTCGCGTGAAGTATGGGACATTTTACTTGCCTACCCAATAGGGGTATGGCATCAAGGTTTCAGGCCCTTTGACGATGGCCAGATGAACAGTAGAACAAAGGGGTAGGGTAATTCAAGCGGCGTGCTCGGTGCCAGGCTGGTGATGCGGAGCAATCTTCCAGTGACAACGAAAGCTCCAGAAGGAAACGGCAACAGCCTTAGTTAAACATAGTTTACAGAATTGATTTAATGTAGTTACCTATAGTCACCTGCCATGAGCGCAGGGCAGATCCGAGGACGTTCATCGCCCGTTCACGAGCGGCGATTTAGCCTAGGAAGATCGAGGCGGAGTGAAGCTCCTGGACGGGAGAGATTCCGGATAGTGAAGATGCAACGTTTCAGTTCCCAGTTTGCTATCGCGACCTGCGCGATGCTCGTGGCGGTCTTGTTCTCGGCGGCAGAACTGCGGGCGCAAGATCAGCCGCAGACTCCAGCGCAGACGCCTCCGGGGCAAGCGGATGATCCGGCCAGCCCGCCCACTGATGCCGATCCCGAAGCGATGTTGCCGCATTTCAAGGACACGCGCTTCTGGCTCTCCGGGCAAATGAACTTCATCTTTCAAACTCATCCCGACTTTCACGCCGCGTACAGCGGGCAGAACAGCCTCAGCCCGCACTATGAGAAGGCCACCTCTCGCGTGTTAACGCTCTACACCGGCGTGCGGCTGAACGATTCGACCGAGATTCTGGTGGACATCGAAGAAGCCGGGGGCGCAGCGCTCAGCACTGGCCTCGGCTTGGCCGGAAACACGGATCTGGATATTGTTCGTAATCCTTCGTTGAGCAAAGCGCCGTACCTCGGGCGCGGCATGCTTCACAAAGTATTCGCGTTCAGCAAGGATAAGATTGAGAATGGGAGGAGTTTTCTGTCGCTTTTCGACGAACTGCCGCGGCGGCGCCTGGAAATTCGCTTCGGCAAGTTCAGCATGCCGGATTTCTTCGATCAGAATTCCGTGGGCTCCGACACGCATTTCCAATTCTCCAACTGGACGATAGACAACAATGGCGCCTGGGACTACGCCGCTGATACGCGCGGCTACACCGTGGGGTTCGTGGCGGACTACGAGGACGGCAACTGGGGTTTTCGCTTCGCCGAAGGGCTGATGCCGAAGGTGGCCAACGGAATTGACCTGGTGTGGAAGCCGTGGCAGGCGCATGCAGAGAATTGGGAATACGAGCTGCGCCGAGGCATCGTGCCCAAAAAGGCCGGCGTAATCCGCGTGCTGTCGTACGTCAACCACGCCAATATGGGCATCTATAACAATGCAATTGCGCAGTTTCAGGAACACTTGGTCGTGGTCCCCCAGATAACGAACCACCCCTGGCACATCACGGCCAAATATGGGTTCGGCGTCAACCTGGAACAGAATCTTGCACGAGGCATCACCGCATTTGCCCGCTGGGGATGGGACGACGGAAAGACGGAGTCCTTTGCCTATACCGAAGTGGATTCGACTTTCGCCGAGGGTGTCTTAGTGAACGGCACAAAATGGCATCGCAAGCAAGATCGTGCCGGCGCGTCCTTCGTGTCAAACGGGATCAAGAAAGATCACCAGATCTACCTGGCGGACGGCGGGCTCGGTTTCCTCCTTGGTGACGGAAAACTGAGTTACGGGCGAGAGAACATCGTCGAAGCGTTTTATACCGCACACGTTTGGCGCGGAATCTATATCGCTCCCGGAGTGCAGCACATCAATAATCCGGGTTACAACCGCGATCGCGGCCCGGTGCTGGTGCCGACGTTTCGGGCGCATCTGGAGTTCTGAGAATGCCTGGGAATCTTGACAGTTTCGCGATAGTGCGTCTGGAAATTCTCTCAAATAGGATATTGGGGATGCTATCCTTTGCAAGAGAGCAGAAATCGAGGCCGCGGCCGTGAGGCAAACGCTTTAGAAATGAGAAGGGCAAAACAAATTCGCCATATTCACAAGGGAACCCCATTGCTGGTTCGCCTCTCGGTATGCGCCGCGCTTCTGCTGCTTTCCGGAATCGTAACTGCTTCAGCCCCGCAGCAAGAGAGTTCCGCGGTCTCCCCGGCGATCGGTGCGCGATTTGCCATTGCGGATTTCGACGGCGATTTGAAACCTGATCTCGCCACGGTTCAGGTGGGGGGAAGCAATGCGCGAACTACCCATTATTCCATTCGATTCGAGCTCAGTGGCGGGGCGGCGCGGTCGATTTCTTTGCTTGCGCCTTCCGGAGGGTTGCAGATTGTTCCGCAGGACGTGAATGGCGACCAGATCCCCGATCTAATCGTGTCCACGCAGTGGCTCAACCGGCCCGTGGCAGTTCTTTTAAATGATGGGCACGGAAACTTCACGCTGAGCGATCCAGGCGCGTTCCCGGACGTCATGCGAAATTCAGAATCCAGATGGTTGGGAACCGAAGCGCAAAATTATGACCATGCCGCGATTCCGCCTTCTCGTTCTGCCGCGAAGGTGTGTGCGGTGTGCGCCACTGCGGTCCTCGCTGGGGGCGATGCCGAGTTGATGCCGCGCTCGGCCTTTCGCTTCCACAGTGAGCGACAAGATTTACGCTGTGCCGGCAGGGCTCCTCCTCTCGTTATTCATCACGTTTAAATATCCGATTCAAGAACGCGTAAGCTGGCGGTCCGGGACAGGCCGATATAGTTCTCTCCCAATCGTGGCTTCCAGAATTGATTTCGATTCGCTTTGGGCTAAGAAGAAAGGCCCTTCGGAAAGGGCCGACCCAGGGTATTCGAGACTCTACCTAAAAGGGCAGAAGCAAGAGGAAACTAATATGCGGGTTGGTATGAAAACTAGATGCTTCGCGCTCCTGCTGGCCGCAGGATTGGCGGAGAGCTGTTTTGCGCAGAAGGCGCTGACGTGGCAAGAAGTGCGCGACAAGTTTGAGGCTGCGAATCCCACTTTGCGCGCGGGACAAATCGGCATCGACGAGTCGAAGGCGCAGGAAATCACAGCGTTCCTTCGTCCGAACCCGGGGCTCACCCTGTCAACAGACGGGACTCAAATCGCGCCTTACAAAGGAGTCTGGCAACCACTCACGGGCACGCAGTTTGCTGCCAACATCAGCTATCTGCACGAACGGCAGCACAAACGGGAACTCCGCCGGGATAGCGCTCAAAAAGCGACGGGAATCGCCGTCTCGGGTCAGGCGGACCTCGAGAGGACTCTCGTCTTTGCCTTGCGGTCGGCGTTTGTGCAGACGCTGCAAGAAAAGGCCATTCGCGACCTCGCGAAGGAAAATCTCTCCTATTACGATCATGTTCTGGACGTAAATCGCGAGCGCTACAAAGCGGGCGCGATTGCACAGGTGGATTTGGACCGCCTGGAGCTGCAGCGCGTTCAGTATGAATCCGATTTGCAAACTGCGGAAGTGAATCTGCGCACGGCGAAGATTCAGCTTCTCGCGCTGTTGAACGACCGTACGCCGATCGAACAATTCGACGTCACGGGGCCGTTCGACTTCTCGGCACAGATCGCCCCCCTGGATGAGATTCGGCAGACGGCAGTGGATACGCGGCCGGATTTAAAGGCGGCTTTGGAAGGCATCGACAAAGCCCAAACCGATCATAAACTCGCTATTGCAAACGGCTCAACGGATCCGACTTTGAGCGCGTGGTACACCTACAACCCCTCGTTCAACAACCCGTTTGACCACCAAACGCTAGGCGCAAGTGTCAGCATTCCCCTTCGCATCTTCGACCGGAATCAAGGAGAGAAGAAGCGCACGGAACTGGACATCGACCGCAGCGGGAAACTGATGGAGGCCACGCGCGCGCAAGTCTTCAGTGACGTAGATTCCGCCTATGCGACCGTCAACAGCACGGTGATCCTGCTGCAACCCTACAAAGACCGATACCTGCAACAGGCTTCGAGAATCCGGGACACGATCGCGTTCTCCTACGAACACGGCGCGGCATCGCTGCTGGATTTTCTGAACGCGCAAGCCGATTACCGGAGCGTGCAAGTTAATTATTTGAACTTGGTTGCTTCCTATTTGAACGCCGCAAGCCAATTGAATCTTGCCGTGGGACGCGAGGTCCTGCAATGAGCCGGACGAGATTTGAATGGCTGGGATGCGTTCTTGTTTCCGGCCTGTTCCTAGGCGGCTGTGGCGCAAGCAAGGGAGATCCCAAAGCGGAAGCGCCGCCGACAACGGCGGTCGAGAAGGAGCAGGACCTCAACATCGTGACGGTCGACAAGCCAGAGCAATTTCCACTGTTCACGGCTCTCCCTCATGATTCCGCGCCACAGTTGTCGGTGACCGGAACCGTTGCTCCGGACATCTCCCGCAGCGTTCCGGTGATTTCGATTGCCACTGGCCGCGTGGTGGAGATTCGTGCGCGGCTCGGCGACACGGTGAAAAAAGGACAACTCCTGCTGCGCGTGCAGAGTGCGGACATGTCCCTGGCTTTTTCGGACTACCGCAAGGCGGTGGCCGACGAAAAACTCGCTCGCATACAATTCGAACGCGCCAAGCTCCTCTACGATAAGGGGGCCATTTCGCTGAACGATTACCAGACCGCGGAGGACGTGGAGAACAAGGCCCAGGTTGACGTGGAGAACACGAGAGATCGGCTTCGCGTGCTGGGTGGCAGCATCGATCATCCCGCTGCAATTGTGGATATTCTTGCTCCGGTTTCGGGGGTGATCACCGATCAGCAAGTCACCAACGCCGCGGGCGTGGCGGGGTTGGGCTCGCCCAACCCCTTCACGATTTCGGACCTGAGTTACGTCTGGATTCTCTGCGACGTCTACGAGAATAATCTTCCCAGCGTGCATGTCGGCGAAACGGCCGAAATCCGTCTGAACGCATATCCTGACAAAGCATTTACCGGCCGCATCGGCAATGTTCTTCCCGTGCTGGATCCCACGATACGCACGGCCAAGGTGCGGATCGAGGTGCGGAATCCAGGTTTGATGCGCGTGGGCATGTTCGTGACGGCGACGTTTCACGGACAGAAAAAGGAAATGCATGCGGCCGTTCCGGCTTCCGCGATATTGCATCTGCACGACCGCGATTGGGTTTACACGCCCGCAGGGGACAAGAAATTTCGCCGTCTAGAAGTGAGCGCCGCGGGCATGTTGCCGGACAAAATGCAGGAAGTCTTATCCGGGTTGCAGCCCGGGCAACAAGTGGTGACCAACGCGCTGGTGCTGCAGAATACGGTCGACCAATGAAGGAAAAAACGGCAGGCATGAGGAATAGCGGATGATTCGCGCACTCGTTGAATACGCGTTGAACAACCGCTTCATCATTCTGGCGGTCACTTTTCTGCTCATTCTGTGGGGCGCTATCTCGTTCCACAACTTGCCCGTCGAGGCGTATCCGGACGTTGCCAACAACTATGTGCAAATCATCACGCAGTGGCCCGGTCGAGCCGCGGAGGAAGTCGAACAGCAGGTTACTATCCCGATTGAAATTCAAATGAACGGGATTCCGCATTTGGAGCATTTGCGATCCACTTCGCTTTTCGGACTTTCGAGCGTGATGCTCATCTTTGACGACGAATCCACCAACGACTGGAACCGGCAAAAAGCGCTCGAGCGGCTGGGACAAGTCAATTTGCCGAACGGCTTGCAGCCGCAGATGGGCACGGATTGGAGCCCCGTGGGCCAGATTTTCTGGTACACGCTGAGAAGCACGAACCCGAAATACGACCTGATGGAATTAAAGTCCATCGAAGATTGGTTGCTCGAAAAGCAATTCAAATCCGTTCCCAACGTGGTGGACGTATCCAGCTTCGGAGGCACCACGCGCGAGTACCAGGTGCGGATCGATCCGAACAAACTGGTCGCCTACGGAATGAGCATCGGCCAAGTGGAACAGCAACTCGCCAACAATAACGTGAACGCGGGTGGCAGTTTCGTGGAAGCCGGACTGCAACAGGTCAATGTGCGCGAGGTAGGGTTGGTCAAGAGCGTTCAGGACATCGCGCAGACGGAGCTCATTACAAAGAATGGCGCCGCGCTCCACGTCAAGGATATCGCCACCGTCATACAGGCGCCGAAAATCCGGCTCGGGCAAATCGGCAAAGCGATACACCGCGCCGACGGGTCGGTGTTGGACAATGAGGATGTTGTCGAGGGGATTGTGCTGTTGAGAAAGGGCGCGGAGTCCGATGCCACCCTCACGGCCATCCACGCCAAAGTCAAGGAGCTGAACGAACACATTCTTCCGCCGGGCGTGAAGGTCGTCCCGTTCCTGGACCGCAGCAATCTGGTCCATTACACCACGCATACGGTGCTGCACAATCTGACCGAGGGAATTATTCTTGTCTCGATTATTCTGTTTCTTTTCCTCGGCAACGTCCGCGGCGCGCTGATCGTGGCTCTGACCATTCCATTCTCCCTTTTGTTTGCCTCCATCTGCCTCGAACTCAACAAAATTCCCGCCAATCTTCTTTCGCTCGGCGCACTGGATTTCGGAATGGTGGTTGACGGCGCGGTAGTGATGGTGGAAAACATCGTGCGACACCTGGGCCATAAGGACACCTCTTACAAGACGCCGATGGACCGCATCCGCGACGCGGCTCACGAAGTGCAGCGCCCCGTTTTTTACGCTATCGCCATCATCATCACCGCGTATTTGCCGATCTTCACCTTGCAACGTGTGGAAGGCCGGTTGTTCAAGCCCATGGCCTGGACGGTGGCGTTCGCGCTGCTTGGTGCGCTGATTTTTTCGATCCTCATCGCGCCCGTGCTCGCCAGCGAGTTTTTTGGTGAGGGCGTCAAAGAGTGGCCCAACCCGGTCATGGCCGCTCTCAAAAGTGGCTACCGCCGCGCGGTGCGTTGGGCGATCGAGCATCGCTTCGTGACTCTTGGCGTGGCTGGCGCGGGGCTCGCTCTTGCCGCCCTGCTGACGTTTGGGGGCTTCATCGGATCCGAGTTTCTTCCGCATCTCGATGAAGGCGCCATTTGGGCGCGCGGGACGCTGGCGCCGAGCACCGGGCCGACGGAGGGCACGCGCATCATGACGCAAGCGCGCCTGGTTTTCGCGTCCTTTCCCGAAGTGACGCAAGTGGTTTCTCAAGTGGGCCGGCCCGATGACGGCACCGACACCACTGGGTTTTTCAATACGGAATATTTCGTGGACTTGAAGCAAAAAGAAAAATGGCGCCCCGTTTTTCACGAAGACAAGGATGAGTTGATCGCCGCCATGGACCGGGAGCTCAGCAAGATACCCGGCGTGCTTTGGAATTTTTCGCAGCCCATTTCGGACAATATGGAAGAGGCCGTCAGCGGAGTCAAAGGCGAACTGGCCGTGAAGATGTACGGCGATGACCTGCGAGTCCTGGAAGACAAGGCCGACGAAATCGTGAGCGTGATGCGTAAAATTCCCGGAATCCAAGACTTGGGATTATTCAGGGTCCTGGGCCAACCTAATCTCAACCTCACCGTGGACCGCCAGCAAGCGGCGCGGTTTGGGATAAATGTTGTGGACGTTCAAGATGCGATTGAAACCGCCGTCGGGGGGAAAGCCGTAAGCCAGGTTCTCCAGGGCGAGCAGCGCTATGACCTTGTTGCGCGCTATCAGGCGCCCTACCGCGACACGAAGGAAGCCATCGAGAATATCCGCCTGTTGGCCCCGACGGGCGAGCGCGTTTCCCTCGCTCAGGTGACCAAGGTCGAAGTTCGTGACGGCGCCTCCGAGATTTATCGCGAACAGAATTCGCGGTACGTGGCCATTAAGTACAGTGTGCGCGGGCGCGACTTGGGCGGCGCAGTCGAAGAAGCCATTGCCAAGGTCAATGAGCAAGTCAAGCTTCCCGTTGGCTATCACATCGATTGGGCGGGCGAATACGAAAGCCAGAAGCGTTCCGAGAAACGCCTTTTGATCGTCCTTCCCCTCACAATTCTGGGCATCTTCGTGATTCTCTACACCATGTTCAGCTCTTACAAGTGGGCCCTGCTCATCCTTGCCAACGTGGCCATGGCGCCCATCGGCGGCTTGCTGGCTCTTCTCATCACCGGAACTCACTTCAGTGTGTCGTCGGGCGTCGGTTTCCTGGCCTTGTTCGGAGTTTCCGTGCAAACGGGCGTCATTATGCTGGAATACATCAATCAGCTTCGCGTTCGCGGGCATTCCATCGAAGACGCCGCTGTCGAAGGCGCGGTCCTGCGCCTTCGCCCCATCATGATGACCATGCTGGTCGCCACACTCGGATTGTTGCCCGCCGCCCTCTCCCACGCGATCGGGTCGGACTCGCAGAGGCCCTTCGCCATCGTCATCGTCGGCGGCTTGCTCGCGTCCCTGCTCTTGAGCATTTTTCTTTTGCCCACGCTTTATGTCTGGGTGGCCCACGATGGGGACAAACTCCCGGCTCCCGAGGGCGAGTTCGCCGAAGAGTCCTGATTTGCTCTCTGGTCTTGATTGGGACGAGAAAGTTTTTCAGGCTGCCTCATCGAAATGTCTTGGCAGCGGTCAAAAACTCTGCTAACAAAGTTGCGCCGGATTCGTCCGAAGAACAAACGGTGGGTTGTGCTGTGTCCAATTGGTTTGAACTCGCGTGATTCATTGCCTGGAGGAGTCTATGAAACCACTTTTCGAGCGGGCCTGCGTCAACGAGGCCCTCAAGAATTCCGGCGTTGTTTTTCTACTCCTGATGGCCTTGGCCGGACTTTCCTCCGGCGCTCGTGCGCAAAGCGTGGACGAGGTAATCGCAAAAAACGTTCAGGCACATGGTGGAGTGGACAAATTGAAGTCCGTGCGCAGCCTGCGCACCAGCGCAAAATTCACGCAAGGTTCGTTCCGCGCCGAGTTTCGCCAGGAAAACAAACGCGCGGACAAGGTCCGGGAAGAATTCATCATCCAGGGACTGGCGCAGGTGCAGGCCTACGACGGCAAAACGGGATGGCAGATTTCACCGTTTGGAGGTCGCAAGGATCCGGAACTGCTCTCGCAGGACGACCTGAAGAGCCTGGTCGTTGACGCCGACATCGACGGCCCGCTGGTGGGTTACAAAGAGAAGGGCCACAAAGCGGAACTGATGGGCCACGATTCGATGGAAGGCACGGACTGCTTCAAAATCAAACTCAGCATGAAGAATGGCGATATTCGCTACTACTATCTTGATACCGATTCGTATCTCGAATTGAAACTGGAAATCCAAACCACCATTCGGGGCACGCTGCAGGAATCCGAGTTGTACTACGGCGATTACGAGCAGGTGAACGGCGTCTATTATCCCTTCGTCGTCGAGCAGGCACAGAAAGGCGTCGCGTCGCGCTCGCAGGTCACGGTCGAAAAGATCGAGCAGAATGTACCGATGGACGACGCGCATTTTTCGATGCCAGTCGCCAAAGCGCCGGCCAAGGCGCCTGCACCTGGAAAATAGTTCGTAGAAACAAGGAAGTGGATGAGTTTTCTTGTAACGGGTTGCTGTTGCTTTTACTTTGCCGCTAAGGAATCCGCCGACATGCGCAAATCCATTCGCCGCTCCGCCGCTGTGATAACAGGGTTACTTGCTTTGGGACTTTTCGCCGCGCCCACGCGCGCGCAGGACGTCCATTTTGATTCCGATACCATCTCGGGACTCGGCGCGCGCAACATCGGCTCCGCAACGATGAGCGGCCGCGTTTCGGCCGTCACGGCGGTGAAGGAAGCCGGCAGGCTGACCGTGTATGTGGGAGCGGCCAGCGGCGGCGTCTGGAAATCTACGAACGGCGGCACCACGTACAAGCCAATTTTCGACAAGCAAACCGCGCAATCCATCGGCGCGATCGCGATTGATCCACAGACGCCGAAAACGATCTGGGTTGGCACCGGAGAAGCCTGGACGCGCAACAGCGTTTCGATTGGCGATGGCATCTACAAATCCACAGACGGTGGCGACAACTGGACGAACCTGGGCCTGAAGAACTCGGAGAGAATCTCAAAGATCCTGATTGATCCGAAGAACAGCGACACCGTGTACGCCTGCGTCCCTGGGAAATTGTGGAGCGACAGTGAGGACCGAGGCGTTTACAAAACCACCGATGGCGGCAAGACGTGGACGAAGATTCTCAAGGGTGCGAATCTTTCCACCGGCTGCTCGATGATTTCGATGAGTTCGCAGGACTCCAAAGTTCTTTTTGCGGGAATGTGGGATTTTCGCCGGAAGGGCTGGACGTTCCGTTCGGGCGGGGAAGGTCCTGCAGCGCCGAGCGGCAGCGGCCTTTTCGAATCGACCGACGGTGGAGCGACATGGAAAGAGCTGGATGAAAAAAGCGCCAAGGGCTTGCCGGCGAAGCCGTGGGGACGTGTCGCCGTCACCATTGCGCCATCGAAGCCAAATGTCGTCTACGCGCTAATCGAGTCAACGCGCAGCGCGCTCTTCTGCTCGGAAGACGGTGGCAAAACCTGGGAAGAACGCGACCGCAGCAATTGGATGGTTTGGCGGCCGTTTTATTTCGCCAATTTGATTGTCGACCCTAAGAACGAAAACAAAGTTTACAAGCCGGACCTTACGCTGATTATGAGCGAAGACGGTGGGAGAAGTTTCAGCAGCATCGGCGGCTCTGCCCATGGCGATTTTCACGATGTTTGGGTGAATCCTGACAACACGGATCATGTTATTGCCGGCGATGACGGCGGCATCTGGTATTCCTACGACGGCGGAAACACGTGGTGGAAGGGCGGGAACTTGCCGATTTCGCAGTTCTATCACGTGAGCGTGGACCAATTCGATCCGTACCACGTGTTTGGCGGATTGCAAGACAACAGCTCGTGGATTGGAGATTCGCAGTATCCCGGCGGGATTACCAACGGCCGTTGGGAGAATCTGTATGGCGGAGATGGCTTCTGGGTATTCTCGGACCCCGCGGATCCCAATTACGTTTACGCGGAAGCGCAAGGCGGCACGGTGGGCCGCGTGAACCGGGTCACGCTCGACGGGCGGTCGATCAAGCCGCAACCCAACTACGGAGAAGGGAAGTTGCGGTTCAACTGGAACACTCCGATCCACTTGAGCCCCAACGAAAAGGGCACGGTCTATATTGGCGCGCAGTTCCTCTTCCGTTCACGCGACCACGGACAAACTTGGGACCGCCTCTCGCCCGATCTGACCACCAACGACCCAGCGAAACAAAAACAAGAGGAATCCGGCGGCGTCACTGTGGATAACTCTTCCGCTGAAATGCATACCACCATCTACTCCATCAGCGAATCGCCACGCGATGGGCAAACGATTTGGGTGGGAACGGACGACGGCAATTTGCAGATTACGCGGGACGCCGGGAAGTCGTGGACAAATGTGACGGGCAATGTTCCAGATCTTCCAAAGGCTTCGTGGGTTTCCTGGGTCGAGGCAGGCTTGTATGACGCAGGGACGGCGTATGCGGCCTTCGATCGCCACTCGTTTGGGGACATGGAGCCACACGTTTTTAAAACGGCGGACTACGGCAAGACCTGGACGCCTATCGTCGCCGCGGACAGCGGGGTACGCGGCTACGCGCACGTCATCAAGGAAGATACGGTCGCTCCCAATCTATTATTCCTTGGAACGGAGTTCGGCCTTTGGGTTTCCCTCGATGGAGGCAAACACTGGGCGCAATACAAAGGTCATGAGTTTCCCAATGTCGCGGTGCGGGATATCGTGGTGCACGCGCGCGAATCCGATCTCGTCCTGGCCACGCACGGCCGCGGAATCTGGATCGTGGACGACATCACGCCACTTCGCAAACTGACTCCTGAAGTGATGGCGCAGGAAGCCACGTTTCTCCAGGGCAAACCTGCGCAGCAGCGACTGAACGCCAACGGTGGCTGGTCGGAGGGAAGCGCTGCATTCGCGGGGCCAAACCCGCCCGACGCGGCGTTGATTACCTACTATCAGAAGAAGCGCCACATCTTTGGGAAAATGAAATTAGAGGTTCTCGATTCGCAAGGCAAGTTGGTGGACACGTTGCCTGCGAACAGCCGCCGCGGGATCAGCCGCGTGGAATGGTCTATGCGGCTGAAGGCGCCGCGGGTTCCGCCTGCGGCTACTGCTGCGTTTGAAGCCGCTCAGGGACCCAGAGTTTTGCCCGGCACGTACACGGTGAAGTTGACCCGAGGCACGGAGACCTACACCACGAAGCTGGATGTCGGGCTGGATCCTCGCGCGAAGTACAACGCCGAGGACCGCAAACTGGAATTTGAGGCGGCCATGCGTGTATACAACCTGCTCGGAGACATGAGCTTCGAGGTCGCGCGGATCAACAGTGTGCGCGATGCGTTCGCGGATCGCGCGGGAAAACTGAAGGGCGATGACACTCTCGGCAATCGCTTGCAGGAGCTCTCGCAGAAAACCGATGATCTGCGGCGGAAGATCGTGGCCACTAAAGAAGGAGGTGCGATCACCGGGGAAGAGCGCATTCGAGAGAAAACCACGGAGCTCTACGGTGCATTGCTGACGTTCGATGGCCGTCCGACGGATTATCAGGCCGCGCGCATTGATTCGTTGAAGAAGGAGCTGGGCGACGTGTCCGCCGAGTTCGATGCCTTCCTCGCGAAGGAGCTTCCCGCAGTGAATAAATCGCTGACGCAGAAAAAACTGGAAGCCGTGCAGCCGATCACGCGCAAAGCGTGGGAGGCCACCAGCGGTGACGCCGAAGGCGGCCCTCCCGCCGGGGGAATGCTTTTCCGCAAGCGAGATTAGATTTTATTTAAGGAAAGGCACCGGCGGACGCCGTGCGCACCGGGGCTCCCGCTATCGTTGCCGCCGCTGGTCCCGCCAAAAATCTAGTTGACAAGGAATTAGAATAGTATTATTGGTAATTCGGTTTTTCTGCGCAGCACTCCCTTCCTTACTCTCCCACCTGCTACGTCAGGAAGACCGTCGAAGTAAACCGGTCCCCATCCCTCAGGAAACCTAAAACGAAGGAGAAAACATCATGTCCAACGAAAAGCTAGAGCCAAGACTCGTTGAATACATCGAGCACAAGAAGACCCGGGCTACCGCCAAGGGAACTTCCCATGCTTCGGTGCAGGATGAGCCGATTGAGGTCACTATTTCACATGCGGAAGATTTGCGCGCCGAAGAGACGCGCGACCGCAGTTCCACGCTGCTGGATCTGGGTGAGCGCATCCGCACCAGCCAAGCGACGATCGTAAACACGCTGCGCCGGCTGAAAACGGCGGAGCCTTACATTCATTCCCTTGTCAACGCCGTAACGGTGAAGCTGACGCCGAAGCAGCTCCAGGAAATTACTGCAATGGACGAAGTGAAGTTCGTGCGCCTGGAAATTCCCGAAATGGTCACCTGCATGAACGAAAGCGTTCGCGTGATCGAATCCGTCGAAGCGGCACAGGACTTTGGCGCAAACGGCCGGGGAATCAAAGTGGCCCTTCTCGACACCGGCATTGACAAAAACCATCCAGCCCTGCTCGGCAAGGTCGTGGATGAGATCAGCACGGTCGCGGAGCCCGTCAATATCCCCGGGATGCACGCGACGCACACCGCCGGCACCATCGCCAGCAACGACGTCGTGTTTCGAGGCGTCGCTCCGCAGGCGGAGCTCATCAATATCAAGGTCCTGGACCACAACGGGTTCGGGACACCCGCCTCGGTCATCAAGGGTCTTGAACAGGCCGTGCGGCGTGGCGCGCTGGTGGCCAGCATGAGCCTGGGCTGGAGCGAAATCTTCATGGGCTGGGTCTGTAACAATGCCGACTGTATCCTCTGCCAGGCAGCCGACAATACCGTGCGGCTTGGTGTCGCGCTGGTTGTCGCGGCCGGTAATGAAGGCGCACTCGGCGCACGGCCACCCTTCTCCGTCCGGCATCCGGGCGCGGCACGCAAAGTCATCACCGTGGGGGCCGTGGACAAGGCCAAAGTCCTTGCCTCCTTCTCGAGCATCGGGCCGGGCAGCGGACGCTTAAGCCCCGGTTCTCCCATCCGGCTGACCAAGCCAGACGTCGCGGCACCGGGCGTAAACATCGTTTCCTCGGTGCTCGGCGGCGGATTTGGTTCGATGAGCGGAACGTCCATGGCCACGCCGCATGTCGCCGGGCTGGCCGCCATGGTTCTCCAGAAGAACGCAAGCCTTTCACCCACCATGGTGAAGAGGCTGATTTCGGACACTTGCGAGCCGCTGGAGAACACCCCCAATCAGGTCGGGTATGGCATCATCAACGCCTATACGGCAATGCTGCGTGCCGTCGGCATCGCTCCGCGCGCCATCGCCGCCGGAGTGGGAGCAGACTAAGCTTCACGTTTGGAAAGGGAGCAGCATGGAGCCTGGATTTCCCAGGCTCCATGCTTCCACTGAATCAGGTGAACGACATGCCAGCAAATAACACGATCGAGCCGCGTTTGTTGACAGAAATTGCAAGGCTGGAAGCCACCGGGCAACAAGATCTGTCGATTCCGGTCATCATTCAGTTCGCGCACGATCTCGGTCCGCCTGCGCCCCAAGTTCGCAATGGTCGAGACGAGGCGAGCGATGCACGTGCGGAAACGTCCCGGCCGGACTTGTTGCAGCGTCTTGCTGCCATGGCAGCGCGAGAGAACCTACAGCACCTGGTCTTAGCCAATGCTGTGGAGACCCGCTTGACGGCCGCACAAATCCGCGAGATCGCGACTCACCCGGAGGTCAAGCTCGTCCTCTGGAACCGCGAAGAGCGCGTGACTGCCTGAGTCTTGCAAGTGTCTGGATACTCGTAGGGTTGCCGAGATAGGCATACACTCCTACCTGAGCTCGAGGACAAAAAAGAAAATTCCGGATAATAAGAGGCATGTCGGTTTTGCACGCAGAAGCCGGACACACGCCCCAAATCCGGGACACGAATGTTGACTCCGCGGCTGTACGACGTCCTCTCTGGCGCCAGCCCGGAGCCGCTTACGTCGTCCTATTCTTGCTGGCGTGCGCGCCCTATTTAAATACGCTCACGAACGGGTTCGTGTACGACGACGACCTGCAGGTGTTGCAAAACGCTTTCGTTCAAAATTCGCACAATTTTGGAAAGATCTTCACCGCCGACCTGTGGGGATTCGCCGGAAATGAGGCGCACGCCAAATACTATCGTCCTTTGATGACGCTGAGCTTGTTTGTGCTTCACGAGATTTATGGAAACGTGCCTGCCGGCTACCATGCTGCAAACCTCGCTCTTAGCGGCTTAGTGGCTTGCATGCTCTACGCCGTCACACTGCGGTGGACAAGCAATCCCCTGGTAGCTTGGCTCGCTGCGTGTATTTTCGCGTTGCATCCGATCCATTCAGAGACGGTCGCCTGGGTCACGGACATCACCGACCTCGAAGCGGCATTTTTTGTATTGCTGGCGTTTTGGTTGTTTCTGGATCTCCCTCATTCGGGCGAGCCACCCCTGCGAAGCTATGTCCTGCTCGGCGGTGCTTTTGCCCTGGCCATCTTCTCGAAGGAGACGGCGGCGCCTTTTGTGGTTCTCGCTACGATTTATGAGCACGCGTACCGGCGCGGCCGCGAAAACACGCCGTGGACCATCAAAGTGCTCCGCTATGCCCCGCTTTGGGCTGCTCTTGGCGTATACCTGTGCCTTCGTTGGAGCCTCTTGGGGGTTATGCAGCCCGCTGCGAATCATTCGAATTCGTCGTTCACGCAGGTGGTGTTCACGGGATTCGCACTTTTTGCCAAGTACATTGGTAAGCTGGCGCGGCCTGATCATCTTCAGGCTTTTTACTCGTTTCCGGTGCGCAAGAATCTGCTCGATCCGCTGGTCCTCACGGGCATTCTTATAGCGCTCCTTTTTGTTGCCCTCGTCTGGAGTCTGAGGCGCCGGCAACCAGTTGTTTCCTTCGGCCTGCTCTGGCTGTTTTTGTTTCTGGCGCCTGCGCTCAATTATCGCTGGCTTGGTTTGACTCCGCTCGCCGAGCGCTATCTTTTCCTGCCGTCGATAGGATTTTGCTGGTGCGTGGCCGTCGGTGGCGCAGAGCTCTGGCGTCGATTCGCAATGCCAATCCGCGCTGATGTCGGATCGCAGCGCTGGAGACTTTTTTCACAGGCTGCACTTATCAGTTTCGCGGGCTTCGCTGCGATCCTTTGCGTCGTACACATTTGGGAGAGAAATCGCGACTGGCGCGGTGATCGAACGTTCTATGAAAAAATTCTTCAGGATGAACCAGGAGCAGCAATGATTCGCGCGAGTCTGGGAGTCGTCTACCTGAATCAGGGGAACGCCGACGGAGCCAAGGCGCAGTGGTTGCGCGCTCTCGAGGACGTTCCACAAAGCTCGCTGGCTTTGACCAATCTTGCGAGTCTTGCGATTCAAGAAAATGACTTTGCCGCAGCGGAGAACTATCTCGATAGGGCCCGCGAATCTCCTCCGGTGACTGCGCGGTATTATCGCGCTCACGCCCTCCTGCTGGAAAAGCAGGGACAGAGAACGGCCGCGCTTCAAGATCTGAAACAGGCCGTAAAGGTCGCGCCACTGGACAGTTCGCTCCATCTCAAACTCGCGAGGTTAACAACGGAACAAGGCCCAGCGGCCGAAGCGGCCCAGCAACTCCTGCTGGCCTTGAATGGCTCACTGGTTCCGGAAGACTGGTGCGACGCCGGCGATTTGGCTTTGCAGCTTGGGAGAGCCGACATTGCAGAACGAGCGTACCGCAGAGCTCTCGACGAGAATCCTTTCCATCCCTGGGCGCATCGCGGGCTTGGGCAAATCTATGCCTTGCAGGGCCATCGAGAAGAAGCGTTGAGGGAATTCCGAGCCTCGTTGAAGATGGACCCTCAGGACCCTACGGCACTCGCTGGACTACACCGCCTTGAAGAACACCAGCCACCACAATAATTACCTCGAGAATGCGTTTAAGGCAGCGTGCACCGATGAAGCAGTCTCCCCCAGTGCAGGGTGAGGCACTAGGGGAGATCCAGGAATGGGGTCCTAGGTAAGCTTCAAAAACAGTCGTTGTGGCGCGGGTCGGGCGCCGGCGGACCCGCGACGCAGGGGACCGCGCTGAGATATTCGTACATGGCTCGCAGGTCATGATCCGTCAGGTCTTTGACGGCAGGCCAAGGCATGGTCTGGAGGAGATCTCCCCGGAAGGGAGCCGGAATGCAGCCCGTATTAACGATTCCTGTTGGACAAGTCGGATGGAGGTTGTCCAAGTCCACGCCCGTCCTCATGATCAGAACAAAATCGGCAAACGTACGGCCCCCTTCGGGCATACCGGTTTTATCGGGCGTCAGGTTTCGGGAGATGATATGTGCGGAACCCGGCACCGGTGCACCGAAATCTCTGCCGCCACCCAAGTACGTCGCGGGATTGATGATCTTCGGCTGGCCAAAGTAGGGAACTCCACCCGGCGAGTATTGATTGATCGCAGGGCCGGCACTATGACATTCGTTGCAGTACATCGTGTTGATCAGGTAGCTGCCCAGTCCCACCAAGCGGCGGTTTTTCCCGTCTAGATTCAGCGGGACGGGTGCGATCTCGAAGCCCCGATGAATCTTTGATTCGTTGCGTTCCTCATCGTCATCGTCGGTAGCTCTTACGCGCGGGGAACTGCTCAGCATTGCGGCCAGTAGGAACGCGGCAAATGCCGCGACAGCTGCCGCGGGTTTGACAAATCTCCTCGATGTCATGGTGGTGGTGGTCCTTTCCGAAAAATTTTTGGTTCTTTTTTAGCCCTCGGGCCGGGTCGCTGACAGCATTCGGAATTTCCGATTTCCGCATGGTCATGGTACAAAACGACCCGTAATTCGCTGAAACGGCGCAAGCCCGGCTCGGGGGGCGAAACCGGGCCAGCGAGAAAGACAGCTGCTTGTAACGGGATGTTGTGCCTGACACTGGCTTCGGCGCAACGTGCAAGGCAGGGCAAACTGGGGCAAAGTAAGGCACGCCCCATCCTGCTCTTGCTTTGACGTCGTAGTTGCCGGGGAAGCGTACTGGTGTGATACTTCTTCCACTTAGTAGGAGCCTTCAGGCCCATGTCTGTCCAGGCGACACCAAGCTCCAGGTTCGGTGCGGATGGCCAAGGGCGGCGTCTGGAATCGTGGAAGGAGATTGCCGCCTATCTGGGGCGTGACGTCACGACCGTCCGCCGCTGGGAGAGGCACGAGGGGCTGCCGGTCCATCGTCTCCTTCATCGCAAGCTCGGTTCGGTTTACGCTTATACGGCGGAACTGGATGCATGGCGGGATGAGCGGGCGCCCGCGGCCGCAACCGATGGTCCCGATGCGCGCCCGGCGATATCAACCTACTTAACGCGATGGAAGTTGGTCTTATCGCTGGCAGGTGCGGGAGTTGCTCTGGCGATTGGCGCGGCCGTCTGGTTACAAAGGACGGAGTATTTCTGGCGAAGCCCCATCGCTGACTCGCGATTTCATGCAGTCACGGACTTCGAAGGAGTGGAGCAGGCCGCTGCGGTGTCGCGCGATGGTCAGCTCGTGGCGTTTTTGTCGGATCGGGACGGACCGATGGACGTCTGGCTGACGCAGGTCGGTTCGGGACAGTTCCACAACTTGACCCACGGGAGCGCGCCAGAACTCGTCAATCCATCGGTCCGTAACCTGGGGTTCTCGCCCGATGGCTCTCTCGTCACGTTTTGGGCTCGCAAGCAAAACGGGTCGAGCGCCGGGGACATAAGCGTCTGGGCGGTGCCGACGCTGGGCGGATCGCCGAAGCTCTACCTTGAAGGCGTGGCGGAGTACGACTGGTCGGGCGACGGCTCCCGACTTGCGTACCACACACCCGGACCCGGAGACCCGCTATTCGTCTCAAGCGGCACCCGGCGACCGGAGGGTCGGCCTATCTTCACTGCGCCCGCCGGGCTTCACAGTCACTTTCCGTTGTGGTCGCCGGACACGGCATTCATCTATTTCGTCCAGGGTTCACTCCCGGACAAATTGGACATCTGGCGCATCAGTCCAGGCGGCGGGACCCCTGAACGGATCACCGCGCACGCAGCACGCGTGACCCATCCTGTGCTATTGGATGGGCGCACGCTGTTGTACCTCGCTAGCGATCCCGATGGTTCGGGGCCTTGGCTTTATAGCGTGGACGTTGAGCGCCGCATTCCCCACCGGCTGACCTCTGGACCCGACAAGTACACTTCGCTCGCAGCCAGCGCTGACGGCCGCCGTCTGGTCGTCACCGTCGCAAGTCCGAAGACCACACTGTGGCGCTTGCCGATCGCTGATTCACCCGCCGAGGTGTCGGCGGCGGCTCGAATCTCGTTGACGAGCGGCACGGGATTCTCCCCGCGACTGGGTCCAAATTATCTTCTATATGTTTCTGCGACGGGCACGAGCGAGAGTATCTGGAAGCTCGCCAACGGAACGTGCTCAGAGTTGTGGAGCGGTCCGGATGGTCACGTCTTTGGTGGCCCGGCAATCGGCCCGGATGGACGGTTCATCACGTTCTCGGTCCGGCAGCACGGGCGGGCGTTCTTGTATGTCATGCAGGCCGACGGCACAAACGCGAGGGTGGTTACCGATGCGCTCGACCTGCAGGGCGCTCCCGCATGGGCGCCTGACGGGCAATCGATCCTCTCGGCGGCCTCCGATCACGGCGTCCCACACCTCTTCCGGGTCCCAGTCGACGGGCGCTCTCCCGTGCCTTTTGTGGAGGAATATTCGGTCGATCCCGCGTGGACGCCAGACGGCCAGTTCGTTGTCTACTCGGGGCCCGACATTGGCACCACGTTTTCGGTGAAAGCCGTCACGGCCGAGGCCGCAGCGCACCCTCTGCCCGCCCTGACTCTGACGCGGGGGGGGCGACACTTGACCTTCCTGCCCGGAGGACGGGCACTCGTGTTCTTGCGAGGAGAGATTCAACATAAAAACCTCTGGCTCATCGACCTGGAGACAGGCGCCGAGCGGCAGTTGACCAGCCTCACTCCTGACTTCGACATTCGCGATTTCGATATCTCCCCAGATGGCCGTGAAGTTGTCCTCGAACGAGTGCAGGAGCATTCCGATGTGATGCTCCTGGATCTCGCCCGGCCATAGTGCGGCTTCAACCCAATGGCGAAGTGGACGCGCACCGAGTGCACAGCTGCGCGAGTCAATTGCGCCGTCAGACCGGCAGAACCCATGCGACGGTATGACCGAGAGACGCAACTGCCGACTACTGATTGGTGAATGGAAGATGGACGTCATAACCTCCGCCGTTTCGTAGGACCAACAGACATGCGTTGATTGGTGCGTAGAATGCGCGTAGATTATCCTTGACTGATGCGTAGAATAATGCGTAGAATATGCGTAGATTATGAGATACATTCACGAAGCAGAGGAATGGCCACACTTCACTTGGCAAGTGGACAGTCTCATTGCTCCTCTATCTGCCGCGCGCTATCAGCAAGGCTTGCTTCTTGGAAAGATGCGCGCGTTAGGTTACCCGCTTCAAAAAGAAGCAACGCTTGCCACTCTCACCGAAGAAACAGTCAAATCTTCTGCGATCGAGGGAGCTGTGCTCAATCCGGAGAGCGTGCGCTCATCCCTTGCACGTCGAATGGGCCTGAGCGTCGCCGGTGCCCCTCCGGCGGATCGCAATATTGAAGGTATCGTCGAAATGATGCTGGATGCTACGCAGAAATATGCGGCACCGCTAACGGACGAGAGGTTATTCGGATGGCATGGAGCATTGTTTCCGAGCGGGCGCAGCGGTATTTACAAGATTCGAACTGCGGCATGGCGCGAGGGAGGAATGCAGGTTGTCTCCGGAGCGGAAGGAAAGGAGAAGGTTCATTTTGAGGCCCCGGTTGCGGAACGTGTCGGACCAGAAATGGCCGCATTCCTCAATTGGTTCAACAGTGGCGAAGAAATCGAGCCTCTCATCAAGGCTGGCTTAGCGCATCTCTACTTCGTCACGATTCATCCGTTCGCAGACGGTAATGGAAGAATCGCGCGCGCCGTCACGGAAATGTCTCTGGCTCGATTGGAGAACAGCGCACAGCGCTTCTACAGCATGTCCTCCCTAATCCGCGAAGAACGACGGAGCTACTACCAGATTCTTGAAAATACACAGAAGGGCGGAATGGACGTAACCGATTGGTTGAATTGGTTTCTAGGCTGCCTTAGCCGCGCAATTGAAAAGGCGAACATGCTGACAGGCAGCGTATTGGAAAAGGAAGCATTCTGGCGGCGAGTCAAGCAAGAATCAATCGTGGTCAGCGACCGACAGAAAAAGATAGTGAATCTGTTGTTGGATGGCTTTAAGGGAAAGTTGACAACCGAAAAGTGGGCGAGACTCACAAAGAGCTCGCACGATACAGCTTTGCGAGACATCCAAAACTTAATCGGTAAAGGTATTCTCAAACAGGAAAAGGCCGGCGGAAGAAGCACGGCCTACTCTCTCGTAATCTGAGATCGGTGCTTGCTGTGACGAGCTATGACACTTTGGAAGCCACAGAGATCGAGACGCGTGAAGTCCCAGCACCTCACTTGTCTGGAGCATTGTACGAGTACCCCTTTTGCAAGAGCCGGTTCATGGGTTGCCAGTTAGGCCGGGCGGTCGGACGTACATCCGTCTAGCGAAGGGCTCCTCCAGTGCTGGGCCGCACGGGACTAGTTCAGATTACGGGTGATTGGCCGGGAGTACCCGGAACTGGCGCTTTCCTTCAATGCGGTACGTTGCGAAGTCTGCGTGATCAACGGTAAGAATTGCGGAAAGAAATTCACGCTTCGCCAAATACACAAGCGTGCCATCGGCAAAATCCATGGGTCGATCCCAATAGCGGGACATCAAACCGTGCACGTGCTGCAGTTCCGCATCTTCGATTGTACCGAGCACCACTGCTCCGGAACGGACGAACCGCCAGGCGGCCTCCATCTCCGAGCGTGTATCGCCAACGAGGTGGAACAATTCAGTGAGAACAGCCTCGGAGGTTAGCAAGGGAAGGCGTAGTTGATGGAATGCGTCGACGCACGAATCGTGCCATCGGTCGGTTCTGTCCAGCAGTGCAAGAATCGCGCCAGTATCTATGAGCGCATTAGCGGGCATAGCGCCGCCTGAGGCGTCTGCGGACCACCTCGCGTGCTGTTTCGGCGCGCCGGGAATTGAGGCCCGCCAGTACGCCCAGGCAGCGCGCCGCAGCGGTGTGAAGTTTCCGTTGCGCGTGGTCATCTGGAGCATCCGTATTGCTCTTCTTCAGCCAATCGCGGACGGCCGTTTCGAGGACGGAAGATACCGATACTTTGCGGAGATGCGCTTCCCGCTCCAGGTCCGACTTAAGCTCCTCAGATAAACGCCAGCTGTATATTTCTGTCTTCATGCACTACATTGTAGTGCAGATTTGCACCACATTGCAATACAATTCCTTAGTGCGGATTCTGGACCCGCTAGATGCAAGGGAGATCCCCCGCCTCCAGTACTGGGCGCGGTTGGAACGTATCTGGAACTCGGGCAGACCAAGATTACTGCGATCTGTTACTTACAAACACGACATAAAGGTGGAGGCGGGGGAGTCGGAATAAATAGTGGTACTGAAAACGCGCAACCTATTGATTTCTCGAGACGCACAAAACGCCAAAAACTCGAAAAACGCGGCCAACTGGAACGTATCTGGAACACCGCCTAGGGCTGACAGAACGAGTCGCTGGTCGACGTGCCCTATCTCTGCTTCGTACCGGACTGGCGTGCCGCTGCCAGATAGTGCTGATCAAGCGCTTGCCGGATCAGGGTCTTGATTACGGCTTGGCGGCTAATGTTTAGTTCCTTCGCCGCATTATCCAATTCGTCCAGCATCGGCGACGCGAAGTCTACATTTACACGCTGGATTGGGCTCATCATTTGACCCTCGTTCGTGAAAAAGCGCGAGACATCCTTTCCCTTGTCGGCCAGACGCGCAATGTTCTCGGCGGACATACCTCTCTTCTTTTTACGAGTGCTCCTCATAAAGTTGTTGCTCCTCGGTTGTCGCTTTCCAAAGTGTCACGAGATGATAGTATTCGCCGTCTTCGTCTTCCCTTATTTCAAAAAAGAGAGCGTACAGCTTTTGTCTCACCCAGCCAATCGCCCGATACTGCTCTGGCATATCGGAGCGCTGGTCAAGGTAGTAGGGCTGCTCAAAGATCTGCTGCGCCTCCTCAAAGCCGATCCCGCGTTTGGGATTCGCCCTTAAGCGTTTGCTCTTCTGTGCGTCAAAGTCCAAGCGCATTCTGGTATAACAGTTATACCAGAATTATCCATCTATTCCCATTCGCTTCCTATGCCTGGTTCCGGACGAAGTGAAGGTGATACCATTTCCCCCGCCTCCAGAACGCCCATGGAACTCATCTGGAACACGGGTACACCCGCACCACTGTAACTTATTGATTACAGAGGCGTTAATATGGTGGAGGCGGGGGGAGTCGAACCCCCGTCCGAAAAGCGCTGCGACACGAAGCCTACATGCTTAGCTCAATTCCGTTTGGTTCGCCCGCCACGCTCAGAATGAGCAAGAAACGCAGCCGGCTAGTCCGATGGTTCTCGCCCGAGCCTTACGGACCG
>Ga0307477_10000210_pt1 | contig 81014 bp, 76 predicted proteins | sample atmos_gasesECM2C_FD_203316 | JGI IMG/M metagenome (GOLD analysis project Ga0307477, IMG submission 203316) | Hardwood forest soil microbial communities from Morgan-Monroe State Forest, Indiana, United States - atmos_gasesECM2C_515 | ecosystem: Environmental > Terrestrial > Soil > Temperate...
CTACTTCGATCGCCTGAACCCAGAGGGCCTGCGCAGGCGATTAACCAAACGGCTCGAAGGCCTGGGCTTCAAAGTGACCCTGGAGCCTGCAGCTCAAGTCGCCTAGAAGTGATTTTCTAAGGAATAGACACAGCCGGATGGCTCGGTGTCGCGTCGGGATTGGCCATGAGTTTTAAGCGTAAGGCGAAAGTCTGCAGAGACGGATTATTGCTATTCGTGCCCGCCGCCCAGTTCGCGCACGATCGAGCCCACAAATGATTTTGCGTCTCCGAAAAGCATCAGCGTCCTGTCGAGGTAATAGAGAGGGTTTTCGATTCCCGCAAAGCCCGCGCCCATGCTGCGTTTGATCACCATCACGGTGCGCGCCTTATCCACATCCAGAATGGGCATCCCAAAAATCGGGCTGCTGGCATCCGTGCGCGCCGCAGGATTGGTCACATCATTCGCGCCAATCACGAGCGCCACATCCGTCTGCGGAAAATCGCCATTGATGTCGTCCATGTCCAGCAGCTTGTCGTAAGGAATGTCCGCTTCCGCCAGCAAAACGTTCATGTGTCCCGGCATGCGCCCGGCAACCGGATGAATTCCGAATTTCACATCTACGCCGCGCTTGGTCAGCGCGTCGTACAACTCGCGCACTTTGTGCTGCGCCTGCGCCACAGCCATTCCGTAGCCGGGCACAATCACCACTTTATTGGCCGCCGACAGAATCGCCGCTGCCTCTTCCGCCGTCGCGCTGCGCACTGGCCGCATATCCTTCTGCCCTGCTGCAGCCGTCTGTTCCTGCCCAAAAGCCCCAAACAGCACATTTGAAAACGACCGGTTCATCGCTTTCGACATGTTCACCGAAAGAATCAGACCAGAAGCCCCATCGAGCGCCCCCGCAATGATCAACAGCTTGCTATCCAGAACGAATCCCATCGCCGCCGCAGAGAGCCCCGCATACGAATTCAAGAGCGAGATCACCGTCGGCATATCCGCACCGCCGATGGGGATGATCATCATCACGCCGAACAAAAGCGGAATCCCGACAATCAACGGGAAAAGCTGCATCTTCTCCTGGTGCGCCACCAGGATCCCGGCCACCACAACGGCGACGCCCAGAAGCCCGAGGTTGACGATGTTCTGCCCTTTATAAGTGATGGGGCGCTGCGGCAGAATCTCCTGCAATTTTCCCGCAGCCATCAAACTTCCCGTAAACGTCAGCGAACCGAGAATAACTTCCAGCGCAAGCACGCCCATTGTGAATCGCGGAAGATTCGGGGCACCCAGATAGAAATGCGCGGTGCCCACCAACGTGACGCACAGAGCCCCAAACGCATGGCTCAGCGCCGTCCGCTGAGGAACGGCCGTCATCGCCACCTCGCCGAGTGGCACACCGATGATCGTTCCCAGCACCAGCGCGATGACGATCCATCGATACTCCACGATGCCGTGGTGCAACAGCGTCCCGGCAATCGCCAGCAGCATCCCCAATTCGCCCGCAAACACTCCGCGCCGCGCCGTCGTCGGCGAACTTAGCCATTTCAGCGAAAGAATAAAAAGCGCCGTCGCGATTAAGTACGTGATCTCGATGATCGTTTCCACGCCGGGCAGATTGCTCATGGTTTCTTCGGCCCGCTCGCTTTAAACATCTTCAGCATCCGATCGGTAATCAGGAATCCGCCGACGATGTTGCTTGTTGCGGCCACGATCGCGATCGTCCCCAGGATTCTTGCCAGCATCGCGCCGTGCGCGTGATATTCGCCCGCAAGAATAATGGCGCCCACAACGGCGATGGCATCCAGCGCATTGGTGAGCGACATCAGCGGCGTGTGCAGCAGCGGCGAAACGCGCCGGATCACCTCAAACCCGATGAACGCCGCCAGCATGAAAACGTAAAGACTGGTAAGCAGATCCAGCTTCATGACTTTGCCACCTCCTTCGCCACCGCCGGCAAGGCTGGCAGTCCAAAGAACTCCCTCACGCGCGCGTTCACCACTTCCCCTCCGTGCGTCAGCAGCGTGTCGCGCACGATTTCGTCCTCCAGGTTGAGCTGCAGTTTCCCATCCTTAATAAGGTAGAGCAGGAACGCGGTGACGTTGCGCGCATACATCTGGCTCGCGTGATACGGCACGGTGCTCGCCAAATTAAACCACCCGATAATCGTCACGCCGCGCTCCACCACAATTTCTCCCGGACGCGTCAGTTCGCAATTTCCTCCGCGCTCCCCCGCCAAGTCCACGATCACCGATCCTGGCGCCATGCTCGCCACCATCTCCTTGGTCACCAGGATGGGCGGCTTCTTCCCGGGAATAACCGCGGCGCTGATCACCACGTCGCTCTCGGCAACAACTTTCCCCAGCAGCTCGCGCTGCCGCTTGTAAAACGTCTCATCCTGTGCACGAGCGTACCCGCGCGCATCCTCCGCATCCTTGGCTTCGATGGGAAGCTCCACGAATCTTCCACCCAGGCTCTGCACCTGTTCCTTTGCGGCAGGCCGCAGATCGTACGCGGAAGCCACGGCACCAAGCCGCCGCGCTGTAGCGATCGCCTGCAAACCTGCCACACCCGCGCCGATCACAAACACGCGCCCCGGCGTAATCGTTCCCGCCGCGGTCGTAAGCATGGGAAAAATCCGCGGCGAAGTATCCGCCGCAAGCACCACCGCCTTGTACCCGCAGATCGTGCCCATGGAAGAGAGCACGTCCATGCTCTGCGCACGCGTGGTTCTCGGCATCAATTCCACCGAAAACGCAGTCACTCCCTTGGCGGCAATTTCCTGTATCGTTTCAATCGAGCCGAGCGGCCTCAAGAAACCGACGAGCACCTGATCGCGTCGAAAAAGTGGAAGATCGGCTTTGCCCGTCCTGTCATTCGACCCGTAGCACAGCAGCTGCACCACGATATCCGCCAAGCGAAAAACCTCGGCACGCTCGGAAACAATCCTGGCCCCCTTCGCTACATAGTCCGCGTCCGGATAACCTGCTGCTATTCCCGCACCCGCCTCCACCACGACTTGCAGTCCCGCCTTAGTCAAAGTCGGAATCGCCGCGGGCACCAGCGCCACGCGCTTCTCTCCGGGAAAACTCTCTCGGGGAACACCGACGATCATGAAGCTTCCTCCTTTTCAAAAACCAGAACTGTTGTGGGGAATTGCAATCGGTCAGGGAAATAAACTCCATCCATTTCAAGAACTGGCCAGCCCTCCGTCGGCGCAAACGCTCCAAATCATACACTTATCGGAGCCACTTCCGCTAAATCGCATCACTCTGTTCAAACTTGCGAATCGCTCGCCGTTCCTGGCCCCCGCCCTCCGCGGATGCGTTGCCCGTTCTGCTTGTAAACGAAAAAAGGGACCGGACTGCGGTCCCTCCTCGTCGTATGTACAACTCCGCGACAAAAACCGCCGAGCTTAGTTGCTCGCGGCAGATGGTGTGGACGTTGCTGCGGCCGCTTCTCCGATGGCCAGATCATACTTCCTCCCGCTGAAGAAAATCCCCGTCAGCGTTTTGTTACCGGCCGGATCAGCGCTGGTGGAGTACCCGCTTGTGGGCTCGGCCTTCTTAACAGGAACGATCTGCGCCGGCACTTTGGCCACGGTCTCCCTGCCGTCGGAAATGCTGAGTTCCACGGTTGGTCCGTCCCCGGTCCATTCCACGTGATACTTGCCGGCCGGGAGCTGCTTGCCGGCGACCGTAACGGTTTCGTCGAACTGCAGCGTACCCTTGTTCGAAGTGCCGGCCATCGCGCTTCCAGCCAGCAGCAGTGAAAGTGCCAGCAGGCCCGCGGTGAACTTTGTGTTTCTCATATAAGAGTCCTTCTCTTTCCTTTTTATCCTCGCCTTGCAGAAGCCCCTCAAGCTGCTTCTTTCCCGCCGAGGAAAGTATGATTTGACTACTTTCATGAGATGAGAAAAGGCATCTTCAGGTTATATTTTGGGGCAACCAAAGTTTGGCATGAATCCATTAGAAAATCGATTTTCTATGTTACAGAGCGTTCACAATCTCCCGTGTACTGAATCGAAAACATCGATTCAAGCGATTCAAAATTCTGCTGCTCGGCAGCCTGCCTGAAGTTCTGCAAACTTCGCGTCCAAGGGTTCCGCGGCATCGGCTTCCTTGCTCTTTTTTCTCCCGTGCATTTTCAGCGCTTTCCCTTCCACGCTATACTTGCTCATGCGTTCCAGAAGCCGTTCGGCTCGCCTGATTTTCATCGCTCTTCTTTTCGCTCTGCTCCCCGCCGGGGCAGCCTCCCAAGACACCTCTTGGCAAAAAGACCTCGCCACATGGCGCACCGCACACACCGCCGACCTCCTTAAACCCGACGGCTGGCTCTCTCTCACCGGCCTTGAATGGCTCGAGCCCGGCGATAACTCCGTCGGCTCCGCCACCGACAACAAGATTCATCTCGCCGCAGGCAGCCCCGCGCACCTCGTTATCCTTCATCTCGAAGGCGAAACCGTCACTTTGAATCCACCTCCTGGCGGATTCCCTACTGATCTGCTGGTCGCCGGCGCTCCCGCAAAATCGCAATCGCTGCGCGCCGAAGCCAACAACGACAAAGTTTCACCGCATCTGATGATCGGCACTCTGAACCTGTACGTTATCCGCCGCGAAGCCCGCTTCGCACTGCGCATCAAGGATTCCCATTCGCCGTCCATCACCGGCTTCCACGGCCTCAAGTGGTACTCGCCTGACCCCGCCTATCGCGTCACGGCCAAATGGATTCCCTATTCCCCAGCCAAAACAATTACCCTCGTCACTCTGGTGGGCACCAGCTACGATGCGCCCGTTCCCGGCGCCGCCGAATTCACAATGGCCGGAAAAGCGTTTCGCCTCGAACCGGTCGTCGAGGATCCGGCCGTCGCAAAGCTTTTCTTCATCCTACGCGACACCACCAGCACCTCGACCACCTACGGCGCCTGCCGCTTTCTCTACACCGGTTTCCCGACCAAGGGCGTTGACAAGCCCGGCGAGCTCGTCCTCGATTTCAACCACCTCGAAAATCCCCCGTGCGCCTACACTCCCTTTTCCACGTGCCCGCTCCCCCCGCAAGGGAATCGCCTGCCCATCGCCTTGCCCGTCGGCGAGCGGCGCTATCACGACTAAATTCCTCTCTGTGATCTCTGTGTCCCACCTCCTTGTTCTCTGTGTTAATTCTTTTTTTTTTGACTCAATCATTTTGAAATTACCCGCCGCCTGTCGCACAATAGAGTTGTCTACGGACCTATGAATTCTCCAAACTTCAATCCATCCCCTTCGAACAACGATTCCGCAGCCCGCGAGAAACTCATCACTCTCCGCCTCGCGCTCCTCAAGCTCCATAAAACGCTCCTCGACATGGAGCGCCGCGAATACGAGCGCGAACACGGCTACGTCAATACCGGCGAACTCTTCCAACTGGTCATTGACCACGCGCAATTCGCCTGGCTCCACAACATTTCCGAATTCGTCGTGCGCATTGACGAAACGCTGGCCGCCAAGGAACCCATCACCACCGAATACACCAGCACTTCCATCGCCCTCGCCCGGAAAATGTTTGTACCAACGGAATCCGGCGACGCCTTCCAGAAAAAATACTTCGACGCCATTCAGCGCGATCCCGCCGTGGTCATTGACCACGCCGAGCTCGCCCGCCTCTTCAACAACGAGCCGCCCGACTCTCCAAATCCATGATTTTCCTGAAATCCCTGATAGACTTTCCCAGCCAAACGAAAACCGATGAGCGATTCCACAAAGATCCACTTCAACCGCAAAATCTCCGTCGTCCGCCAATCCCGCAAAGCAGCAGGTGTTCCATGGAGCTGAACCTCGACAGCATCGCCGTCGAAAACAACGAAGCCGCTCAGCGTTTTGAAGCCAATATCGACGGCCAGCTCGCAGTGCTGGCCTATCGGCTCTTTCCCCACCATGTCGTCCTCGACCACACCGGAGTTCCGAAGCCTCTCGAACGGCAAGGCCTGGGCACAAAACTTGTGCGTGCCGCGCTCGATTTCGCACGCGCCAATCATCTGCGCGTCGTTCCGCTTTGCCCGTTTGTGGCCAGCTATCTTCGCAGGCGCCCCGAATATCAAGACCTTCTCTCAACGGACGATCTGCAGCAGATCCTCTCCCGCTGATTCGCGATCCCATGTCCGCCGCGCGCGCCACCGTCAAATCCCCATCGGCAGAATTGGTAATACGTCCCGTGCAGCGCTCCAAACTTCCCTCGCGCACCATTACCCTCGCGCGCTTCCTCATCGGCAAAGTCATCGTCCACGATCTCCCCGCCGGACGCCTCAGCGGCCGCATCGTCGAAACCGAAGCGTATCCGCCCGGTGATCCCGCCGGCCACCATTTCCGCGGCCCAACCCCGCGCATCCGCTCCATGTATCTCGCCCAAGGCCACGTCTACGTTTTTTTAAATTACGGCGCCCACTTCATGCTTAATGTCGTGAGTGAGCCTCCCGGAACGGCCGCCGCCATTCTCATTCGCGCCCTCGAACCACTCGATGGCATCGAGCTCATGCAACATCATCGCAACACCAACCGGCTGCTCGATCTCACCCGCGGCCCCGGACGTCTCGCCGCCGCTTTTCGGATCGATCGCCGACATGACGGATTGGACCTGTGCGCCCCGGGTCCGCTGTGGCTCGGAGCCATCGCTGCTCCCGCCGGCCCCATCGCCAAAACCGTTCGCATCGGCATCACCCGCGCTGCCGAGCGCCCGCTCCGCTTCTACGAGCGCGGAAATCCCTTTGTCAGCGGCCCCCAACGACTGCTTCTTCCCGCGCCGCCCCGCAAGAAAGTGTCATCAGACTTGAAGTGATTGAAATCGGTTGATCCAGTTTCAAAGGCCACAGTGTTGGCGGCATCAAAACATTTTGCCGCCTCTTGCCGCCTATTTCTTGCCGAGAGTACTCTCCTGCGCGGTCACGGCCTCCAAACGCTTGGCCACGTAACTCTCCAAAACCTCATCGAGCTCCTGCGGTCGGATCGGCTTTGTGAGGTATCCGTCCATTCCGCTCGCCAGGCATTTCTCGCGGTCGCCTTTCATGGCGTGCGCTGTTACCGCAACGATCGGCACATGTTTTCCGCTGCCTTTTTCTTTTTCTCGAATCGCTATCGTAGCTTCGAAGCCATCCATCTCCGGCATCTGCACGTCCATTAGAATCAGGTCAGGACTCTCGCGTTCGCACGCCGCCACCGCCTCAAGCCCGTTGCTGGCCAACACCACGAAGTGGCCCCGCTTTTCCAAGAGCCGCGTGGCCAGCCGCTGGTTCACGAGATTGTCCTCCGCCAGCACAATCCGCAACGACGCCGCAGGCTCCCGCGCATCCTGCAAGGAATACCGCGTGATTAGCGGAATCGCGCCTTTTGCTTCCTTGGCGCCCAGCACCCGCGCTACTGCCTCTCGCAATTCGGATTGCCGGATCGGTTTGAGCAGGTACGCGGAAACTCCCAGCTCCTGGCATCGCGCCGCGTCCCCGCGATGGCCGGCCGAAGTCAGCATCATGATCGTAGCCGCGGATAATTCCGGCATCCGCCGGATTCGCTCCACCAGCGCAAAACCATCCATGTGCGGCATGTGCATGTCCGTCAAAACCAGCCTGTAGGGATCCCCCGAATTCTGGGCGGCGCATAGTTGTGCCAAGGCTTCTTCCCCTCCTTCGACATCGGTCACTTTCATTTCCCATCGGTTCAGCATCCCGTCCAGGATCCTCCGGTTCGTGCGGTTATCGTCCACCACCAGCACCCTCACGCCTCGCAGGATTTCTGGAGGCGCAATCGTTCCGATTTCAACCGCCTTCGAATCGGCCACTTGCAATTGCGCCGTAAAGTGAAACTCGCTTCCCCGCCCCACCTCGCTGGTCACCCATATCGTCCCGCCCATCATCTCCACCAGTCGCGTTGAGATGGTCAGTCCCAAACCAGTTCCTCCGTACTTGCGCGTAGTGGAACTGTCTGCCTGCGTGAAGGGCTCGAAGATCGATTCGCGCTTCGTTTCGGCGATTCCGATCCCGGTGTCCGCTACCGTGAAGTGCAGCAGCAGTTGGTCGCCCATGCGGACATCGTTTTTCACTCGCAACGCCACTTCGCCCTTGTTTGTAAATTTAATGGCGTTGCCGATCAAGTTGATCACCACTTGCCGGAGCCGGCTCGAATCGCCCCGCACCAGGTTCGGCACTTCCGGCGCCACTTCGCACAGCAATTCCAGTCCTTTCTCGTCCGCCCGCAGCGCCAGCGTCTTCAGCGTTGTCTCCAGGCAGTCGCGCAGGTCGAAATCAACGGTTTCCAGGTCAATCTTTCCCGCTTCGATTTTGGAGAAATCCAGAATGTCGTTGATCACCGTCAGCAGGGAGTCCGCCGACATCTTCACGGTCTCCAGATACTCCCGCTGGTCCGGCTTGAGTTCCGTATCGAGAGCGAGATCGGTCATCCCGATGACGCCGTTCAGCGGCGTGCGGATTTCATGGCTCATGTTGGCCAGGAACTCGCTCTTCGCGCGGCTGGCCGCCTCCGCGGCTTCCTTGGCCTGCACCAAATTTGTTTCCGCTTGCTTGCGGCTCGTGAATTGCCCGATCTGGCTGCCAAGGGTCATGCTCAGGCGAAGCAGATCCTCGTCTGGTTTTTGCGCCTTCCTGCTGAACAGTTCCAGCAAACCGCCCAATTCGGCGTTTTGAAAAACCGGCACGGCCAGGTAGCACCGCAACCCGCACGCGGCTGCCGCTTCTTTACGCGTGAAATCACCGTCCTTCAGTACATCCTCGACCCACTCCGGTTGCTGGCTCAGCCAAACGCGGCCCGGTATTCCTCCGCTGGAGGGCAGCGAGGCCTTGCGCGTCGCCTCCAGGAATTCTTCGGCCGATTCACCGGGCCGCTGCCACACGTGAGTGCAGCGCAGCGTGTGGTTCGTCTCCTCCAGTTTCCAGATGGCCGCCACTTCCTGGCCCATCCCTTCGCAGATGATTCCCAGGATTTCAGGCATGGTCTCTTCCACGGTATCGGATTTGGCAAGCAGACGCGTTGCATCGTAACCAAGGCGCACCAACTGTTCGGATCGCTTGCGCTCGAGCACCTCCCTCTGCAGCTCTTCGGTCCGCGCTTGCACACGAACTTCGAGTCCCTCCTTCGCGCCCATAAGCGCTCTATCGCGCTCCTGAATCTTCTCCAGCATCTGGTTGAAGGATCCCACCAGCTTTCCCAACTCATCCTTGCCCCCGGCGGCCGCCCGCAAGGCATAGTCTTCATTCGTCGAGACTCGCTCCGTCAGCGCCGCAAGCTGCAGGATCGGTTCGCTGATCAGCCGCACCAGCCGCGAGGACACCAGGAACGTCGTGAACGCGCACACCACCAGCACCAGGAGGGAAATTTCTCGATAGTTCGCCATTTTGGCTTGAAACTCCGCAAGATCCGAGACGATCACGATCGCTCCGACGCTTTCGCCGCCCTGAAAAAGGCTGCGGCGCAACGTTAGGGTGTCCTTCCCAAACCTCGCTCCCTCCTCCTTCCCGAGCGCTGCCTTGAAACCTGGATCCAGCCCCGCGCGCCGGTATTCCGCGAAGATCTCCTCCTGTTTGTCGTACAGCGTTACAATCACAATGTTGCGTTCGGCACGGATGGTGCCGAGCAGTTCCTGTGCCGATTTTCGATCGCTGAAGGTCAGTGCCGCTGCGGCCCCCATCCCAAGGGTATCCGCATCCGATGCTAGCCCGCCCACCATCGCCGCTCGATAGCTCGCTCTCTCGTATATCTCGAAGGCCAGGCACGCCGTGGCCAGCCCCAGAATGCTGGTGCTAAAAATGACCAGCAGTAGTTTGCGATGAATCGATGCATTGCTGAATTGCCACATCTTAAATACCCCTCTGTCCGCCGATGACCCGCTTTGCCAGCGCCAGCAGCTGGGAACTCACTTTCAATCCGGCGTGCTCCGCGGCATCCAAATTGATTTCGAAGCGGATCTTGTTCTCTTCCAGCAGAAAACCGATCATCCCTCCGTCCTCCACAAAGTCTTGCGACTCTCCAACCGTCAACGCTGGAATTCCCTTGAGACCCGTCAGCAACGAGGGAACAAGTTTCTGCTCTCTCTCCCCGATGAACAGAACCTGGCATCCTCGGATCTGTTGCAATTGCCTGTAATGCATGACCCGCAAGGAACGTGCTCCTACCGTTTTTCCGCTGAGCGCCGCGTCCAGTGACCCGTGAAACGGATCCGCACCGATCGTGCAATACGTCAGCGGGCTGTTGGCCTCCTTAAAAGCTTCTTCCGGCCATTCCACGAATTGCGCAAAATGAAACAGAAACGCCGCTTTCACCTGATATTCGCTTGAGGGATTGGTCTGCGCGGAGTCCCCGCAGACACTCAACAGGCAAAGCACCAGGGCACGTGCGATAGCGCCGAGGCATGCATATCGGTGACGGCCACTTCGCGCCGCAATTTCACCTTCGGGCTTCCTCAAGACCCCTCGACTTTTGTTTCTACAGTTCAACCTCTCCTTCTCCATCGTCAAAATCGCCACGTCAATTTGGCGTAGGCGCTGCGCTTGACTTGCGACGAATTCACCGCCTGGAACATGTCGTTGAACTCCAGATGGTGATCCTTCAGCAAATTCTGCCCAACCGCGCTCAGCGTCACTCTTTCCGAAATCTTCAACGCCAGTTGCGTGTCAACCCGGGTGTAGGAAGGCACCGCCTGAGCCGTTAGTCGTCCAACGAAATAGGCGTTCGCGTCCCACGACAGCCCGCGGGACAGCTCCACGTGCGATCGCAGTTGTGCTTGATTCCCGGGATTGGAGCCTTCCGCATCGGCCACGCTGACAGTGTCCAGACTTGTGGGATACAGCCGCAGTCCCATGTGCAGGAAGGAACAGCCGGGACTCAGCGTCCATAGGCGATTCACTTTCCAATTGCCATAAATTTCCAGGCCATACGTCGTGCCTTTCATTTTGTTGCTCAGTTGCATCGGGATAACCAGGACTGGTGGATTGAAGTTCGAGTTCGTGAATGGCGGAAGAGGTTCTATACTCGCCAAATCGGTGTAAGTGTTGATAAACGCAGTCGCTCCAAGGGATAGCCGTGGGTTTGGTTGTGCCCGGTAACCCAGCTCGTAGGAGACGACGTGTTCGGACTTGAAATTCGGGTTGCCTTCTAACTGTACTTCAATAGGTCCCGGCAAGGCTGCGAGAGCGGACTGCAGTCCTTCATCGCGCCGCGCTGGAGTGCGTGCTGCACGAGAGATGGCCGCCCAGAACGTGTGACGCTTGTTCGGAGTCCAGGCCACCCGGATACTCGGTTGAAAATCAAACCCGATAAAATAGCTGTTCCCAAGTTTCGTCCCGATGGATAGGAAAACCCGATCGGGCCTGATCGTGATTTGATCTTGCACAAAAGCGTTGAAGAGATCGCCGTTCCAGTCCACCGGCACAAACGTTTCGTCGACGGTCCCTATGGTCTGATCAGCGCTGTGGCGGTATCCCAATCCCCAGATGACATCCTGCCGGTTTCCCCATACCAGGTGATTCTGAAACTCAAAATTGTAGGTATTTCTGGTCTCGCGGACCTGCGGACCCGAACGTGTGTAGCGGTCGAAATAAAACTGCACTGTCATGTCCGCGCGGTTGGAGAAAATGTGATCCCACGTGCCCAGCACGTTTCCGCCCGACAATTCCGCAACCGACTCAACGATCACATTCTCCGGGGGATTAAGAATGGAATGCACAACGGTCGCTCCTTCGCTCCCGGTGTAAAGATCCCCTTCGGTCGTCAGCGAATCTTTTGCCGAAACGCGGGTATCCTCGCGGAATCCGCCATGCAACAGATGCCATCCGTCCTCGCCGTTTTGTCCATTCAGATCCGGAAAATGGTCGTCGTTTATGTATTTCGTGAAGATCCGGTAGCTCGTATGCTCTGTGATCTTCCCGCCGTACTGCACGGTGCCAAATTCTTGCGTCGCGGTTCCCCCGCCGGTGCTTAGCAACCCGCCCAACGTATCCTCGGTTTTTTTGGTGATGACGTTGATGACCCCATTGACCGCGTTGGCTCCCCAGATCGTTCCACCCGGTCCGCGGATCACTTCGATCCGTTCAATGTCCTCCAGCGGGACATCGAACGTGTCCCACTCAGCTCCACCGACAAGCGGCGTATAAACGGTCCGCCCATCGATCAGCACCAAAAGCTTGTTGGCGAATTCAGAATTGAATCCTCGCGCAGAGATTGCCCAGGTGTTGGCGTTGATTTGGGCCACATCCAATCCCGGCACTAAGCGCAGCAGATCCGGGATATTCCTCGCGCCCGAGTGGCGAATATCTTCTTGCGTGACCACGAATATCGCCGCCGCCACCTGCGACAACTTCTGCTCCCTCTTCGAAACCGACGTCACTTCCAAGTTCATCAAATTTTCAAGACTCACCTGCGTTAGATCCCCCGAAGGAGCTTGCGGCACGGCCGGTGACTGCGGCGTTGCGCCGCCCGCCGCTGCGCTCCCGAACGCGACTAGCAACACCGCTGCTGGCGCCACCCACTCTTGTAACCACCGCTTCCATCTTCTTCCGCTCATTGCACACACCCTCACCTGCTCGTAGGGCATGCGCACGCCATCCACCATGATCGAAGCGGCAATCTCACCGTAACTTGTTTGGAATGAACGTCTTTACTTCCTATGATGTAGGACAAAATGCATTGCCGCAGGCCGTTAAGGAACCTCTGCACCAGATTGGAACTTTGAGCCCGACCTCTCCTCCTCAGGCCCTTCGCCCGCTGCCCAGAATCCCTCGCCGAGGCATCCTCTCCACTTCAGATCCCCCCTTCTCCCTGTTCCTATCAATCAACTCCCACCTTGTCTTTTCCTCGCATTTTCGTGCGAGAATTGACCCGACGAGCGCCCGGCCCCTGGCGCTGTGAATCTCTCGACCTAGCATTCCAGCCTGCCCCAGTCGCCGCGGTGCTCTTTCGACGGCCGGACATCGCGAAAACAGCTCCGCCTCGATTCGTCGGCCAGGAAAAATCCGCAGTTGGAGGTGCGTGATGAGCGATGTTTGGAAAAAATGGGAAGGCCAGATCGCCGACGATAAATTCCTGCTTCACCAATTCCTCGGCACCACGGACCACAGCGCCGTCTTCCTCACGCAAACGTCCGAGCCGCAGCCCCGCAAAGCGGCCATCAAATTTATTTCCGCGGACTCCGCCACGGCCGAGGCCCAGCTCTCTCTTTGGAGCCGCGCCGCGGAACTCTCTCATCCCAATCTTCTCCCCATTTACAATTCCGGCCGCTGCCGCGTCGCCGACTTGGATCTTCTCTATGCCGTGATGGAATTCGCCGAGGAAGATCTCTCGCAAATTCTTCCGCAGCGCCCGCTCGCCGCCACCGAAGCGCGCGAAATGCTCGACCCTCTTCTCAATGCCCTCATCTATCTCCACGGCAAGGGCCTCGCGCACACGCACATCAAGCCCTCCAACATCCTCGCCACCGCCGATCAACTCAAGCTCTCGGCCGACACCATCTTCCCCATCGGCGAATCCCGCACTCCTAGTCGCGATCTCGGCCCCTACGACGCTCCCGAGTTTGCCACCGCGCCGCTCGCCGCCTCCGGCGACGTCTGGTCGCTCGGCGTCACTCTCGTCGAAGCTCTCACGCAACGCGCCCCCGTCGCGCCCGCCGGCAGTCAAGCCGATCCATCCATTCCAAAAACTCTTCCCCAACCTTTCCTCGACATCGCGCGTCATTCCGTCCTCCGCGATCCCGCCGCTCGGTGGACCACCTCGCAAATCGCCGCATCCCTCAAGCCCGTAGCCATCGCCGCCGCCGCCGGTCGATCCATTTCTCCTTCGGCAGTTTCTCCACTGGCCGTCCCGCTCTCTCCGGTCTCCGCAATCCCCGCGGCCAAACTCCCGACGCCGAGAACTCAGCCACCTCGTCAGCAAAGTTCCATTCAGCCAAAGCAAACTTTTGTTCTGCCCAACTACGTCGTTCCTCTCTTCGCCGCGTTTTTCATTACCATAGCTATCTTCGCCCTTCCGAAAATCCTAAGCCATCGCCCAAACTCTTCTTCCTCGACGACTTCTGCCGCCTCGCAGCCGGCCTCTGAACCCAAGCCCGTTGCGCAACCTCTTCGCAGTGAAGCTCCCCGCGCCTCAAGGCCCGCCGCCCAATCTTCCGCAAAGGCCACCCCGGTGAAGCCGCCCGCGGAACAGGTGTCTAGCGCACCCGTCGCCACCCCCGCGCCCGCGGCCCTGCGCACGGACACGTTCCCCTCCGCAAACGCGCCAGCGCCTTCCAAATCTTCCCCCGCCCGCGGTGAAGTTCTCGACCAGGTTTTGCCCGCCGTCTCCGATAAAGCTCGCGCCACCATTCACGGCACTGTTCGCGTCGGGGTCCGCGTCCACGTAGACCCATCCGGCAACGTTGCCGCAGCCGAACTCGACGGGCCCGGCCCCAGCAAATATTTCGCCGATCTGGCCCTGCAAGCCGCCCGCCGCTGGGAATTCACCTCCCCCGAAGTCAACGGCCACAGCGTCCCCAGCGAATGGCTCATCCGCTTCCACTTCTCCCCCTCCGGCACCAAAGCCATCCCCACGCAAACCGCTCCTTAGCCGCTTTTTATCGCGGTCGGGTCACGGCGGATGGCAACGTCCGCGAAATTCCCTTCCGGGATAAACCCGTGCTAGGAAAGCCAGGAGGGCGGGTTGCACTCAACGCGGGCGCGAGGTGAGGCCGGCTTGTTTCCAGAGCTTCTCCCACTGCCAGATGCCGGCAGTTTTGTCGAGCACGCGGTAGCCGAGCTGGTGGGCCAGCATCAGAATCTGACCGCGATGATGCGCCTCGTGCGCGAACATGTACGTGAACATGGTCCCTCCAGCGGGCCATGTCGCCATCCAACTGTCGCGAAAGAACTTGGAAACGCGGCGATTCGGAGCAGCCGAAAGTGCGTCCGACAACATGCGCAGGCACTGCGCGGCGCTTCTCCGGTGCGCGGCGGCAGCCTGCTTCCTGGTGCAGCGGTGGGGATCGAGCGGCAGCGGGCACTTCAGATGCGGCGCGGAACGCTTCAGCCACTTCAGGCGGCAGTTGTGCAGATGCGCGAAGATGGCCGCGATGGTCCGGCCGCTGCCTTTTGGACCCGGCGGCTGCGCGCGCCACGCGCGAGGGTCGAGACTTGAGAGGATGAGCTGGTTCATGGCCTCGTTGCTCGCGTAAGTTTCCAACAGCGTATCGCGAATCTCGGCTAGCGCAGCGTAGGATTGGAGACTGACCGCGTGGGATTCGGGTGCCATGGAAGCTCCGCTAATTTAATGTATCTTAACAAAGCGAGCCCGGAAGGAGGGACGAATGAACATTCCCGAAACCTACGATTACCTCGTTCGCTCCCGCCGGGACCTGTGGGCCACGCTGGAGGGCGTGCCGGACGAGGTTTTATCCCGCCCGTTGCTGGACGGTGCGAAGCTTCACTGCATCAAAGACCTCCTGTTTCACATAGCCTCTGTGGAGGACTTCTGGATTCGCGAGGAAATCCTGCGCGAACAGCCGGTGCGGAAGACCATTCCCGCCTTGAAGGAAACCCAGGGCGGCCCTGTCTTTGCGGGTTTCGCGCTCAAAACGCTGCTGGACTACTGGCGGCTTGTAGAGCAGGGCACCCTCGCTTACCTCCCCGCTCTCGATGGCGAAGAGTTGAAACGGATTGTAAGTGTGCACGACAGGCCAGGGAAGCGGTACACGGTGGATGGCCTGCTGTGGAACATGATAATTCACGAGGCGCGACACGTGGCACAGATTAGCGTGCTCCTGCGCACGCAGGGCATCGCGCCGCCCTTTCTTGACCTGTTGAAATACCTGCCAGCGCCGCCGCAGTCGTAGCCGTCTACGCCTTCGCGGTCTTGCCGCTCGTCCACGCCGCCGCCGCGCTAGCCTTGTGGCAAAGGATCGCCCTCGCGCTACTTTTTCCCCTGTGGTTTCTTAATGGGCTTCTGATTCCCAATCGGCATGTGCGCCCTGCGCGCCGACGGCAACTCCGAAACCTTGCCCTGGATGTGGGCCCTCAACGGCGCCGCCTCCGTCGTCGCCGTCGTCCTCTCCCTGGAAGAAGTCGCCGCACGCATGGAAAGCCTCATTGCCAAAAAACAGCGCCGCGTCTGATGCAACTTCGCTGGACCTCGGCAGCCACCGATGATTTAGAAAACATGGCGAATTATCTCTTCGAAAAACTCCTTTAAATGCAACACCTACAGACCTTCCTGCAAGTGTTGCAAACAAACGACTTATGGAAAAGCGAAGTCCTTTAAATGCAACACTTACGAAAAACCGGGAGAAGGGGGTGGGTCCTAGTATTGGCCAGGGAAGAACAGACGAAGGGCGAAGTTCTCAATAGGGCTATAGATGTAGCGAAACGTAACCATGGCCAGGAGCAGTCCCAGCATCGCATAGCTGTTCCCGCGCAGCCAGTCCAGATACCGGCGGGCCCGGTCCTCGCTCATGAAGATCATGATGCCGGTGCTCCCGTCCAGCGGCGGCACAGGAAGAAGATTGAACGTGCCCAGGAGAAGATTCAGGAAGAAAAACGCGCTGAGGATATTCGCCGCGAAATCCCCGCGATGCGTAACCGGGTCATAATGCAGCCACTTGTGCGACCAGCCGAAATGCAGGCCGAGCACGGCCAGCAGCATCAGTGAATAGTTCGCCGCCGGACCCGCCAGCGCCATCCACGCGGACCGGCGCGGATACCGGCGCTCCCAGTGCGGATCGAACGGCGCGCTGGCCCACCCGATCATGGACTGCGTCACCAGGAACGACAGGATGGGGATTACCACCATGCCCCACGGCTCCCGCTGGATGTGCGGCACGGGGTTCAGTGTGACCTGCCCGCCGCTGGACGCCGTCTCGTCACCGCCAATCTTGGCCACCAGCGCATGCGCAGCCTCATGGCAAGTGGTGGAAAAGAGAAAGGCAACGTACCAGATAAAGCCGAGCGCCAACAGTTCCGGTGAGAGATCGGGCATGGATTCAGTAGGTTAGATGGACCTGCGATGCTTTGCAAGGGAAGCGCTTCGGAGGCGCTAGGGCGTTCAGATTTCAGTACTGGAGTGGGAAACAAGACCGTCGCCGTGCCCCGAAATGGGACGGCCTGTGGACGAACTAAGATTTTTGTCGCAACCCCAAAGCGCCAGCTTGAGAGATAAGGAGGTCCAACTATCTCGCAGCTCAAGAAAGAAGCGCTAACAAGTTCATTCTCAGCACGGTAGCGGACCCCGAACGGCTCGGCTAGAAGCGCTGGCTCCAATCGACAGAAACCGAGTGGAAACACGCGGAAGTGGCACAGATGTTGCGAACACATCTAGCTGTATGGCACACGCTTCGGCAAGCACTTTCGAAATCTCCGCTCCAAAGGCCTCCCTGACGCCCTGCATCCTGGATGGGGATGCTTCGCAGCTCCAGTTGCTCTCCGCCGTCATCGCCGAGATGGGCTATGAGTCGGTCGCCACAGCCGATCCCGAGGAGGCCCTCGATCTCGTGAAGCACGGCCGCTGCCGCATGGTCCTCGTGGATGTGCACCTGCCGCAGATGACCGGTTACGAATTCCTAGAGCAGGCCAAACAGCTCGATCCCGGCGTGCACGTCGTTTTGATGACCCGGGATTACACCCTCGAGTCCGCCCAGGAAGGCATCCGGCGGGGCGCCTCCGATTTTTTGCCAACGCCGATTGATCGCAAGCGCCTGAAGCGCACGCTCGACGATGCCGCGGCGCTTTACGATCAGCGCCGGCGCGTGCGCGCGCTTGAAGAGCAGTTGCTGAAGGATCTGGAATTTTACGGAATTGTTGGAAAGAGTCCGGCGATGCTGGAGGTTTTCGATTTTGCGCGCAAGGTCGCGCGGCACTACACAAATGTTTTGCTGGTGGGACCGACAGGAACCGGAAAGGAATTAGTTGCACGCGCCATTCATCAGATCAGCCCGGTCGGACAGCAAAAGCTGGCGGTTTGCAACTGCTCGGCAATGGTGGACACCTTGCTTGAAAGCCAGCTCTTCGGGCACGTGCGCGGCGCGTTTACCGGCGCGACGGACACGCGTCCGGGGCTGTTCGAATTCGCGAACGGCGGAACGGTTTTTCTGGATGAAGTGGGCGAAACCTCGCTGGCCATGCAGGCAAAACTTTTGCGGGTGATCCAGAACCGCGAAATCCAGCGCGTGGGTTCGCCGGAAGTGCGGCAAATCAATGTCCGATTGATCGCCGCCACGAACCGCGATCTGCGGGCGGGAGTTCTCTCGGGACATTTTCGCGAAGACCTTTTTTACCGTTTGAGTTCCATCCAGATTCGAATCCCGTCGCTCGCGGAACGGCTGGAAGACATCGCTCTGCTGACGCAGTTCTTCCTGAAAAAATACAACGACGCGTACGGAAAAAATATTTCCGGGCTGACGCGCCGCGCGCAAACGGTGTTGCTGCAGCATCCCTGGCCCGGCAACGTCCGCGAACTAGAAAATGCCGTCTCCACCGCGTGCATCACCGCGACGGGCGACTTCATTGATCTTTCCGACTTGCCGGAGCATCTGCAGCATCGCAGCGCGCGCTCCGCGCTGGGCGAGGAAGGAAGTCCGATGTCCCTGAACGAAGTGCGCCGGCTGCACATTCGACGCGTCCTGGATATGAGCCAGGGTAACCGCCTGCGCGCGGCGCAAATTCTCGGGATTGGCCGCACGAGTCTGTATCGCTACCTGAAGCGCGACGGCGCAGAAATAAAGAGCAAACAAAAGTCCGGTGGCGCGGCCGCCTGAATTATTTTTTGCTAATCGGAGCGACGCGCCGTTTTTGGCGGTGTTCGAAACGCGGCAAGCCATTCTGTCCGGCGGCGTGGCGGTGTCCCGGGACAAGACAGTGTCCAAGATTGGGGCGGCACGCGCTGGCCGGCAATTTTCCAAAGGATTGAAAATGGGCCAAATGCAGCGCTGGCGGTTTGGCACGCGCCCTGCAGGGACTCCATTCGTCGTTCGAATCGAGAGCAGTAGAGTCGTGAAGCTCGGGCCTGCCCGCTGATGCAAAGTGTGCGAGCCGCAGGGGCGTACCGTTGATTCTTGCGAGCAGTTGCGAGTCGCGCAAGAAAATCCAAGGAGATACAAGCGAAGGGCGGGCAAAACTTCGACCGCGCTTTGATTCGAAAGCGGAGTTCCTGCCACACGTAGTTCCACAGAGAAACCGCAACCACCCCGCCAGAACCCTCGATGGCGCCGCGTCACCCGAACCTAAAAGGGAGCGCGGCGCTCATTCCTTCGGAACGTGATTCCACTCGAACATCGATTGACTCGCATCACGGTCTATTCGAATCACGGCCCCTTCGAAACCCGTTGCATTCGAACAACATTTCAACGGAAGTTCGGTGCACTGGAAGCTCATGCGATTCGAAGCCCATCCATTTCGAAGCTTAGTCTTTCAAAAAGGTCTTCCTTCGGAGGCTTTTGAAGGATCAATCCATGCGAGGGTGGATTCGTTCGAAAGCGCAAGGTGATTTTCTGCGGCAAGGGTGAGGGGCATTCGAGACGCTGCGGCCTGGTGCGGATTGTGGCAAGCTACCGACGACTTACGCGGGCGCCGTCTGAAACAGGGGCGGCATGGCGTTCGAATGCGAGGAGGAGAGTCACTGAGGGTGGATGCAGAACCCAGTTCCCTCCCGTTCGAATCGGCTGGTGTGAATCAAAATGAAGCATTGAAAAAGACTGTGGACAAAGAACGACGATGAGGAAGAGATTGCTCGCGGCGGCGACTTCCCTTTCGCTTATTTTCCTGGTAGCGCTGGGGGCGCGACTGGGATTTGCGTGGGACCAGACGCGCAAGATTCCCCGGGAAGTGATTGGTATCGCGTCGTTCGCGCAGGAGACGGGGAGCATCGCTTCCGCGCTGGTGAGAGGAAAAGGATTCAGTTCGCCATTTGGAAGGGAGACCGGGCCGACGGCGTGGCTGACGCCGGTGTATCCGTTACTGGTGGCGGGAGTTTTTCGGATATTCGGGATTTTTACGAATGCGTCGTTTTTTGCGGTGGTTTTTCTCAACGCATTATTTTCATCGGCGGTGTGCGTCGCGATTTTTCACGTGGGAAAACGGATCGGCGGCCTAGGGGTGGCAAGCGGAGCCGCGTGGCTGTGGGCGCTTTTTCCCAATGCCGTGATGGTGCCTTTCGAATGGGTGTGGGATACGAGTTTGTCCGCGTTGCTGGGGGCCACGATTCTGTGGGCCACGCTGGAGCTGGCGGAATCGCAGCGGCTGCGCGACTGGTGCGGCTACGGGCTGCTGTGGGGATTCACGCTGATGACCAACCCGTCGTTGGGATCGCTGCTGCCGTTTTTGCTGGGATGGGCGGCGTACCACGCGCGCCGGGTAAACCACTTGCGGATTGCAAAGCCGGCGCTGGCCGCCGGGGGAATCGCCATTCTGTGCTGCATGCCGTGGACGGTGCGGAACTACGTGCAATTTCACAGGCTGGTTCCGCTGCGCTCGAATTTTCCGCTGGAGCTCTACATCGGAAATAACGCCAACTATGCGACGCGGCAGTTTGTGTGGCCGCCGAGAATCACGAAGGAAGGGGAGTTGCTGCGGTACTTCAAGATGGGCGAGACGGCCTTCATGGATGAGGAAGAACGGAAGGCGCTGGAATTCATGCGCGCGCATCCGAGAGCCGTACTCGAGCTGACCTGGGAACGGTTCGTGACGTTTTGGACCGGGCTGCCCGAGCCGGTGCAAACCTTTCTATCCACGGATGAGTTGCTGATCCGAGTGCTGCTGGTGTGCAATACCGTGGCCGCGATAGGAGCGCTGGCGGGAATCGTTCTGCTAGTCCGAAGAGTCAGCCCTTACGCGCTTCCCGCGGCGGCCTATCCCGTGGTGTACCCATGGCTGTACTACGTGACGCATCCCAATCTGCGATACCGGCACCCGATTGACCCGGTGGTGTTGCTGCTATCGGCCGTCGCGATCGGCGGGCTGTTTGGAGTCAAAGCGGAGGCGGCCGGTTCAGAAAGGCCCCCGCGACTATCGGGAATTCCGGAAATGGCCGCGCGATGGAAGGGCGCACGAAAAGTGTTTTCAATTGGAAATGCGAGTGATCCGAGGCAATCCGAGTACGCCGTGATCCGTCCAAGATCAATGCCAAGCGCGGAGATCACTTCCTACAAGGCGACATTCCTAAGCTACGACGCTGAAATCTGATCGCGAAAAGGACTCTCCGACCAGCTCTTCGCTTTTCTTCCAGAGCGCCTCAGCGGTGTTTGGATCCAATGCATAAGCACGGACTCCTTCGCTGATCGCGCTGATAGTCACGTGGTCGGGAACAATCTGCCCGACGTGGCAGTTCTCGCAGTAGCGGCCGCCAATCTCCTCTGCGGGTGCCGCGACACCGGCCCACACAGAAGTTGCGGCTCCTTGAGGAATGGTCTTCCACTGGAAAGGCGCCTTTCCCTCCGCCGCAAGCTGCTGGTTCATCTGTTCGATGATCCCTTGAATGCGTCCCGGTTCCACGTAGCGGCCCAATTCGGTCTGAATGCCTCCCGGATGCACAGCCGCGGCGCGCACGCCGCGCTCGCGGTGCCTTTGGTCGAAGGCAACGGCGAACAGGATGTTTGCCGTCTTGGATCGGCCATACGCGACGAATGGCTCATAGGGCGTCCGCTCAAAGTTGGGATCCTGAAGGTCAACGTTCGAGTAACGGTGACCGGAAGAAGACAGATTGATCAGTCGCCCTCCTGCGCGAAGAAGACGCGCAATCCGGTTCACCAGGACAAAGTGGCCAAGGTGATTGGTGCCGAACTGTGATTCAAAGCCGTCAACTGTATGTCCGAACGGTGTGGCCATCACTCCCGCATTGGCGATGACCACATCGAAAGAATCACCCTTTGCCAGTAGGGCATCGGCGCAGGCCCGAACACTCTTCAAGCTGGCAAGGTCGAGCTCAACCAGTTCGAAACTCCCGCCATTGGCCGCAGCGTCCTTCCGCACCTGTTCGGTCGCCGCTTTGGCCTTCGTCAAATCCCGCGCCGCACCGATGACCTTCGCGCCGTGCGCGGCAAGAGACCGCGCCGTCTCCACACCAAGCCCAGCCGAAACGCCAGTGACGAGAATCCGCTTACCGCGCAGATTTACGCCAGCCAAAACTTCCTCTGTTGTTGACGTCGCCCCAAGAGTCTTCGCCATTTTCTTCCTCCTTGTGTCGGACCGTTCGCGTTCTTTCATTGGCAGCCGCTATTGACGAGCCACGCCGACTTCGATAAAACGGAGAGTGTCTCCGAATGCTTAGATAATCGGAGGCTGTCTCTGGTTACATCATTCTTGCCGACGAAACGCCCCAAACTTCCCCCGCGTAAGCCGCGCACCGATGCCCAACGGAATCGCCAGCGCATTCTGGAAGTCGCCAGGGAAGCGTTCACACGTTACATTGCCAAGGACGCGGGCGTCGGAGCGGGAACCTTGTACCGTCGCTTTGGGACGCGCGATGCGCTTCTCGAGGCCGTCTACCACATCGAAGTGGAAAAGCTGGCCGAAGCGGAAGGCGAGCTATCTGGGGAAATCGCTCCTGTGATCTGAGCGCGGGAAACTTCATACACCTTCGAGGGAGTTCCGACGATGGTGTTCAGTGCCGGGCGATGATCTGCTTCGTTTCGATGTAATCCACGAAGAGCAACATCCAGGCCGGCAACGCGTCAATTGGAGGCAATGCGCTGGTGAAGCGCGCCATAAAGAGTGGCGATATACGTGGGGACCTCGACCCATTCGATCTAGTTCGGGCTCTGATCGGCGTCTCCAACGTGGAGTGCAGCCTCATCGGTTCACGGCCGGCACGCCGCCGCGGGAGCGATCGCGCACGCTACCTACTATTCGTTGAGGTTCAACGCCACCTTTGCGTTGTCCAACACTTTGTTCCACCTAGGGTCCACCGAGGTGCCGGCGGCGTATTCGTCGTGCCAGTTCCACCATTTGTACGGTGGAGTCTGGGGGTAGCCGTCCGGCGAGTCTTCCCACTCCTCCTGGCGCCCGAGCGCCGTCATGTCAAGGTAGTTCCAGGTGCTTCCCATGGCCTCGTCGCCGCGGTTGTTGATGAAGTAGGTGCGAAACACACGCTCGCCGTTGCGGAAGAACGCGTTCGTGCCGTGCCACTCGTCCACGCCGAAGTCGGCGTCGAAGCGGTCCGTGATGGTGTACCACGGCATCTTCCAATCCATTCGTGCCTTCAGACGCTGGATGTCAGCCTGCGGCGCACGTGAGGCAAACGCGAGGGTGGTATCGCGGGCGTTCAGATGGGCGAGGTGGGCGACCTGGTCGGCACAGAAGGAGCAGCCGCGGCAGGCATGGTCGGGCCAGCCGAACACGCCGGGCTCGAAGAAGGCGCGGTAGACAATCAGCTGAGGGCGGCCGTCGAACAAGTCGAGCAGGCTCGCCTTGCCCTTAGGCCCGTCGAACTCGTACTTCTTCTCCACGGCCAGCCACGGCATCCGCCGACGCTCGGCGGCCAGCGCGTCACGCGAGCGGGTCAAGGCCTTCTCCTTCACGAGGAGCTGCTGGCGCGCAGCCTCCCATTCCTGCGGGGAGACGATCGGTGGCGTGTTCATGGCGAGATGGCCTTTCCGGTGCTCCATGTCTTTCTCTTTGCTTGTTGCCATTTTATTTCTCCTTGGTTTTCTGAAACAGACCGAGACCACTCGCCCTAAAAACTTTTTTGAATTTGCCGATGCACACCGTCAGAATTCCTCCCGTAGAACCCGCTCCGGCGGCCATTACTGCTGCGCTTGCGATGCATGCTGGACACATATTTCTCTCCTCTGAACTTCCAAGCCGTCCGCGCCTCAGTGGGGCCGCGGCGCTTCTGCTCGCTGGCGCATGCGCTCGTGCAAGTGTGCCCAGCCATTCTTTGCGCCCCGGTAGTCCTCCAGCACCAGACCAAACGACTGGTGCCGAAACGTAATGATGGTCACGCCGCCCGATTCCTTCAGCCGATATTGAAGATTCGTTATCACCGGATTGGACATAAACAATGGCCCGCAAATTTCCAGCAGCGTCGGCTTCTTGATCGCCTGCACCGTTCCCCAGTAATGGCCGTTGTTGTCTCCCAGGTCGCGATACCATCTGCCGCCCGGCCATGCTTCCAGCTTCATCGGCATGGGCTTGTCGACTTGAGTCTCGTTGTACGGCCCGAGCTGATCCAGCAGCGCAGCAAACGTCACCTCGATCGACGCGCGCACTGCAATCTCCTCCGCTATTTGGATCGTTGTCGCTTCCAGCGATAGTGCGGGTGAACTCACGATTTCCTCCTCGTTTGAAATTCCACAAGACTATTGTCTCTGTGCATTCTTGGCCTCGGCCCGTTCCTTGATTCGCAGAAGTTGGTGTTTCCACAGCCGCTCGAATGTGCTCGTCCATTCGTGCAACGGCCGGATCGCCATAGCATTCACCTTGTAAAGCATCTGCCGGCCTTCCCTGCGGGCCTCCACCAGGCCAACACCTTTCAAAACTTTCAGGTGCTTCGAAACGGACGGCTGCTCCATCTCCATGGCGTCCACAATCTCGGTGACGGACCTCTCCTGCATCGCTAGATAGTTCAGGATGTCCCGCCGCCGCGGTTCCGCCACGGCATTGAACGCGTCCGAGGTTGTCGCCGCCCTTGCCATGCTCCCAATATATTCTCATATAGGAATATGTCAAGCTCTTTTTTACCAATCTCTCCGCCACCCTTTTTCCTCTGCTGCGTACCGCTCAAAATGAGTTGTCCAAGCGGGCTATTCGGAAGTTAAGGTCAGTTGTGGATCGCTACCAAAACGCTTGTGGTCATTAATGGACCCGCACGCGGATGGTCAGCCACGCAAAAGCTCTAGGCGTGTCGGCCACGGAAGTTATCGGAGTGTCTGGCCGTTATTCCGGGATACCCAATTCTCTGAGGAGGAGGCTCTGCGGATCGAAGGAGGAGGCCACGCACGGGAAGCAAATCTGGTATGCTCGCAGCACCTGTTTCTTCGGCCGAATCCAACCAAGAGGAGCGTACGAAAAATGAGAACCAAGTCCCTGGCAGGGGTGTTGATGGCGTTGGTTTTGATGGTGGCGGCGGGGTCAGCGCAAGAGGTGACGCAGGCGGAGAAGGAGCGCGCACGGCAGTACCTGGAAACGACGAAGAAGGGTGTGCTGGATGCGACGAAGGGATTGTCAGAGGCGCAATGGAACTTCAAGGCGGCACCGGACCGCTGGTCGGTGGCACAGGTGATGGAGCACATCGCGGCGGCGGAGGACTTCATCCGGGAAGCGTTGAAGGAAAAAGTCATGATGGCGCCAGCCGGGGAGCCGGGGCGCGATGTGAAGAAGACGGATGAAGCGGTGCTGGCGATGGTTCCAGACCGCACGACCAAGGTGCAAGCGCCGGAGCCGCTGGTACCGACGAATCGGTTTGGGTCACCGGCGGATTCGGTCAAGCATTTTGTGGAGAGCCGGGCGACGACGGAGGAGTTCCTGAAAACGACGACGGGGCTGCGCGAACATGTGACGGACAGCCCGCTGGGGAAGATGGACGGGTATGAGTTTATCCTGCTCATCGCGGCGCACAGCGAACGGCACACCAAACAGATCAATGAGGTGAAGGCGGATCCGAATTTTCCGAAGAACTAGGAAGAGAAAAACTTAACACAGAGAACTCAGAGAACGCAGAGTTCACAGAGAAGAGAATGTGCCGCGCTTGGGCTGATACAGATTATCCCAGCGCGGCGCATTAGTGTTTACGAGAAATTTTCAGCGGGTGGCAGCGTAGCCGTTATTTGTGGCGGTGGAGACTGGGACGGTGATGGTGTTGTCCATGCGGACGAGCATGCCGGTTTGCGCGGGGAGCTCGACGTCTTTTCCTTTGCGTGAAACGATGTAGACGGCGCTGCCGGCCAGACCAAAGCCGAAGCCGCGAACGACGTGGCTGAAGACCGCGCCGATGAGCGTGCCGCCGCCGGTGCCAATGGTCGCGCCGAGGACGTCCCCTTTAATGTCGTGCTTTTCCTGGACGACTTGGCCTTCTTCGATTTTCACATCTTTGCGGCGCTTGCCGTCGGGCTGCGCGTGGGGCTGCTCGATGGCGATGATGCTCATTTGCACGGGGATGAGGCGGCTATCCACCTCGATGGAACGGAAGGTGAGATTCATGTAGGCCTGGCCGCGAACCATGGAAAAGTGGCGGGCCTTTTCCACGGTGCCGATGATGCCGTTGACGCGCGTGCCGGCGGGAAGAAGCAACTGGCTGCCTAGATAAACGGGTTCGGCGACGATCGCGACGAATGGGTCGCCATCCCTTGATACGGAGCTGCTGATACCGCTCAGAAGAGTGAGGTGAACCTGCGTGCCTTGGATGACTTGATGCGGCTCTGCGTAGGACGCGGGCGCGGCGAAGCAAAAGAGTGCTGCCGCCAAAAAAAGTGTGGACGCGATTCTCATGGGTTCCTCCTGCGCGCACGAGACGTGCGACGTGGCCTCGTGACGTGAGGCGACACCAAGGCGATGCCTCGGAGTGTTCCGCTGGCGCAGCGGACCTGGCGTCCCGGGCGGGCCGGGAGCAAGGCGGATGGGGAGGAACTCCGTCCGAGAGTAGGTTAGCTGAATTCAGGATGCGGCCCAGGAGGATTTTGAGAATGTTTCCTGAGAATTACGGCGAGGAAAGGAGGGGCGGCAAGGTCTTGCTGAGGAGCTTACGAAGGAGTATGGTTTGGCCAATTCGCTGTCATTCCCTACCTATGAAGGAGCTTTCCATGAAAATGAATCGAGCCTGGAATGTTCTCGCGGTGATGGCCGCGGCAGTGGCGACCACGGGGACGGTCTCCAGCCAGGAAAAGAAAGAGATGGCGGAGGCGCACATGATTGTGCGCTACGGCGATTTGAAATGGACCCCGATTATAAAAGGGTGCGACCTGGCAACGGTATCGGGCGATTCCAGCGCCGATGGAGCGCCATTTGTGGTGCGCCTCCGGTGTGTGGATGGAGCAAAGATTCCGGCGCACTGGCATCCGACGGACGAAAACGTGACGGTGCTGAAGGGTGCGTTTCTTGTGGGGATGGGAGAGACGTTCGATGAAAGCAAGCTGCAGGCGATGAATGTGGGGAACTTCGTGTCCATGCCGAAGGAGATGCGGCATTATGGAATGATCAAGGGCGAGACGATCGTGCAGGTTCATGAGACGGGACCATTCAAGGTGAATTGGGTGAATCCGTCCGAGGTGCAGCCGCCGGATGCGCCGGCCGCCGGCGCGGCGAAACCGAAATCTTAATATTGAGCTGCGGGCGAGAACTCGAAGAGGCATTTCCAACTCAGAATCGCGGCCACCAAAACAGCGGAATGCAGTGAGGCCGGACATTCTGGCTGCACTCGTGACGCTGTGCTAGACTTTTCTTCGCAGTCGCGAAAAAGATGTGCGACTGCCGGAGTGTGGAACTTCGGGCTCTGTGCAACGAGGTCCCGCGAACCCCGCCAGGCCCGGAAGGGAGCAACGGTATCGGGAACGCCTCGGGTGCCGCAGATCACCCGAAGTTCCTCTCACTGAGAACTGGTTATAGTGGTCGGTTGTCAGTTTTCAGTGGGAGCGGAAGAAGCATGTTGCGGACTTCTAAGCTGCCCTGTTTACTGAAAACTGAGAACTGAAAACCTTCGAATGAGCTACCAAGTCATAGCGCGCAAATGGCGGCCGCAGACGTTCGCGGATCTTGTGGGGCAGCAGCACGTCACGGAGACGCTGGCGAACGCGATCAAGAACAATCGCGTGGCGCATGCGTACATTTTCTCGGGGGCGCGCGGCGTGGGGAAGACGACGGCGGCGCGCATTCTGGCCAAGGCCATGAATTGCGTGAAGGGGCCGACGGCGGAACCGTGCGGCGAATGCGATTCGTGCAAGGAGATTGCGGCGGGGACTTCGCTGGACGTGATTGAAATTGATGCGGCGTCGAACCGCGGCATTGACCAGATTCGCGAGCTGCGGGAGATGGTGCGCTACGCGCCGGCAGCCTCGAGAAGCAAAGTGGTGATCCTTGATGAAGCGCACATGCTGACGGGCGAGGCTTCGAACGCGCTGCTGAAAACGCTGGAAGAGCCACCGGACCGCGTGGTTTTTGTGATGGCGACGACGCAGCCGGAGGATTTGGCGGATACCATCCGGTCGAGGTCGCAGCATTTTCATTTTCGCGCGTTGACGTTTGCGGAGATTAGCGGGCGGCTGGAAGAGATCGCGCGAAAAGAGAATTTGCAGATCGAGCCGGGCGCGATGGCGGTGATTGCGCGAATGGCGGAAGGCAGCTTGCGCGATGCGCTGTCGCTGCTGGAGCAGGCGCGAGCCTATTGCGGCGACACGATTCCGGATAAGGAAGTGCGCGAGCTTTTGGGCGTGGTGCCGGAAGATGCGCTAAATGAATTGGTGGGCGCGATTGCGGAAGGATCGGCGGACCGGGCGCTGGGACTGGTGCACACGTTCCAAAAAGAGGGACGCAACCTGCAGCATTTCTGCCGCGAGGCCATCCGGCACATGCGGAATCTGCTGATTGCTCGAGTGTGCGGGGCGGATTCGGATTTGATTGCTGCGACAGCAGATCAACGTCCGGCGCTGGAAAAAGCGGCCGCGCAATTCAGCGAAGAAGATCTGACGCGATTTTTTCAAATTTTACTGCAGACGGATGATGATTTGCGGAGGAAGCCTGATCCTCGCGTGCACCTGGAGATGGGATTGTTGCGGCTGATCAACGCGGCGCGACTGGCACCGCTTGAAGAGTTGCTGACGGAATTGAAGAGTGGCGCGCCGGGCGGCGGGACGAATTCCGGGATGGCGCGCAGCGCGGCACAATCTGCGTCCAGTGCTCCAGCGCCGGCGCGGTTGGTAAGTTCCCCGAGTGCAGCGACGGGGCTTGGGGCATCCGGGTCTGCGGCAGCGGCAAAAGCTTCTTCGGTGAGCTTTGCGGTAGCGGTAGCGGCATCTGCGCCGGCGTTTGCATCTCCGGTGGCCGCGCCAGCGGCGGCTAAGAACGAAATTGTGGATGAAACGCGCGATGCGGCGACCAAAAGCAACGGTGCGGCAATGCAAGTCAGCGGGATCGCGATGGAGCAAGTTGAGGAAATCAAGTCGGCGATTCAGGCACAACAGAAATTTCTTGGTGAATTGGTGGAACAGAGCAGCCGATGGGAGCTCGAAGGCGCGGAGCTGCGAATTTATTTTTCGCCGGAGAAGCGGCCGTTCGCGGAAATGATTGAAGGACGCGAGACGCTGGAAAAGATCCGTGTCATTTCGAGCAAGGTGCTGGGGCGAACAGTGCGCGTCTGTGCTAAACTGGGAGCAGTTGCAGCAGCAACAGCATCGGCGTCGCGCGCGGGAACCGGGACGAAGGAATTGCTGGCACAGTTCGAGCGCGATCCGATGGTGCAGTCGATGCTGCAGCGCTTCGGCGGAAAGATTTCCGAAGTGAAGCGGCGTCCAGAGGGATCATGATGGAAGTCAGCGCTCTCCAACAAATGCTTTCGCGCTTCCGGCAACTGCAGGAAGACTTGCAGCGGCAGGTGAATTCCGTGACGGTGGAAGCTTCGGCCGGAGGCGGAATGGTCGCGGTGAAGATGAACGGCCAGAAGCAGATTGTGGACGTACGCATCGAGCCGGACGTTTTCGCCAACAAGGACCAGGAGATGTTGCAGGATCTGGTGCGCGCGGCGGTGAATGAAGCTTCGCGGCGGGTGGATGAAGAACTCTCCAACCAGATGAAGAACCTTACCGGCGGTATTCCAGGAATTGCGGGAATGAAGATTCCTGGGTTGTTTTAACTTTCAGAATTTCAGCAGGCTTGCCCTCCCAGCTTTTTCCCACCCGACGTGCCCCGAGAAGATTCTCTTGTGCAGGAGATGAGTTTGACTGCAGGCGCGTATGGGCCAGCTATTCAATGCTGGCTGAAGAACCGTTTCTTTTGGATTAGGCACATGTGCCTTTATTTCGTGCACAGAGTGCCAAGGTGTGGTAGACTGCATTTGCGCTTAATACCTCGGTTGTGTTGTGCGGTCCCTCTGGTGCAGTGCTTGATCTGAGATTCCCGCCTCCAGTTTCCTCCGTACGTTTTACGCGTAATCTAAAACAAGACTGGCAAAGCAAGCCGCCGGCCGCCCGCGAATTCGTGTGCGCACCGCGACGGCTTCTGCCAGTAAGAAAGTAATATTGAATGTTGACAGTTTCAGAAGTGAATGCAGAAGGCTCCACGGAGCCTCTGACGGAACGCTCCACGGAGCGATTCTCGGAAATGAAAATTTCTCCTTATGTAAAGGAGAGATTGGCGGCCGCGAAGTTTACAACGCCGACTCCGGTGCAAGCGGCAGCCATTCCGCAGGCGCTGGAAGGTAAGGATGTGCTCGCGACGGCGCAAACAGGGACCGGCAAAACGCTGGCGTTTCTGATTCCCATCATCGAGCGGCTACTGGCGGACAAGACGCCCGGAATTTCGGCGCTGGTGCTGGTTCCGACGCGCGAGCTGGCGATGCAAGTCGTCGAGCAATTCAATGCGCTGCGCGGCAGGCAATTGCTGCCGGCGGCGTTGGTGGTGGGCGGATTGTCCGAAGGAGCGCAGCTCCAGGCCATTCGCAAGGGTGCGCGGCTGGTGGTGGCGACTCCAGGACGACTCGAAGATTATCTCGACCGCAGACTCTTCCATTTCAACGCGTTGCGAACGCTCATCCTCGATGAAGCGGACCGCATGCTGGACATGGGATTTCTTCCGGCAATTCGGCGCATCGTCTCGATCCTGCCAAAGGAACGTCAGACCATGTGTTTTTCCGCGACGATGGAAGGCGACATGGTGCGCATCGTGAAGGACTACTTACGCAATGCCGTGCGGCTTTCGTTTGGCTCGACTTCGAAGCCGTCGGAAAACGTGCGCGTGCAAGCGTTTGAAGTGGCCATGGACCGCAAGCAGGAGATGCTGCAGCGTTTGCTGGCCAAGGAAACGGGCAAATGCCTAGTGTTTGCGCGGACCAAGCGCGGAACCGAGCGCATTGCCGAAAGCTTGAACCGCAAGGGATTTTCCGCAGCCATGATTCATGGCGACCGCTCGCAATCGCAACGCACTTCGGCGCTAACGGGATTTCAGCAGGGGCGCTTCCGCGTGCTGGTGGCGACGGACTTGGCTTCGCGCGGGATTCACGTACAGGATATCGCGCACGTCATCAACTACGATTTGCCGGAAGTCGCGGAGAATTTCATCCACCGCGTCGGGCGAACCGGACGAAATGGCGGACACGGCGTGGCTTCGACACTTTTCGTGAAGGAACAGCGTTCGGAGTTGTTCCACCTGGAGCGTTCGCTGGGCATCAAGATCGAACGGATGCGCGCGGACGAGACGAGTTCCCTTCCTGAAAAACAGGAACGCCGGCCGGTCAATTTGCCCACGGCTCAGGATCATAGACCTATCAACCTTCCTCGTGTGGAGTCCGGCCAAGTGCCCGAAAGATTCGTGCTTCCCGGCGAAGTTTTTCAGAAGCACATGGAGAATTAGTTCGGGCACGACGGTCGATCATCGGACAAAAAGCAATCCGGGCGGCGAAGGAAATCTTCGCCGCCCGGATTATTTCTTGGGGATGTTTCTTGGCAGTCCGCAAGGGAACGCTCGTTCCGCGCGGAGGAGCGCTCGGAAACGGGAACGCGGAAGGAACCGATTTACTTCTGGGCGGCGGCTTGCGCTTCGATCTTGTCAATCACGATGGCAACCGAGCCGCCCCGCTTGTAGAGCGTACCGGTGGCATTGACTTTCTGCCCGGCAAATGGAAGCAGCTTGGGGTTCTGCCCGCTGGATGGAGTCGTACCAGCGATCGGCCAGTAAATCGTGCCGTCTTCAGCGAGAATCACCAGTGCAGATCCCGCGTTTGCACAAGAGATCGCGCATTCTTTGCTGATGGGCTTGTCGAGACCCTTTGTGAAGGCACAGGCCGAATCAAGGACGTAACCTTTGACGGTTGCAGGAGCAGAGAACGCAACGCCTGCGCAGACCGCAGCGGCCAATACAAGAAGCAAACAGAATCTCGCATTCAAATTGATAGTCTTCAATAGACACCTCCGAGTTTGGAGCAGATTGGGTCCGTCATGACGTTACAAGAACTCGCCCGAGGATACCAGAATAATGCCCGACTTGAGTGATGCCCGGCCTGATGGACAATGCTAGAAAAATGCTAGAGATTCGGAGATAAAGGGGCCTGGCTCGCGCGCAAGGAAGCGCCAGAGTCAGTCCGCGCCAGAAGTCGTGGCAGAATACGGCAATGCTGATTCGAATCGCAGCGGCGGCGGATGGCGATACCATCTGGGCGATTATGGAGCCGATCCTCCGCGCCGGTGAGACGTATACCTTGCCACCGGAGATGGACAAAGAGAGCGCGCTCGCCTATTGGTTCTCAGCCGAGCATGAGGTTTTCGTGGCGGAAGAGAACGGCAAGGTCGTGGGCACGTATTTCCTGCAAGCGAATCAGAAGGGCGGTGGGGCGCATGTCGCCAATTGTGGCTACATGACGGCGGTTTCAGCGACAGGCCGCGGTGTGGCGCGCGCGATGTGCGCGCATTCGCTGCAGCGGGCTCGGGAACGCGGGTTTCGCGCGATGCAATTTAATTTCGTGGTCAGCTCGAACGAACGCGCCGTTCGGTTGTGGCAACGCTTTGGATTTGAGATTGTCGGCCGGCTTCCAAAAGCGTTCCTTCATCCAACGCTGGGCTACGAGGACGCGTACGTCATGTATCGGGATCTATGAGTGCGTTTGCGCGGATACGCGCGGCTGTGCTACACATGCTGCATGCCTGATTTTGCCGCTCCTGTGGAACGACTCATTGATGAACTGAAACATTTGCCGGGGATTGGCCAGAAGACCGCGCAACGGCTGGCGTTTCACCTGCTGCGCGCCGCGCCGGAAGATGCGCTGGCGCTCGCGGAAGCGATTCGCGATGCCAAGGAGAAAATTCGCGCGTGCTCCGTCTGCCAGAACATCACGGACACGGATCCGTGCTTGTACTGCGTGGGACCGACGCGCAGCAAGAAGACGATTTGCGTAGTCGAAGAAGCGCACAACATCATGGCCATCGAAAAGACGCGGACCTATAGCGGGATGTATCACGTGCTGGGCGGCTCGCTCTCGCCGCTTTCGGGACGCGGGCCGGATCAGCTGCATATCAAGACTTTGATTGAGCGATTGAAGGGCGGGGCCGTCGAAGAAATTATTATCGCTACGAATCCCACGGCGGAAGGCGAAGCGACGGCAGTATATCTGTCAAAGTTGCTGAAGCCGCTGGGCGTGCGTGTCACCAGAATTGGCGTGGGGATTCCGGTCGGCGCAGATCTGGAATACGCGGACGAGGTGACCATGCTGAAAGCCATGGAAGGGCGGCGGGATCTGTGAGTCTTTTGCGACGGACTAAGGTAGACAATGGAACGCCACCCGGCTAAAGCCTTGCAATCCAACAGCTTCTCGCTGAGTCATCCCAGTTCATCGGCTAGTACCTCCAGGACGCCCTAGCGAATTTTCTTATTCCGGTATAGAGTCTACTTCTCAAGGTGGATGTCCTCCCGCCGACCGAATGGCAGCTGCCGTGCCGCTGACAGGAGGTGCGCTGATGCCGAACCTGGCGCACTACATGGCGCAATACGATCACGAGCATGAATCCGGCTGGAACAAGTTCCTGCACGGCGTAGGAATTCCCATGATTTTTGTGGGACTGATCCTTTTTGTGTTCATGAAGTGGTTGTGGGGAGCGGGATTTTTTGTCGGCGGATGGGTTTTCCTCTTTCTCGGGCACAAGATCGAAGGAAACCATCCGGCGTTTTTCCAGGGACCGATCTATTTGCTGGTAGGGCCAATCTGGGTCGCAAAAGAAGCGTGGATGTTCCTGACGGGAGCACACCGCCGGCCGACCTCAGAGGGCACCCACTAAGCCAGCGCGGCGAAGCAGCCGGACTGGCGCCCGTTGTTCGCGAAAAATCTGAGGGAACTGAGGGGCGGCGGCGGTTTGTATGGATGACTTTAGCGGCAATTTTGCCGACGAGACAACTGAAATGGTGTCCGAAAGCGCGGCGAACACGAGTTCGGAATTGAGGAAACGCCGAAGCACGCGCATCGTGCAAGCGGTGCCGCTGGTCGTCACGGGCGTGGACGCGCTGGGACGGCCGTTTGTGGAACGGACTTCGTCGCTAATTGTGAATTGCCACGGGTGCCGCTACCAATCGAAGCATTACGTTTTGAAAAATATGTGGGTGACGATGGAGATTCCGCACCCGGAGACGGGCCAGCCGCCGCGAACAGTGCGCGGGCGCGTGGCGTGGATTCAGAGGCCGCGGACAGTACGGCAGCTTTTTCAAGTGGCGCTAGAGCTGGAAGTTTCCGGGAATGTGTGGGGAATCGCGTTTCCGCCGGAAGATTGGCTGGCCATGTCCGTGACGGCGCAAGTTGTACCGAAAACGGACGCGGCGGCGGAAGCGCCGCCGCTAACTCCTCAAGCGACGGAAACCGATATCACACTGACCTTGCATGAGCCCGAGGTTTCGCCCGCCACTGGGGCGGACAAGGTAAGAGTGTTCCCTTCCCCGGCGAGCACGACGGATGCTTCCTTGCAGCTTGCGCGGCAAGTGGCGCGGCTGGTGGCCGATGCGAAGCAGCAGATTCAGGCGGCGACACGCGAGGCGGCTTCGCAGGCGGTGTCGGCGGAGCGGCGGCTTTCGTTCGAACAGTGGGAGCAGAAATTTGCCGCGGGGCGAGCGGAGATTTCCAACGAGACGTCGCATGCAATCGAGGAACTCCAGCAGGAAGTTGGCGAATATTCTCGGACGTTGCATGCATCGGCGGCCGAGACGTTGCGAAATGAATTGCCGCGATGGCTGGCGCCTCAGCTGGAGCAGTTAACGCGCGATCTCACGGCGAGGCTCTCACAAGAAGGCGAGACACAACGCAAAGAGCACGTGCAGCAATTGGAAAGCACTGCGGAGACTTTGCGTGGTGTGTGCCAGCAGGCGGAAGAAACGACTGCGCGATTGAAGGCCCAGGCGGAACAGACGGAAGCGCAGTTGGCGGCACTTGCGGAAGCAGCGGCACAGAAAGAAGAGAAGGTTACGGGGCAGCGCGCGGCGTTGCTCGCGGCGGCCAATGAGATTCAACAGCAGGTGTCGGTCGCTTTGTCCTCCGCGCGATCGTCGTGGCATGAACAGCTTGCCGGCGAACTGGAAGCAGCGCAGGCGCGCTGGCGAACGGCGGTCAAGAGCACGCTCGCCGAAGCGCAGGATCGCGCCGCGGGTGGATTGAACGAGCACGCGAGCAGCTTGATGGCTCAATTGCGCGAGGAGATGGAGCGGCACGCGGCGGGGGTGAAGGAGGCGGCGGCGAGTGCCGCAGCGGAATCGCAACAGCGCATGGCTGGGCTACGGGATGGATTGCAAGGGCTTTCGCAACGGCTGGAAGAGGAGCTGAAGCGAGGGGGCGAGGTCAGCGACAAGCTCGAACATCATTCCGAGCAGCTTGAGACGGCACGGCAACAAGCGCTTGGCGAGTTTCAATCGCAATTGGGCGACCTTGCAAGCTTGCAGCGAAATGAATTGCACCGCGAATCGGGAGCGTTCTTCGAGGAGATCAACGCGCGAATTCGCGCTACCTTCGACGAGGCAAGCCGTGAAGCGGTAGCGCAGTTTGACCGGCAAATTGAGGAAATGGTGCAGCCGCACGTCTTGCGAACCGAGGAAGCGATTCACCGGCTGGCGGGTGGACGGGCCTTGCTGGATGCGGCGCTGACGATGCAGCAGGATCGCATTCGAAACACTGCCGACGAGGCCTTTGCGGAATCGCTGGGCCGCTTTCGGGAGAATTTGGGGAGCGTGGAGCAATTGCTGCAGGAGGCTTCTCAAACGATTACGGGACGCAACCTGACGGAGCTGGAAGGAAAAGTCTTCGATTTGAAGCATCAAGTGATTGAAGAGATTTTCAAGTCCGCGGAATGGTACGAAAAAAAGGCGCAGACGCAAATACAGAATCAAGCGGACCGAGCCGTGGAGCAAGCGGCGAACCAAATGCGGGAAAAAGCGGGCGAAATTTCCAGCGTCTTTGCGGGCGAACTGGACCACTCCAGCCGTAATTTCGTGGGACACACGCAGACGCAGATGGAAGAAGTGGTGCGGGATGCGTTCGAACGCGCACGGGCACTTTTTGCGGATGCGGCGGATACCACGGCGGCGGCGTTCACCGATGAAATTCAGCGTACCGGCCGGCAGGAACTGGATGGCTTTGGCGATGAATTGCGAAGGTCGGTGGAAGCTGTGGGTGCGCAAATGGAAGCGGCGCGGGCGGAGTTTTCACAACACGTGACGGCCGAGCAAGCGAATTTCCTGCGGCGCTTCCAAGAGGCCATGGGCGGAGCGCTCGAAGCGGGGATTGCGGAAGCGCAAACGCGGGTGCAGGAAGGATTCGGGCCGCTGCTGGATTCCTGGAAGTCCATGACGGACGCGCATCAGAACGAGATGGAGCGCATATACGGACAGATGGGCGAGCACGCGGCGGAACAATATAAGAGCAAGCTGGAAAATGTTTCGAACCAATGGATGCTGGCGACGGTGACGTTGCTGGATCGCCAGTCGCGCGACATGATCGCAGGGATTTCGGCCACCGCCGAAGAAAAACTGCGCGAGGCCTGCGCCCAAGTGTTTGCCGGTGTCGGAGAATCGTTGCGGGAGCGGTTGAAAGAGATTGCGCAGAGCTTCCTGCCGCCGACGGAACCGTCCACGCGTGCGAAGAGCGCGAACAGTGGGAGCTGAATCGGCGAAGCCGTCTCGCCCGAAGCTTTTCCCTGCCCCGATTCGCCAGTTCCCTGCCGGCTCGGTATAATCCCACAGGTATAAACCTTAATGGCCAATCATTCGTACCTGCGCGTGTGGACGCGCGATTTTTCACTGGAAACGATGCTTGCGGAGTTCGCGCGGTTCCTGACGACCGCGCCGCTTTCGGCAACACAAAATTCCTTCACCGAGCTGATCGTGCAAGCGGTGGACCCGACGGAGATTCCCGTTGCGGAGTGGGACTTGCGTCCGCTGAAAATGGGGCCCGCCGAAGTCACAGCGATGGCGGTCCAGCACCTGAACTCGGACACGGCGTACCTTGTGAACGCAAAATGGGACTTGTGGGGGTTCGATATTGACAACCTGAAGTGGCAGCACAAGCCGGAACCGCTGGTGCTGGCCTGCCACGGGCTGCAATATGACGACGGGCTCGCGGCGAACTCGGGGCATTTCATGGCCGATCTGGGGTTCGAACACTTTTTTACCGGCCACGGCGGATTGCTGGCGCCGGGAGCCGCTTCGAATCCGTTTAACTCCTCGGATCATCCGATTGAGCATACGTTTCGTCAATGGATGACGGCCAGCGCTAATTTGAAGGAATATCACGCAAAGACACGGGAGAACATCCAACAATTGTTCCAATGGGTGGAGGCGGTGGAGCGGGCGCTGCCGGTGGAGCGCAGCGAATTGTGGTCCGAGGGCGAGGAGAATTTTGAGGCCCGGCTGGATGCCATTCTGGCGCAGCGCTGATGCGTTCAAGCGTTGAGCAAGTCCGGTTCGAGGAGTTCTTCCACGAAGGGGCAGCAACGGATAGAATTAAAGCAATGCGGTTAGTTAGGCGCGGACGAGTAGTTGAAATGGAACTTGCGGCGTTACTTCGCTGATGGAAAAAAACTCACAAAGCGACTGTTGGCGTGCTAACGGGGCGGGCAGCGTTCCGTCCTTCGTAAGAGGGGGCTGGCGCGTCGGCACGTCCCGGATCGGGAGACTCCCACTGAAATCCTCGTTGAGTGTCTTGTGCCTGGTTATTCTCCTGGGCGGGTGCGGGGCGGATGCGCCCAAACCCACGTCCCAAGCGGAAACGAAGCCTGCGGAGCCTGCCGTGCCGGAAGAGATTCAGGCGGCGGCAACGGCGCTGCTGGGGAGCGAATCGCAGGTGCTGGTTTTTGGTGACCTGGCGAAGAACGGGAAGCAGGAGTTCCTTGTGGCCAACGTGGTGCCAAAGACTCCAACCAACAATTTGCCCGGAACCATCGTGACGCGCGTGGTGGTGGCGGAGAATACCGACGGGAAATGGGCGGAAGTGCTGCGCTGCGACGAGCATCTGAAAAATCAGAAGGGCTATCTGGGACTCTCGCCGCTAACGCCGGTGACCGGCTGGCGGCTGCAATACGAGCAGAACGCTGAGAAGGGCCTGCAACTTTATTTCACGCCGCTGAAGGGAAGTCTCGAGACGCACGTGCTGCCGATCGGCGTACGGTACAATCCGGCGACGAAGCGCTATCAATCACTCGACCGGACGTATGAACACTTTGTTCTGGAGTCGGCAACCTTGCAGGATGTGAGGTCGACCCTGCGATGAGCGTGGCCGCATCCGATACCGCAAAACGGGCGTCGAAGAGCAGCCTGGATTCGCCGCCCAAGAAGGACTTGAGCGGACTGGTGCCATACCTGCGGCGCTATACCGGCGGAATTGTCTTCGGTCTCCTTACCGTATTGCTGATGGGCATTATCGGAAACGTGCTCCCGCTTGCGACCGGGGTGATGACGGACACGCTGGCGGGCAATCACGTTCCGTTCGAACACAACACAGAAACAGGAGTTCCGGCGGTCCTGGGCCTGAATTCGTCGGCGCTTAGTCGCTTCATTCCGTACTACGGGCCGAGCAGCCGGCGCACGCTGGGCATCTATTGCTTGATCGTCGTTCTCTGCGTGGCCATCAAGGGCCTGCTGTCCTTCTCCGCGCGCTGGATACTGATCGGGGTATCGCGCGATATTGAATTCGACATTCGCAACGATCTTCTGAAGCGGCTGCTGATCCTTGAGCCGGAATTCTATGTGCGTAATCGCACCGGCGAGCTGATGTCTCGCGCCACAAATGATTTGAACGCCGTTCGCATGGTGCTGGGGCCCGGCATCATGTACAGCGCGACGACGATCATCACCATGATCATGGCCATCCTGGTGATGGTCACGCTGTCGCCTTCGCTCACGCTCTGGGTTCTGCTGCCCGCGCCGGTGGTGGCCGTGGCCGTGTGGTTCTTTGGCAAGACGATCCATGACCTCTACGAAAAAATCCAGGCGGCGCTGGCGACGCTGACGGCGCGCGTACAGGAAAATCTTGCCGGTGTGCGCGTGGTGCGGGCATACGCCCAGGAAGAAGCGGAAATTCGCGGCTTCGACCAGCCCAACCGCGAGTATGTCTCGCGTAACATCCGCTTGATTCGCATCTGGAGCATGTTCATGCCGTCGCTTCAGGCGCTCATTGGCACATCCTTTTTGATCGTCTTGTGGCAGGGCGGTCATCAGGTCTTCAGCGGCCAGATTTCACTCGGAGCGTTCATTGCTTTCAATGGATACCTCGCGGTGCTGGTGTGGCCGATGATTGCTCTTGGATGGGTCACCAATATCTTTCAGCGCGGCGCGGCTTCTATGGGACGGCTGAATTACATCTTGACTGCACAGCCCAATATTGATGATCGCAACGCCAGAGTTCCCGAAGGCACCAAGCCTCGCGGCGAAATCGAATTCCGCCATCTCACGTTCACATACCCGACCACTCTATCCGGCGCGGGCGCCAATGGCTCTGGGAAATCCAACGGTAGCGGCCCTCACCCCATACTTCACGACATAAACCTGAAAATTCCCGCCGGGTCCACCCTCGCAATCGTGGGACCTACCGGCAGCGGCAAAACAACGCTCGCCGCTCTGATTGCGCGCCTCTGGGAAGCACCGAACGATTCGGTTTTGATCGACGGGCGTCCGATTCGCGAGTGGCCTCTGGTCACCTTGCGTCAGTCCATCGGATTCGTGCCCCAGGACACGTATTTGTTCGGCGAGACCGTGGGTGGCAACATCGCCTTTGGCTTGCCTGACTACGAAGAACGGCGCGTGCGGGATGCAGCGGAACTCGCCAGCCTGGATAGCGACGTCGTGGGTTTCGCCAAAGGCTACGAAACGATGGTGGGCGAGCGCGGCATCACGCTCTCCGGCGGGCAGAAGCAGCGGGCCGCGATTGCGCGCGCCGTGGTGCGCGATCCGCGCATCCTCATCCTGGACGATTCTCTTTCCGCGGTGGACACACAAACCGAAGAACGCATCCTCACCGGCCTGCGCGGAATCATGGAAGGGCGCACCACGATTTTGATTTCGCACCGCACGTCGACGGTGCGCGATGCCGACCAGATTGTTGTGTTGGTCGCGGGAGCCATCTCCGAGTGCGGAACGCATGACGAACTGCTGGCACGCGGCGGATATTACGCGGATTTGTATCACAAGCAGTTGCTGGAAGAAGAGCTCGAACGCGCATGAGCAATTTGCACGAAGAAGAGGCCCTCGGCAAAGCGTACGATTCGCGCTTGATGCGGCGGCTTCTGCAATACATGAAGCCGTACAGATGGCACGTGGTGCTGGCGCTGGTTCTGGTGGCCATTGTCACGCCGCTCGAGCTGGCCCCGCCGCTGATCTTTCGAAAAGCCATTGACAGCTACTTTGTTCCCGAACTGAAGGGCGCAATCACGGAACCATCGGCGTGGACGGGTATCCTCTGGCTAAGCCTGATCTATCTTGCAGTGCTGGCGTTCGACTTCCTCGCGCAATACCTCCAGCTTCGCATCATGCAGCGCGTCGGGCAGCAAACGATGTACGACATGCGCGGCGAGATTTTCCGTCACATGCAGCGTTTGCCGATGAGCTACTTCGACCGCAATCCGGTTGGCCGACTGGTAACGCGCGTGACGACGGATGTGGATGCGCTCAACGATCTGTTCGCTGCGGGCGTGGTTACCATGATCAACGATTTCTTTCTGCTGGTGGTCATGGCTGGTCTGCTTTTTAAGATTGACCGGCGGCTGGCGCTCGATACGCTAGCCGTCCTGCCGGGCATCCTGATTGTCACGATGATTTTTCGCAAGTATGTGCGCGATGCGAATCGCCGCATTCGTACGGCCATTGCGCGCATCAATGCGTTTCTGCAGGAATACATTTCCGGGATGAGCGTGGTGCAGCTTTTCAATCGCGAACGCAAAGCCGTCGAGGAATTCGAGAAGCGCAATCGCGACAATATGCTTGCCTGGCGCGATGCCATTCTCGCCTATGCCCTCTTTTATCCGGCGGTGGAGTTTCTCAGTTTCGCCACGATCGCGCTGATCTATTGGTCGGGCGGGAATCGCATCCTGCACGGCGCGCTCAGTCTGGGTGTTCTTACGGCCTTTACGATGTTTGCGCAGCGCTTCTTCCGGCCGATTCAGGATCTCAGCGAAAAGTTCAACATCCTGCAGTCCGCGATGGCGGCGTCCGAGCGCATCTTCAAACTGCTGGATGAGCCGGTACTGGTGGAATCGGATCCCAACGCGATTCCGCTGGATCACCCGCGCGGGGAAATCGAATTCCGCAATGTGTGGTTCAGCTACCGCAACGTCGCTGAGCCGAGCGACGAAGATTGGGTGTTGCGCGACGTGTCATTCCGCGTGGAGCCCGGGCAAACCATCGCCATCGTGGGGCACACGGGCGCGGGAAAAACCACGCTGATTTCCCTTTTGCTGCGTTTTTACGACATTCAGCGCGGCCAAATTCTTTTGGATGGCAAAGATATTCGGTCGATTGATTTGCAGGATTTGCGGCGCCAATTTGGCATCGTGCTGCAGGATCCGTTTTTATTCACAGGCACGATCGAATCGAACATTTGTCTCGGCACTCCAGGCATTGGCCGCTCCACGGTGGAAAGCGCGGTCCAGGAGATTGGGCTTGGAGATTTCGTGGGGTCGTTGCCGGAAGGAGTGGGCGCCAGCGTGAACGAGCGCGGCTCGACGCTTTCGGTTGGGCAAAGGCAGCTCATCAATTTTGCGCGCGCACTGGCACACAATCCGCGTTTCTTGATCCTGGACGAAGCCACCTCGAGCGTGGACACAAAAACGGAACTACTGATTCGCGAAGCGCTGGGCCGCTTGCTCTCCGGCCGGACGGCGCTGGTGATTGCGCACCGGCTGAGCACCATTCAGCACGCGGACCGCATTCTGGTGTTTCACAAGGGCCGCTTGCGCGAACAAGGCGCGCACCAGGAGCTTCTCGTGGAGCGCGGAATCTATTACCGGCTTTACCAGCTCCAGTACAAGGAGCAGGAACTGCACCTGCCGACCGAGGCGAATGGCACAACCGAGCCATCGCCGCTGCCCGCCAGCGACTGAGCATTGCGACTCGCCAAATGCCACCCATACCGCTCCTTCTCTCGGCCGGCGAAGCTTCCGGAGATATGTACGCCGCGCGGCTGGCTACGGCGCTGAAACATCGCCTGGACGTGGCGATCTTTGGAATGGGCGGGCCGCAGATGCGCGCGGCGGGCGTCGAAATCATTACGGATTATTCGGAGGTTTCGGTGGTCGGCATCACGGAGGTGCTGAAGCAGCTGCCATCGCTGCGACGTGCGATGGCGCGACTTGTGGACGAGACAGAACGCCGGCGGCCTCCGATGGCGATTCTGACGGATTTTCCTGGTTTTCATCTGCGGCTGGCGCGCAAGTTGCGTCCGAAAGGGATTCGCAACATCTACTACATTTGCCCGCAATTCTGGGCTTGGCGGCCTTGGCGCGCGAATTTGGTGCGGAGGCGTTTTGCGCAGGCGCTATGCATTTTCCATTTCGAAGAAAAGTTCTACGCCGACGCCGGCGTGCCGGTGAAATTCATCGGCCACCCCCTGGTGGGAAACGTTTCGACAACGCTGACGAGGGAAGAATTCTGCCGGAAATATGGTCTAAGCAATGCGGACCGCCTCATTTCCGTGCTGCCGGGGAGCCGCCGCGGAGAGATCGCCTACCATGCGCCTGTGCTGGTGGAGGCACTGGAACTGATCGGGCGAGACCTTCCAGGCAGGACTGAGGTGGTCGTTGCGGTTGCGCCGGGGCTGGATTTGGGCCGGCTCAAGGCGGAGTTCCCTGAGCGGATGCGCGTGCGCTTCATCGTGGGAGACACCTACAACGCGGTGGCGGCTTCGGACCTGGCGATTGTCTCTAGTGGAACGGCGACGGTAGAGGCGGCCCTGCTTGGAAAGCCGATGATCGTGGTGTACCGCTTGTCCCCGCTGACCGCTACACTGGCGAAACCTTTTGTGAACACCAAGTTCTTCAGCATGGTGAATTTAATCGCGGGGCGGGCCGTGGTGCCAGAGTTGATTCAAGACGATTTCACCCCGCAGCACGTTGCGGAAGAAGCCGTGAAGCTGCTCTCCGCGTCGGAAGAGAGCAGAATGCGTCTGGAGGAAATGAACCGAGGATTGGCCGAGGTACGCAAGCTCTTAGGCCCCCCAGGAGCCGTCGAGCGGGCCGCAGATGCCATCTTCGCGCTTTTACAGCCCGGCGAAAGCAACGCGAAGTGAGGGGTTTGGTATCCTATAGATGTACAGGAGTCCCGGTGAATCTGGTTGAAAGGGGTCCGATGACCCGTCGAAAAGTCTCGAGCGCGATTGGCGCTATCACGTTGATGCTTCTTGCCTGCACCGCTTCCCCGTTGCAGGCACAAGGGCCGCGCCCTGCGCCTTTTCTCGCCGAAAACTACGATGTTTCCGCTTCGCTGGACGCTATTGGGCAAGCGATAACGGCAGCGGCAAAGATTGATTTCAAGGCCGTGGAAGTGGCCAGCAGCGTGCGCGTTGAGTTGCATCCGAACTTGATCGTGAAGGACGTAAAGTCCGCGGATGGAAAGTCGCTGAGCTTTACCCGCGACAATCAGAATCCTTTGTTTGTGGTCGTGCAATTGTTGACGCCGGTCGCGGCTAGCGGCCATGTGACGCTGACGTTCACCTATGGCGGACTCCTCGCCAATGAAGAGAACAGCCCAGTGCCCGGTGTGCGCGCGGCGGTCATCAACCGGGATGGCGCCTATTTGCTGCTGCCTGGGCGGTGGTTTCCGCTGACGAACTTTCCTGCCAATCGCTATACGGCCACGTTTCGGCTGAATGTTCCAGACACGTTTGCCGTGGCGGGCACAGGCAAATCGGCGGCCCCTACGCCCATGGCGGGCAAGAACGCGGTGGAAGGCAACAGGCTCCTGTACACGTTTGAATGCAAGAATCTGGCGCCCCACGGGACGTTCGTGGCCGGCAGCAATCTGCAGTTGAACCCCAAGCAGGCTGAGGGAATCAACGTTGCCGTTTACGCGCCGCGGACGGCTTCCGCGAATGCGCAGAATTTTGCAGACAGCGTAGCGCGGTCAGTAACGATTTTCTCGGACCTGTTTGGACCGATTCCCGATCCGACTTTTTCGGTGATTCAGCTGCCGGACGGCACTGTACGCGATTTTGCCGCGCCCGGAGTGTTGCTGCTGAGCCAGCGCATCTGGGATCCGCGGGCGAGCGACCGAACGATTGCGCGGCTGGTGGCATCGCAGTGGTGGGGAGTCCAAGTCCTGCCGGCGACTCCGGGAGACGTGTGGATCACCGACGGACTGGCGCGCTATTCCGAAGCTTTGTACGCCGAACAAAATGCGGGCAGGGAAGCCGGGTTGAAAGTGGTAGACGAGTTTGCCGTTGGCGCCTTGATGTACGAAGACGCCGCTCCCATCGCGCAAGCGGCGCGGCTGACGCCCTATTCCCCGGACTACCGGTCGGTGGTGCTGAACAAGGGCGCGATGGTTTTTCACATGTTGCGCGCGCAGATGGGCGACGTAGCCTTCAAGAGTGCGCTGCGCGATTTCTACTTTCAGTTTGCGGAGAAGGCGGCGCGGATCGACGATTTTGCAAATATCGCACAACGGCGCGCGGATGCCTCGGTGAAGCCGCCGCAAGACCCGCCGAATCTGCGAGGCTTTTTCGCGCAATGGCTGAATTCGACGGGAATACCGGAGTTTGCCCTGGAATACACGGTGTACCGGACGCCGAAGGGATTTCGCGTGGTGGGCAAGCTCAAGCAGCCGCTGGACACCTTCCACATGCCCGTGGACCTGCGCATTGATACGGAAGGAAACCCCGAATTGAGGACCGTGGATGTGATCGGCACGGAATCGGGCTTTACGGTCGAAACGTTTGGACGGCCCAAGCCGGGCGGAATCAAGATCGATCCCAATAACGTAATTCTGAAAGGCAGCACCGGGTTGCGGGCCCGCGCGGCGATCGCGCGCGGCGAAGAGCTGGCTGAGCAGGGGCGCTTCTACGACGCGGTGACGCAGTATCAGCGCGCGCTCGCGATTCAGCCGGGCAGGCCGCTCGCGAATTTCCGCATGGGTGAGGCGTTTTTTTACCAGAAGAATTATCAAGCGGCGGCCAACGCGTTTCGCGAAGCGCTGCAAACGGTTCCGGAGCCCTCGGAAAAATGGACGGAAGTCTGGAGCCACATCTATCTCGGGAGAATCTTTGATTTGCTGGGACAGCGCGAGCGCGCCGTAAATGAATATAGCAAAGCAAAGCAAACGAACGACGATACCGGCAATGCTCAGCAAGTCGCGGAAGGATTCCTGAAAAAGGCATACTCCGAGGGCGGAACCTCTGTTGCCGCTCCTGCTGTGAATCCGAGCGTCAAGCCTGCAACGGCGATTCCCACTCCGGCTTCCGGCGAAAAGCCGACCCTGAAAAAACCTGATCAATTTGCTTCGTAGTGGAATTTCAATGGCAGCGCGAGCTCCGTGGGTAGGGCGACTGGGCAATTCCTGCCAGGCCCGTTAGGTTCGAGCGGGCCGCTCCTTTTTGTTGTATGAGCACCTGAAACCGTTCGCCCATGCCTTCCGGGTGGATCAGCGTTTTGAGTTGCAGCCGTGCCTGCAGGTGCTCGGTTTCGGACTGGCCGTCATCGTACAGATCCGCAAATTCATTTCGCTGCCCCAGCGCGAGAAGAAAAGCCGTCTGCGAAGTGAGTGCCACGGAATTCAATCCTGCTCGCTTCCCCCACAGTTCAAGAGCGGTGAAATTTACGTGAGCAGTCAGGTCCTGTTCTCCCGGTGAAGCGTAAAAATCTTCCGAAACTCGATGGTCGCGATAGGCCAGAAGCGTGCCGCCCATGTGGTGCTCATCGAAGAGTTCCGCGGCGCGGTGGCCGTAGTCAATCGTGACCACATAGCCGCGCTCCAGACGGCGACCCACCTCCGCGATCCAATCGCAGGCCTCCAGGCCTGTCTCGGCGGTCTGCCCTTCGGTGAGCTGTATGCTCTGTGTAGAAAGATACTCGTTAATGGCACAGGTGGAGACTGGGGCCACAACGTCTACAAATTGGCCCGCGTGGAAACCGACCAGAATTTCTTTCAATGCACCTTCCTGCAGAACGATACGGTGAACGGCCAACGCATCGATCAATTCGTTCGAAAAAAAGCAGCCCGCGGGAATACTCAAGGGGATTTCCATCGCGGCAACGAAATGGCCAGCCTTGGCATGCTGTTGCAGACGAAGTGCCGCTTGATTGAGTCGCGCGGCGGAGCGTTCGACGGCCACGTAACGCAATGCACCGTAAAACTTTGGAATCTTCGTTGCGCAGAAATCGAGAATATGGCCTGCCAGGCGGCCAACGCCCGCGCCGGCTTCGACAAGCATGAATTCAGCGGGGCAGCCGAGCTGTTCCCACATTTCCGCGAATTGGCGAGTGAGCAGCCGACCGAAAATCGGATGCAGATCAATACTGGTGTAGTAGTCCGCGAAGCGCTCGGATTCAGCTTTGCTGTAGTAGCCGTGCAGCGGGTGGTAGAGACATTCGCGCATGAAGTCGGCGAAAGGAAGCGGGCCGAAGCGGCGGATGCGGTTGGCGAGGAGTTCAGCGAGCGGCGTCACGCGCCCTTGGCCCCGGCGGCGGCTGAGGCCTCCGCCTGAATCTGCTTCCAGGCCCGCTTGAAAATTCCTTCGGCCACTTCATCAAAGAGCACAAAGTAGATTGTTTCCAGCGAGGTTTCACCGCGCAAATGCCCCGCGGCTTCACGAAGCATAATCTCCGCACATTCTTTCAGCGGGAATCCGGCGATTCCCGTGCCGACGGCGGGAAACGCGATGGATTTGAAGCCGCGCTCGCCGGCAATCCGCAAAGAATGCGAAGTGGAATTCCGCAAAGCTTCCGCGCTCGTTTTTCCGCCAAGCGCCATGCTGGCGGCGTGGATGACGAAGCGTGCTTTCAGTTTTCCTCCGGCGGTGATGGCCGCGTAGCCGATGGGAATACTGCCGATGGCGTCGCACTCCCGCTGGATATTTTCACCGCCCTTGCGGCGGATGGCCCCGGCGACACCGCCGCCGAGGATGAGGTCGTTGTTCGCCGCGTTGACGATGGCATCCGTGTCCATCTCCGTCAGGTCGCCCTGTTGGATTACGATTTTTTCTGCAAGCGATTTCATTGCGATTCTTTCCGTTTTCCACGAACCGCTAAACCTTTCTCACAACGACTTTTTGTTGAGAATATTCGTAGACCCCTCGTCCCACTTTGCGGCCCAGACGTCCTTCCTGAACGTATTGCTGCAGAAGAGCGTTGGGGCGGTACTTCTCGCCCAGGGTCCGATGCAGATACTCAAGAATGTTGAGCAGCACGTCCAGGCCGACGAGGTCCACCAGTTCGAACGGCCCCATAGGATGATTCAACCCAAGTTTCAAGGCCTTGTCGATATCTTCGGCGGAACCAATCCCTGCTTCCAACATATTAAAAGCTTCGTTCCCGATTAGCGCGTTGACTCGCGTGGTAATGAATCCAGGCGCTTCTCGAACAAGTACAACCTCCTTGCCCATGCGCTGCGCGACTTCGCGGCAGATGGCCACCGTTTCGTCGGAGGTCTGCGGCGTTCGAACGAGCTCGATCAGTTTCATTTTCGGAACGGGATTGAAAAAATGCATGCCGATGCAGCGATCGCGCGAAACGGTGACATCGGTAAAATCAGTAATGGACAGCGAAGAAGTATTGCTCGCGAAAATAGCTCCCATCTTGGCGAATTTATCGAAGATGGTGAACAGCTCGAGCTTCATCTCCAATTCTTCCGGAACAGCCTCGATAATGAGTTCCGCGTCGCAGATAGCGTCCTCGACGTTATTCGCAGTGGTAATCAGGGAAAGCGCCTTGGCGCGCGCGCCGGCTTCTACTTTCCCACGCGCAACGCCCTCATCGAACGATTGACGGATCCAGCCGACTGCGTTTTCGAGCACGTGGCGCGAGACATCCTCAAGAACAGTGTTGTAGCCACCATAAGCGGCGGCGTAGGCAATTCCCCTCCCCATCGTGCCCGCTCCAATCACTGCGATGGTCTTTACTTCCACTCTTTCGTCTCCCCATGAGCCGGAGTTTCACTCACTGATTATTTCACGAACTTCTTGTAAGTCTCTTCGTCAAACCCAAGCATGATTTGTGAGCCACGAAGGACCACCGGTCTGCGAATGAGGTTCGGCTCCTTGGCCATGAGCTTAACGGCTTCCGCCTGCGAGGGTGGATGGTCCTTCATCTTCCGCGAGCGATAGAGCTCGTTGCGCGTATTTAGGAACTCTTTGTAATCGCGTCCGCCAATCAGTTCATCGAGTTCTGCTTCGGATAGCCGCTCCTTGTCCAAATCGCGGTACTCCAGTTCGGCTCCCAACTCCAGCAAGAGACCTCTTGCTTTGCGGCACGTGGTTCACGTCGGCTTTTGCAGAAACTTAATCTTCACCTTCGGCAAGATTTTCTTCCCCTGTCGCGTTTCTAGTTCTTTGCAGGGGCGCAGCCCCTCTGCGCCGTCTTATGCAATTTCGCGGTTAATATCTCGGAACGTTCGGATCGATCTCAACCGACCAGCGCTCAATCCCGCCGGCGAGAGATTTTGCTTTTTCAATGCCCTGAAACCGCAGCCACGTCGCGGCGTCCAGGCTACGCATGCCGTGGTGGCAATAGCAGACCAATTCGTCCACCTCCGGCAGCGTCTGCAAGCTGGCCGCCAGGGTGCCCAAAGGAATGAGCGTCGCGCCCTCAATCCTGCAGAGCTGGTGCTCCCACGGCTCGCGCACATCAATGAGAACCAATTTTTCGCCGCTGTCCAGCCGCGCCTTCACGGCGGCCGGCGTTATCTCCAATTCATCCATCTATCGCCCCTTCCAAATCGGCGTGCGTTTTTCCAGAAACGCTCGAATGCCCTCCTGTGCGTCTTGCGTCCGCATCAACTCGGTCCAGTATACCCGTTCAACTTCATCCAGTTGCGCTGCAAAATCCGCGGCGTGGAGGCGCCAGAGAGTCTTGCGCGTAAGACGGAGAACCTCCGGACTGAGCGCGCGAAGTTCCCCGAGAAGCGTATCCACACTTAGCGACAGCGCCTGGTCCGGGACAACGCTCGTTACGAGTCCAAGGCGGCGCGCCTCAACCGCGCCGATTTGGCAACCCGTGAGAATCAGGTGTGCAGCGGCTCGCATCCCGATCAGGTGGGGCAGCGTAATCAGCGCAACCGGAGGAAAGCAACCGAGCTTTATCTCCGGCTGGCCGAACTGGGCCGATTCCGTGGCAAGGACAAAATCGCAAAATGTGGCAAGCTCCATGCCTCCGCCAAGACAGTATCCATGGACGCCAGCGATTACCACGCAACCTGCTTTGGCGAGACGACGAAAGATGCGGTGAAATGCGGAGAGCATCCCCGCAACACGCTCGGGCGTATGATCCGCAACCTCCACACCGGCGGAAAACGCTTTCCTACCAGCACCCTGAAAGACTAGGAAATCGCAACTGCGTAGCGCGCGGTCGAGCACCGCGTCTATCGACTGCATCATCGGAATATCCAGAATATTCAGGGGCGGGCGGTCCAGCGTAATCCACGCCGTGCGGTGCTCCAGGCGGAACTGTACAGTGTCTTGAGATGCGGTCATAAAGGCTGTGGCAATTTTACACCGGAGCTTACTTGCCCTGGAATTTTGGGTGCCGCTTCTCGAGAAACGCGCGAATCCCCTCACTGCAGTCTTCCGAAAGATAGCAACGAATCTGTTCCTGGACTTCGTGCTCCAGCGCCTTGGCGAGCTCTTTTCCTTCACTGCCGAAGAGGGCTCTCTTGACCGCGCGGATCGCTACGGCCGGCCCTTGCGCGATTTTCTGCGCAAGGGCTTTCACTTCCGCTTCGAGCCCGGCGGCAGGAACCACGTGATTGACAATGCCGAGTGCGAATGCAGTTTTGGCGTCAATCATATCGCCGGTGTAGAAAAGCTCGGCAGCCTTGGCGGGGCCCACCAACTGCGGCAGGAAATACGTGCCGCCATAATCGGGGAAAAGCCCGACCTTGGCGAAATTCTGGCCGAATGTAGCCTCTTCCGCAGCGATCCGAATATCCGCAGCAAGGGCAATGTTCATTCCCGCACCGGCGGCCGCGCCGTTCACGGCGGCGATGACCGGCTGGGGCATCGTCCTCATTTTCAGAACGGCTTGCATGCCCGCGCGCAATAACGGCTCCAAACCACGTGTCGCGCCTGTCTCCCGGCCCTTGCCGATGGCGCCGAGATCCCCGCCTGCACAAAAGGCCCGGCCCGCGCCCGTGATCACGATGACGTTGACGGTGTCATCCTCCGAGATGCGTCGAAGCGCGTCATGGAGTGCCGCAGCGAGTTCGTTGTTAAGGGCATTCAGGCGGTCCGGACGATTCATCACCAACGTGGCAATGCCTTCGTGCTTCGCCTCGAGAAGGACTGGTCCAGCTTGCGCGGTTTGTGGAGCGTTGCTCATGGCTGTCTCCGCGTTACGGTCCCTTGGTGTCGCGTTCTTTTTCCGTGCGCGCTACGAGCTGCGCCAGCTTGCGAAAATGCCGGAGCTTCTCGCTTTTCCCCTGCGCATTTGACCCGCTGGTGGATGGCAGCACATACACTCGCGCCCCATACAACAGCTCTTTCTGGATGCCGAATTTGCACTTGCGCTGCGAAAACTGTTCGTAGGTGAGCTTGCCGTTGAAGGCCACCACGTGGGGCGAATATTCCTCGAGCTTTTGGGAGAGCACAATGCGCCCTTCGGCAAAATCCTCGCGTTTCAGTTCTTCGATGCCTTTCGTGGGGCGCTTCACGAGGTCCGTGAGCCCCACGCCGAATTCGATAACCCGCTTGTCGTCGTGATAATCAAATGGCTCGGGGACAACTCCGCCTGCGTGGAGCATGGGCCAGAATTCATTGCCGCGGCCTGCGTAGTAATGGCCCACGCGCACGGACGACTCGCTTGGGTTGCAGCCAACGATCACGAGCTTCATGCCTTTGCGAAGGTGGTCGGGCAGCGTTCGCATGATAACAGCTTACTACGCCTTCGATATTCCGACGAAACCTTGCTAGCGGCTGCGTGCTTTTTGATATGGGGCTCCGCGCCTCTCTGGGGTGCCAACGGCGATCATAAGTTCTCGATCGCACCCTGCACCGACGGGCAAGGATTGCACGGTCCTGGAAAGAGGGAGGAGCGCAGGGACGGCCTCGCTGGGGGGTTATTCCAAGGCGATTTCTTTGTAACTTAAGCTTCTTTCTTGAATCCCACGCACAGAATCATCATCGAATATGGAGGATAGCAGAGGTGTTCCGGTGGTCTGTGCTACATTTATGGGTGCGAAAGCGAGCAAGTGGCCGCTAATGGGGCCGCCTAAACCATTGAACGCACCCAATCCTCACCGATTGCCTTCGACTGTCGCCCGAGAGGACGAACATCTCCTCGTTGCCGCCGCCAAGCGCGGCGATGCCGCAGCGTTCGAGGAGTTGGTGAACCGCTACGAGGCGAAAATTTTCCGCCTGACCATGAACATCACGCGGAATCGCGAAGACGCCGAGGATGCCATGCAGGATGCCTTCCTCAAAGCCTATGCGCATCTGAAGAATTTCCACGAAGACTCCCGCTTTTATACCTGGCTGGTACGCATCGCCGCGAATGAGGCGCTGATGCGCCTCCGGAAGCGCCGTCCGAATCAGTTCTCGCTGGACGAGCCGGTCGAAGGCGATGACGGTTTGATGCCGCCGCAACTTGAGGACTGGGGACCGAGTCCCGAGCAGCGCTTTGCACAGACGGAAATGCACGAGATTCTCTCCAATGTTATTGACACCCTTGAGCCGGATTTTCGGGTGGTCTTCGTGCTGCGCGACATTGAAGAGCTTTCTACGGAAGAAACCGCCAGGACTCTCGGTATTTCGATTCCTGCGGTAAAATCGCGATTGTTGCGGGCCCGCCTGAAACTCAGGCAGAAATTGGACCATTACTTTCGACAAGGTAGGACAAATTGAACTGCGAAGACGTCATCCGCGAAATTTCGGACTATCTCGATGGCGAGCTTGCGCTCTCGGTGAAGCACGATATCGAGGGGCATCTCGATCACTGCCATCATTGCAAAATGGTCGTGGATCAGACGAAACTGACTGTGGACGTTTTCTGCGATTCCGAGCTCGTGGAGCTTCCGGCCGATGTGAAATCGCGGCTGCATGAGGCGCTGCGCCGCAAGCTCGGCGTCAAGGGCAAGTAAGCGCGGCATCAATCCTTAGGCAGACCTTCCCAAAGTGGCAATTCCCTACCTAGACCTCGTTCTCGCGCCAAAGCGTACACCTTCATCGCCACGGCTAGATCCCATGACGCAATTCCATTGGATTTGAAGAGCGTCATTTCCGAGTCGCTGGTTCTTCCGCTCGCTTTCCCCGCAACCACCTCTGAGAGTTTTTTGACGCCGGTCCAGCAAATCTCATCACCATGAAACGCGATGATGAGGTCGCCAGCTTCCTGCCGTGATTGCTCGACGGAATCGACCACGATGACGTCCGCGCTGGCGACCGCTTCATCGTCCAGTTCGCGCTTGTGCGCGTGATTGGCGCCGATCGCATTGATGTGCCCGCCGGGCGCGAGGTCTGCGCCGCTGACGACGGGCTGCGAAGCGGTGGTAGCGGTCGAAACGATGTCTGCGCGGCGCACCGCCTCTCCCGCCGAAGTACACGGCTGTACGGATACGCCCAGCCGCTCAGACATTTCTTTACAGAAATTCTGTCGTTTCGCTGGATCGCGGCCGTAGGCACGCGCGGATTCGAGCGTTCGAACCGCGGCAACCGCCTCGAGCTGCGTCCGCGCCTGCCCGCCGGTTCCAATAATCGCCGCGACGCGCGCATCCTTGCGGGCCAAGTACTTCGTGGCAACTCCGGAGGCCGCCCCGGTCCGCAATTGCCCCATGTAATCGGCCTCGATCATCGCCAGCAAGTCGCCGGAAGCCATTTCATAGAGCGGAACGAGGAATCGGAGCTTCCCGCGAACATAGGTGTATTGCTTCATCGCCACGAATCCTGCGGAGAAATCCGCGGCGGCCATGTAGTGAAAAAATCCTCCGCCCGGCAGTTCGAATCGTCTCCGGGGATGTACAACCACTTCGCCGCTGGCCTGCTTGCGCGAAATCTCCTCGACGGCTTCGATGGCCATCGGCATGCTCAATACTTCGCGCACTTCCATTTCGCTGATATGCAGCGTCATCGTTTTCACTCTCCGCCTTGGCTGCGCTCCTCTATAGAAACAAACAATCTTTCAAATATTCTTGGACTTGCCAACTTGACTGCCCGCGGAATTCGTTTACAAAGAACTGAGTTAGTGGAACGCGGGCTTCGCTGGTTTCGGGGAGCCACGTTTACCGGGAACGTCGCCGGCTTCGCGGATGCGCCGTACGACCGTCTGAGTCAATCGGTAGACCCGTTCTTCCTTGCTGCCGTCCATGACGCGAAATCGAAACTCGGGCTCCCCTTTGGGCCCTTTCTCAATCCGAATGGGCATCTGGCCGCACAAATCATTTTCGATGAACGCAGTCTCATAGCGGTCCTTCTTCACATACCAGGTGTAGACGCGCAACGCGGTGAAGTCACAGGCTTGGCCCTCCGGCCCACGTGCGGCCGCGACCAGATACTGCGGCTTGTCTCCGGAGGGATCGCTAACGCGGTTGAGTTCAAACCACGCGAGTGCCCGGAGGTTCGCCGAGGCCGCGCCTTCCCGGACGGCCTCCGGCAAATCCAATTCGATGAAACGCGCAATCACCCATCCCGAAATCGGCACGGTCTGGTCTCCCGGCTGCGTGGTGGTATTCGTATCAGCAGCCCTGGCCGCAGTTTCGCCCGGAGGCCGCGTGGCCAGGCCGCGCACCAGAAACCAATCCTCTTTCTTGGTTTCCTCCACCTCGTTCGAAGAATCTTTCTCATCCGTACCCTGAACCCAATCAGCAACGGCTCGGCCAACGATTTCGACGGGAACGCCGCGAGTGAATTGATACAAGCGCGGCTCGGTGCGGCCAGGCTCGACGCGCAGATTCGTGGAAACCTTGGTGCGGCCGCGCGCCTGCACCGGCATGGGCCGGACTTGTGCGAGCAGTTTCGCGCTGCGCTGCCACAGAGCGGGATCCATCAAGTTGCGGCCATCGATCCAGCCCACGGTTCCGGCCGCGGTGCGGACTTTGACGTTGTCATTGCGCCGCGACACAACGTCCACCCGTTCGCCATAGTGCAGAATCGCGATTGGCGCGCGCACCTGCGCCACCCCGCTCCACAGCGTCACACTCCGCTCGCTCACAAACGCCTCCCCGAGCGTCTCGCGCTTGGGCCGGAACATCCACGCCGCCAGCGCCACCAGGCAGAGCAACGGCACCGCGATGAGCAGTCTTCTCCTCATTCACTGACCTTCGTCATGGTTCTCAGGGCTCTCCGAGGTTCGCTAACGATTGTACCTGAAACCCATGCGGCGCCGTGGCCATGGAACGCTACGCGTTTCTGCTAAGATGCCATAACGCTCTCGCTAAACTTTTGAATTTATTCGTGGAGGATTTCTCGTGAAGTCTTTCAATTCTCTTCAGCCGCTGGGTTTGCTGCTCCTCCGGATCGCTCTTGGGCTGATCTTCTTTTCGCACGGTTATCCGAAGCTGGCCCATTCCGGCGCCGGGATGCAGGGCTTTTTCGTTCAGCATGGCCTGCCGGGATACTTTGTTTATATTTCCGGAGTATTGGAAGTCTTCGGGGGAATGCTGTTGGTTTTGGGACTGTTTACACGGGCAGCCGCAATGCTGCTCGCGATTGAAATGGGAGTGGCAATCTGGAAAGTGCACAGCAGCGGAGGCTATCTCGCCATCCACAACTACGAGTTCCCTCTGGCACTGCTAGCGGCCTCCTTCGCGTTGGCCACGGTTGGAGCCGGACTCGTATCTCTTGATCGCCCTCTGTTCGAGGGCGGAGGCAAGGCTCGGCCACCGAAAAACGCAAAGTGAGGGAGACCATCTGCCTGGAGGTCTCTGCGCCTAGGCAGCCGCAATAGGTCTAGGAAGCCACCGTCGCTGAAGTCGGAATCACGCCCGCAGGCGCCAAGGGCAAAACAATCCAGAGAATGATATAGGCCAGCAAGCCCGTCCCTGCGCAGAAGAAGGCCAGCACCCACAACACGCGGATGATGGTGGGGTCCAGATCAAAATAGTCAGCCAGGCCAGCGCACACGCCCGCGATCTTTTTGTCGGTGCTGGAGCGCATCAGCCTCTTCGAGCCGCCCGTCGCAGGCGATAGCCCCGGCGGCGCAGTCTCAGGCTGCTTCGCGCCGCAGTTGTAGCAAAACTTCGATCCAACAGCGATTTCCTTGTGGCAGTTTGTGCAGTTCATTTCGTCACCCCCACAGAGCCATTTTTCGCACCGGACCTACCTATAACTACGAGGATGTGGCCGAAAAAGTTTCCTCCGCCGCATTCTAATTCGAACGGGCTCAGTACTCCAGAAGTCGTTTAACGGCGGCCGTAATGTGCGCCGTCTGCGGCAGGATCACGTCTTCAAGCTTCGGCTGGTAGGCACAGAACGTGTCCAAGGCCGCGACACGCCGGACCGGAGCGTCCAGCTCTTCAAACAGTTCGTCGGCAATGCGCGCTGCGATTTCCGCGCCATAGCCCCAGCTCAGCATGTCTTCATAAGCCACGATCACGCGATGCGTCTTTCGAACCGTGGCAGCGATGGCCTCCCAGTCGTACGGAGACAGCGAGCGCAAATCAATAATTTCCACCGAAATTCCCTCGCGCTCCAGCTGTGCCGCGGCAACCTCCGTGCGATGCACCAAAGCGCCGTACGTAATGATGCTCAAATCCGTGCCTTCCCTCACCGTGCGCGCTTTCCCGAACGGAATCGTAAAATCCGGCCCCGGATTCTCCGAGCGGTTATACGGTTGACGATAAAGATGCTTGTGTTCCAGGAACATGACCGGGTCGTCCGAGCGAATGGCCGTGCGCAAAAGCCCCGCCACGTCGAGCGCCGTCGAGGGCATCACCACGCGAAGGCCCGGGCAATGCGCGAAGATCGATTCCCCGCTCTGGCTGTGATACACGCCGCCCCCGGTAAGGTATCCGCCGATGGGCACGCGAAGAACCACCGGCGCCTTGAAAGCGCCATTCGAACGCCAGCGCATCACGCACAGCTCGTCACGAATCTGCATCATGGCCGGCCAGATGTAGTCGAAGAACTGAATCTCCGCAACGGGCTTCAAGCCGCGCGTGGCCATGCCGATCGCACGTCCGACAATGCTGGCCTCCGCCAGCGGAGAATTGAAAACGCGATCGTACCCATACTTCCGTTGCAAACCCGAAGTCGCCTTGAAGACGCCGCCCTTCCCCTTCACGTTCTTGAGGTTTTCTTCACGGCTGGCGTCGGCCACGTCTTCGCCGAAAACCGTGATGCGCTCGTCGCGCGCCATTTCGTCGGAAAGCGTCGCGGCGACCATCTCAACCATGGTCTTAGGCGCACCATGAAAATGCGGCTGAGCTTCGAACGCAGCAGAGGTTGGATCAATTTCCTGCGAATAGACATGCATCGGAATGGACTCGACGGATGGCTCTTCGGCCACAAGCGCTTGGTCCGCCGCATCGCGGACTTCGTTATCAATTTCCGCTTCGAGCGATTCGATCTGCTTCTGGTCCAGCACGCCCTCGCGAACTAGCACTAACGCAAGCTTCGAAAGCGGGTCGCGCCGCGCCTCTTCCTCGCGCTCTTCCGCGGACTTATAAAGCTTTTCGTCGTCGGAAAGCGAATGCGAGTAAGGCCGCGTCACGTGCGCATGGATCAGCGCCGGCCCGCGCCGCTCTCGGCAATATTCAATCGCATCTTTGCAGACAGCGTGGCATTCGAACGGATCGGTCCCATCGCACTCCGCCACATGCAGCCCCGGAAAGCTCCGCACCAGTTTCGAAATGCTCCCCCCGGCGGTCTGCACTTCCACCGGCACGGAAATGGCGTACCCGTTGTCTTCGATGAGATACAGCAACGGCAGCTTCTTCGCGCAAGCAACGTTGAGCGATTCCCAGAACTCCCCCTCGCTCGTCGAGCCGTCCCCACCGGACACATACACAATCTCATCGCCGTCATAACTCACATGTTCGCCGAGCGGCGCCTTCTTCGCTTGCGCCAGCGCCTTGGGCCGTCCCTGGTAATACAGTGTGGCTTCCGCCGCGCCCACCGCTTGGACGAATTGCGTGCCCGTGCACGAAGACTTGCTGACGATGTTCCACTTCGGATGCCCCCAATGCGAGGGCATCTGCCGGCCGCCCGAGCTGAGATCATCCTTCGCCCCAACTGCCGCCAGCAGCGTCTCCAGCGGAGTCACGCCCATCATCAAGCAAAGCGCACGGTCCCGGTAATACGGATAGAACCAATCAACGCCTGGGCGCAGGAAGAGCCCCATGACAGCCGTAATTGCCTCGTGTCCAGCGCTGGAGATCTGAAAATAGATTTTGTTCTGGCGCTTGAGTTGAATCTCGCGGTCATCGAGCCGCCGCGAGAGGTACATCGCGCGGTAAAGCCGAATCAAGGTTTCGTGGTCGAGGCCGTGTACTCTGGGAGCGTCAAGCTTTGCTACTTTGACGCGCGTTTGTGACGCCATTCGATCTGCCCTCGGGTTGGAAGTCGGAATTGCGCCCGCGGAATTTAATTATACCGGATTTCTCGGCTCCGCTGGTCGATTCGAAAAACCGGCTGCTCCGCACGCCTGACAAAAACAGGCCATATTGGCCTCTGAACATTGTCGTGATGTGGTCGCGCGAAAAAAGAAGCCATTCCCCATTCTGGTTAATCGAGCGACTCGAACTGCTTATCGGCCTTTTCGAATTCAGGATCCGTCTGCAGAATCACTTTCGGAGACGCGCTCTTAAACGGCTCCTCCGAAGGAATGCGCGCCACCCAGCGCTGCTCGGAAAGCTTCTCATGCGCGCTGAAATACAAGCGCACCAGCAAGCTCACCTTGCCGTTGTGCGCGCCAGCCGGCTTCTCCTCGGACGGTTCGCCGGATTTCGCCTTTGTCTTTGCCTTGGACTTGGCGGCGGGCGCCGGCTTTTCTGCGCTCTCGGGCTTCACAGCCGTTTCTCCAGCCGGCGGCTCCGGACGTTCCAGCTTGTATTGCAGCTTTTTATCCAGACGAAAAGCCTGCTTCCAGCCATCCAGCTTATGGCGCGCTTGCTGCGCCTTTTCCTCATCCGTGCCAAAATCGAGCGTGATATAAATGTGGGACATGACGTAAGTCTGCGACCCACCGCACTCTAAGTCAAGATTGCCTCCACTGCAATTGTTCCCTGCGGCCACCGGCGCGGTGTCACACGTTAGTGCAGTAGCAAGCGGATTTCGGCGTATAGTGAATTGTCCGGCAAGCAGTCATTACTTTTCCGGCTTGCAAACTATGGCGCGTCACGATATAGTGTTCGCCAGCGGCCTTTAGCCCGAGCAACACATGCAAACTGCGCCTCACGATCGCCGGCGTTTTTTATCCGCAAGCCTCTGCTTGCTCGCGGTCGTGGTCCTCTATGCGCCGCTGGCCGCCGCTGCCTGGTCGTCCTACTCCGCCGCGTGCTGCAACACGTCTCAATGTCCGATCAAAGCGCATCATCACCAAAGCCAAAAATCGCCGGCCTCCCCTGAGAATCACATGGACTGCGGACATGACATGGCCGAAATGAACGCGTGCAGTATGTCCTGCTGTCAGAATGCCGAACGTCCTGCAATGGCTTCCCTGGCCTTCGTGCTGCCGGCCGCTCTCTCGCTTACCGGACCAGCTGTTCGTAAAGCGCCGTTCCAATCGGCGAAGCCCCTCGATTTTTTGCGCTCTATTCAACCTCTTTCCCCTCCCCCTCGCTTGGAAGCTGCGGTCGCTTAACGACCGTCTCGCACCTCTCTCGTAATCCCATTAACCAAAGCCGCGGCAAATTTGCCGCACGAGGCTCATTCCATTGAGGAGGAAAACGATTTCATGCGACGCTCTTTATTGTTTTTTCTGTTTTTGCATGTGGCCGGTGTCGTTGCCTTGGCAACTGTCTTCGGCACCGTGCGCGGCATCGTTCACGACCCGCAGCACCGGCCGGTAGCGGGTATTCAAGTGGTTCTGAAAGCAAGGTCATCAGAATTTTCCCAAACCGCTCAAACCGACGCGAATGGCGAGTTTCACTTCGACGCCGTTCCTCTTGCCGACTACACCGTCACGGTTTCGCCACAAGGATTCGCGACCATTGAGCAATCCCTTTCCGTTCTTTCCGGGACGGCGCCGGTGCTTCATTTTGAATTGCAGCTCGCTTCGCAAAATCAATCGATTTTGGTGTCGGCTGCCCCTGCACAAGGAGAATCCGTCACCCCGACAACCCTGGTAAATCGGCTGGAGATTCAAGAAACGCCGGGAGCCGCGCGCACCAACAGCCTGGCTATGATCACCGATTACGTGCCGGGTTCCTACTTCACGCACGATCAGCTACACATTCGCGGCGGGCATCAGGTGAGCTGGCTCATTGACGGGGTGCCCATCCCGAACACGAACATCGCCAGCAACCTTGGCCCGCAGATCGACCCAAAGGACATCGACACCCTCGAAGCGCAACGGGGCAGCTATGCGGCCGACTATGGCGATCGAACCTACGGCATCTTCAACGTGGCTCCGCGCACCGGCTTCGAGAGGAACAACGAGGCCGAGCTCATCCTCAGTGCTGGCAATTTCTATCAAACTGACGATCAGCTGAATCTTGGAGGCCATAGCAACCGATTCGCTTACTACGCCAGCGTGAACGCCAATCGCACAAATCTAGGCTTGCAGACTCCCACGAGCGCCGTCATTCATGACGCTGCGAATGGCTTCGGCGGGTTTACTTCGCTGATCTACAACGCGGACTCTCAGGACCAATTGCGGCTGGTCGCGCAGTTCCGGCGTGATTTCTACCAGGTACCCTTCGATCCAAACGATCCAAACATCACCCAAGGAACATTCCTTCACGATGTCAACCGTGAGACCGATTCGTTCGTGACGTTTTCCTGGGTGCGTACGTTCAGCCCTGGATTGATGCTCACCGTCTCGCCCTTTTATCACTTCAACCGAGCCGACTACGAGAGCAGTGTCATGGATTTGCCCAGCTCAGCAACGGAAAAACGTTCTTCCAAGTACGAGGGTGGTCAGGTGGCGTTCTCATGGGTCAAGGACCGTAACAACCTGCGAACCGGGATCTATGGCTTTGCCCAGCAAGACTACCAGTTGTTTGGATTGATCTTCAATGATATGAGCGCACCGAACTTAGACCCTCCTGACGTGGAGAACCCTATTGGCAGTCTCGTGGCGGTTTACGCGGAAGACCAGCTAAAGGCGACACCCTGGCTCACCCTGAATGCGGGTGTACGCCAGACCCACTTTTCCGGTGGAGTGGTCGAGAACGCAACTAGCCCTCGCGTCGGCGCTTCTGTACGAATCCCGAAACTGAAGTGGGTTTTTCGCGGCTTCTACGGCCATTTCTATCAGGCGCCGCCGCTTATCACCGCATCCGGTCCCCTCCTGCAATTCGTCAGAGCTCAGACCCTTGATTTCGTCCCTCTTCACGGTGAACGGGACGAAGAGCACCAATTTGGGGTCACTATTCCGTTTCGAGGCTGGACCATTGACGCCGACAATTTCCTGACGCGCGCCAGCAACTTCTTCGATCACAACAATTTGAACAACTCCGACGTTTTCTTTCCCATCTCGATTCAGGGCGCGCGCATTAACGGGTGGGAGCTCACGCTGCGCTCTCCTCGCATCCGCAATCGCGGCCAACTCTACTTGACCTACTCGAATCAACTCGCCCTTGGAATCGGCGACATCAACGGCGGCCTCACCAATTTCTCGTTTGGCAATGGCTTTAAGTTCCTCGACCACGACCAGCGCAATACGCTGCACTTTGGCGGTCAATACAGCCTGCCATGGCGCTCCTATGCTTCCACGGACGTGTACTACGCCTCTGGCTTCACGGACGGAAGCGCCGTACCGGGCGGACCGACGCATTTGTCGGGACACACAACCTTCGACCTCACGCTCGGCAAAAGTTTTGGCGAACGCTTTTCCGTGGATGTTCACGGCATCAACGTCGCCAACCGCCGCGTTCTTCTCGACAATAGTTTTACGTTCGGCGGAACACACTACCTGAACCCGCGCGAACTCTACGCGCAAATTCGCTACCGGTTTCATTACTGATGACAGCAAACGGAAAATCCCATGGTGGCAACTTAAAGCCAAGTCTGAACATGACTCCGTTGACGATATGTTCAATGGTGTGAGCTCATGAAACGCCTTGAGAGTTTCTCTGCCGCTGTGTTCCGAGTCTTCCACGCTGTTGAAACGTAGACACCTGGATCGTCGCTCCTGTCTCCGTGGCCCCTAGTCTTGCTGTTCCCGTTACAAACAATTAGCAGTCACAAAGGAGCCTTTATATGAAGCGCAGAGAGTTGCTACAAAGATCAGCGGCGTTCGGCTGTATGGCCGCGATTCCATTCATGATACCCAGTGGGGAATCTAACTCTAAGCTCGCGGAATCAGCAAATGACCTTCCGCAGGGAAAACCCACACCTGTAACGAATCCTCTCAAACCGCCGGCGCAGGGCAGCATCCCCGTTGCATTCCTGGTTTCAGAAGACGCTGTGGTCATCGACTTCTGTGGACCGTGGGCAGTGTTCAACAACGTCAGCATCCCAGGCCGAAAAGGTAATCCCTTCCGTCTGTACACCGTTGCCGAGACGACCAATCCTATCCACGCAAGCGGTGGGATGAAACTCATACCCGACTACACACTTGATACGGCGCCCGCGCCCAAGGTTATTGTGATACCGGCCCAGAGCGGAAAAAGCGAGGCGATGCTCGAGTGGCTTCGCAAGTCTACAAAGAGCACGGACGTAACCATGTCCGTTTGCACTGGCGCATTTCTGCTGGCACACACAGGTTTACTGTCGGGCAAGGCTGCCACCACATTTCACAGCGCGTTCAGCGACTTTGAAGCTCAGTTTCCGGATATCCGGCTCAAGCGCGGAGCCAGGTTTGTGGAAGACGGCAATCTCGCCTCCTCGGGCGGACTTTCCTCTGGCATCGATCTGGCGTTCCGCGTTGTCGAGCGCTATTACGGCCACGAAGTCGCCGAGAACACAGCCTACACAATGGAATATCAGGGACAAGGCTGGATGAACTCAGATTCGAACAACGTTTATGCCAAGATCCGCACCTCGACCGACAAACAACATCCCGTCTGTCCAGTTTGCGGTATGGATGTTGATGCGGAGATCGCTCCTTCCACCTACAAAGGCGAGAACTATTACTTCTGCCTGCTCGAACACAAACAAATGTTCGATGCAACTCCTGAAAAGTTTGTGCCGCCGCCTTCTGCTCGACGATAGCTTTTGCTTTCGGCGGAACACACTACCTGAACCCGCGCGAAATCTACGCGCAAATTCGCTACCGCTTTCATCACTGAGGCCTCGCGGGAAGCCGTGACGCGCGTTGGCGAGCCCCCTCTGGCAAGCTTTCGCGGCCGCGGCTTCCCGCGGTACCATCACGTCGAAAAAGTGGGAGCTCATGCATAAAATTTGTCAGTTCGGCGGTCCAGGAACTTGTTAAACTAAGACGAAATCTTGAATGGCGATGGAGTTCGCCATGACCGCCCTTGTGAGGTTCACTCGGGCTGATGACTCCTGGCAGCCTGGCGGCTCCAGGAGTTTTTTGTTGAGGGGGCCGCCGGCAATTCCTGGTGCGCCCCGCCGGGCCACAGATTGGAGCAAGATTGCGTCTTGCGTTGATCGCCATCTTCGGCGCCGCCGGCACCCTGGCACGCTACGGCCTACAAGGGGTAGTACAGATTCGCGCAGGGAGTACCTTTCCTTACGGCACGCTGCTCGTTAATCTAACCGGCTGCTTCCTGCTCGGCTTGATCGGGCAATTCACGCTGAATCGCATGGTCATTTCGCCCGACTGGCGCGTAGCCATCGCGGTCGGCTTTTTCGGCGGATACACCACCTTCTCCAGCTTTGGTTGGGAAACCGCCAAGATGCTCGAAGAGGGCGAATGGGCCTGGGCCACCGCCTACGTAGCAGCCAGCGTCATCCCAGGCCTGCTTCTAACCGTAGCCGGCATCCGCCTGGCCAATCGTATCTAGGCAGCAGAGACATAATCCGTCATTCCGAGCGAAGCGAGGAATCTCTCTTACGATGCCTGAGGAGCCGTCATGACCCACGAAAAATTCGAAGGCGAACGCACCCTGATGCGCATCCACATCGGCGAGTCCGACAAATGGCATGGCCAACCCCTGCACGAAGCCATCGTCGCGATACTGCGCAAAGACGGCTTCTCCGGCGCTACCGTCCTCCGCGGCGTCGGCGGCTACGGCGGCTCCAGCATCTATCACACCGACAAACTTCTGCGCCTCTCGCAGGACTTGCCAATCATTCTCGAGGTCATCGAATCCCAGGAGCGCATCGAAAAAATTCTCCCTCGTCTCGACGAAATGGTCGAAGGCGGCCTCATCACCCTCGAAAAAGTCCGCGTCATTCTCTACTGCGCCGCCAAAAAATAGCGCGCAAATAGGTTTTCATTTCTTGTGGTTGTGGAGGCGTGCGGGATTTACCAAAACCGTTTAATCATGTTTTTGGTTCCCACCCAACGATAAAAAAGGACAAGGTTCGCCGCGGCGGCGAATCCCCGAAGAAACGAAAAGAAAGAATCATTCAGGTCTTCACTCAATCGAGGGACGCCCGATCGAACAAGGCCGACGGCTGGAGCTAGTAGGCTCAACGTCCATAGCATAAGAAAAAGATAAATGATCACCCGGAAGTCCGATTCAACTCTTGAGCTCTTTACCAGGATGTAGCTGCACACGATCAGCTCCAAACCAAAAATGGCGACAAGGATCGCCGGAAATGGTTCGACTGCCAGAGCGGTTCCGCCGCACGGCCCAGCGCTCACGTTGGCCGCTAGAATCGAGCCAAGAAGCATCATGATAACGCTCAACACCTGTCGCACGACGCTCAGAAGCACTTCCGCAAAGTGGTTTTGCACTCGGCATTCCTCAATGCAAGTGTGCTTCAGGAATGCCATCAGCCGCCAGGAACCGCAATCGAATTCATCTAAACTGTTAACTCTAAATGGACGACCGCAAACCACTCTTCCATGAATTGCATAGTCCTGGACGTCAGCCTGACCTGCTACTTCAGCGGCTGGCACCAGCGGCCGCGTTCAGGGTGCTGGCGGTAGAATCCTCGCTGCTTTTCACGTACACTCCGCGGGCGAGGTGGCTGTGAATCAATCCAGCGATCGGGCCCGCTACACCTTGGCCATTCTGTTTGCCATCAACCTTCTCAATTTCTACGATCGCCAGATTCCGGGCGCTCTCGTCGAACCGATTCGCAAACAATGGTTCTTGACGGATTCACAGATCGGATGGCTGGCCACCGCCTTCACACTCCTCTACGCCGTGGTTGGTGTGCCGTTCGGACGATTGTCCGATCGCTGGAACCGCCCTCGTTTGCTCAGCCTGGGCGTCGCCGCTTGGAGCCTCCTCACCGCGGCCTCGGGATTCGCGTGGGGTTTCGCTTCGCTGTTTGCCGCGCGCCTCGGTGTCGGCGTGGGAGAGGCCACTTGCGCTCCGGCGGCGAACTCGCTCATCGCCGACCTTTATCCCGCGAGACGCCGCGCACATGCCATTTCGCTCTTCATGATGGGACTCCCTGTCGGAAATTTTCTTGGTTCTTTCGTGAGCGGCCACGTCGCCGCTGCCTACGGCTGGAGAATGGCATTCTACGTCGCCTGCCTTCCCGGCTTGCTCCTTGCTGTGCTGGCTGCGCGCCTGATCGACCCGCCGCGCGGCGCTGCGGAAAGCTCGCCGCTGGCGGGCCGGCCGCACGAGGGTTCGCCCTACTGGTCGGTCCTGAGAATCCCAACCATTCGTTGGATCATTCTCACCGGCGCTTTGTCTAACTTCAATATGTACGCGATCCCAACTTTCTTGCCCGCGTATCTCAGCCGCTATCATTCTCTCGGTCTGAAGAGTGCGAATACGCTTGCTGCCATTGCCTTTGGCGCGGTCGGCATTCCTGGACTTTTGCTGGGCGGCTGGGGCGCCGATCGCGCTGCTGCCGTCCGCTCCGGTGGCCGCCTTTTGCTTTCCTCCGCGGCGCTCTTTCTCGCGGCAATATTCTTCTACTCGGCTCTCAACGTGCCACAAGGACAGTTTGTCCTCTTCGGAGTGCTGATGGGAGCGGGCTGCCTGCTCAGTTATTTTTACTATTCCTGCGTCTACGCCACCATCCACGACATCGTTCCACCAAGCCTTCGCGGCACCGCCATGGCCCTCTACTTTTTTGCAATGTACTTGCTCGGCGGGAGCTTCGGTCCTGTGCTGACCGGAAGGCTCAGTGATCATTATGCGCACCGCGCCATGGCGGAAGTCGGCGCAAGCAGCCTGAACGAGCATTTTCGTGCCGTCGGCCTGCACAGTGCCATGTATGTAATTCCTGTGTGCGGTGTCCTCCTGGCTGCCGTTCTTCTCGGCGCCTCACGCACGGTTTCGCGGGATATAGACAACTTGCAACTCTGGATGTCGACCCCGGATCCCCAGCCGGCTCAACTCCGGGACTCGCCACGTCTTTAATTTCCTAAGCAGCTAGCCATTGTTCAAGTTAAACTCGGCTGCCTTGCCCGACACTTCTCAACGGACTTCCTGGCTCAACCGCACCGTTCTCGGTGTCGGCCTGACCAGCCTATTCAGCGACTGGAGCCACGAGACCTCCACTGCCGTGCTCCCTGCGTTCCTGGCCGCCATTGGTGCAGGGCCCGCCTGGCTCGGCGCCATCGAAGGTATTGCGGACGGTCTCTCGAGCTTCACAAAGCTGGCCGCCGGCCACTACACCGATCGTTTGAAACGTCGCAAGCCACTCGCCGTAATCGGTTACGCCATCACCGCTCTTTCAACGGCGTCCTTCGCCTTCGCGACACAGGCCTACCATGTGCTCTTGGGCCGTGTCGCCGCATGGCTGGGCCGTGGTGTCCGTTCCCCCGCAAAGAAAGCCCTGCTCGCCGCCGACGTCCCGCCAAACGCTTACGGCCGCGCCTTCGGCTTTGAACGCCTAATGGACACCGTGGGAGCCATTGCCGGACCGCTCACGGCCCTCTGGCTTCTCGAGGCCACCGGCCATTCCTACCACAAGGTTTTTCTGTGGACGCTCCTCCCCGGCCTCGTCGCCGTCGCGCTCTTCTGGCTGCTCGTCCGCGAGCGCCCCGTCGCCATGCGTCCTCAGCGTTCCTTTCTTATCGGCCTAAAGACTCTGCCTGTTCCCTTCCGCAAATTGCTCATAGGCGTAGGCATTTTCGGCGCGGGCGATTTCTCTCATTCTTTGCTGATTCTCTACGCCGCGCGAATGCTCACTCCCGGCTACGGCACGGCGCGGGCAGCCAGCTTCGCCGTCGGCCTGTACACCCTCCATAACGTATTTTACGCGGGCTCGGCCTATCTGAGCGGCTGGCTCAGCGACCATGTCCCCAGCCGCAAAGCCGTCCTCGCCGCCGGCTACGCGCTGGCCGGAATCACCGCGATTCTTCTCTGTACCGGCACTCATTCGCTCCCACTGCTCGTCCTGATTTTCATCCTGGCCGGTCTCTACGTCGGCACCGAGGAAGCCTTGGAGGATTCCCTCTCCGCCGAGATGGTCGCCAAGGAACAGCACGGCATGGCCTTCGGCACGCTCGCCGCGGTCAACGCCGTCGGCGATTTCCTCTCCAGCCTCCTCGTCGGCTTTCTCTGGAGCGCCTTTAACGTCAAGACCGCCTTCACCGCCTCGGCCATCCTCTTTTTCGCCGGAGCCCTCCTCATCCTCCGCCTGCGTGCACCTCAAGCGGCTGGGTTCACAGCTGAAAATGTTTCGCATTGAGGGTTGCGTGCAGAAACGCCGCATGTTACCGTTAGCGAACAAAAGGCGAATAAGCTGCAGGTCGGGTCTTCAGGCCTGAGGCCTACTGAGAGGGGCTGCGTATGCCGGAATCGCTCGCTGTTCGCAGGGCTGGCACATCAACGTCCATCACGCGCGTCCACGAAGTTCTTGAGGCGTTCGCAGCTCGCGATCTCAACGGCGAATTGCTTACTGCGATCCGCCATTTTCCCGCTCGTGATGCACAGTGGGCGGACTTTCCTGTTTGGGTTCATTCGAATCTCACGGACGCCTACGCAGGCAAAGGCATTCGGCGCCTCTATACGCATCAAGCCGCTGCCGCGGAAGCTGTGCACGCCGGCAAAAACGTCGTCATCGTTACGCCCACGGCTTCCGGAAAAACGCTCTGCTACAACTTGCCGGTGCTGAATACCGTTCTCGAAAATTCTGATACTCGCGCGCTGTATCTGTTCCCTACCAAAGCGCTGGCACAAGATCAGTTAGCGGAATTGCATGATCTGAATCAGCGCCTGGACAATCGCTTCGGAGTATTCACTTACGACGGCGACACGCCGGCCGATGCACGCAAAACCATTCGCGAAAAAAGTCACGTCATTCTTAGCAATCCGGACATGCTGCACACCGGAATCCTGCCTCATCACACGCGGTGGACGCGACTGTTCGAAAATTTGCGGTACATCGTGATTGATGAGCTGCACACCTACCGGGGTGTTTTTGGCAGCCACTTGTGCAACGTGTTGCGGCGCCTCCGGCGCATCGCGCGCTTCTACGGGCGCGATCTGCAATTCATCTGTTGCTCGGCAACAATCGCGAATCCGGGAGAGCTCGCTACGCGGCTGCTCGAGTCCGACGTCGAGGTCCTGAATTTGAATGGCGCCCCTGCGGCGGAGAAAACATTTGTTTTCTACAATCCGCCGGTTGTGAACCGCGCGCTGGGGATTCGCCGCAGCTACATTAATGAAGCGTCACGCGTCGCGCAGGAATTTCTGAAGCATGATTTGCAAACGATAGTGTTCGCCAATTCGCGACTGCACACGGAAATTCTTCTTACCTACTTGCAGCAGGGGAATCCGCACTTGCCGGGAACACCGCAATCGATTCATGGCTACCGCGGCGGCTACTTGCCGCACGAACGCCGCGAAATCGAGCGCGGGCTGCGCGATGGAAAAATTCGTGGCGTCGTTTCGACAAGTGCGCTCGAACTGGGCATAGACGTTGGTTCGCTCGACACCGTGGTGATGGCCGGGTATCCCGGCAGCATCGCGGCTACCTGGCAGCGCGCGGGGCGCGCTGGCCGCCGCAGCGGAAGCTCCTGCGCCGTGCTTGTGGCCTCGTCTTCGCCACTCGACCAATTTATTGTGCGCCATCCCGACTATTTTTTCGGCAACACACCGGAGCACGCTTTTATCCAGCCAGACAATCTGGAAATTCTGATCAACCACCTGAAATGCGCCGCGTTCGAATTGCCCATTGCTCCCGGCGAGAAATTGGGCGACGTCGACTTGCCCGATTTGTGCGCGCGACTTGCCGAAGCAGGTTTCCTGCATCTCGCGGGAGACAATTATCACTGGACGCACGAAGCCTATCCTGCCGATACGATCAGCTTGCGATCCGTAACCAGCGACAATTTCGTGATCATTGATCTTACGGGCGAACCCAACGTCATCGGCGAGATTGATTTTCCCAGCGCCCTGGCGTTTCTTCACGAAAAAGCCATTTACCTTCACGGCGGGCAACAGTTTCACGTCGAACATCTCGACTTCAAAGAACGGAAAGCGTATGTCAAGAAAGTCGACGTCGACTATTACACGGACGCGGTGCGCTACACACAGGTACGCGTCCTGGAGGTTGCCGCTCGTTCGCTATGCGCTGAAGCATCCTCTTTTTCTCACGGCGATGTACTTGTGCGCTCACAGGTCGTTGGGTTCAAGAAAATCAAATTCTTCACGAACGAAAATATTGGGGATGGCAGACTCGAACTGCCTGAGAACGAGATGCACACGACTTCCTACTGGATTACGCTGCATCGTCCGCTGCTTGAGTCGCTGCCATTCCGCGTGAGCGAGCGGCAAAGTGGGATGTTTGGGCTGCTGCATGCGCTTGAATCCGTGGCTATGCTGCTGATGATGTGCGACTCCCGCGACCTTGGAACGGCCATCGGCGAGCGGCCTCCGGATGCGGCGGGGGCGGGGCAGACAGGAATGTCTGTCCTACCGATCGATGCATCCGGGAGCAACGAGTTCGCCCCGACGCGTATGCGGGACGCCATTTCCATGAACGCCAATGAATTTTTCGAACCCAATTTGTATCTCTACGACGCGTATCCTGGCGGCATTGGGTTCTCCGAGCCGCTCTTTCGAACCCATGAACTCCTGATGCAGAAAACGCGGGAACTGATTTCCGCGTGCACTTGCGAGCAGGGCTGCCCCTCCTGCGTGGGCCCTGCGGGCGATCTCGCGCCGCGTGCCAAGGAAGCTGCGCTCGCCATTCTCGACAGGCTGTGTGACTAGAGATGGCTGGAACCGCAGACAAATTCTCGCGACTCGCGGCGCTCCGGCCAGCGCGTTCTGCGCCGGCGCGGCCAGCAACTCTGCGAGCGCCGGATGAAGAAGATGCGCTCGGACAGCTCCTTGGGGCAGGCGTCGCGCGGAATCGCTTCGGTGAGCACCTCGCCATTCGAAACTGGTTCTCAACACCTGAGTTCTCCGAGCCGTCCTCCATCTCCCTTGAATTGCTTTCGCGTACGCGCGATGAATCACTTTCCCGCAGAACTCGCGCCGCGCTTGAAGATCCGGAAAAGTGGCTCTTTCTGGATACTGAAACGACCGGCCTCGCGGGAGGCACTGGTACTTACGCATTTCTCATTGGACTGGCGTGGTGGGACGCCGGTGGATTGCAAGTCGAGCAGCTGTTCATGCGCGACTTCGCCGAGGAACATTCTCTTCTCCATGAACTGGCTGCGCGTATCGCGGAGCGCCCGGTGCTCGTCACTTTCAATGGAAAATCGTTCGACTGGCCGCTGCTGGAGAGCCGCTTTACGATGACCCGCTCGATCGCCGCGCCAAAGCTGGCGACGCACCTAGATTTGCTGCATCCGGCGCGCGCGTTGTGGAAGCTTCGTCTCGGCTCGGTGCGGCTCGTGGAGCTCGAACGCCATGTCCTCGGCGCGCCGCGGCTCGATTGGCATCGCGAAGACGATGTGGCGTCGGCCATGATTCCACAGTTTTACTTCGACTATTTGCGTGGCGGTCCCACCTCGCCGATCGCAGGAGTGGTGCGCCACAATCAAATGGATTTACGCGGGCTCGCCGCGCTTTACTGCAAAATCAACACGCTGCTTTCGGAATCGTCTGGCTCGGCGAACGAAATCGAGAGTCTCGATCTCTTCGGTTTATCCAGGTTCTTGCAACGCCGCGGCGATGCCGGCCGCGCGCATTGGGCTTGCGCGCAGGCGCTAGAGATCGGGCTCCCGGCGGAGTTCCAGCCAAAAGCCCGCTGCGAGCTTGCCTGGATGGCGAAGCGCAGAGGCGAGCACCTTCGGGCGGCGGAAATCTGGCTCGAAGTTGTCGGGGATCCGCAGGATGGCATTCGCGCGTGCGAACAATTGGCGATTCATTATGAACGGCATGCCAAAGACTTGAATCGCGCAACGGAATTCGCGCAGCTGGCCCTGGCAAAACTCAGGCGCGAGCGGAGCTCTTCCCGCGATCCCTACGTTGCGGCACGGAGTGCGCGTCTGGAAGAAAAGTTTTTGCAGCGGCTGGCACGTCTTGAAAAACGCGTAAAAGCGGACTGTGATTCAGCAAAGCCTCTTTTGTTGTCCCGCTCAAAAAGCGCTTAAGCGATTCCGCATCCAATCCGCACTCGACGAACTTGCCAGGGACTGATCGCCCAAAGGAGCGAAGATCGTCGCAGTTTTTTCACGAACGGTGCCGGGGCGTTCCTCGGGCCGCGGCGCAGGGAGCCATCCTAGCGCCTTGGTCAATCCATCGAAAACGCCACGCGTTGTTCCTTCGAGCGTTACGCATTCCGTTCCAATGCAATCCAGGAAGACACCGCCATCCGGGGTATCAAAGGAAAAGAAGTTCGGGCGGCGGAACAAATTCGTTCGTTCAGAATATTTCTTCTCCAGTGCTTCCGAATATTGTCCAAAGAAACGCTCGGCGGATTCCAATTTGTCCAGATGTAGGTGCGTCACCAGCACGAGCCGCTTACTTTTTTTCTGCTCGTAGACGACATACCAGTCGCCATCCCAGGCCGCCGCAAGACTCCTTGCCCGGTCATTGTCCAGGAATTGCTTCAAAACTTCCTTCCAACCGAACTCGCCCATCACATTCTCTTCGAGCCTGGTCCAGTCGCTGCCGAGCAGTTTCTCCAGGGGCGGCAGGCTGACATTGGCTGGAATGTTCCCAGACTTGTACAGCTCGGGATGAAGAATCTGCTGACTGGATACGGGGGGCTTCTCGAACAAGGCGGGGAGCCCGGCCCAGCCGCTCTCCTTCATGACCGCGGCCGAAAACGTAAGTCCGCTCATGTAAGGAAAGATCAAAGCGTCCTTGATAAACGGAGGAGCCTTTTTCAGCGTCGGAGTGCTGCTCAGATCACCCACCAACATACTGGGATCAAAATCCGGCAAGTCCTTGAGCGATCGGCCCGTCCCCAGCATTAGGTAATCCACCATGGCGGCCATGGCGCTGCCCTCGAGCACGGCGTCGCGCGCCAACTCGGCATCATCGTTGGGACGGGCGGCGCGTTCCCAGGCTTCAATCTGAAAATGCTGGTCCTCCAACGCGTGCGTTAATTCATGAGCCATTACCATGCGCTGGTCCGCAAGCGGACTCCAGTCAGCGATGTAAAATTCATGCGTCTTCGGATCGTAGAGCCCCTCGACCTGCTCCGTCAGCACATCGATCATGAACGCATCAAGGTCGAATCTTTTTGGAATAAGGCCGAATGCTTCGGCGCTGCGGGCGCCGGCGTAGCGCTCGGCGGGATTTTTCTCCTCGTTCATCTGCTTGATAACGTAATCGCGAATTTGCTCGCGAGAACGCAAGGATTTCTTGAGCGGAGTGCGCAGCTTTAAGCCGGTAATCTGGCTCATCTGGTTGAGGACTTCATCGGCGGCGGCGATGAAATCGGCATCGGTGACAGCCTTGGAATCCGTGGAAGGCTTGGCGACAGTAGCTTCCTGCGCGCATGTAGCAGAGCCAGCGAGGAGCAAGAGCAGGGACATGACCACGGCGGTTAGGGTGCGCCGCTTGCCGTTTGGGAGAAGAACCATGTCCCTCGCAGAATAGCAGAGATGAAGAAAAGCCGGAATCACACCGGCCTGTGGGCTAGCGGAGCGACGAGCGAGCGCTCCATTCGAACCATCCGGGACCCCTGTTCCGAATGTTTAACAAAAGGATATTCTGTTGTACCCTGCCTATGGGAATCCAGCTCACTCCCGGGGAACATATGCTTCCAGGTCTTCGTCTGCGGCAAGCCCGCGAACGACTGGGATTAACGTATCGAGAAGTGGAAAGTGCGAGTTATGAACTGGCGGCGCGCCGCGGCCGTTCCGAATTCATCCTGCACATTAGCCGCCTCGCAGAGATTGAAAACAGAGGAGTTGTGCCGAGTCTGCACAAGCTTTATACGCTGGCCACCGTCTATCGCCTGAACCCCCTTGATCTATTTCGCTGGTACGACATCCCCATCGAGGAGTGTTTCCATGACGGAACGTCCATCCCCGTCCCGCACACGCACCTGATGGCCGCCCCGACATCCTTGCGGATTCCCATGAGATTTGACCCAGCCTTCGATCCGCGCCGAACCGAGTTCCTATCGAGAATGGTGGAGCAGTGGGGACACTTTGAAGGCGTGCTTACCAACGGCCACAGCCGGCACATCTATGGATACATCGGGATGTCGGATCGCCGAATGGTCCCGCTGCTGCGGCCGGGAAGCATCGTGCTTGTGGATGCTTCGATACGCAAGATAGATGACGGCGAATGGAGGTCGGAGCACGACCGTCCCATGTATTTCGTGGAAGTGCGGGACGGCTACCGCTGCGGATGGTTTTATCAGAACGGCCAGCATTTGATGATGCAACCCCACCCGCTTTCGCATTGTTTGCCGGAGACTTGGCGCGTGCCAGGGGAGGCAGAAATCGTAGGCCGGGTGGCCGGAGTGGTTACCCGTCTGAGCGGGCCCGCGTGCATTCTTCCTGCAGCAGCTCGAGAAGAGCGCGAAGATTCGAATAGAAAAGTTCCTTGAGGTAGTCCGGCGACTCCTCTGGGACAAGGAAGCGGTAGGATTCCATGCGGTGCCAGTGGGTGACCGCGGCAGACAGCCCACCCTGCATCGCGGCTAGGCAAGTGCGCAGGTCCCCGTGCTGGTTCGATAGGGGCGTTTCAAGAATTCGTTCAAAAATCTGCTCATGACATAGTTGCAAAGCCTGCTGAAGAGCCTGCTCCGGATAGAGGGCAGTCAACCCCGCATGCTCATACCTGCCACTGGAAAGATCCCGCAAAGAACCCATATAGATCAGCCGGGCGAATAGCCCAGGTATACCCGCCAACGTAGTGACTGTGAAGTCTTGAACGATTCTTCGGTTTTGCTGGAGTTGTGTCAGCGCCGTCATGTGGTCGTGTTCCGCAGACAGAACGTTTTCAAGCTTATGCGCCCGCCCAAGATGTGGCTCCTCAAACTGCAATTGAGGAGGGTTCATCCGTGAAAAAACTTGTGACACTGACCGTGTTTTCGCTGCTAGCGGTGTTAATCGTACTTCCGCTTAGTTCTCTCGTCAACCACCTTGGGGATAACCCTGATCTGAAAGCCCCCATTTTCCTTTCCGATGGCAACCCTTTTCCACCCCTTCCGCCGCAGCCCCCAACACTCGTCGCTGACGGCAACCCTTTTCCGCCGCTACCGCCGCAGCCCCCGACGCTCGTCGCTGACGGCAACCCTTTTCTTCCGCCACCAGGGAACGCTTTCTTAAGTGCATGAAGGTTCTCTAACAATTCAAAAACAAGGAAGTGTTGCGGGCTGCCTAGGTCTTTGTAACTGCGCTGAGCCGCCACATAGGGTATTTACCGCCCTATGATAAACATGCTAATATCCGGCGCGCATGCAAGGGATGGGGCAATTTCAGCAGATCTTGTGGGCCGTGAACGTCGCCGTTGGAGTCGTTCTCTTGGCCTTGTTGATAGCCCGTAAAAAGTTCCGGGCTTTTCCGGCGTTCACAGGCTACCTTCTTTTGAACTTATCTCAAGCCGTAGCCTTTTACTTTGCCACTCGCCGATGGGGCTATGCTTCAAGGAACATGTGGCTCTTCGGTTGGAGCTCCCAAGCCGTCGTGACACTTGCGCGCGCGCTGGCCGTCGCCGAGCTTTGCCGGAATATGCTGGCCCGCTACCACGGAGTCTGGGGGCTGGCTTGGCGCGTTCTCTGCGGGTCCGCAATGCTTGTCATCTTGTATTCCGGCTTTGCGGGGAGGCGTCGATGGGAACTCGCATTCCCGGCGCTGGACCGTAGCCTGGAACTGTCCATCGCCGCCGTGATCGTCATTCTCCTGCTATTTGTGCGCTACTACGAGGTGGTGGCGGATCCGGTGGATCGTTCACTCGCGGTGGGTTTGTGTCTCTACTCGTGTTTCGGTGCGGTCAATAACACGATTCTGGATCGCTATCTCTATTCTTATCAGGAGCTGTGGATCATCCTAGGAATGCTGTCGTTTCTCGCGAGCCTGATGGTGTGGACCTGGGCACTGCGCAGTCCGCAAAGCGTATCTCGCCGCGAGGAAGCCCTGCTCGCGCCTGGAATCTACGAATCGCTTGCGCCTCAGATTAATCTCCGGTTGCGCACACTCAATGATCGGCTCAGCCAATTCTGGAATTCGGAGTCGCCTCGACGATGAACCTCAGCATGTTTTTTTTCATCGGCGTTGTCGCCATCTTACTCCTTTTGCTGGCTTGGGCCTTGCGCGGACCGGAGAAGCTGCGGGAGCCGCAACCGATTTTAAACGGTCTTCAGGAGGCTGGAAGGCGCCACGTGAATTTTCTGCCGCCGATCCAGCAGGCTTTGGGGAAAACGGATTATGAGTACCTGTCACGAAGGGCGCCGAAAGCCCTAGTTCGGCGTGTGCAACGGGAGCGCCAGGGCATCGCGTTGAACTATTTGTCGGCGCTGCGAGTGGATTTCAAGGATCTATTGCGGATGGCGAGCATGATTGCCAGGTTATCGCCGCAGCTGGCCGCGATGCAGGAATTTGAGCGGTTACGTCTGTCGATAAAATTTGCCTGGCGTTACGAGACGATTCGAATGATGTTGTGGGCGGGGCTGGCGCCTCTCCCGCAATTGAACGGTTTGAGCGAACTGCTCAGTGCTTTGAGTGTTCGAATGGAAACCGCGGTAAAAGAAATGGGCGAGCACGCCGCTCTAGCGGCAAAGCTTGCTTCATCGCTCGATGGGCACGACATTGACGCTGCTTTGTAATAGCTCATCAACTGCGGCAAGCAGATCGCTGGCCTTAAATGGCTTCTGCAGAATCTGACAGCCGCTGCCAGTACTTTTTTCTCCCTCGCCGCCCGAGCGCACGGCCGCGGACATCCAGATCACTTTGCGGGCAAGGGCGGGCTTCTGATGCGCCAGCCATTCCTTAAGGTTCTCTCCATTCGGAGCATCGCAAACCTGCAGATCCGCCACGACGATGTCGAACTCCTCTTTTTCAAGCAGCGTGCGCGCTTCGCGGGCATCCTTCGCGGTCAGCACGCGATGATCGCGGCCGCGCAGGAAGGTACCGACGGCCTCCAGCACCGAATCGTCGTGATCTATAAGCAGAATGCGTCCGTCTTTCCCGGAGACGCGTGATTGGCCAGGCTCCGAGGATTGCGGCGGGGCCGCAGGCTGGAAGGGGAGTTCAATTGTAAAAGATGCTCCACGCGTCGGAATATTGCGGACCCGGATTGTTCCACCGTGTTCCGTGATAATGCCATAGCAGATGCTCAAGCCCAGGCCAGTGCCCTTGCCGACAGGTTTCGTGGTATAGAAAGGATCGAAGACGCGCGAAGCGTCTTGAACGCCCGGGCCGCTGTCGGTGAACTCAATGAAAAGCTTGTCACCATTCGATCCTGTGCGCACCCACAGGTCGCCATCGGCGGAGCGCTCCAGGATCGCGTCCACCGCGTTATTGACCAAATTCAAAAAGACCTGCTGCAGTTGGTAGGGATCAGCGGCCGTTACGGGCAGGTCGGGAGCCAGCTCCAGGTTCACGCGGATGTTGCTCATGCGCAAGTCGTAGTCGCGGAGCGCCAGAGTGTCTTCGAGAACCTGGTTGATCCGCACGGGAACGCGCTCGGGTTTGTGCTGGCGCGCGAAACTCAGGAGATTCTGGACGATGCGGTGCGTGCGCTGCGCTTGCTTGTACAATTTGTCGGAATATTCGATCCCCTGCGGCCCCATTTGGCCGCTGGAGGTAAGTAATTGGCTGTACCCAAGGATAGCCGTCAGCGGGTTGTTCAGTTCGTGCGCTACGCCTGAAATCAATTGCCCGACCGCCGCCAGCTTCTCGCTGTGGACCAGTTGCTCCTGCGTGCGACGCAGATTGTCGTATGCCAGGCGGGTTTCCTCGTAAAGCATGGTGCGCTCGATCGCGCTGGAGATCTGGCTGCCCACCGCGATGAGCAAGTTGACGTCCGCAGAGGAGAATTCACGCGCCGTCCGGCTTCCCACCACCAGGCCGCCGATAACGCGATCCTTCGACCAGAGAATGACGATGTACGCCGCAATGATCTCTTCTTTTTGCTGCGCGTCGCGGAAAATCGGCGGCAGCGGCAGACCCTGGGCGGAAAGAAAAGTCGCATGGACGGCTTTGATGTGTTGCATCAGCTCCGGCTTGACGGGTGTTGACGGAAAGTGCCTCGAATACTCCGAGCGGTGCCCTACTGCGGCAATGCGCCTTAACTGCGTGCCATCTTGCTCGAAAAGAAAGAGCGAGGTGGCGTCCAGGCTGAACAGCTCGGCCATCTGCCGCAGCGTCCTGTGCAGCGAATCGCTTAAGTCCATTGACTCGGTCAGCGTCTGGGCGATGGAGTTCAACACCAGCAGCTCGCGGTTGCGCCGCCGGATTTCGTGCTCGGCTTGCTTTCGTTCCGTAATGTCCAGCAAGAACCCTTGATACGCGGTGACGTTGCCCGCGGCATCCCTCACGGCGATGGAAGACTCCAGCATCGTGCGGATCTCGCCGTCCTTGCGGCGCATGTCGAATTCAAAATCGGCGACCGAGCCATGCTGTTCCAGCAGCTTCTTCAGTCTTTCGCGATCGGAATGGTTGACGTAGAACGCCGCAGGGATATCAATGCCCATCAATTCCTCGCGGGATTCGTACCCCGTCATGCGGAGAAGCGCATCGTTGAAATCGAGGAAGTGGCCCTGAGGCGTGGAAATGAACACGCCTTCCTGGACGCTGGAGACAAGCGTGCGATATTTTTCTTCTGCGCGCTTGCGATCCGTAATGTCCTTCAAGACGTGTACCGTGCCAAGCTGACGTTCCGATGGGTCCGTAAACGTGGAATTCGACGACAGGAAATAGCCCGACAGCCAAGGGTCGGGCTCGTCGCCTTCGCCCGCGACTCCTTCGCAGTACGGGCAGATTTTGTAAGCTGCGTTTTTGGCGGAAAGAAGCTCCGTGACGCTCCGGCCAACCAGTACGTTGCCTTCGCGGCCCAGCAGGTCGGTCAGTCGCTGATTGCTGCGCAGGATGCGTCCCTGGCGATCGTGCACAAGAATGGGGTCGCCAATCGAATCAAACGTGTATTCCCATTGCTGCTGAACGGTATTGACTTGTTCAAACAAGCGAACGTTCTGCAGCGTGAGTCCAAGCAGGTTAGCAATATTGACCAAATACGACAGTTCATCCGGCTGGAAGCGGACGTCCCTCGTCGAACCGACCGCAATGACTCCCAAGGGTCCAGTCTTGCCGGGAAGCACCAGTGTAACGAGAGCTTTTAGACCGGCTTCGCCGAATCTTTTTCGCGCGGCCAGATCCTCTTCCTCCTCGGACTGCAGGACTTGGCAGTTTCCCTTCAAGACCTGTTGCGCCCAAGGCTCCGTGGCCGAGAGCTTCGCGTACCGCGTCAGAAATGCTTTGTCAAACCCAACGGTCGCCCGAGCCACGAGCTGGGCGGCTTTACCCTCGCCTTCCATCAGACGAACGATTCCATGCGTGGCGCCGAGGCTTTCCACTAACTGTGAAAGAACCTGATCCATGACTTCCTGAACGGACAGTGTTTGGGTGCTCGCGGCCGTCAGCAGCGTCAGTCGCCTCAGCTTGTCATTCAGCTCTTCCGTGCGGCTCCGCGCGCCTTCTAAAACAACGACCACCATGGCGATCCCCAAAGCCACACCCAGTAAATGGTCGAAAGCCACCCGCAACAGAAACAGGGGGTGCTCGGGCCAGTGGGGGCGGTCGAGTCCATGCAACCCACTCAATAGAAATATCCCGCCAAGAAGCTGGATGCCGTGCCCGCGCCGGACCATGGCCGGCCGCAACATAAACCAACCCGCAACGAAGCAGATGGCACTTTCCAGGATGGCGGTTTCCCAGTGGATCGAAGCAAACGCTTGCGGGCCATTTCGTTCGATGTAGTAGATCACCGCTAAAACCAGGCCAATCAAGGGGAGAACGGACCAGATGCGCCGATCCGACCCGGCGGAGCACTGCATCACCGACAGAAGGAACAACAGGAGTGCAGCGGCTTGCCCAACCAGCAGCCCCACATGCATTCCCGGAAACGGGCGGATGAGGAAGGCGACTTCGCACAAAGAGAAGAGCGTAAAGCAGCACCAGCCGCCAAGCCAGAATCGAAAATACGCGGCGGGTTGGTCGCGCCGGAATACCAGAAACAGGACCAGCAGAATGATGAAAGCCGTGGCCTCAAAGAAAGCGATGCCGAGCAGGCCCTGATTTTCCAACACGTTGCGCCGCCTCCCGGGCGGAAGTGCCGTCGCTGCGGCGCGTTTGCGGCCGCGAGAATTGCTTTGGACGGCGAGAAGCCCTGCTAGATAGCCTTTATTGTGACGCTAACACGCTATTTTCTAAGTGGGCAAGGCCCCCAGCATTCCTGTGTGCCGTCACATATAATGCCTACTGGGGGCGGACCCGCGTGGAGATCGAAAACATACTGGTCGTAGACGACGAAGAAGCCATTCGTGAGGTGGTTTCCACGATGCTGGAGTCAAAGGGCTATCGCTGCACTGCGGTGCAGAACGGCCGCTTCGCGCAGGATCAGATCAAGAAGATCACGCCGGACCTGGTCTTGAGCGACATGATCATGCCGGAGATGGACGGCATCAAGCTACTCGAATGGATGCGGCAATACGATCCGGAAGTGCCGGTGATCATGGTCACGGCGATTCACGATATCTCCACCGCGCTGGAGGCGATTCGCCGCGGCGCCTATGACTACATTCTGAAGCCCTTCGAGAAGGACCAGCTCTTTCTTGGCGTTGGACGCGCGCTTCAGCATCGCCGCCTGGTCATCGAAAACCGCAATTACCAGCGAGATCTGGAGCAGAAGGTGGAGGAGCGCACTGCCCAGCTTATCGCCAAGAATTCGGAGCTGGAACAGTCCTACGACGATACTCTTGAGGCCTTGGGGAGCGCGCTGGACTTGAAGGACGCGGAAACCGAGGGCCATTGCCAGCGCGTCACGGCCTTCTGTATTTCGATCGCGCGGACCATGCCCGTGCCGGCTCCTTATTTGCCGATCCTGGCCCGTGCCGCATTTCTGCACGACATTGGCAAGATGGCTATTCCGGATAGCATTCTGCGCAAGCCGGGGCCATTGGATGACGCCGAGAAAAATAAGATGCGGGAACACTGCGAGATCGGCTATAACATGCTGATTCGCATCCCGTTTCTCCGCGACGCTGCGGAGATCGTGCTGGCTCACCAGGAGTTCTACGACGGCTCGGGCTACCCTCGCGGACTGAAGGGCGACCAGATCCCTCTTGGCGCGCGCATATTTACGATTGCTGATTCGCTGGATGCCATGATCAGCGACCGCCCCTATCGCCGGGCGCTGCCCATGTCCCACGCGCGCGAAGAGATTCGCCGATGTTCCGGCAGCCAGTTCGACCCCCGCGTCGTGGAAGTGTTTATGTCCATCCCAGAACAGCACTGGATCGAGCTGCGCGAAAACCTGGGCTCGCCGTTCCGGCTGGCCCACCTGAAGAACCTATAGAACACGGCCCGTAATTGAACTTCGGGAGGGACGCGATGGAACTTGTCCCGAACGCAGTCGGGGGAGCTGTACCGGAAGCCACGATCATTCGAAACTGTCATTCTGAGTGCATCGGTGCATCCGATAAGGATGCACCAGGAATCCCGACTTCAGGTGTTCGAGTGACTCGATGTTCGCAGGCTTTGCGCGCGACGCCAAGCCGCGTTATCGCAACGCTATCTCAGAATACCGGTGGAGAGGGCAAAGGGAGCCTTGGGAAGACGCTTGAAGTCACTTGCATCGCCCGGCCCGAAAACGTAAACTCTCGCTGTTATGGCGCTGATCCCCATCAAAACCGCGTCCGAGACTGGGTACTGCGACTGCATCTGCGGTTGCTACGAGCTCGCCAGCCTGCGCGACGAGGACACGGGTAAAGGCTACTGCCCCGCCTGCGCCAAAGACCACGTAGACCTGAATGCCGGCGCGGGCCTCCCCAACCCCGCGCCCGTGAACGTCACTGCCAACTCGGCAGCTGGGAGCAAGTCCGCCGCCATGCCTTCCCCCGCCGACCCTCCCGGCCGGCTGCGATAGCAAAGCCACAACACCTGCCCTAATGCCTGGAGCTTTCGAGGACCGTCCCTCAAAATCGGCATAGGGGGAACGGTTGCCCGTCCTCCCCTGCCACACCACCGTACATGCGGGTCCGCATACGGCGGTTCAGTGAGTTGAGCCCTGTAGGGCCGTGAGGTTCGAGTCGTCGTTCGCCACA